>Ga0066652_100002040_pt1 | contig 10854 bp, 9 predicted proteins | sample GraSoiAngelo_101_FD_71413 | JGI IMG/M metagenome (GOLD analysis project Ga0066652, IMG submission 71413) | Grasslands soil microbial communities from the Angelo Coastal Reserve, California, USA - 14_0903_02_30cm | ecosystem: Environmental > Terrestrial > Soil > Grasslands | place: USA... | reverse complement strand
GAGGGCCTGGGCGTCCCCGGCGTGCGAGCCGACGGGATGGACGTCCTCGCGATGCGCGAGACGGTGTCCGAGCACATCCGGATCGCCCGGGAGGAGCGTCAGCCGACCCTGGTCGAGGCCTTCACGTACCGCTTCCGCGGGCACTCCGCCGCTGACCCCGAGGTCTACCGAACCAAGGAGGAGGTGGAGGAGTGGCGCCAGAAGGATCCCGTGAAGGTGTTCCGCGACCGGCTCCTCGCCGATCAGCTGATCTCCGAGGAGTACCTCGAGGAGCTTCGCGAGCGGCTCGAGCGTGAGGTGATCGCGGCGGTCGAGTTCGCCGACAGCTCGCCGGAGCCGCCGCTCGAATCGCTCTACGACCACCTGTACGTGGTCGGCGACCAGGCTCCCGGGTGGTACGCGGTCGACGAGCGCACGCCCGAGCCGCACCGCGGCGAGGAGGAGCGCGAGGTCGGCGCCAGCGGAGAGGCCCGCAAGCTGGCTGAGGCCGGCGCCGCGTACGCCGGTCAGCAGAGCCCCAGGGGGCGCAGGCCCGCCCAGACGACCGAGGACCGCGAGGCCGCCGATGCGCTCGAGGACGAGGACGAGGCCGTCGAAGGCCCCGACTGATGCCCGTGATGAGGATGCGCGAGGCGCTTCGCGACGCCCTCGCCGAGGAGATGCGAAGGGACGAATCGGTCTTCGTCATGGGCGAGGACGTCGGGGTCTTCCAGGGCGCGTTCAAGGTCACCGAGGGGCTCCTCGACGAGTTCGGCGAGAGGCGGGTGCGCGACACGCCGATTTCCGAGAACACGATCGTCGGCACCGGAGTCGGCGCGGCGATGGGGGGCTTGAGGCCGGTCGTCGAGCTGATGACCGTCAACTTCGCCCTCCTGGCGATGGACCAGATCGTCAATCACATGGCCGCCATTCCATACATGTTCAGCGGCCAGGTGCGGGTGCCGATGGTGATCCGGATGCCCGGCGGCGGCGGGCATCAGCTCGGCCCCACCCACTCTCACAGCCTCGAGGCGATGTTCCTGCAGATCCCGGGGCTGCTCGTCGCCTGCCCGTCGACCGCCGCGGACGGCAAGGGCCTTTTGAAGGCCGCGATTCGCGAGGACAACCCGGTGATCTTCATCGAGCACGAAACCCTCTATGGAGCCCGCGGCGAGGTCCCGGACGACGGCGATCACCTCGTCAAGTTCGGCGAGGCGGCGGTCCTGCGAGAGGGCGGCGACGTCACCATCATCGGCATCCTGCGGATGGCCGACGTCGCCCAGCGCGCGGCGAAGACGCTCGCCAACCAGCACGGAGCCGAGGCCGAGCTGATCGATCCGCGCACGCTCCGACCGTTGGACCTGGACACGATCCTGGACTCCGTGCGGAAGACGAACCGATGCGTGGTCGTCGAGGAGGGGTGGCCCCACGGCGGAGTGGGGGCGAACATCGCGGCCTTGATCCAGGAGCAGGCGTTCGACTACCTCGACGCGCCGGTGCAGCGCGTGACCGGGGCAGACGTTCCGATGCCGTACGCGAAGCGTCTCGAGCAGGCGGCGATCCCCCACCCGGAGCACGTGGTGAGCGCCGCGCTCGCGACCTTGGAGGGGAGCCTGTAGGTGGCGACGGAGATCGTCATGCCGCGGCTGTCCGACTCGATGGAGGAGGGAACGATCCTGCGCTGGCTCAAGTCGCCCGGCGATCCGGTGGAGCGCGGGGAGGAGCTGGTCGAGATCGAGACCGACAAGGCGAACATGGTCTACGAGTCCGACGCCGGCGGGACCCTGGTCGAGATCGTCGCCCAGGAGGGAGACACGCTGCCGATCGGCGAGGTGATCGCACGGGTCGGAGAGGCGGAAGAGGCGCCGTCGGGCGACGGCGCATCGGCCGAGGTACACCCTGACGAGGACGAGCAGCCGGACTCCGGACCGCCGACTCGCTCCCCCGACCATGGGTCGCACCCTCCTCGCGTCCATGCTGCGGATGAGCCCGCGGCCGGGTCCGCCTCCTCACCCGAGTCCGAGCGCGCGGAGAGTCCGGCGGCGACTGAGACGCCCGCAACCCCGACCTCAGTTGGGGACGGACGGGTGAAGGCGTCCCCGCTCGCCCGCAGGATCGCCCACGAGAACGGGCTCGATCTCGCCGGCCTCGCGGGGTCGGGGCCCGGGGGGCGGATCGTGAAGGTGGACGTCCAGCGCGCGATTGCCGAGGGACCTGCCCCCGCGGCGCCCGCTCCCGCCGCCCCGAGCGCCGCCGGAGCGACGCCCGGGGCCCGCGAGCGACCCGAGACCGCGAAGGGCACCGTCTCCCACGAGGAGCTGTCGAAGCTCCAGCAGACGGTGGCCAGGCGGATGGCGGAGTCGAAGGCGACGGCGCCGCACTTCTACCTCTCGGTCGACGTGGACATGAGCCGCGCCGTCGAGGCCCGTTCCCGCATCAAGGCGGCGGCCGCGGACGGCGAGCCGGTGCCGTCGTTCAACGACATGGTCGTGAAGGCATGCGCGATCGCCCTCCGCGAGCATCCGCGGGCAAACGGGGCCTACCGCGACGGCCGCCTCGAGCTCTACTCCCGGGTCAACGTGGGCGTGGCGGTCGCCGCGAGGGACTCCCTCGTGGTCCCGACCGTCTTCGACGCCGACCTCAAGGGGCTTCGGCAGATCGCCGCCGAGACCCGCGCCCTCGCCGAGCGCGTCCGGGACGGCACCGTCACCCCGCCCGAGCTCTCCGGCGGCACATTCACCGTCTCCAACCTCGGGATGTTCGGCATCGACAGCTTCGCCGCGGTCATCAACCCGCCGCAGGCCGGGATCCTGGCGGTCGGGGCGATCACCGAGCGCCCGGTCGTCCGCGACGGCGAGATCGCCAAGGCACAGCTGATGCCCGTCACCCTGGCCTGCGACCACCGCATTCTCTACGGAGCAGACGGAGCCCGCTTCCTCGATCGCATCCGAACGCTCCTCTCGGAGCCGCTGGGGTTGGCGCTCTAGGTGACGCTGGGGGCCAGGCCCTAAGCGGCTCGACCATGCGTCCGCGCATGCCCCGCGCTGCGGGGCGATGCCGCGCGGCGTCCGAAGAAACGAACGTCAGCACCTCGAAGCGAGAGGCCGCCGAGCGGCGGGCCGGGAGAGGGACGGACGGACGAAAGCGGCGAAGGAGAGCGTGGCCAGGCGACCGCCACCGATGCGGTCCAAGCCCGATGGCGCGGGCGCGAAACCGGAATCGTGCGCCCGCTCGCCGCGTGAGGAGCACCGGCTCCAACGGCTCGACAGACCGCGGCCCGCTTCGAGACGAATCCGATTGGGCCGCGCCGCCGAGCAGCGGGCCCGCACGCTCGTCGGACGCGAGGATGATGCGGCGCCCGCTGCTCGGAGGCGTCCGGGCTTCCACGGTCCGGAGCGCGGCCGCCCGGGGCCGATTGGGTGGGCGGGCGCGCGAATCGCTGCGTCCGAGGGAGGTCTGCCATGAGTTTCTCCCCGTCTGATTCCGCGTTCCTCAGGGGCTCGAGCGCGCGGACGGTCGAGGTCACGTTGCCCGAGCTCGGGGCGGCGGCGATCGAGGCGACGATCGCCGCCTGGGAGAAGCACCCCGGCGAGTGGGTCGAGCAGGACGAGCCGATTTGCATCGTCAGCGGCCACGGGCTCCGCGCCGCCGTGGCGTCATCGGCCTCGGGACACCTGGTTCGTCTCATGGTCGAGGTGGGGGCTCGGATCACCGCCGGGACCTCACTGGCCGAGATCGCAGTGTCGGACGTCGAGCCGGAGGAACCGGAGGTCGGTCCCCCTTCGGGGCCCGAGCCGGAACACCCGGCCGAAGAGACTCCGACGGCGCCGGAGAGCGGCCAGGACTTCCAGACGGAGCACCCCGATCCGGAGGGCGTTCCGTCCAATGTCCGCCCGCCGGCTGTGCACAGCCCGCCGTGGACCGATCCCGTCGCTCAACCGGACGGAACCACCCAGCCGCGTGGGGACCAGCGCCCCAGCCCGGAGGGAGCCATCGAACCCCAAGGAGGCTCGCGACCCGCCTCGGAAACCATCGAGCCTCAACGGGACTCGCGAGCCGAGCCCGCCCGATGGCGCCTCCAAGGGCTCTCTTTCCACTCGCCCGCCGTGAGACGCCTGGCACGTCGACGCCGACGCGAATCGCCGCTGAATGAAGGCGCGTAGGCGCTCACGCCACGGTCGCTGAAAGAAGGCGCGTAGGCCCGCTCGCGGCCGTCGCTGGTCGAGTTGCGTTGATTATTTCGTCGGAAGTCGACCAGCGACGGTTGACGCAGGACGCAGCAAGCACGACGGGACGTAGGAAGCACGCGCACGCGATCGTCCACACCGATGAAATGCTTGAACCATCGGCGGGCGGGCGTAGAATCCGGGTAGCAATAAATACATAGGGGAGGAGGGGTGGAACCCTCGCCTCCCTGGTCCGTAGGCACCGCGACCGGAGATCCCGCAGCGGTGACAAACGGCCCGGCTGACGGAGATCCCGTCGCCCGGCCCGAACGAAAGGCGGACGACGATGGAGACGAGCGACGCGAGTGCGGTCGCGGACCGGCGCATACGCGATGTCGCGGGCGTGCACCTGACGAGGGAGGATCGCGCCGATCTGCTCCGCTACATGGTGATGATGCGCGCCTCCGAGGAGCGCGCGCTGACCCTCTACAAGCAGGGCAAGGTCCCCGGGTCCTTCTACGACGGCCGCGGCCAGGAGGCGATCTCCGTGGGCGCCGCCTACGTGCTCGCGCCGGAGGATCGAACGTGCATCCTCCACCGGGATCTGGGCGCCCACCTGGTTCGCGGCGTCACCCCCGGGCGGTACCTGGCCAACTACATGGGCCGAGCCGGCGGGGTGACGGGGGGCAAGGACGGGAACATGCACTTCGGCGACCGGCGCCTCGGCAGCGTCGGGATGGTCTCGATGCTGCCCGACATGGCCCTGGTCGCGGCCGGCATGGCGCTCAGCTTCAAGCTGCGCGGCGAGCCGCGGGTCGCGATGACCTTCTTCGGCGAGGGATCCACCGCGAACGGCGTCTGGCACGAGGCGATGAACTTCGCCGGCATCCACCGGCTTCCGGCCGTCTTCGTCCTCGAGAACAACCGATTCGCGTACTCCACACCGAACGAGCTCGAGTTCGCCGTCGACCCGGTGGAGCGCGCCCGCACCTACGGCTTTCCGGGCGTCGCCGTCGACGGCAACGACGTCGAGGCGGTGTTCGAGGCCGCTCGGGAGGCGGCCTCGCGCGCCCGAGGGGGCGAGGGCCCGACGCTCATCGAGTGCCAGACCATGCGGATGCACGGTCACGGGGCCCACGACGACATGCGCTACGTGCCCAAGGAGATGTTCGCCCGGTGGGAGGCGCGAGATCCGATCGACCGATACGCCGAGCGGCTCGTAACCGACTACGGGTTCGAGCCGGAGGAGGTCGACGAGCTTCGCCGGGATGTCCGCGCGTACGTGGAGGAGTGCGCAGCGCGGGCCCTCGAGTCGCCCATGCCGGAGCCCGAGCAGGCGACCGAGGGGGTGTTCGCCGCCGCCTTCGAGCCGCTCGGAGACGGCCGCGCGCCGTGGTCGCACTGGCGCCGGAACGGCGAGGGGAGCGCGCCGTGAACGCGATCACCGCCACCCGGACGCCCGCCCAAGCCGGCGAGATGACCTATCTCGCGGCGATCTCGGACGCGCTCCGCGAGGAGATGCGGCGAGATCCCACCGTGTTCTGCCTCGGCGAGGACATCGGGGCCTTCGGCGGCGCCTTCAAGGTCACCGACGGCTTCGTGCAGGAGTTCGGCGCCGAGCGGTGCATCGACGCCCCGCTCGCCGAGGGCGCGATCATCGGCACCGCGATCGGCGCCGCGGTCGCCGGCCTGAAGCCCGTCTGCGAGATGCAGTTCGCGGACTTCATCTCCTGCGGCTTCGACCAACTGGTCAACGTGGCGGCGAAGCTCCACTACCGCCAGGGCATCGCCGTGCCGATCGTGGTTCGGCTGCCCTCGGGCGGCGGGTTCTCCGGCGGGCCGTTCCACTCCCAGAACCCCGAGGCATGGTTCCTCCAGGCGCCGGGACTCAAGGTGGTGGCGCCGGCGACCGCCTCGGATGCGAAGGGGCTCCTGATCAGCGCGATCCGCGACCCGAACCCGGTCTGCTACCTCGAGCACAAGGGGCTCTACCGCCACGTCAAGGGCGACGTCCCCTCCGGCGAGCATCTCGTCCCGATCGGGGAGGCGCGGATCGCCCGCGAGGGCGAGGAGCTGACGGTGATCGCGTACGGGTCGAGCGTCCGCCTGGCTCTCCTCGCGGCGGAGGAGCTCGACGAGCAGATCGAGGTGGTCGACCTGCGAACCCTCTGTCCGCTCGACCGCGAAGCCGTCCTCGCGAGCGTTCGCAAGACCGGCAAGGCGCTTGTGGCTCACGAGGCCACCCGCTCCTGCGGCGTCGGTGCCGAGCTCGCCGCGCTGATCGCCGATGAGGCGTTCGAGGACCTCGACGCCCCGGTGAGGCGTTTGACCGCCCCGGACGTGCCGATTCCATTCAGCCCGCCCCTCGAGCATGCGGTCCTGCCCCAGCTCGAGGACATGAAGGAGGCGATCCGTGAGCTCCTCGCCTACTGAGGGCGCCGCGGCGTCCTCGCCGGCCGCTTCCGGGGCGACGGGCTCGCTCGAGGTCGTGATGCCGCAGATGGGGGTCTCCGTGGCCGAGGGGACGATCGTCGAGTGGCGGAAGCGCCCCGGCGACTGGGTGGCGGCCGACGAGCCGGTCTGCGACGTGACCACGGACAAGGTGGACGTGGAGATCCCCGCTCCCGCCAGCGGGCGCCTCGAGCGGATCCTGGTCGAGCCCGGCGCCACCGTCGCGGTCGGCACCGCGCTGGCCGTGATCGACGCCGGGGCACGCCCCGGCGAGGCGCACCCCGACGAGCACAACGGACAGCCCGCCCCCGACCAAGGCGGCGGGTCCCCCGCCACCGAGCCGTCGACGGCGGACGGCAGGACCGACCGATCCGGGTTCTACTCCCCGGTCGTCCGGAGGATCGCCGCCAAGCACGGAATCAACCTGGCCCGCGTGAAGGGGACCGGGATCGGCGGCCGGGTGCGCAAGAAGGACGTGCTCGCGCACCTGGCCCAGGGCGGCGGGCCAGCCGTCTCGCAGGAGCCCATGCTTCACATCGAGTCTCCCTACCGACCCGAGCACGCGACGGCGCCGGCTGGGTCCGGCTCGCCGGGCCCCGGCGCCCCGCCCTCGGAAACCGCGACCGGGCTCGCCGGCGCGGTCCGGCGCGAGCCGATGTCGTCGATGCGCCAGGCGATCGCGCGCCACATGGTCGAGAGCAGGCGGACCGCCGCGCACTGCACGACCATCGTCGAGGCCGACTTCTCGCGCGTGGCGGCGGCCCGCGGCGAGCTGCGCAAGCCGATGGCCCGCCGCGGCGTCAACCTGACCTACCTCGCGTTCGTGGCCTGCGCCACGGTCGAGGCGCTTTCAGGTCACCCGCGGCTCAACGCGTCGGTGGAGGGGGACGAGCTCGTCTATCACGAGGAGGTCAACCTCGGCATCGCCGTGGCGCTCGAGGACGGCCTGATCGTGCCGGTGATCAGGCGTGCGCAGCGGCTGAGCCTAGAGGGCATGGCGGCGGCGATCGGCGAGCTCGCCCGGCGCGCCAGGGAGAGGCGGCTCGAGCCGGACGACGTCCACGGGGGCACGTTCACGATCACGAACCCGGGGCAGTTCGGCGCGGTTCTCGCAACCCCGATCATCAACCAGCCTCAGGTGGCGATCCTGGATCTCGAGGCCATCGTCAAGCGGCCGGCCGTGGTCGAGGGACCCGCCGGCGACGCGATCGCGATCCGCCCGATGACCTATCTGTGCATGTCCTGGGACCACCGGGCGCTCGACGGCGCCGACGCCGCGAGATTCCTGGGGGCCGTCAAGGACCGGCTCGAGCGCTGGGAGGTGAGGCAGTGAGCGTGATCGCCACGCGGGACCGCCGCCCGCCCGCGTCGACGAACGGCTCGGCTCTCGCTCCGGGCGCGGCATCGGAGGGGGCCGGGGCCGCGATACCGCCGGTCCCCTTCGACCACGAGGAGCTCGTCATCAAGCGCGGGCGGCGGAGCGGCCGTCACGTCATCGTCGCCGTCCACTCGACCACCCTCGGCCCGGCGCTCGGCGGCGTACGGCTGTGGCGCTATGCGGCGCCGACCGATGGGGCCCGCGACGCCCTGCGCCTCGCCCGCGGGATGACCTTCAAGGCGGCGGCGGCCGGGCTCGACCTCGGCGGCGGCAAGGGAGTCATCTGCGCACCGGCCGGGGCGGCGACCGACGGGACGCAGCGCCGCGACATGCTGCTCGACTTCGGCGACCTCGTCGACTCGCTCGGGGGCCGCTACATCACCGCCGAGGACGTGGGCATCTCCCCCTCCGACCTCGTCGTGATCCGCGAGCGCACCGAGCACGTCACCGGCATGCCCGCGGACCGCGGCGGGTCGGGCGACCCCAGCCCGTCCACCGCCCTCGGCGTCGAGGCGGCGATGCGGGCCTGCGCGAGGGAGCGGTTCGGATCGAGCCGGCTCGCGGGGCGTCGCGTGGTCGTCTCCGGCCTCGGTCATGTCGGCTCCAACCTCGCGCGGCGCCTGTCGCTCGCCGGAGCCGAGCTTCGGGTCTCCGACATCGATCGCGAAAGGCGGAGCGTCGCCGACGCTCTCGGCGCGGAATGGATCGCCCCGGGCGACGACCTCGTCGCCGAGTGCGACTTCCTCGCCCCGTGCGCTCTGGGAGGCGCGATCGACGCCTCCAACCTGCCGCTCCTTCGATGCGAGATCGTTTGCGGCTGCGCCAACAACCAGCTTGCCGACGAGGCGCTCGCGGGCGATCTCGCCGAGCGCGGGATCCTCTACGCGCCGGACTTCGTCGTCAACGCCGGCGGCCTGATCCACGTCCACATGGAGATCCGCGGCTACCCCGAGGAGCAGGCCCGGAGGCTGGCACTGGGGACCGAGGACAACCTCGATCGCGTCCTCGCCGCCGCCCGCGACCGCTCGATCACGCCGCTCGAGGCGGCGCGCGAGCTGGCCCGCGAGCGCCTCGAGGCAGCGGGCGGCGCGCGGGCCGCGGCGTGAGAGACTGAGCCGCGTGGACGAGGTGTGGACGGTCCGGGCCGGGCGAGTGGCCTACGAGGCCGCTCGGGCAGCCCAGAAGCGACTGGAGGCCGCGCGCCAGGCGGGCGAGGTGCCGGACGTGCTGCTTCTGCTCGAGCACCCGCCCGTCTACACGAAGGGCCGGCGCTCCACCGCAGACGAGCTGCCGATGGGCGAGGACTGGTACCGCCTCCGGGGGATCGAGGTCCGCGAGACCGATCGCGGCGGCAGGGTCACCTACCACGGGCCGGGCCAGCTCGTCGGCTACCCGATCGTCAGCCTGAAGCCCTACGGCGGCGACGTCCATGACTACATCCGCCGCATGGAGCGCATGATCATCGCGGCGCTCGCCGACTGGGGCGTCCGGGGCGGAGTCATCGACGGGCTGACGGGCGTGTGGACCGACGGCACGCAACCGGACGCGGGCGTTTCCGAGGGAACCGGCCTCGCCGCTCCCGAGGCGAAGAAGATCGGCTCGATCGGCGTCCACGTGAACCGCGGCGTGACCACCCACGGCTTCGCGATCAACGTCGACAACGATCTCGAGCCGTTCGAGTGGATCGTGCCGTGCGGAATCGAGGCATGCCGGATGACCTCGCTGGCGCGCGAGCTCGGGGAGCCCCAGGATCTGGATGAGTTCGCGACCGCGGTCGCCGATCGCTTCGCGGAGATCTACGGCCGCGCCGCCGTGGAGGTGGACGCCGGCGAGCTCGCCGCCGCCGTCCCGGGAACCGAGGCGATCGGCACCGGCGTACGCGGCGCTACGGTGGGAGCATGAGTCCCAGCGCGACCGCGAACGGGCGCCTTCACGTCACCCGCTCGCGGGCGAACCCGGGTGGCGGGCGCCCGAGCGAGGGCATCCCGTTTCGGGGGCGAAAGCCCCCCTGGCTCAAGGTCCCCGCCCCGGGGGGTCCCGCGTTCCGAAGGCTGAAGGCGGGAATCCACGAGCAGAACCTGCACACGGTCTGCGAGGAGGCGGGATGCCCCAACATCGGCGAGTGCTGGGAACGCGGTACCGCCACGTTCATGATCCTCGGCGACGTGTGCACCCGCCGCTGCGGATTTTGCAACGTCCAGACCGGTAAGCCGACCTGGCACGATCCTCTGGAGCCGATGCGGGTGGCCGCGCAGGTCAAGGGCATGGGGCTCCGCCACGCCGTCGTCACCTCGGTCGATCGCGACGACCTCCCCGACTACGGCGCCGGCGCCTTCGTCGGCGTCATCCGCTCGATCCGCATGCTCGCGCCGGCCTGCACGGTGGAGGTGCTCACCCCCGACTTCCGCGGCCAGGAGATGCCGCTTGCGAAGGTCGTCCACGAACGACCCGACGTCTTCAACCACAACGTCGAGACGGTTCCGCGCCTCTACCCGAAGGCGCGGCGCGGCTCGGACTTCATGCGCTCGTGCCGGGTCCTCCGGTTGGCGAAGGAGATGGGCGGCGACGACGTCGTCACGAAGTCAGGCCTCATGGTGGGGCTCGGCGAGACCTTCGACGAGATGGTCGAGGCGTTTGCCGTCCTCCGCGCCCACCGAGTGCAGGTCCTCACCGTCGGGCAGTACCTTCGCCCCACGAAGAACCATTTGCCGGTGATCCGGTACTGGCATCCGGATGAGTTCGCCGCCCTCGAGCGAGCGGCCCATGAGCTCGGCTTCGAGTCCGTGGCCGCGGGGCCCCTGGTGCGGAGCTCGTACCACGCCGACGAGCAGGTGCCCGCTCGGGCGGCGGCGAGCGCCTGAATCGACGGCAAGCGCGGGG
>Ga0066652_100002038_pt1 | contig 10860 bp, 5 predicted proteins | sample GraSoiAngelo_101_FD_71413 | JGI IMG/M metagenome (GOLD analysis project Ga0066652, IMG submission 71413) | Grasslands soil microbial communities from the Angelo Coastal Reserve, California, USA - 14_0903_02_30cm | ecosystem: Environmental > Terrestrial > Soil > Grasslands | place: USA... | reverse complement strand
GCCGCCCGCGCCGCGAAGGCGCCGGCCGGCAAGGAGCGGATGCTCGTCGAATCGCTCGAGGTGCTGTACGGATCCCCCGACAAGCTGACGCGCGACATCGCCTACGCCGCCGAACTGAAGAAGATCCACGACAAGTATCCGGACGACGACGAGATCGCGACCTTCTACGCGCTGGCGCTGCTCGGGACGGCGCGGCCCGGCGACAAGAGCATCCGCAGCGCGATCCTCGCGGCGTCGATCGCCGAGGGCGTGTTCCAGCGCAATCCGCGCCACCCGGGCGCCGCGCACTTCATCATTCACTCGTTCGACGATCCCGATCACGCCATCCTCGCGCTGCCGGCCGCGCGCGCGTATTCGAAGATTGCGCCGTCGGCCGCGCACGCGCTCCACATGCCGTCGCACATCTTCGTGCAGCTCGGAATGTGGGAGGACGTCGTGCAGTCGAACATCGTCGCCTACAAGGCGGCCGACGAGCTCGCCATCGCCAAGGGCCTCCCGCGCGGGCGCGAGGACTTCCACACGCTGTCGTGGCTGCAGTACGCGTATCTCCAGCAGGGTAAGTTCGACGATGCCGGGAAGGCGCTCGCGACGGCGAAGGCAGTGGCGGACAAGGACAAGACGCCGGGCGTGCAGGGGGGCTACGCCTCGATGATCGCGCGTCAGATCGTCGAGAGCCAGAAATGGCAGAAGCTGCCGGTCGGCAGCGCCGGCGGGGTGCGCGACGGCGGCGCGCCGGGCTACGACGGCAACGCGGCGTACGTCCTGGCAGCCGGGCTCGGCGCCGCATCCACGGGCGACACAGCGACGGCCGGCGCGGCGCTCGACATTCTCAACACGATGGCGAAGCAGGCCGAGTCGGGATCGAACGCGTATCGCGCGAAGCCGTTCCAGATCATGGCGAAAGAAGTCGGCGCGGTGATTGCCGCGAAGAACGACGCCGCCGTCGCCGACAAGCTGTTCCAGGACGCGATCGCGATCGAGAGTTCGCTCGACGCGCCGTCGGGTCCGACCGAGCCGATCAAGCCGTCGTTCGAGCTGTACGGCGAGTTCCTGCTCGACCAGGGCCGCGCGAAGGACGCCGCCGCACAGTTCCAGGCGTCGCTGTTGCGCACGCCGAATCGGCGGCTGTCGGTGCAGGGGCTCGAACGCGCGAACACGCCGAAGTCAACGAGCGCAGGCAAGTAGAGGAGTCACCATGCGGAATCGAATCGCGATCGCGGCGACTGTCGCAGCGGTCTTCGCGTCGTTGGGGGCGGGTGTCGCCGTGCGCGCCCAGGAGAAGCGCTCCGACACCTTGCTGACGACAGAGCACTACCTCGACTGGGAGCGCGTGAGCGACGCCCAGATCTCGCCCGACGGCGCGCGTATCGTCTACACGCGGCAGCACGTCAACAAGATGGAAGACCGGTGGGACTCCGAGTTGTGGATCCTGAACGCGGACGGATCGCAGCATCGATTCTTCACGAAAGGATCGAGCCCGCGCTGGTCGAACGACGGCAAGCGCCTGCTGTATCTCGCCGAAGGCGATCCGAAAGGGTCGCAGATCTTCGTCCGATGGGTCGATACCGACGGACCGGCGACCCAGATCACCCGCGTCGGCGAAACGCCTCGGAACGTCAAGTGGTCGCCGGATGGCAAATGGATCGCGTTCGCGGCCTTTGTACCCGACGCCGAGCGATGGAACGTCAGCATGCCGTCGGAGCCGAAGGGCGCCAAATGGACGCCGGCGCCGCGCGTCGTCGACACGATGCACTACCGGCAGGATCAGGTCGGCTTCCTCGAGGACGGCTACACGCATCTGTTCGTCGTGTCGGCGGACGGCGGCACGCCACGTCAGCTGACGCGCGGCAAATGGACCGTCGGCGCCGGCGAGCTGCGCGGCGGCGCATCGATCGACTGGACGCCCGACAGCAAGACGATCGTCTTCAACGGCGACAAGTCGAAGGACGTCGACAACTCATATCAGGCGTCGCAGTTGTTCGCCGTCGACGTCGCGAGCGGAACGCTGCGCGACGTGCTGACGAAGCCCGGCGACTGGAGCCGCCCGGCCGTGTCGCCCGACGGACGCATGGTCGCCTTCACGGGCTTCGCGCCGACCGCGCACACGCACACCGTCAGCGACCTCTGGGTCATGCCGCTGAACGCGGGCGGCTCCGGCGACATGCGCAAGATCAGCGGCGACTTCGATCGCGACCCGATCGACATCCGCTGGGCGCCCGACGGCAGCGGCCTCTATTTCGACGCCGACGACCGGGGCGCGCGCAACGTCGCCTTCGCGAGCATCGTCGGCGGCGTGAAGACGCTGACCGTCGGCCGCCGCGTCCTGTCGTTCGACTCGCTGTCGAAGACCCTGGTCGCCGCGGGCATCTCCGCCGACGCCGATCACCCGCAGGACGTCGTCAAGGTCGATCTGAAGCAGCCGGGTCAGGTCGTGAAGCTGACCGATGTCAACGGCGACGTGCTGCAGGGCAAACAGCTCGGCGCGGTGGAGGAAATCGCTTACACCTCGAGCGGCAACGCGAAAGTGATGGCGTGGGTGACGAAGCCGCCGTCGTTCGACGCGGCGAAGAAGTATCCGCTGATCCTCGAAATCCACGGTGGACCGTTCGCCAGCTATAACGTCGCGTTCAACTACATGTTCCAGAACTTCGCGGCGAACGGCTTCGTCGTCCTGACCGTGAATCCGCGCGGCAGCACCGGCTACGGCAGCGAGTTCATCAACGGCATCGATCACAACTATCCCGGTCCCGACTACGACGATCTGATGGCCGGCCTCGATGCCGTCGTCGGGAAGGGCTACATCGATCAGACGCGCATGTACGTCTCGGGCTGCAGCGGCGGCGGCGTGCTTTCGAGCTGGGTCATCGGTCATACCGATCGCTTCGCGGCCGCGGCGGTGCGCTGCCCGGTCATCGACTGGATCAGCATGGCGGGACATACCGACGTGCCGCTCTTCACGTACAGCTTCTTCAAGAAACCGTTCTGGGAGGATCCGTCGGACTGGCTTGCGCACTCGTCGCTGATGGCCGTCGGCAAGGTGACGACCCCGACGCTGCTGATGACCGGCGTCCTCGATCGCCGCACGCCGATGCCGCAGACCGAAGAATATTTCCAGGCACTCAGAATGCGCGGCGTTCCGGTGAAGCTCCTGCAGTTTCAGGAGGAGTATCACGGCACCGGATCGAAGCCGTCGAACTACATCCGGACGCAGCTCTACATGATGAGCTGGTTCAACCAGTGGACGCGGGAGTCCGGCGGCCGAATCACGACGACCACCTCTGCTTCGCAATGAAATTGCGGAACGCGGAATGCGGATCGCGGATTCATCGAATGATTCTCCGTTGATCCGCAATCCGCGATCCGTGATGGAGCGCGCCCGATGTATCGAATTGTCCTCCCCGCTCTGATTGTCGTTGCGCTGTTCGGGGCAGTTCCGAGCGCGCAGGCGCCGGGCGCTCCCGTCACGGCGATTCGCGCGGGACGCCTTCTCGATCCCGAAGGCGGCCGCATCCTCACAAACCAGATCATCATCGTCACCGGCAACCGGATCACCGACGTCGGGCCGAACGCGGCAATTCCAGCCGGCGCACAGGTCATCGATCTGTCGCGCATGACGGTGATGCCGGGTCTCGTCGACTCGCACAACCATCTCGCGCTGACGTACAAGCCCGAGCCGGAAAACAACGTCTACTACTACACGTACGTTGCGGACTCGACGGCCCTGCGCGCGATCGAAGCCGCGTCCAACGGCATGCAGATGCTCGCGGCCGGCTTCACCGTCGTCCGCGATCTCGGCAACAACGGCAACTACGCGGACAGCGCGCTCCGCCAGGCGATCGATCAGGGCTGGCTGCCGGGACCGACGATCGTCAACTCGGGAATCATCATCGGCGGCATGGGCGGGCAGTTCTTTCCGACGCCGGAGATGGCGAAGGGCCACAACATCGTCTATCCCGAGTACCTGGACGCCGACACGCCGGACGAGATCGTGAAGGCGGTGCGGCAGAACATTCTCTTCGGCGCGAAAGTGATCAAGATCTGCGTCGACTGCAAGCCGTACGGATACACCGCGGACGAGATCCGCATGTTCATCAAGGAAGCCGCGAAGTCCGGGATGAAAGTGGCGGGGCACGTGCAGACGCCGCAAGGCGCGAAGAACGCGATCGACGCGGGCATCTGGTCGATCGAGCACGGCGGCGCGTTGAACGACGATCTCCACAGGCAGATGGCGGCGAAGGGCATCTGGCGCGCGGGAACGGAGACGCCGACCGGACTGCAGGGCCACCCGGTGTCACCGCAGGCCTACGAACGCACCGTCGCCGGATTGAAGAACGCGTACGAGAATCACGTGCAGAGCGTGTTCTCGACCGACGCCGACTATTTCGTCGCGGGGAAGACGCGCGGCGAGCTGTGCCTCGAGTTCATCCGTCCGTGGAAGGACGCCGGCATCCCGAACGCGGACATCGTTCGGGCGATGACGCTGAACGGGTACAAGGTCTCCGATATCGACAAGACGCGCGGCCTGATCAAGACCGGGAACTCCGCCGACCTCATCGCGCTGCCGGGCAACCCGCTCGACGACATCGACGCGCTGAAGGACGTCCAGTTCGTGATGAAGGACGGTCTGGTCTTCAAGCGGGACGGCGTCGTGACTCCGATGGCGTTCTTCCATGCCGGCCCGGTCAACGGCTGGAGGATTCGATAGCGGCGCTCCTCGAGCTGCGCGACGCCACGGTCGTTCTCGGCGGCGCCCGAGTGCTCGACTCGCTGACGCTGACAATCGGCGCGGGCGAACACACCGCGATCCTCGGACCCAACGGCGCCGGCAAATCCACGCTGATGAAGCTGCTCGCGCTGGAGCTCTATCCGCTCGCAACGGGAGCGCGAGGCTCAAGCCGAGCGGAACCCGACGACGCACCCATTCGCATCTTCGGCCGCGAGCGGTGGGACGTCTTCGACCTGCGCGCGCGCCTCGGCATCGTCTCGGCGGATCTGCACGACCGGTTCGTGCACGGCAGCGCCGACGGCGCCGGCCGGTCGGTCCGCGGACTCGACGCCGTGCTCTCGGGATTCTTCTCGAGCCGCGGTCTCTTTGCGCATCAGGAGATCACACCGGCGATGCGCGACGCCGCGCGCGCCGCGCTCGACCGCGTCGGCGTGCCGCATCTCGCCGACACGCCGCTGGATCGCCTGTCGACGGGTGAGGCCCGGCGCGTGCTGATCGCGCGCGCGCTGGTCCACGGTCCGTCGGCGCTCGTCCTCGACGAGCCGACGCGCGGCCTCGACATCACAGCGCGCCACCGCTTCCTCGAGGACGTCCGACGGCTCGCGCACGGCGGCATGACCATCCTGCTGGTGACGCATCACGTCGAGGAAATCATCCCGGAAATCGGCCGCGTCATTCTGCTGTCGAAGGGGCGGATCGCGGCGGACGGACCGAAGGACGCGGTCCTGCGCGGCGCCGCTCTCGCACAGGTGTTCGGAACGCGCCTCCAAATCGATCGCGCGGACGCCTATTATCACGTCCGCATCGAATCTCCCGGCGCGCAGCTGTAGTCCCGACTCGCTGTCTGGCAGGTCTGCGTCAGCCTTTGTAGGGCAGCGGCTCGTTCGAACAATGCGTCTTCAGGAATTCCTCGAGCTTCTGCCGCGTCCCGTCGTCGAACTCCATGCCGACCCGATAGCGCGGCCGCGGCTGATCTTTGAGCTTCTCGAACACCGACCACGCGACGCGGCCTGCCACGCGGATGCCGGCGTCGCTTTCCTGAATCGTGATCTTGACGCGCTGCTTGGGGCGCATCACGAGCTCGGAGAGCACCTGCGCGCCCAGCACCGACAGGTCGACGATCTTGATCGTCGTCCCGTCGATAGCGGCGTCCGCCGGCTCGACGACGAGATAGCGAGGCGCCCGGCGCGTGTTCAGACCCGCCAGCAGACTCTCGCCTTTCGGCGCCGCGCCTGCGCCCGCCGATCCTCCGCCGCCGTTGCCCGACGACGTGGTCCAACCGGCGTCGCCTTTCGTCAGGAACCGGATCTCGGCGTCCTGTGTCAACGCCCGCAGGCGATCGACGAATGCCTTGCCGGCTCCGCTTCCGGCGAACTGCGATTCGACGGCGACGACTTTCGGCGATTGTGCGCGGATCGTTTCGAGCGCCGACGCGAGATTCGCGTCGGAAAAATAAAGCACCTGTCCGGCAATCGGCCGGTCGGCGCGTACTGCTGACAGACGATCCGCGTCGGCGATGATGACCGTGACGTCGTTCGCCATGGGAACCGACATTGTACGCACGGCGCGCGGCGAGGCTCAACTCCCAACCGGGACGGCGGAAGTGTTATGCTGCGCGCGTCACGGCAGCGTGCGCTGTCGACGTCGGTAACCCGGCACGGCGACCGGGGGTGTTCAATGATTCGCGCAGTCACATCCACATCTGCGGCGCTTCGTCTTGACGCCGTCCACGCGTTCCTGGCCGGTCGTCCCTCCTCTGCTGAAATCGTCATCGTCGGCGCATCGCGCGGAGCGGCGGACGACGTCGCGCGCGCGGCCGCGCGGCGATCGGGCGCGACGTTCGGGCTGATGCGCTGCAGTCTGCTCGAATTCGCGGCGCGTGCGGTCCGGACGTCCGCACCGGCGGACCGCGCGTCGCGACGGGCGTTCGGGACGCAGGCGGGCGCGGAAGCGAACGCCGCGCGCGCCGTGTTCGAAGCCGTTCACGCGAACGAGCTTGCGTACTTCCTGCCGGTCGCGGCGATGCCCGGGTTTCCGAAGGCGCTCGCGCGCACGATCGACGAACTGCGCCTCGCGGGCGTCGGCGCCGGACATCTCGAGCAGGTCGCGCAGGTGGCGGAGCGGGGCGAAGAAACCTCCGCGAAGCCCGGAGTGATCACTGACATTTCGAAACTGCTGAACCGGGTCGAGTCGCAGCTCGAGTCGGCGTCGGTCGACGACCGCGCGGCGATCTTCCGCGACGCCGCCGATCAGGTCCGGGCGGGCGCTGTCCGCCTCGCCGCGCTCCCGATGGTGCTGCTCGATGTTCCGCTCGATTCGCGCGCGGAGGAAGCCTTCATCGCCGCGCTGATTCAGCAGTCGCCGGACGTGCTCGCGACGATCCCCGACGGCGATGTGTTCGCGCTTTCGGCCTTCATGCGCCTCGGCGTCTCGGCCGAGTCGCTCGACGCGGCTTCAGAGTTCAACGTCCAGAGTCCAGAGTCCGGAGTTCGGAGTTCGGACTTGGCGCGTCTGCGTCGATACGTCTTCAGCGATTCGCGTCCGGAGCTGCGCGAACCTTCCGGCGATGTGTCGCTGTTTTCGGCGCCGGGGGAAGGACGCGAAGCGGTCGAGATCGTGCGTCGCGTGCTCGACGAGGCCGCGCGCGGCGTGAGGTTCGACGAGATGGCGGTATTCCTGCGCGTGCCGCAGCAGTACACGGGCCTGCTCGAGCACGCGTGCGCGCGCGGCGACGTTCCGGTTTACTTCGATCGCGGCACGGAGCGCCCGGACCCGGCCGGACGGGCGTTCGTCGCGCTGCTGTCATGCGCGGTCGAAGGGCTGTCCGCGAAGCGCTTCGACGAGTATTTGTCGCTCGGCCAGGTGCCCCGCGTCGGCGGGCATCGTCCACCGTCAGCGGTCGCGCCGCTCGACGAGGTGTACGCGGACCTGACCGAGCCGGATCCCGATCCGCGGGCGACCGCCGCGTCTGCGCCGATCGATTCCGACGATGACGCCGTGGTCGAGGGCACGCTGCGATCGCCGTGGAAATGGGAAGAGCTGATCGTCGAGTCGGCGGTCGTGGGCGGCCGCACCCGCGCCGACGGCGGCGCGCGGTGGCGGCGGCGTCTCGACGGCCTCGCGCACGATTACCGCTGCCGCATCGACGCGCTCCAACGGGAAGAACCGGAGTCGGCGCGGATCGAGCGGCTCGAGCGCGATCTTCGGAACCTTTCGCACCTCCGTCAGTTCGCGCTGCCAATCATCGACGAACTCGAGTCGTGGCCGGATCGCGACCTGTGGGGCGGATGGCTCGAGCGGTTCGCCGCGCTCGCGGCGCGGGTGCTGCAGCGGCCGGCGCGCGTGCTGCAGACGATCGCCGATCTGCGGCCGATGGGCGCGGTCGGTCCCGTGTCGCTGGAGGGGGCGCGCGACGTGCTGCACGATCGGCTCGCGACGCTCGACTGGGAGCCGCCGGCGCGGCGCTACGGACGGCTCTTCGTCGGCACGCCGCAGCAGGCTCGAGGCCGCAGCTTCCGCGTCGCCTTCGTGCCCGGGCTCGCGGAACGCGTCGTGCCGCAGCGCCCGCGCGAGGATCCGCTGCTGCTCGACGAGCGCCGGCGGACGATCGATTCGGCGCTCGTCGGCCTCGGCGAGCGCACCGAAGCGGAGCGCCTGCTACTCAAGCTGGCGATCGGCGCCGCGACCGAACGGCTCTATCTGTCGTATCCGCGGCTCGATGTCGCCGAAACGCGCGCGCGTGTGCCGTCGTTCTACGCGCTCGACGTCATGCGCGCGATCACCGGGCGCGTGCCCGATTACCGTCAGCTCGAAAAGGAGGCGGCGGCCGCCGCTGGCGCGAGCCTCGCCTGGCCGGCGCCCAAGGACCCGGATCGCGCTATCGACGATCTCGAACACGATCTCGCCACGCTGCGTCTGCTCCTCGACTCCCGCGATCCGGTCAGCGTGAAGGGACGCGCGCACTACCTACTCGGGCTGAACGACGCGCTGCGGCGCTCGGTCATCAGCCGCTGGTCAAGAGGGAAGCCAGCGTGGTCGACGAGCGACGGCCTCATCCGTGTCGTGCCGCCTCTGCGCGCCGCGATCGATGGCCAGCGGCTCCGCCGCCGTCCGTACTCCCTGTCGGCGCTCCAGCGGTTCTCGACCTGCCCGTACCAGTTCCTGCTCGCGACGATCTACCGGCTCGAGCCGTGGGACGAGCCGGAGCCTCTGACGCGCATGGATCCGCTGACCCGGGGCAGCCTCTTCCACAGCGCGCAGGCGGGGTTCTACCGCGCGATGCAGGCCGAAGGCGCGCTGCCGTTGCGCCGGTCGAACGCCGCCGCCGCGCTGGCGATTCTCGACGATGCGCTCGATCGCGTCGCGTCGGAGTATGCCGAGAAGCTCGCGCCCGCGATCGATCGCGTCTGGCGCGACGAAATCGACGAACTGCGCCGCGACCTTCGCATCTGGGTCCAGAAAATCGCCGCCGACGAGACCTGGCAGCCCGAGTATTTCGAATTCAGCTTCGGGTTGAGCGACGCGGGCCGCGATCCGCGCAGCCGTCCGGATCCGGTGACCATCGGCGGCGGATATCTGCTTCGCGGATCGGTCGATCTGATCGAGCGCGATCCCGCTCGCGACGTGTTCCGCGTCACGGATCACAAGACCGGAAAGAACCGCTCGAATCCCGATCTGATCGTCGGCGGCGGCGAGATGCTGCAGCCGGTGCTCTACAGCATCGCGATCGAGCAGGCGCTCGGCAAGGCGGTCGAGAGCGGCCGTCTGTTCTACGCGACGACCGCCGGCGGCTTCGTCGACCACCGGATTCCGATCGACGCGTACGCGCGGACGCAGGGCCTGCAGGTCCTCGCGATCGTCGACCGCGCGATCGAATCCGGATTCCTGCCCGCCGCGCCGAAGGACGAGCGCACGTGCAGCTGGTGCGACTTCCGTCCCGTCTGCGGGCCGCGCGAGGAACAGCGCGTCCGCCGCAAGGCGAAAGACAAGCTGGCGGACCTCGAGGCGCTGAGGTCGATGCGATGACGCAGGTGCTTTCCGACGCCGAGGCGCGCCGGGCCATTCAAACCGATCTCGACACGACGCTCATCGTCGAGGCCGCAGCCGGAACGGGAAAGACGACCGAGCTCGTCAAGCGCATCCTCGCGGTGCTGTCGACCGGCCGCGCCAGGATCGAACAGATCGTCGCCGTTACGTTCACCGAGAAAGCGGCGGGCGAGCTCAAGCTGCGCCTGCGCGAAAAACTCGAGGAGGAACGTGCGCGCCACGACGTCCGTCCCCCGCAGGCGGCAGGTGGGATCGAGGTTGTCCGCCTGGAGGCCGCGCTCGCCAAGCTCGAGGAAGCGCACGTCAACACGATTCACGGCTTCTGCGCCGACCTGCTGCGCGAGCGTCCGGTCGAGGCCCGCGTCGACCCGATCTTCCGCGTCCTCACCGAGCCGGAAGCGGATCGGCTGTACTCGCGGGCGTTCGCCGCGTGGCTGCAGGAGACCTTGAAGGATCCGCCCGAAGGCGTCCGCCGCGCGCTGCGGCGGACGAGCATGCCGTCGTTCGGAGAGAGAAACGACGGTCCGATCGGTCGGCTGCGAGGCGCCGGTCGAGCGCTTGCCGACTCGAGAGACTTTCCGCATCCGTGGTCGCGGCCCGCCTTCGATCGCCGCGAGCGGATTGCGCGGCACGTCGAGGCGCTGCATCGGCTCGCGAAGATGCTGTCGGACCCGATCAGCGCGCGCGACAATCTCTATGTCGATACCGACGGCATCCGACGCATCAGCCACCAGATCGAGCTGGAGCAGTCGTTCGGGCACGACGATCTCGACGGCTGGGAAGCGCGGCTGGTCGATCTCTCGCGCGATCGCGCCTTCGCGCGCGCGCGGAAAGGGAGCGGCTACCGGTTCAGCCAGTCGGTCACGCGCACCGACGCGCTGACCGCGAAAGACGCGCTCTTCGCGGATCTCCAGCAGTTCCGCCTCGACGCCGACGCGGACCTCGCCGCGGCGCTGCAGCAGGAGCTCGCCGGCGCGACGGAGCGGTATCAGGCGTCGAAGCAGGCGGCCGGCGCGCTCGACTTCAACGATCTGCTCGCGCGCGCGCGCGATCTCATCCGCGGCGACGCCGCAATCCGAACCTATCTC
>Ga0066652_100002036_pt1 | contig 10860 bp, 12 predicted proteins | sample GraSoiAngelo_101_FD_71413 | JGI IMG/M metagenome (GOLD analysis project Ga0066652, IMG submission 71413) | Grasslands soil microbial communities from the Angelo Coastal Reserve, California, USA - 14_0903_02_30cm | ecosystem: Environmental > Terrestrial > Soil > Grasslands | place: USA... | reverse complement strand
TTAAATTCCAGGATGCCTCGGCCGAGCTCGACCAACGGACTATCTCGCCGCGAATCGAACGCGTTCGCACTTGTCCGCGAGATCGCCGAGGACGAACCGGACGAACTGCCCGAGCCGCTCGACGATCCCGCCGGCCCGCGAGATCCGCCGCTGAATGAATTCCCCGCGATGCCGCGACCTGCGGCCCCGGCGATCACCGCCGTCACGCCGAATAATGCGGCCGCCTTGAAATGTGCCGCCGCCTCGGCCGGATTGAAAAACAGTGCGGCGAATCCTTTTGCAAGCTCGAAGATGGCGAGCACGGCAGACTGTGCCGCCACGCCGGCAAGCACCGACGCGACCATCTTTTTCATCGCGTCCGGGCCTAAAACCCAAGCCTCGACCATTTGCCCGACGCCGTTCGCCAACGCACCGAAGGCGTCGTTCGCGATGTTGCCGAGCGTCGACAGCGAGCCTTTGAGGTAGTCGGCCGACGTCGTGAACTTGTCCATCTCGAGCGTCAAATTGCCGCTCAGTAACGCACCCAGAAACGATTCGGTGCCCGAGATCGGGACCGCCGCGGCATTGTCTGGATTCAACTGGCCCTGGCCGAAGATCGACTTGATCGATTCGTCGCGTGCTTCGTTCTGTTTTTTCAGCAGCTCGAGACGGTCGTGCTCTTGCTCGTTTATCTTGACCAGCTCTTCGCCCTGCCGCTGGTAGCTTTCCTCTTCCTGCTTCAGTCCCTCGGCTTTCAGGTCTCGGAGCCGTTTGTTTACCTCGTAATTTGCTTTCTCGCGGCGTTCGAGTTGGGTCGCCGAAAGCAGTGCCTGCTCATTCTCGGTCATCGCCGAGCGGCTGCGGTTTTCCAGTTGCTCGAGAAACTCGATGCTGGTCTGGATGGCCCGCTTGTAGATCTCGACCTCGGCCTTCGAATCGGCGAGCATAAAGCCGACAATGCCGTTGTCTTTGAACGTCTTTTCGATCCGGTCAAATGTTTTGTTCATTTGATCCTGGATCGTGTCGAGGTTTTTCGATTCGAGACTGATCGCCGCGTTGAGGTCGCGTTTCGCTAGAGCTTCGGCCTCGCGTCGACGCTGCTCGGCTTCCCTTGCGGCATCCTTCGCGGCCTGTTCGTCCGGCGTCGTATCGAATTTGCTTTTCTTTTTGAAGTCGCCGGGCCGGCTGTAGTCGATGGCGTCGGGCACTTTGTTTGCGTTGGCGATCTGTGCCCCTTTGTTCGCGAGCAGGGCTCCGACGCCGCCGAACGGATTGATATTGCCGAGGCCGACCTGTCCCGCAAGGCCGAAGAGAGAGTTATATCTTGAGATCGCGGCATTTAATTCGTTCCAATAGGCGATCGCACCGCGAAGCATGTTCGCGGCCGTGTCGGCCCACGACTTGATCTCGCCTTTGTTTTCCTTCGCCCATTTGCTCGTCGCCTTCGCCATGTCCAGAAAGACGGGCATGAACGCCTGGCCGATCGTGCGAGTGATGCCGTCGAGCTGGGAGCTCAACATGTCGAGAGTGTCGCCGAATTCATCGGCAGCACGGGCCGCGTCGTCGTTTATCGTGACGCCGAGATCCTTTGCGGTCCGGATAAGCTTATTCAGGTCGCCATCGAACGACTTGATGAACGGCAGCAGCTCGGCACCCGATTTGCCGAAAGCTTTCTGGGCGAGCGTGATCTGCTCGATGCCGGGCTTCGCGTCGGCGATGCGTTTGAAAACTTTGGCGAGTGCACCGTCCAGGTCGTTCAGTGCGTCCTGCGGATCGATGCCCAGCGACTTCATCGACGCCGCGGCTTCTTTGGAACCTTCGCCGGCGGCTCCGACCGTCTTCGCGAATTTCGCGATCGCCGACGTGATCTGCTCCATCGACGCGTCGCTTTGCTTGGCGGCGTAATCCATCGCCGAAAGCGACTCGGCGTGCAGCCCCGTCTTTTCGCTCGCGTCGAATATCGTCGAGCCGTATTCGGCAGCCTGTTTGGTCAGACTGAAAAGTGCAGCGGTAGCGGTAACGGCAGCACCGGCGATGGCTCCGATGCCGATCGCGATGGCGTTCAACTGCGACACGCTCAGGCCTGAGGTCTCGCTGATCGTGCCGCCGAGCTTTGCGATCTTTCTGTCGACGCTGTCGAGCTCCGAGCGGGCTTTCTTGCCGTCGGCGTCGATGATGTATTTCAGGGAAAAATCAGGCATTGTTTACATCAGCTGCGTATTCTTATTCGCGTAACGATCACTCGAAATAAACTCACTTGTCAGGACCGAATCGTCCAGATCTTCGTCGTTGCTGCCGAACATCATCCGGCTGCATTCGTAGGCGATGCGTTTCGCCATCGACTTCTCTTCCTCTTGCCGTAAAAGAAAAAGACGATAGCTAATTGCAAGATCAAAATCCCACGCAATAACCTCGTCCTTTATTCCTAAATGCCTACTTGCCGGGATGCCCGTGTCGCGGGTCATGAGGGCAAGCCAGAGCATCTTGTTGTCATTTGTTAGGAAAGGTCGCAAGCCCTGCGGCTTCGTCACCCCCTTTCATCTGCCAATCGCGTATCGTTAGATAGCAGCAATCGTCAAGCTCCTTTTGAGCGATCTGGTTCGGCTCGGACGGCGTCTCGACGATCTCCGGATCGACGGCCGTGTAAAGCACGACATGGTTCGAGAAGACGGAAAGGTTCGCGGCCTCGGCCGGTTCGAGCGTCTCTTCGATCTCTTTGGTCGTTCCGTTCTGGGCGGCCTTTGCGAGCCGGACCATCAGCTCGATCATGTGCGTCGGCATCATGCCGGACGCGACCCAAAACTGCTTCGACGCCCGTCGGCATTTGAACGTAAAGCCGCAGGTGCACTGCACGTCGTGCAGCATCTGCTGCTCTTTTTTCTGGCGGCGGTATTTCTCCGCCGCGGTTTCCATTCGTGCTGAAGCCATAATTACGCTATCTGTTTTCCGACCTGTCCGAGCGTGTCGGCCGTGGCCCGCGACGTCACTTCGTAGCCGACGAATGACACGGGCATGAATCCGAGTTCCTTGCGGGCCTGTGCCCACTCGACGCCTGAGTCGTTGATCGCACTGTAAAGCTGGAACCAGCCGAATTTTGTCGTGTCCTCGATCAGCGGGAAGGTGAGCAGCACGCAGTCGTAGGCGATCGCCTTTGTGCCGACGGTTACATAGTCGTAACCGCTGGCGGTCGCACGCGTGCCGACGCCCGGCAAAAGGTACGCGAGCAGCAGTTCGTCGGTGACGCCGACAAGCTCCGCCGAGATTCCCATCTGAACCGTGTCGACGCCTGAGATAATGTGGGCCCGAAATTCGTCGACGTCATAATTGATCAGCGACGATTTGATCATCAGCTTCGATCCGGCCTTTGTCGCACCCATGTGCAGGGCGGACGGATTCGCGGTCGCATCGGGCGAGCCGTCGGTGTGAAGCGTTGGCCGGGCACCTGCACCGGGAATAGCACAGCCACGCCAGAGCCACCCGTAGTTTTGGGCGACGTTAGTTGTTTTCCAAGAATAAGCTGTGCCAGCCATTTAATTTATCTCCTGTTGTTTATTTGGTGCCGGTCGTTTCGCCCGCTTCGATGCGATCACGGTCTTTTTTCGTCATGCCGGCAAGCTCGGCGATCTTGTTTTTCTGGGCCTCGCTCAAAGCTTTGTTATTCGGGTCGATGACGCCGCGGACGTCGAGGCCGCCGACATAATCGGTCTGCACGGCACCGAATCCGCCGCGGTCCGCGATCTCACGAAATACGCTCTCGGCCTTGTCGCCGTGAATTTTCTTTAAGCTGTCTACTGTTACGTTGTCCATATTTTTTATGCTTCCATGTCGAATTTCGAAGCGATGTAATAGATATCGATCTGCACCTCGACGCCGGTTATCTCGTATGTGCCCTCGGCGTATTCGATCGCGTGCGTTCCTTCGTCGGTGTGATGTGCCAGGTTTACGCCTGCGACCGTCCATGTGTAGCCTGCCGCCCTCATCGCCCGCATGATGTCGCTGATGAACTTCCGGGCGGTCTGCGAATCGGTCCCGCGTTCGAGAGATCCGCGAAAGAAGAGAGGCAGTTTTCGAAGGACCTTTTGATTCTCGTCGTCGCGATCTTCGACCGTGACCTGGCCTTGAAAAATACTGATCGCGGGAAGCTCTTCCTGCTGCCAGTTCGGTCGCGAGTCCGCCAGGCTTTGCCCCGAAGTGCCGTTGACGAACGTCGTGCCGAGCGTCGTTTGATAACTGCCCGAGCCGTTGATCGCGGCCAGCACCGCAACTGCCCTTGCGACGATCTTTTGTTCGGTCGAATCAGCCATTACGATCTAAGGTGAACCGTTGAGACTCCGGTGCCGAGCTTCTGGATCCGCTCGACGTTGTACGTCGTGCTATTGATCGAGACGTTCATGCCTTTTTTAACGACATGGCTGGCCTGCTCGAGCTCCGTTGATTCGCAGTCGAACGTTGCCAGCACGGCCTCGATCTCGTTCGTGAGCAGGTTCGTCTGCTCACTTGCCCCGGTGAACCAGCCTTTGACGGCAATCGTCACCGGCCCGGTCGTGTTTATCGTAAACGTGGCGGTCGTATCGAAATCGCCGCTTTCAAAGATCAGTTCTAGATCGCCATCACCGATCGGCACACAAGTTACCTCTGGGCCGTCTTGATCGAGATCTGTACGATCGGACGCGTCACGGCTCCAGCCAATGTTCCAGTGGCGGTGAAGCGAACGAGAAGGATGTCGCCTTCGACGACTGCCAGATCGGCTACAGTGCTCGACAGCGTGAGCGTGCGTTTAGTGCTCGCGGCTAATGCCGTTCCGCCTGTAACTTTGGTCGTATTCGCGGCCGTTGCCGCAAGTATCGCCGCCGTACCGGCACCGGCTTGGCCGAGGTTCGTGATCGAGAATGTGACGTAATTCGAATCATGAGCAGCGAGGGCCGCCAGCGAACTGAAAACAGCCCCGGCGATCTTGCCCGTTTTCGCGGCCATTAAATATTCGTCGGTCGTGCTGGTCGTGGCGATCGATGTCGTGCCGGGTGTCCATTGTTTAACGTACTTGCTCATTTCTTTTTTGCTCCTTTTTTAGCTTCGGCTTTCTTCGCCGGTTCGGCTTTTGGCTTTTCGGCTTTCGGCTCCGCGGCCTTTGCGTCCGCCTCTGTTTGAATGCTCAGAGGTTTCGGTTCCGGCTCGGTTTCTTTTTCTGCAGGTTCAGGCCCGGCACCGATCACGTTACGAACGGCACCCGGTTCATTGACCGAGACGAGCACGTCGCCGATGCCGTAGCGTTTGGCGACGCGGTCATCCAGATAGACTCCAGCGACCGCGACCTGTGCGGCGAACTTCGCCGGGTCGTCGGTGAGCTTGTCGTCTTTATCCACGTACTGGTCCTTATTCGGAATCATGATCGAATCTTCCCCCTTCCTTGAATTACGCCGCATTGATGATCCGGCAGAATGCTTTCGGACGATAGACCGCCAGGGCAAGCCTCTGCTCGGCCCGGATGGTCGTCAGGTTCATAATGAAGTCGTCCTGGTCGGTGTTCGTTGCTTCGATCGAAACGCCGTTTCGGTAATACACGGCACCGCCGAGTTTGAACGCACCGACGATCGGGCCTTTGTTCCCAGCTGCTGGCGTCGCGAGATCGATCTCGGCGATCGCTGTCGTCTGCACGATGCGAAGGCCCCAGATGCTGCCGGGATCGTTGTATCCGTTGCCGTACTGGCCTTGGAAGAAACCGCCGCCGTAATACTGCGTGTTGCCGTCGGTCGCGAGGCGGAGTTTCTGGTAATCGTTCGGGTGCATCACGACCGCATCGGGCTCAAAGAAACCGACCGTGCGGACCAACGTGATCGCATTCATGATCGCCTCGGCGAGCTTGACCGCCGTGTTGCTTGCCATTTCCGCCGTCTGGATGCCTGACGTGCCGAGCAATCCCGCGATCGCAGGTGCCGTGCCGCTGCCGTTCAAAAGATCCGAATCGATCTTTGTGCGGAGCATGAACGCGAGACGCTGGTCGATATACGGGCGGATGTCGCTGAAGTCCTCGAGCGTTTCGTCCGTCACCTTCGACCAGATCGCCGCTTTGCGGACCGACACGTCGACCTCTTCGAGATCGAATGAAGCCTCGGGCTTTTCGTCGCCTTCGGTCGTCCAGTCTGCCGCGTTCGTATAAGTCACTTCCCGCATGAATCGGACGGTCGGCGACGAGGTCTGTGCCTGCATGAACAGGTCGGCAACCATTGGCTGCTGCTGTCCGAGCTCGACGACGCCGGGCACGCGGTCGTAACCGGTCAGGCTGTCGCCCGAGCCGCTGTACGTCGCACGCTTGGCCAGATCGGTCGGCAGGATGTTCGTCTCTAAGGTGATCGTTCGTTTCTGACGCCCGCCGGGTTTGACGTTTTGATATTCCGGCGACGAGATGAACGCACCGCCGAGCGATCGTGCGTCGGTCGTGATCGGCCGGACCGGCGACACGCGTTCTGCGATCACGTCGGCTTTGCCTTTTAACTGCTGGACGAGCATGCGGGCATCGGCCATCGTGAAATCGGGATTGGCCAGGGCCGCATCCCGCACTTCTTTTTCAAAGCCGAACGTGGCTCCGAATTTGATTTGATTGTTTACGTCCGCGACCGTCTTCGCCTCTTCGGCTGCACGGGTGACGATTGCAGGATTATCGACTGCCGGAGTTCCCGGCTGCTCTTGCGTTTCTGTGTTCATGTTTTTTAACTCCGGCTGTGCTGGTTTAATGAATTCGGCATTTCTGCCTACGCCGGCTTTTATGTCGGCGGGGATCGAAACTATCGACAGTTCGAAGGGTTCCCAGTCCGTCGCACTGTAAAGATCGTTGCCTTCGTCGTTCTCTTCCTCGAGCACGAGCTTGTGGATCGAAAACCCGACGCTCACGTTTCTGCGGATGCCGTCGAGCACGTCCTGATAGATCTCCTGGCCGCGGGTCGACTTCGAAAAGCGGACCTTCGCACGGGCCTTGCCGTCTGCGGTGTCGACCGAAAAACTTTCGACGACCCCGATCTGGTCGACCGGATCATGGTCGGCGAGCAGTGCTGCCCCGGTCGTGAGCCGCTCGGTCCGCATCGCGGATCGTTCCATCGAGAGCTTTATGTCGATGTAGTCGAAGAGCTTGTAAGAGAAGTGCGTGCAGGGCGTGTCGGTCGCAAACGCGAGCTCGACCGTGCGGTCGTCCGACTCCGAGGCGTCGGCACGCTCGATCGTGAACGAGCGTTTATGCGTCTCGGTCGTGGCTTTACGAATGATCTGGTCTCGGGTCAGGATCTCTGACATAAAAAGGCCGGGCGAACTTCGCTCCGGCCTCTACGTTATAAATCTTCCGAATTAGTTATTTTTTTGGGGTATAAAACATCAAGATATGGTGTCTACATCACCCGATCACCGCCATATTTGCCGCTTGCGGGCCTGTCGGTCCGGTTGGACCCGTCGCACCTGTGGCTCCCGCCGTTCCGGGCTGTCCGTTGCTTCCGGTGTCGCCCTTCGGGCCTGTGGGACCGGGGATCCCCTGCTCGCCCTGCGGACCTTGCGGACCGACAACGCCGACGCCGAGGGCCGTGTTGGTAAACCACGGCAGGTCGTTCCACTTGCCGGGGCCGATCTTCGACGCGACAGCCACGCCATTTAGCACGACAATGCCGAGCTGCATCGGCTCCAGGGGCGGATTATCAGCCGTCCAATTGGCCTCAGAATCGTAGCGGAGTTTCGGCCGCCGAAATCTGTCGTCGTTTAATATCATCCGATCACCCTCGCATGGCCGTTCACAAGGCCGCGATTCGAGGCATTTGGCTGCTGATCTTCATCGTCCGGCTGCGGTGCCGGGCTGAGCTGTTTCGGTGCCGGTGCAGCTTCCGCCGGGCCGTACTCGATGCCATACGACGCAAACAATTCCATCTCTTTCTTTTTGCCCTGCAGCCATTCTTCGAGGTCGATGCCCCGCTCGGCGAAATGTTCGCGATACGTGAGCAGGTTGTTCCCGATGGCGTCGATCGCCGCGGTGATGTCCTTTGCCGGTTCGATGTACGACCAGCCACGCGGCCGCCACGTCGGCTCGAGCAACTGATCGAGATAGTCGGCCGAGAATTCGACGCCGCCCTTCAGCCAGGCCGAAAGCAGCCATCGCTGGTAGACGTCGCGGCAAAGCGTATCGGAAACCAGCATCTGCAGCGACTTCCAAACCTCACGCTCTTCACCGAGCCCGACGCGTGCCGACGAGAAATTGACCTCGGACATATCGCCCGCGAGCGAAAAGCCTGTGACGCCCAGGCCGGCGGCCAACGTGTGCAGCATCGAGTTCATAAACTCGGCATGGCTTTGCGTCGGCTGCTCCGGATGGAATTGCTGAAACTCCATGCCCGGATCGAGCAGGTTTATCGAAAGCGGCTGCTTATCGATCGTCATCGGCGGCAGGTTGCACGCTCCATCGTCGCCTTCGAACGAAACCTCTTCGGCTGCCGTCTGTTTCAGAAAGCCGAACGTATGGGCCGCGACGCGTGCCGACTGCACGACGCCGCCCGAGTATTCGTGCACGTCCTTTCCCTGCAGCAGCGAGGCGTGAAACCACGTAATGCCGCGGACCTGGCATTCGTCCTCGGTGACGCGAAACATGTGCGTGATGTCGCGGGCATCGACGCGGCGGCGACGCCTTCGGTTCTGCTTTTCGTAGCCGTAAAAGTTTTCCGCTATCGGCTCGGTCAGCCAATACGCGACCGGACGATCGCGGCCGTCGATCTCGACGCCCATGATCACTCGATTACCGCCTCGCAGTAATTCGTTGTGTGTTTCGTCGAGCCAGTCGACGTTCCAGAATTTGAGCGAATAGCCGAAGGCGTTGTCGGCGTCGCGGATGTGCTCGATCACGCATTCGCCGTCGCGGATCAGCGTTTCGACCGCGAGCTGCTGGGCCTCGACCCATGAAAGCTTTCGGCTCTCGGTGCACGTCTCGCGTTTACCCCAAAGCCAGAACGCATCCTCGATACGGCTGTTAAGCGTCGTGTAAGGATTGCCGTTGCCGAACATCGCGTCGCACTGCAGCTGGATGCCTTTGTGCCCGACGATATTCGACTTCGCCATGATCAGGAATTTGCGAAAGTGCGGCGAGTTCTTTGCCATTTCGCGGGCACGGGCACGCAACGCAGGCAGGTCGCAGCGTAGGATCCAATTCGTGCCCTCAGGGAACGCCGTCCAGTCGCGATTCTGCTTCGTGGATTTCGCCGCCTGGAAACGCCGCTTCTCGACCGCCGGTTTGTCGGCTGCTTCGAACAGCCCGTAATCTGAAAGTTTGATCATGGTCTTAACACTCCCTAACGATTATCGGAACGCTCCGCATGAGCGAGCCGCCGTTTTTGATGCGGTCACGTGTCCGCTCCATCGAAACGATCGACGCGTAATGCTTCCGCAGATCGAGCAGCTGCGATTTGTCCGAACGCTTGACGCGTTTCGATCCCGCGGGCGTCGAGACTTCGTATTCGGTGACGTCGCTGGTTGCGAATGCAAGCAACGCCTCGTCGATCGTGTCGAGGGCGATTTGTGCCGGTGATCGCGTTTCGAAAACGCCCGTGCCGTCCTCGACGAACCCGGTCTCGATGGTGACGGTTCCCTCGTCGACCGCGAACGTGTTTTCGTCGTCCGCGATCTCGGTAACCCACGCCTGCCATTTCCAAGTGCCGACGGCGAGAGCGGCGTCGAGGATTTCCTCGGCGACATATTTATTCGGGGAATCGTCGTCGTCTTCCGTGTCGATATCGAAGCCGGTGCCCGGCCCGCGAAACCGAAACTGCAGGTCGTAGTCGGCCGAGGGATAATCGCAAAGCGTCCAGTCCCACGTGACGTGCTCGCCCTGTCTCATCGGCGACGGGATGCAGTTGCTGCTGCAGGTTGTACAAACACAGATGCTCATAATTTCCTCTTAACTGAACGGATCATTTAACGACTTGATCTTTCTCCGTTGTCTGAACGGGATAACTTCACCTCGCGGCGGTGTCGGTGTCGGCGGTTCTGGATTCGGCTCGTCACCCTGGACCGTGGGACGTTCCACCGCTTCGCCGTGCTGAAGCTTTCGCCGGGCGATCGCTTCGTAATTCGGATTAAGGATCGCACGGGCGGCAGTTGCGTAGACGCGGACGTCGAGTGCTTCGTTGCGGACATTCGCTCCGACCTTTTCATAAACTCGATACGGGCGGCCGCCGCGGACGTGCGTCACCATTCGCTCGCTGGCAAGCTGCTTAAAATACGCCTCGTCGTATTTCTCGGTCGACGGGAAATGGCAATAGCTCGGTCCCGGTTGCTCGACACGCAGGCTGGCAAACACTTCGTCCTTTGCGGCGTTCGTGCCGATCGGGAAAAGTCTGATCTTTGGATTGCTGCCCGTGATCGTCGCCTTTGAGATCATCGGCTTGAACGGGTCCGACATTCCCTTGACGGCGAACCATCGCTTTGCCGAATTGTCCTTGCAGAATTTATAGACGACCGTGGTTTGATAACCCGAATCGATGCACGCCGCCTGCACGCGAAACGCCTGCCCGCCCGGGCCGATGAACGGCGTCATCAGAAACTCAGCCAACTGGTCCCAGACATTTATCTCGCCGACTTCGTCTTCGCCGTCCGGCCGCTGTCCGCTGGACGCGATGCCTGTCGGCCCTTCGAAGACCTTGTAATCGATCGACCACGATTCGTGATCGCGGCCCCAGCCGACGACCTCGCATTCGAGCCGGTCCTTTTGCACGTCGACGCCTGCGGTCAGCACGAGCACGCCCGGCGGCACGGCCGACTCATACATCTCGCAGTTCATGTTCAACTGCTCGTACTCGATCTGTTCGACCGGCTTCCACGTTTCGCCGAAGACGGTATTCGTCAGCACCTCGAGCTTTTGCA
>Ga0066652_100002035_pt1 | contig 10865 bp, 11 predicted proteins | sample GraSoiAngelo_101_FD_71413 | JGI IMG/M metagenome (GOLD analysis project Ga0066652, IMG submission 71413) | Grasslands soil microbial communities from the Angelo Coastal Reserve, California, USA - 14_0903_02_30cm | ecosystem: Environmental > Terrestrial > Soil > Grasslands | place: USA... | reverse complement strand
GCCTGCCCTCGAGCGCAGCGCCTGCCCTCGAGCGCAGCGAAGGGAAGGGAAGGATCTGCACGTTAATCGAGCTCGGGCAGCTCCAGCCCGCGCGTCGCGAGGATGCGCGCGACCGCTTCGCCGATCTTGGAGTTGGGTGTGCTCGCGCCCGCGGTGATGCCGAGCCGCACCGGGCGCGACGGCAGCCAGTCGGCGTCGTCCGCTTCCTTATGGTGGACGCCGGGCAGTCGATAGTGCACCGATCCGCTGTCGGGATCGATCGCCTCGGGTGACTCGATGTGGTACGTGGGCACCTGCGCCGCGCAGAGTGCGGCGAGCGAGATCGTGTTGCTGGAGTTGAACCCGCCGATCACCACCATGGCATCGATCGGCTCCAGCAGCAGCTCCTTCACCGCGTCCTGCCGCTCCTGCGTCGCGCTACAGATCGTGTCGAACGTGCGGAAGTCGCGATCGCGCGCCGCGGCGCCGCGCGTGCGCTGGATCGCATCACCGATCGCGGCGCCGATGGCCAGTGACTCGCTCGCGAGCATCGTGGTCTGGTTGGCGACCCCCACGCGGTGCAGGTGGCGTTCCGGCACGAAGCCGGACGACGCCGCGTGCCCGAGCTTCGCCATCAGCTGATCGCCGGTGGTCCCGCCCTCGATGTAATCGCAGACGAGGCGCGCCTCGTTCATGTCGCGCACGATGAGGTAGTGGCCGTGCTCGTCCTGCTTGCGCACCTGCGACGCCGTCGCGCGTGTCTCCTCGTGGTAGTACTTGCCGTGAATCACGGCCGTGAAGCCGTCCCGCGCATAGCTCTCCACCCGTTTCCAGACGTTGAGCACCGAGCCGCACGTGGTGTCGACGAGGATGCACCCTACCTCACGCAATGCGTTGAAGTCGTGGATGGTGACGCCGAACGCCGGCAGGATCACCACGTCGTCCGGCCTCACCGTGCTGAAGTCGAACCGGCCGGCGTCGGGTAACAGGATCTCGATCCCCATGTCCCGCAATCGCGCGTTGACGTGCGGGTTGTGGATGATCTCGCCGACCAGGTAGATGCGGCGATCCGGGAACTTGCGGCGCGTCTGGTAGGCATATTCGACTGCGCGCTCCACCCCGTAGCAGAAGCCGAACTCGCGCGCGAGGCGAACGGTGACGTCGCCTACCGTGAGCGTGTAGTCGGCCTCGCGCATGCGATCCACCAGCCGCCCGCTGTAGTCCGCGGCGAGCTCGTCCTGGACCTCGGCCTTGAGGCCGAAACCCTTTCTGAAATAGGTACTTGGATCGCCGCCGGGCATGCCGAAAGCTAGCCCGAAACCAATGGTTCTGGTGACGGCCGCGCCCGTTTGGTCGCTGTGATCGGATTCGCGGGGTACATTGAGTTGCGAGTCGGGACCGGGGAGCAGACGTCAGTCATCGCTCCCGTCTCCCCGCTCCCGTCTCCCACTCCCAATGGCGCTCTCAGTTGATGCTCTCGTAGCCGGCACGGCTTCATCCGCTCGGCTGCAACGCCCGCCGGCACTCGAGAAGGGCGATACCATCGGCATCGTCGCTCCCTCGTCGTCGCCGCGCGAGGGCTGGCTGACGCGGGGCGTGCGGGCGCTCGAGCGGGCAGGGTTCAATGTGCTGCTGGACTCCGAAATCCTCGCGTTCCGACGTTTCCTGAGAAAGGAGGACGAGCGCCGCGCGGAGAATTTCATGGGCATGTGGCTCGACCCGCGCATCAAGGCCATCATCGGCGGCACGGGCGGATACGGTGCGGTGCGTATGCTGCCGCACCTCGAGCCCGAGATCTTCCGGCTCAATCCCAAGAGCTTCGTGGGATACTCCGACGTCACGGCGTTGCATCTGTGGCTCAATCGCAAGGCCGGCCTGCGCACGTTTCATGGGCCGACGGTCGACGATCTCGTCCCGGGGCTGCGGGATCCGTCGTTCGCGTCGCTTTTGACCGCACTCACGGTTCCCTGCCCCCCGAACCGCATGGGCCGTGGGACAACGCGGTGCGTGCGGCCCGGTCGCGCCATCGGCCGCCTGGTCGGAGGAAACCTGTCGCTGGTCCAGCAGTCCATCGGTACGCCGTACGAAGTGCCCACGGAGGACGCCATCCTGTTCCTCGAGGAGACCAAGGACCCGATGTCCGTCGTGGACGAGCGGCTGCTGCATTTGCGCGCTTCGGGCTTGCTTCCTCGTGTGCGCGGTATCGTATTTGGGCACCTCTCGCTCGATCGCTCGGAAGAGGACGAGTTCGAGGACTTCGTGCTGGACCTCGTTTCCGACCTGGACGTGCCGGTGCTCATGGACTTTCCCTCAGGGCACGAACTTCCCAACCTGACCTTGCCGTTCGGCACCGAGGTAGAGCTCGTCGCGGAAGATGAGACGGGGTGGATCCAGTATCACGAGGATGCACTCACCGTCGCACCGACTGCATGAGCGATCATTTCGACCTCATCGTCATCGGCGCGGGTCCCGCCGGGGAGAAGGGAGCGGCGCAGGCCGCGTACTTCGGCAAGCGCGTGTGCATCGTGGAGCGCGCGCCGAAGCCGGGCGGCGCGGCGGTCAACACCGGGACCATCCCCTCCAAGACGCTGCGTGAGACCGCGCTCTACTTCAGTGGCCTGAGGCAGCGCGGCCTGTACGGTGTCGATCTGCGGGTGAAGCACGACATCACCATCAGCGATTTCATGTATCGCGAGCGCGCCGTGGTCGAGGCGACGTGGTCGCTCATCGACGAGAACCTCAAACGGCACCACGTCACGATCCTGCAGGGCACGGCGAAGATCGTCGGACCGAATGCCGTGGAGGTCGCCCGCTTCGGCCTGCCGACACGCCAGCTCACGGGAGACTGCGTGCTCGTGGCGACCGGCTCGCATCCGCAGCAACCGACGACCATCCCTGTCGACGGCACGATCATCGTCGACAGCGATTCCCTGCTCACGCTCCAGAAGATCCCGGGCCGCATGGTCGTGATCGGCGGCGGTGTGATCGGGTGCGAGTACGCGTGCATCTTCGCGGCACTGGGGGTGAAGGTCACGATCGTGAACTCGCGCTCGCGCCTGCTCGCGCACCTGGACGCGGAGGTCGGCGAAGCACTGCGACGCCAGATGACCGCGCGTCTCGGGATCTCGGTGATGGTCGATACCGAGGTCGTCGAGCTCGCGCTCGACGGCGATCATGCACGCGTGGCGCTGTCGAACGGCACCACCGTGCACTGCGACGTCGTGCTCTTCAGCGCCGGCCGCGTCGGCAACACCACCGGGCTGGGTCTCGAGAGCGTCGGCGTGAAGTGCAACCAGCGCGGGTACATCGTGGTCGACCGGAACTATCGCACGGCCGTGAAGTCGATCTATGCGGCCGGCGACGTGATCGGGTTTCCCGCGCTCGCGTCGACTGCCATGGAACAGGCGCGCGTCGCGGTGTGTCATGCGTTCGACTTGCGCTACAAGCAGGAAGTGTCTCCCGTGCTGCCGTATGGCGTGTGGACCATTCCGGAAATCGCGACCGTCGGCGAGACGGAGGACGCGCTCATCGCGCGCGGGGCGCTGTACGAGACCGGCCGCTCCACGTATCGCACGAATCCGCGCGGGCAGATCCTCGGCGACACGGACGGATTCGTGAAGCTGCTCTTCAGTCCGGACGACATGCGCATGCTCGGCGTGTCGATCGTGGGCGAGAGCGCGTGCGAGCTGATTCATCTCGCCGCCGCCGTGATGAGCCTCGGCGGCACGATCGACTATTTCATCCAGGGCGTCTTCAACTATCCCGCGCTGTCCGACGCGTTCAAGTACGCCGCCTACGACGGCCTGCAGGCGCTCGCGCGCCGGCGCGCCAAGGTGCCCGGGCTGCCGACGACAGGCGAGCAGCGCGCGGTGAAGGCCTGACGTCATCCTGAGCGCGGCGCCTGACACGGAAGGCGGTTTGTTCGCGACACGCGACGAATTCTGTCAAGACCTCGCGTCCGCAAGCAAGCGTGCGTAACACGCGTGGAATTTTTCCGCAACGTGTAAACGTGTTGATGCGCGTCGCGTAACGCTGGCGCACGGTTGTACCGCGCGGTAACATGATCGCGACCATGCTGACGACCGCGACGACGCCCACCGACATCACGCCGCCTCCAATGGCGCACGTGCTCACCCGGACCACCCGTGCGACGTTCGCATTCGTCGGTGAGCGGCTGTGGCTCGATTTCGTGAACACCGACGGGGGCGTGCACGCCGCGGACTCCATCGCTGACTTCGATCTGCTCGTCGCCTGGCTGGAAGCGGCCGTCGCGCTCGACGCCGAACGCGCGCAGATGATGCGGCGCCGCGCGATCCAGCAGCCCAGCGGCGCCACCGCGGCGCTCGTGGACACGCGTCGAGTGCGTGCGGCACTGCGCAGCCTCGCCGAGCGCGGCGCAATGGCGTCCGGGGTCCGGGTCGACACGCTGAACGAGATCAATCGCGTGCTGGGCCGCAGCGCAGGCACGCGGCGCCTCGAGCTCCGGACCGACGGAACGTTCGTGCGCGCGTTCGTTCCGGTCGGCGATGCCTTCGCGGGTCTGATGATCCCCATCGTGGAATCCGCGGCGGATGCGCTGATCCTCGGGGAGCTGCCGCGCGTACGGCGCTGCGCCGATCCACGCTGCGCACGCGTGTTCTTCGACGGGACCAAGAACGCGGCGCGCCGCTGGTGCGACATGGCGACGTGCGGCAATCGCGCCAAGGCGGCGCGCCACCGCGCGCGTCTCAAGTCTCCGTTCTCCGCCGCGCCTCCATCGCCCGCCGACTGATCGTCTGCGCCGCGTCGACGTCGTTCGCACGTACCTGAGCCTCGACGACCCGGCGGACCTGCGTCCGGCACGACCCGTCCACGGCGACGTGCGCATCGAACGACGCGATCCATGCGACGTCGAGCGATACCGCCGGCTCTATCGCGACGTAGGCCAGGAATGGTTCTGGCACGAGCGGCTGAAATGGACCGACGGGGAGCTCGAGATGTATCTCGCCGATCCGAAGGTCGCGGTGTGGGAGCTGCTGGTGGACGGCGAGTCCGCGGGATACTTCGAGCTCTACCGCCACGACGACGGCGGCGTCGAGATTCTCTACTTCGGTCTCATCGCGAAGTTCATCGGACGCGGACTCGGCGGAATGCTGCTCGAGCGCGCGGTGGCCGAGGCCTGGAGGTTCGGCGCCAATCGCGTGTGGCTGCACACGTGCACTCTCGATTCCCCGAATGCGCTGCCTGGATATCAGGCGCGCGGCTTCCGACCCTTCAGGACAGAGAAGCTCGCGGTCGACATCGACGGCAGTGACGTCGTCGCCGAGCGCGTGGTGCACGAGTAGCCGGGACTCCCGGCTATCGGTGCTTGCGTCCTCGCCCGCCGCGCCTTGGCGCGCCGCCACCGCCCCCGCCGCCCCCGCCGCGCCCACGTCCGCCGGCGCGCGACTCCGCGAGTGACGGTCGTGGACCGCGTCGCCGCTCATCATCGGATGACGCCCGGGACCGGCGCAGCTCGTGCGCTGCCTTGCGCGCGTGACGCTCGTCCCGATGACGCGACCGCTCCTCGCGCTTCTGGTCTGCGGCGCGATCGAGGGCGGCGAGCTCCTGCTCGGTAAACGGCCGCTCGAGCTCCTCGCGCAGCGCGTCGAGCGCTTCCGCGCGCGCGGCACCACGGGCTCCGCGCATCACGATGAATCGCAGCGGTCGATCGAGCGCCGGCAGCTCCGAGTCTGCGAGCGTGCGCGCGAGCTTTTCCGGAAGGGTCAGGCGCGCGACGCCGCGTGGACCCTGCGGCGTGTCTTCCACGTCGTAGCGAACCGGGATCTCGCGTCCCCGCACCTCGACGAAGTCGGGCAGCTGCAGGTAGCGCTCGCGCACGTCCGAGGGCACGATCGCCTCGGCGTCGATGCCGAGCCGCGCACGCCGGAAGTCTGAGTAGGAGCGCACGTCCTGCGCGACGAGCTGCTGTTCGTAGATCGCCGCCAGCTCCTCCATGTTGAGCCGCGGCGTCGTCCCGCCCGATCGCCGCCACGTCTCGCGAATCTCCTCGATCCCGACACGATCGTTCTTGGCGGCCACGTGCCGGGCGTCGCCGCGCGCGAGCGCCTCCGCGAGCACCCGGCGGCCGCGGTCCTCCAGCCCCTGGGGGAACTCGTCGATCGGCTCGATCTCCTTCTCGAGGTCGAAACCGTGATAGGTGACGCGGCGACGCAGTACGAGCGGCGCGCGCTTGGCGTTCGCTTCGTAGACGAGCTCCGGCTCGCGCTCGTTCGCGTACCGTCGGACGAACGCCAGCGGGATGTTCGTGCCTTCGATCCCCGCGCGCGGGATGCCCAGCTTGTCCGCGAAATAGCGGATCTCGCCCGCGATCGCGCCCCAGCTGCCGGCAACGCTCGTTTTGGAGATCCGGACGTCGTCGCCGCCTGCCGTCTCTTCGTCGATGACCAGCTCGAAGGGCATGAACTGCGCGAGCAGCTCCTGGAACCGCGCCAGCGTCCCTTCGCCGGCGTTCGACAGCGTGACGGGCAGATCGAGCCCTGTCGCGCGGAAGATGCTGGCCATGCCGAGCGCCGCATCCTCGATCGACTTTACGAGAACGCCGCGGCGCTCGGCCCACTCGTCTACGGCCTGCTCGTCGAAGATGTGCCGCGGCAGGCCATACACCTCGCCCATCCGTCCCGCCGTCTGGTAGGCCTCGGCGTAGAGGTTGTACGCGGTGAGGTGGTCGCTGCCGGGTACCGTCACGCCGTCGAGGTCGCGCTCCTCGCGCGTCATGCGGTGCAGCGACTCGATCGACGCCATGATCGCGAGCTGCGGCATCAGGTCGTCGCTGGCGTTCACGAGCAGCTCCGCCCACGGGCGTTCCACGGGCATCGCCTCGACCGCCTTGCCGTACCGTGTGAGACGCAGGTTCTCGATGATGCCGCGACGCTCGAGCAGCGAGACCGCGTTGCGATACGCCACCTTGTCCAGCGGTACCGGCAGGTCCAGTTCGTCCGCCCGGACGCCCAGTGCCGCACAAGTGATGGCGACACGTTCCGAGTCGCCGGCGAGCTGGAACTCCGGCGCGGTGGGCTTGAGTGCCTCGAAGTAGATGTCGCGGTCCGACAGGATGAAGACGCGGCCGCCCTCGACGCGCCCGTGCACGCGTCCGGCCATCTGCAGAATCTCGTTGGCGCCGAGATGCTCCTTCGTGAGCACATTGCGGCCGCGATCGATGACGTTGAAGAACCGCTTGTCGTCGATGATCACCGTGTCGAGGCCGCGCACGTTCAGCGCGCTCTGTCCCGCCGCGGTCATCGACAGGAAGTACGGCTTCTTCTCGCCACCTTCGAGGAACGGTCGCAGGATCCGGATCGGCTCGCCGCCGTGATAGAACGCCGTGTTCACGCCCGGCGCGAAGCGCGTGACATGCTGCGCCACCTCTTCCACACCTTTGCGCGTCGGGACGAACATCGCGACGCCGCGGCGCTCCTTGCGCACCTGCTGCAGGAACCTCGCGTCGAGGAACTCCAGCGGCGCCTTGTCGATCACCTTCACCCGCGCCGCTCGCTGCTCGTCGAACTCGTACACCTCGAGGACGTCGTCGGAGTTCAGGTATTCCTTATAGAAGGTGGGATCGACGGTCGCGGAGAGCCACACGAAACGGCATCGGGTCCGCTTGCCGAGCGCGAGACACAGCTCGAGCTCCGCGGACGTCTGATGGATCTCGTCGACGATCAGCGTGTCCGTGTCGAGGATGTCGTTCTCCTCGAACCACCGCCGCGCGATTCCCGTCGTGACGATGATGACATTCCACGTGGGCGTCTCGGGTGTCGCTTCGCGCTCGCGATTGACCACGCCGACCTTCAGCTCCGTGGTGCCGAGGATCTCTTCCGCGATCGGCCGGATCGCGAGCGTCTTGCCGGTTCCGGTGCCGGCGACGATACCGAAGCCCTTGCCCGACCGCGCCAGCTCGCGCACGCGGCTCCCGTGATGCGTCTCGAGGAAGGTCTCGATGTGCAACCCGAGTGCGAGCTCGATCGTCTCGCACGCCGCGCGAGTCGGCGCGATCACGATGATGCGCCCTGTCGACGGCTCGGCTTTGAGAAACTCGTCGCGGTCCGGCGGAAGCCAGTGCTCGTGCACGGTGCGGGTCACGCGGCCCGCAGGTGCAAGGATGACGCCGGTCGCCGTATGCGGCGGTTCCGGCGTCGCGCCGTCAGGGCAGTCGGATCAGCGGCGAGCGTTTGCTCTTCTTCTTCTCCGCGGGCGCGAATCCGTTGATCGCGGGCTTCGTGCGATGCGTGCTGTCCTGCCGCTTCTGCTCCACATAGTCGTCGCCGAAGATCACGCGACCCTTCTCGGGACGATTGCGAACCGCCGTTGCGCAGTCCGTCGGAGCGGGCTGCTGCGCGGCCGGCACGTTGTCCAGCCAGATGCGGCACATACCCGCGGGCGGTCGCTCGGACGCCGGAATGTCCGGCTTTCGCGACTGCGCGGACACCACGCTCGGCGAAGCGAGCGCGACGAAAGCGGCGGTGAAGAACAGCGACAGCTTCATGATGCGCCTGTAAAAGCAGGGCTGGTGCCAAGACGTACGCTGGTATAAGTGACGTAATTACAACGGCTTGGGTAACGACGTAACTGCCGCGATCCTGGAACCTGTCCCCTGACCGGGAATCTAGTGTCCCTGCCGCGAGGCAGCCCTGCAATCAGTCACCAAAACAGATACCCGCTTCCCTGGCGGTTTGCACCACGTCATGGCCCAGTTCGACGCGTTTCACCTCGCGCAGCGCGTCCTTGATCGGGATCGTCACGATGTGTGGTGACTGGAGCGCGACCATGTGACCCCACTTCTGCTGTTCGACCGCGCGCACCGCTGCGCCGCCGAATCTCGTCGCGAGCAGGCGATCGTACCCAGTGGGCATCCCCCCACGCTGCAGATGTCCGAGCACGAGCGATCGTGTCTCCTTCGTGGTGCGCTGCTGGATCTCGTAGGCAAGACGACCCGCGATGCCACCGACGCGGCGATCCTGACCCGGGAGCGACGGGCCGAGAATCGATTCCGCGGCGCCCGTGGCGTGCGCGCCTTCGGCGATCACCACGATCGAGAAGTGCCGTCCGCCGCGGTCACGCTCGGCAATCTTGCCACACACGTTGTCGAGATCGTACGGAATCTCGGGAATGAGGATCACGTCGGCGCTCCCGGCCAGTCCGGCGTGCAGCGCGATGAATCCCGCATGGCGTCCCATGACCTCGATGACGATGACACGGTCATGGCTCTCGGCGGTGGTGTGCAGCCGGTCGATGGCCTCGAGTGCGATGCCAACGGCCGTGTCGAACCCGAACGTGGTGATCGTGCCCGCGACGTCGTTGTCGATCGTCTTGGGCACGCCGACGAGACGCAGCCCCTTGTCCGCGAGCTGGTCGGCGATGCCGAGCGTGCCGTCACCCCCGATCGCGATCAGTGCGTCGATTCCAAGCTGTCGCGCGTTGGCGATCAGTTCGTCGGAGCGGTCGACTTCCTCGAATGTCCCGTCGCTTTTGTTCCGTGGCCACTTGAACGGGTTGCCGCGGTTGGTCGTGCGAAGGATCGTGCCGCCCAGATGGCCGATTCCGCGCACGCTGTCGCGCGTGAGGCTGACGACGTCATCCTCGCCGAGCAGTCCGGCGAAGCCGCGCTTGCTGCCGAGCACCTCCCATCCGCGACGCACGGCGCCAAGCACCGCCGTCCGGATGACCGCATTCAGACCAGGGGCATCGCCGCCGCCCGTCGACAGCGCTATTCGCATGGAGCAGCGATCAGTGGGGCGAGAGCAGCTCGAGAATCTCGCCCGGACGCGCGTGTCGACCGAGCTTCGACTTCTCGAACACGGGTGCGCCGTCCTGCATCACCTCGAAACGCCCACCTGACGACGGCTGCATGCGGATGTCCGCGTCGGGATACTTCGCCTTGATTTCCGCCGCCAGACCGGCGGCGCGGGGCTCGTAGTTTCAAAGCGTGCAGTATTCGATGTTGATCGTCATCGCCGTCAGCGTTGCCTGGGTGACGTGAAGCTAACGCGTGCTGAGCGGCAGGCCGGCCATGGAGGCCAGCCGTCCGATGATGGTGTCCTGATGTGCGACGACTCCGCGCAGGGAGTCGACCTGCTGCTGCAGGATCGCGTAGTCCTGCTGCATCTGGCTGATGCTGGTCCCGACTTCGATCATCGACTGCGCGATGTTGGCTTCGGCGCGCGGATCCCGGCAGGCGGGGACCATCAGGACCGCGGCGAGCATGAAGGTGCGCTGCATAAGGAAGGGTTCGCGGTGAATGGATGATACGTCCCGCGAATCGGCGTCGCATCCTCGGGCATGCGAACCGGATCCGGTGACGGGTATACCGTGCTGGAGTTGATCGTCGTCCTGTCGATCACGGCGGTCACGCTTGCCATCGCACTGCCGCGTGCGCATCGCATGCTGGATGGAATCGCGGTGCATGCGGCATCCAGCGACGTGGCCGCCGTGCTCGCAACGGCGCGCTCCCTCGCGCTCGCCGGGCATGCGTCCGTCGCCGTCGACATCGACTCGGCCAGTGGCGTCCTCCGCGTTCGGCGGGGGAGCGAGCTGCTGCTGGCAAGGAACATCGGCCCGCTGCACGGGGTGTCGCTGGGACGCACGCGCGACTCCCTGACGTACGACGGCCGGGGCCTGGGTCGGGGAGCCGCCAACCTCAGCGTCGTCGTCCGGCGGGGCGCCGTCGCGGACACGGTGTTCGTATCCAGGCTCGGACGTGTGAGGTAGATCACGCGTGCCGACCGCGGAACCCCGCACTAGATTGGTTTGCAAGGAGTTCCCCCAAGGTCCATCTGGTCTCTCCCCACCAGATGCGATGAATCGTTCCGCTTGAGGGCAGCCGTGCGCGCAGTCATGTGACGCCGGAG
>Ga0066652_100002034_pt1 | contig 10869 bp, 8 predicted proteins | sample GraSoiAngelo_101_FD_71413 | JGI IMG/M metagenome (GOLD analysis project Ga0066652, IMG submission 71413) | Grasslands soil microbial communities from the Angelo Coastal Reserve, California, USA - 14_0903_02_30cm | ecosystem: Environmental > Terrestrial > Soil > Grasslands | place: USA... | reverse complement strand
TAATGTATTTATTGCCGATAATGAAGAGGTTTTGCAAAACGCAAATGGTTTCGTTGTTATCGAGAAGAGCGGAAAATATGTAAAAGGGAAATATTCATTGACCGGTGGAAGCGTGGGTTTGATTGAAGGTAAAAAGATCGGTCGTGCGAAGAATCTCGAAAAACTGAAAGAAGAAATTGCAGCCCAGGAAACTGTGGCAGAAAGGTTGCGCGAAAATATACAGGCCAGGCACAATGAGGTGATCGCCTTTAACGAAGATCTCCGGGAGAATGCTGTCAAGGCAACCGAAGCGGATATCCAGCAGTTGACCAACCAGGTTTTCTCGCTGCATAATAAATTGGAGAACCTTCATTCATTACAGACGAGCAGCCAGCATAAACTGGAAGAATTGTCGCACCAGGTACATCAGACCCAAAGCTCCGTGGAAGGTGTAAGGAACCAGTTGGTGGGTTATAATGAACAATTAGCTGAACATGCTTTGAAATTGTCTGAAGCAGATACTACTTTCAAGTCGGTAGAGGCCGCTTATGATGAGATAACAAAACAATTCAACGAATTTAACCTGACTGTGACGCGTCAGCAAAGTAAGATCAGCGCTTTGAAACAGGAGCTGGAGTTTAAACAGAAACAGCTTCATGACCTGCGGCGCCAGATACATGAAAACACGAGGCAGCTCGCTGATACAGTTGGGAACATCATGGAGTCGGATGCTTCTTTAAAAGAAATCGAGGAAAAACTGCTGCAACTATTAAAGGATAAGGAAGAAGAGGAAAGAAGGCTGAATGAAGCCGACCAGGCTTATTATAATACACGCAACGAATTGAATGAAAAAGAAAGCGAGTTGCGTCATAAAGTAAAAGACAAGGAATTGGTAGAGCATCTTGTCAGTGAGATAAAAGATAGACTAAATGAGCTTAAGCTTCAGCTTGCAGGCATGAAGGAGCGATTGCATGTAGAGTTTAAAATAAACATTGAGGATATCCTGGGCCAGGCCCGGTCAACTGAAATTCCCACAGAAGAATTGCAGGAAAAAGTGGACAGGATGAAAAAGCGCCTCGAAAACCTGGGTGAAGTGAACCCGATGGCCGTCGAAGCCTTTACGGAGATGAAGAAACGGTATGAGTTTATCATCGAACAAAAGAATGACCTGGTAAATGCAAAGGACAGTCTATTAAAAACGATCGAGGAAGTTGAAGCAACCGCTAACCAGAAATTCCTGGAAACATTCCACACAGTAAGAGATCATTTCATGAAAGTGTTCAAATCATTGTTCACTGAAGATGACCAATGTGATCTTGTACTGGAGAACCCGGAGAACCTGGCAGAAACAGGAATAGATGTCATTGCAAAGCCCAAAGGCAAACGTCCCACTTCATTGACCCAGTTGAGCGGTGGTGAGAGGACATTGACAGCAACAGCGCTACTGTTTGCCATCTACCTGATCAAACCCGCGCCATTTTGCATACTCGACGAGGTGGATGCACCTTTAGATGATGCCAATGTCGGCAAGTTTACCAACATGATCCGGCAATTCAGCGAAAACTCGCAATTCATCATCGTTACCCACAATAAAATGACCATGAGTACAGTGGATGTGATATATGGTGTGACTATGCAGGAGCCTGGTGTGAGCAAACTGGTAAGTGTTGACTTCCGGGCTTTGAGTGAAAATTGATCCAGGTAATATTAACGCCAAATAAATTACTTACTGATCTTTTAAGAATAAATAATACTTCTAACGATTACTTACTAAAAGTCCCGCCAAAAGCAGGACTTTTTTTAACCCGTAAATAACACCGTCCCTTATATTTTTAATGATTTAATTTCAAAGCAGTTCTTCGAAGCCATTGAAATGAAAAAGCACGGCCCCGATGGACCCAGGATCATGGTTCGAACAAATAAAATATTCGGTGATGGATTGTTGATGCGGCGATCAGCTCTTACCGGGGTACTCACAGTATTCATCGCTACATTTTAAGGTTATTCTAAAGTACGAACTATCGTAAGATTTGTCAATAAGTAGAAACTCTAACAAGGGATTTTACGAATAAATATTGCAGTCAGTTGACAATCTGATTAAAAGAGAATTAGAGTTACCACTATTTCGAATTTCGTCCCGATAGCCCTGCCTACCGTCAGGCACGTATCGGGATCTTATTTAGGATTTTCTCACTGAGGTAATTCTCATCCTTTAAGCTTATTTACCAGTTGGGTGTATTCCTGCATAGCGGCTTCTTTTGTCTTCCCTTTCAGACCGGCCCAGGCCTCATATTTTGCTTTATTGACAAAGTCAAACGGGTTGGAAGGAGGTTCAACATTTACATCGCCTTCGGTAGCTTGTTTGTAAAGTGAGTATAGTTGGAGTAAAGTGTCGTTGCTTGGTCTATCGGATAAAGATTTGCTGTCTTTCGCAGCCTGTTCGAATAATTCTTTCAATTCCATAGTCAGGTTTTGTGCGAATGTAGGGTTTTTACCCAAGAACCAAATTCCAGGGATCAAGAACTAAAAAGACCCAAATCAAAATAATAATCGTACTGGCTGAGAGTTCCTGTTTGAATATTAGATTTATTTGGGTCTTGTCCCGCGAATTGGCGAGATTGGTTCTTAGATTTTTTAATTAGTGCGGGCGTCGTCAATAAATACTTTTTGTACGAGACTTTTGCTTTCGATCGTTTTATAAAAGCCATCCAGGTAGTCGAGGATTTCCTTCCTGTCGCGTTCAGGAAGTAATTCAAAGCTCAAAACGAGTTTTTTAACGGCTTCGCTCTTTTCACGAAACAGGGTAAGCGTTGTTTCAATTTCCGGGAGGGTTCGTGAATAACCTCTGTACAATCTTTCCCTGACTGATTTAATATTTAATTCTTCGATTGGAATGGCATAAGGAGCATCCACCATGCCACAAAAATCAAAATCGTATGGAACTGTATAGGGAAACGATATAGTATCGGTTACCGGCCGCATCAGTTTCACGTTATGATAGTTCGGCACAGCCCAGTCGGTATTGCCGATCATATACTGGAAAATGGCAACCAGGGTCGTTTGTTGCCTGTCGGTAGTTTCAGTTCTGAACACCTGCTTTTCCACTTCGCGGCAATTATTCCTTTTGGCAACATCATCCACGTCTTCGATCAGGAAACCGTATTGTGTATAGCGTTTTATTTTCCCTCGTGTATCATTGTAATTGATTCGAAGCAATCTCACCCGGAAACTCATCGGGGTGAAAAGATTGTATATCTTATACACCAGGAACTCCCGCAGGATTAATTTTTCATCGGCCGATCGCATGCCGCAACCTACTACCAGTTTCAGCTTGCCAAGCTTTGCTAACCTGGGCGAACCTGGGTTTCTAAAATCAAACTTAATAGAAGGAATAAAACATTCCTTTCTCCGGAACTCACCTCTTGCTGTTAATTTTATTTCTTCACTGATAACTGTGCTGTCCGGGAAATGAAAACTAACATTGGCCAGTTGCCAGGTTTCTTTCTTTTTATCCGAAACAAGACCCTTTAGATCGGTGGAGAGATCGAGCGTCACCAATTTATCGTCTTCAAAGAAATGTTTTTTACTCACAGGTGATTGCGCAAATGCCGTCAATGTATTTAAGAACAGGAAAATGAGGATATGACTGATATGCTTGCACATGGCGGTGGTAGGCCTGTATGTTTCGGTGATGAAAGGTACAAAGAAAATGAAACGTCAGCAGCCACGCTATGACCTACTGTGTCAATTGTCGTTTTCGGTGTATGAAATGGCGCGAAAGGTGAGACGTGACCTCAAAAAATAGCAAATGCCTCCCTGATTGATGAGCCAGGTACTTATGGCTCACACTTCGTGCTCCATGTCCAGGTTCACTTAATTACTTCTTCGATCGGCTTGCCCACACATCCACTTGGCATTTGTATGTGAAGCAATGCTGCGAGGGTAGGGGCGATATCGGTCATGTTGATTTCCCTGTTGGTCTTTCCCTGCTTTATACCCCATCCGTACCAAAGCAGTGGTATATGCGCATCATAAGGATTCCATAAACCATGCGTGGTGCCTGTTTGCGAATAACCTTCGATATACTGGGGCTGAAGCACTATTTGTATGTCTCCATTGCGTTTTGGATTGTACCCGTTGTTGATCATTTCCCTGAGCCGCGCCGGCAGCGGAATAATATTTAAGTCTTTTAACGAAAAAACTCTGAAGACTCCGGGGACCTTTGATAGTTGATCTATTATGAGGGCCGCTACTTCGTCCTCATTTATTTTGGCAGAGTCGATCCTGGAATGGTTCAGGTGCACCTGGTAGTTATCCTCGCTGATAATAAGTCCCGGGAGATGGTATTTTTCTTTTAATAAATCGTTGATGCCGTCAATGCCTGCCATGATTGGTGCACGTCCGGCAGGAATTTTATTTTCCTTCAAAAATTCAGGTACTTGCGCGGCGCCATGGTCAGCGGAGAGAAAAACTGTGTATTGGCCCTTGCCAATTTTTGCATCGAGAAAGTCAAACAGGCTGCCTAATTCTTTGTCAAGTCTTAAAAAACCATCTTCGGCTTCTACTGAGTTGGGGCCGAATGTATGTCCGATATAGTCAGGCGAAGAAAAACTAATCGCCAAAAAATCTGTTATGTTATCAGTGCCTAGTTGTTCGTTGACAATAGCGGCTTTGGCAAACTCCGCTGTCAAAGTATTTCCCATAGGTGTAGAAGTTATCTTGCCATAATCTTTGGCAATAAATCTTTTGAGATCGTATGGGAATTTTGGACCAAACGGTTTTGACTCGTAACCTTTATCATCGTCTGTACTTTGTATATAGCTTGCCGCAGGATGCGATAGTTGCCAACCATCATTATAGAATTTATCTACCCACTGTTTACCATTAAAATCCTCAACCCATTTCGGAAGTTGGTTCATGTAGTAAGTAGAACTGATCCAGTTGCCGGAACCAGGGTCATACCAGTAAGCCGCGCTAGCGGAATGGCCAGCGGGCAAAATAGCCCCACGATCTTTGAGTGCGATGCCTATCACCTTGCCCCGAAAATTCGTAGCCAGCCGTAGTTCGTCACAAATACTTGTTACCAATAGATTTTTTGGGCTCATTTTACCTGCGCCAACGCTAGAGCTTCCGACTGTATTGACAGCAGCATCGTCTGTACAGTAAACCGTCTTTCCTTTTTCTTTATCCCACCAGGTATTACCACTGATGCCAGAAATAGCAGGAACTGAACCCGAGTAGATGGAGCTATGTCCGCAAGCAGTAATAGTAGGGACGTAGGGGATCAGCGTATTCTCGCAACTAAATCCCTGGTTGAGCAGCCTTTTAAAACCGCCATTGTTTTCATAACGGTCATAGTACCTGTATAGATAGTCCCAACGCATCTGGTCTACCACAATACCTACCACCAGTTTTGGACGAGGGATACCTGTTGACTGGCAAAAGGCAAACGATGTGAAACAGCAAAAGATTATTATTGAAATAAACTTCCTCATGGATAAAAGACATTTGAACAAAAGTAAAGGATTAGGAAGTAATACTTTGTAATTAATAGAATTATAACGTGGTCGTGAGAAAGTTTAACCCGGTCTTTTCCGGGAGTAAAAACGATGGGCTGCCAATGCTACAGGAAAACCTATAGCCAGTACCAAAATAACGGCTGCAATAGCGGACTGAAGAAGATCGACTGGAAAAGTGTTGATCCGGCTTAACGGTATCACTACGAGATTCATTACTGTCCATGTAAATATGCCATAAGCGAAGCCTGTAAGAAATGTATTGTTAAACCATCTTCCTGCTTTACGATAGATAAGAAACAGGAAAGTTGTAAAAAAGAAAGCTATCATGAAATGAAATACCGCACCCCAGGCAATCATCAGCTTTCCACCTGAAGCCGCTTCTGCTCCGAATACTCCTTCCGCGATGTACTTGAAAACGTGTTGCGGGCCGCCTTGTGTCATATAAGTTATGAGCGAAACGGGTTCTTCGGCACCTGTCAATTTAAGGGTAGACCCATGTCCTGTTGCAAAATAGAAATGAAGATTGGTGGCTAACAGGTCCGCTATTCCTGTAAATAAAGTTGTGAATGAAATGGTCCGAAACAGGTCTTGCTCTTTTTGGGAAGCGCCTGTCGATGCTAAAGTTGTCTCCATAGGCGGGCGGAATTGGGTGCGAAGACTAATGTACCTCGAAATCACGAGATTCGAAAAACGGTTTATACGGAATTAGGGCTGTAAATTTTCAGGGTGAAATACGATTGATCTGCGGGCGCTAAAATTATATCTTGCCAATAAATCTGCAACTATGAAGAACAGAATTCGCCGGATTTGCTACATCGTTGTTTTCTTCGCGGTATACCTTTATCTCGTATCGGGTTAAAAAAAATAACCTTTATCCTGCCTTATGCAATCTCCAGAATGAGAAAGATGCAAACAAGGCCAGGCCCCCGACTATCCACCACAACAAGGTGAAATTATAATGATCGGCTACTTGTGATCCCAACAAAGGTCCCAGGCATTGTGCAGCCGACCACGCCATTGTATACAGAGCTGCGTACTGGCCGCGGTTAGAACTTTGCGTTCTTCCGATCCAGTAGGTGTTCATAAAAGGCATGGAGAATATTTCACCAAAGGTTATCGAAACGATCATTGCCAGTGCCAGCAATCCGCCCATCCCGGGAATATTGAGCATAAGGAACGAGAGGCCAGTCAAAGCAACACCGAAGGTGATATAAACCGTATGCTTTCTTCGTCCTTCGAGTTTATAGATCAGTACCATTTCAACCAACGCTATGATTATACCGTTTACAGCCATCAGCAGGCCGATGAAAGGTTCGGAAAAATGCAATTCTTGTTTAAAAAATAGCGGCATATTGGTAAACAACTGGAAAAAACAACTGGCAAATAACATCGTGATCACAACAAATAAAAGGTAGGTCTGGTCTTTGTAGGCAGAACGTGCAGCCGGCTGCTCCCTTACTTTTTGTTTTGAAGGTTTATAGTTGACGGGTTTCAGGAAGATCCACATCAGGAGGACCGCGGTAATATTTGTGAACCCGTCAACCCAAAACAATAATTGATAGTTCCATTTTGCCAATACACCGCCCAGGCCGCTTCCTACAGCCCATCCAATATTAATAGCCAGTCTGTTCAACGCATATGAACGGGTACGGTTCTCTTCCTGGCTGTAAAAAGCGATAGCAGTTGAATTGGCAGGGCGAAAAGCTTCATTTACAAAACTGAGCAGGTAAGTAAAGAGGCAGATCGTCGGATAGCTTTTCATTTGTCCCAGCACTATAAAAAGGATTCCTCCACCGAGCAGGGTAATCAGTTGAACAGGATAAAAACCGATTTTATCGGTCAGGTAACCTCCAAAGAATGCGCCGCTGAATGCACCCGCACCAAATAAGCTGAACACGAACCCCGCTTCACCAATACTATAACCCATTTTTGGGCTGGTAAGATAAAGTGTCATGAACGGGATCACCATAGTGCCGCTGCGGTTGATCAGCATCACAAGCGACAGTAGCCAGGTCGACCTGGACAGCCCCGTGTAAGCATTGCGATATGTTCTTGCGGTTATTGACAGCATAAATGAGCCGCAAAGTTATGGGTTGTCAGGTGTCGGTTGTGAGGTGTCAGCTGTCAGGTCTGAGCTGTCTGGTTTAATCTCCTGGTACCTGGCACCAGACACCTGGCAGCTTTATTCAGTTTTAATGATTGGGGCATTGAAATAAGCAGCATATTGCGCCATGGCATGCTGGTAACCGGCTTCAGCAAACCAGGAAACAGCCGTATTGAGCGTATCTTTTCCTGAAACTGAAACAGTGATGAGTTTCCCGTTGCCATTAGTTTGCATATAGCCGGAAAAACCGCTTCGCAGTTCCAGGACGGCCAGTCCTGAACTCATTAGTGTAAAGACATTATTCAGGTTTGTAGTCATACTTTGGTATCCCACCGAAACGGACGAGGCGGAGGGTCCCGGCAGGTAGAGCTCGCCCAGCTGGGTTATCTTGTTAGAACAGGGAAATTTCGGCACAATGTCATTGGTGTTTTCAATTCTTTCAGACATTGGAAATTTTTCATTGAAATCATTGGCAAAAATCTCATTGCCCGGCGCCGGTGCTGCAAAACTTATCACATTGATATTATTCTTCGGATGCCCGCTTTTTTCAAATTTTGATGACAGGTAGGAAGCATATATCATTGCCAGATTTCCTCCCAGGCTGTGACCGGTCAATACAAGCGGGTGCTCACCGACTTTTTCTGAGAGAAAGGCCCATAGCGATTTGCCACTTGTCCTGTCCCTCATTCTTTCAATATTTTGCCATCCAATGTAAGAACCATGCGCTATGACCGCATTTTCTTTTTTACTATAGGGCCACGGATCCTGGGTGGTTACATTCAGGTCGTTATTGATCCAGTTATTAAAAGCATCTTCTGTAAAAGACATCAAGGAACCGCGCATTGCAATGACGTAAATATTGCTATCGGTTGCAACAAATACATGATTGCCTCCGATGGGCGACGGGTTCCATGCTATTTTCCACCCGGGCATGTATTGATCCAGCTGTTGTTGGGGATTGGAGCAATAAGCAATTTGAGAGAAAATACAGGCGGTAGTGTCGGTGAATAAAGGTTTGGCTTTTTCTTCTTTCTTTTCCCCGGCTACCAAATCTTTGTTCGAGGATTCTTTACAACCAAACAGGAGGGAAAGAGCAACAATAAAGTAAAAATGGTGTTTCATAAGCAGAATGAATTGGTGGCTTTAACGAATACAACAGGAAATTAGCTTTTCCCGGGAAAAGATAAATCCTTTTTCTTTCTGTTGTAATGAAAAAAATTGGGGCCAGGATAGACATCCAGCCCCGTTTTTAAAATCCAATATCCTATGAAAAACCAGGACAATGATAGTAATAATAATTATGAAATAAAATACCACGATCAGGTATTTTTTCAACATTAAACAGAATTAATTCAATTATGTTATATAAACACGCAGGATAGATAGAATAAAATACTCATATACAGCAAGGAACTTAGTTTTGTCCCTTTAATTTCTATAAATGGCATTATTCAAAACCTTTGGATCTAATCCCTCAGGGTCTGACCTGGAGAAAATAAAAAGATTATCACCCCACTATCGCGATGGGGTATTCCATAATCTTAGTCAAACCGATGCCCTTGTAAAAGGTGCTTCCTTTCCCAGGATCATGTGGAGGTTCTTTAATAAACCAAAAAATACTGCTCCTCCAAAAGCATTGCCTTCTGTTAGGACAAACCTGGAATCTTTTTCTGGCGACAGGACAGTTATTGTATGGTTCGGGCATTCATCCTATTATATTTATATCAACGGGATGCATGTTCTTGTTGACCCGGTATTTAGTGGGCATGCTTCTCCTTTTTCATTTACGGGCAAAAGCTTCAGGGGCTCGGATGTATATAACATTGATGATTTCCCGGCCATCGACCTGTTGATACTGACTCATGACCATTATGATCATCTCGACTACAACACGGTAAAGCAACTGCAGTCAAAGACCCGTCGTATCTGCACTTCAATCGGTGTGGGTTCGCATTTAAGGTATTGGGGCATTGATCCGTCGATTGTAACCGAACTTGACTGGTGGGATAGTTTCCGGATAACCAGCAACAATACAGTAATCCTTGAGCTGGTTGCGGCTCCCGCACGTCATTTTTCGGGGCGGTCGCTTACGCGAAACAAGACCCTGTGGTCATCCTTCATTCTTAGATCAGGAGTTTACAGCATTTATATCGGGGCCGACAGCGGTTATGATTCCCATTTCAAAACAATAGGAGAAAAATATGGCCCGTTTGATCTGGCTTTGCTCGAATGTGGTCAATACAATGAATGGTGGCCTTATATCCATATGATGCCGGAACAGACCGTGCAGGCTTCTATCGATCTCAAAGCAAAGTGGCTAATGCCGGTACATTGGGGCAAATTTGCGTTGGGACTCCATCCATGGGACGAACCGGTGAAGAGGGTTGTAGCTAAAGCAAAGGAATTAAATGTAAATATCACGACGCCCCTGATCGGTCAGCCTGTAATTCTCAATGAATCGTATCCTCATGAGCAATGGTGGTTGGAGTGAGAACGCGGATCTTTATGATTGATATGATCGAGATGATATCTTAATAGATCTTAATAATCATGACAATCTGCGTCCAATTCAAAATTCAAAATTGGAACTGAAACAGGCAATATCGTTGCTATCTACTGGATACCTTAGCCAGTCCAGGAAAGAGGTATGGGCCGATCTCGGTTCTGGCGATGGAACTTTTACCCTGGCGCTGGCCAGCCTGTTGCAACCAGGTAGTACTATTCATGCAGTTGACAGGGATAGAGCTGTGTTGAATAAAATTTCACATGAATACAACGGTAGTAAAATTGAAAAACATACAGCAGATTTTATCAAGCAGGATTTGAGCTTTAAGCAACTGGATGGAATACTCATGGCTAACTCTTTGCATTTTGTGAAAGACAAAATCTCCTTTATTCAGATGGCAAAAAATTACATGGGAAAAGAAAGCTGCTTTTTGTTGATAGAGTATGATATGAACACATCGAACCAATGGGTACCTTATCCTATTGGTTTTACTGCTTTAAAAGAATTATTCCTCGATGCTGGTTTTTCTCTTATTGAAAAATTGCACGAGCAGCCTTCCCTTTTCGGAAGGGCAAATTTGTATTCCGCTATTGTCAAAAATCAGCTGTGATTGGCGCAGGCATCTTTGCCGGGGATAAACAATAAAAAGTTGCCATTGACCCACCGGGTTCAAATATTCCCGAACAATACCTACTTTTATTTTATGAAATCACACACTATGTTGTACAGATTTATATTGAACCTGGTCTTGTTGTTCGTTT
>Ga0066652_100002033_pt1 | contig 10873 bp, 9 predicted proteins | sample GraSoiAngelo_101_FD_71413 | JGI IMG/M metagenome (GOLD analysis project Ga0066652, IMG submission 71413) | Grasslands soil microbial communities from the Angelo Coastal Reserve, California, USA - 14_0903_02_30cm | ecosystem: Environmental > Terrestrial > Soil > Grasslands | place: USA... | reverse complement strand
GCGCCGACACGCGCGTGTGCCTCCCGGAACGGCACGCCGCGCTCCACGAGCCGCTCGGCGAGGTCGACCGCGGCCGACGACGGTGTGTCGGCGGCGGCCCGCATCCGCTCCGGGACGAACTCCGCGCTCGCGAGCAGGCCAGTGATCGCGGTGAGCGCGAGACGGTTCTGGTCGAGCGCGTCGAACAGGGGCTCCTTGTCCTCCTGCAGGTCGCGGTTGTACGCGAGCGGGAGCCCTTTCAGCGTCGCGAGGAAGCCCGTGAGGTTGCCGATGAGGCGCCCGGCCTTGCCGCGCGCCAGCTCGGCGATGTCGGGGTTCTTCTTCTGCGGCAGCATCGACGAGCCCGTGCTGTAGGCGTCGGCGAGGCGGAGGAAGCCGAACTCGTCGGACGACCACAACACGATCTCCTCGCCGACTCGCGACAGGTGGACCTGCGTGAGCGCGAGGACGAACAGCACCTCGGCCACGAAGTCGCGGTCGGACACCGCGTCGAGCGAGTTGTCGAACCGGCGCGCGAACCCGAGCGTGCTCGCGACATCGTCGGGATCGAGCGGGAGACTTGATCCCGCGAGCGCGCCGGCGCCGAGCGGCGCGACGTCGACGCGCACGAGCGCGTCGCGCCAGCGGTCGACGTCGCGCGCGAACGCCCAGAAGTGCGCAAGGAGATGATGCGCGAGGAGCACCGGCTGCGCGCGTTGCAGATGCGTGTAACCGGGGAGGTAGTCGTCGGGTGCGGCCGCGCCCGCGCGTTCGAGGAGCACGGTCTGGAGTTCGTGGACACGCTGCGCCGCGTCGCGGCCTTCGCGCTTGACGAAGAGGCGCAGCGCGGTTGCGACCTGGTCGTTGCGGCTCCGGCCGGTGTGCAGCTTGGCGCCGGCATCGCCCGCGAGCTCGGTGACCCGTCGCTCGATCGCAGTGTGGATGTCCTCGTCGCCGCGCGCGAACACGAAGGTGCCCTCGTCGAGTTCCACCTCGGCGCGGTCGAGCGCGGCGCCGATGAGCGCGACCTCGTCGTCGGTGAGTAGGCCGACGTGCGCGAGCATCGCGACGTGCGCGCGCGATCCCGCGATGTCGTCGCGCGCGAGCCGGCGGTCGAACGACAGGCTCTCGGTGAACGCGAGCAGCTCGTCGGCGGGCCCCTCGCCGAAGCGCCCCTGCCAGAGCGTCATCGCAGTTCCGGCCCGCCCTGCTCACGCGCCCACGTCTCGACCGAGAGGCCCCACAGCCGAACGAACCCCTCGGAGTCCTGGTGACGGAAGGCGTCGCTCGCGTCGTAGGTCGCGAGGTCGTGCCGGTAGAGGCCGTGCTCCGCCCGCCGTCCCGACACCGAACACCGGCCGGGCTCGAGCAGCAGCCGCACCTCACCTGTGACATGGGCCTGTGACCGCAACATGAAGGCGTCGAGCGCTTCGCGCAACGGCGAGAACCAGAGCCCGTCGTAGACCAGCTCCGCGTAGCGAGGCTCCAGCCGCGACTTCTCCCGCATGAGGTCGCGCTCGAGCGTGATCGACTCGAGATCGGCGTGCGCGAGCAGGAGCGCGAGCGCGCCCGGGCACTCGTAGTTCTCCCGGCTCTTGATACCGACGCGGCGGTTCTCCACCATGTCGACCCGGCCCCACCCGTACGGCCCGACGCGCGCGGTCGCGGCGAGTACGAGCTCGTCGAGCGGCATCGCGTCGCCGTCGAGTGCGACGGGAACGCCCTGCTCGAATCGCACGACCATCTCCCACCGGTCGAGCGCAACGCCGTCGGGATTGTTGGTGAGCGCGTAGATCTCGACGGGCGGTGCGGCCCACGGGTCCTCGAGCACCCCGCACTCGATCGCCCGTCCCCAGAGGTTCTCGTCGATCGAGAACGGGCTGTCCTTGCGCACCCTGATCGGGATTCCGTGACGCGACGCGTACTCGATCGAGTCCTCACGCGTGAACCCCCAGACGCGCACCGGCGCGAGCACGTCGAGGTCGGGCGCCAACGCGCGGACCGACACCTCGAAGCGCACCTGGTCGTTGCCCTTTCCCGTGCATCCGTGCGCAACGGCGTCGGCGCCGAACTCGCGAGCCGCATTCACGAGGTGACGCGAGATCACGGGGCGCGAGAGCGCCGACACGAGCGGGTACTTACCCTCGTACAGCGCGTTGGCGCGGATCACGGGCACGACATAGTCGTCGGCGAACTCGCGCTTGGCGTCGACGACCACGGCCTCCACCGCGCCCGCCGCGAGCGCGCGCTGCCGGATCGTGTCCCAGTCGTCGTCTGCCGTCTGACCGACGTCGACCGACAGCGCGACGACTTCGGCACCCCACTCGTCCGCGATCCACTTGACCGCGACCGAGGTGTCGAGGCCGCCCGAATATGCGAGTACGACGCGCTTCGGCGCCATCATGGCCTCCTGTCTACAGACCCGCGAGCCCGCCGAGCTCTCCTGCCACGTGCGCACCGCCCGCCTGCTCCGAGCACACGACGAGGATGGTGTCGTCGCCCGCCACCGTGCCGAGCACGTCGGCGAGGCCCGCGCGGTCGATCGCCGATGCGACAACGTGCGCGGACCCGGGTGGCGTGCGCAACACGGCAAGGTTCGCGCTGTGCGCGACATCCACGACGAACTCCCCCATCACGCGCCGCAAGTGATCGTCGGGCGCGCTTCCCTCCTTCGCGTGTTCCGGGATCGCGTACGCCATCGCACCGCCCGGGATCCGCACCTTCACCGCGCCGAGGTCCTCGAGGTCGCGGCTCACGGTCGCCTGCGTGGCGACGACGCCGTCGGACGCGAGCAGCTCGACGAGCTGCGCCTGGCTCGAGATCGCCTGCTCTTCGAGGAGGCGCGTGATGCGGTGCTGGCGCTGCGGTTTCCCGAGCGTCATGGGAGCCCCGCTTCGGGTGTGCCGCCGCAGAGCAGCGCGAGCAGCGCTCGCGTGGCGTGCATGCGGTTGGCTGCCTGCTGCCACACGGCCGAACGGGGGCCGTCGATGACGTCGGCGGTCACTTCTTCGCCGCGGTGCGCGGGGAGGCAGTGCAGGAACCACGCCTGCGGGCCGGCTGCGTCGAGGAGCGCGGCGTCGACCGTGTAGCCGTCGAACGCGGTGCGCCGGATCGCCGCCTCCTCCTCCTGCCCCATCGACGTCCACACGTCGGTGTAGACGGCGTCGGCGTCACGCACCGCGTCGTACGGTTCGCTGACGAGGTCGATCACACCGCCGAGGTTGCGCGCCCGTTCGACGACGTCGTCGTCGAGCTCGTACCCGGGCGGTGACGCGATCGTCAGTTCGACGCCGGACAGCGCCGCACCGAAGGCAAGTGACGCCGCGACGTTGTTGCCGTCGCCCACGAACACAAGACGACGACCGTCGAGCGGGCCGACGAGCTCCTGCAACGTGAGGTAGTCGGCCAGGGCCTGGCATGGATGCGCACGATCCGACAGCAGGTTGACCACGGGGACGTCGACCGCCACCACCATCTCCTCGAGCGTCCCGTGGTCGAACACGCGCGCCGCGATCACCTCGCAATAGCCGGCCAGCGTGCGCGCCACGTCGGCCACGGGCTCGCGCGCACCGAGGCCGACCTCCTCGGGACGGATGTACACGGGGTGACCGCCGAGTCCGACGACCGCCATCTCCGTGGAGGTGCGCGTGCGGGCTGACGGCTTCTCGAACAGCAGCGCCGCGCCGCGTCCTTCGAGGACGCGCGGGAGGTGCGCCGGTTCCTTCTTCCAGTGCGACGCGGCGTCGAGGACCGCGTCGAACTGCGCGGGTGTCAGGTCGTCGACCTCGAGGAACTGTGTCATCGCGGCGCGCCCGCGTCGGCCAGGACCCGCTCGAGGATGGCCGCGGCCGCGTCGATCTCGTCGTCGGTGACGAGGAGGGGCGGCTCGAATCGCAGCGCGGTGGGCGTCACCGCGTTCACGACGAGCCCCGCATCGAGGCACGCCGCGGCCACCGGACCCGACTCGACGCCGGGCGCGAGCTCGGCGGCGAGGAGCAGGCCCGCGCCGCGTACGTCGGCGACGGCCGGGATCGCGAGCAATGCCTTGCCGAGGCGCTCCCCGGCGCGGCGCGCCAATGCGGGCGCGTCCTCGGCCTCCATCACTTCGAGCGTCGCGAGTGCGGCGCGCGCGGCGAGCGGCTGACCACCGAAGGTCGTTGCGTGATCGCCCGGCTTGAACGCGGCCGCGACCTCGGCGCGCGCCCAGCACGCGCCGATGGGCACACCGTTGCCGAGTGCCTTCGCCATCGTGACGATGTCGGGCTGGACGCCGTCGGCGTGCTGGAACCCGAACCACTCGCCGGTACGGCCGAGGCCGGCCTGGACCTCGTCGACCACCATGAGCGCTTCGCGCTCGGTGCACAGCCGCCGCACTGCCTCGAGATAGCCGGACGGCGACGGGATGACGCCACCTTCACCTTGGATCGGCTCGAGCATCACCGCGGTGACGCGCTCGTCGACCGCGAGCGCGAGCGCATCGAGGTCGCCGAAGGTCACCTGGCGGAACCCGGAGGGCAACGGTTGGAACACCTCCTGCTTCTGGGGCTGTCCGGTCGCCGCGAGCGTCGTGAGCGTGCGGCCGTGGAACGAGCCGTACGCCGACACCACGTGGTACCGCTCGGGACCGCCATGTGCCTGCCCGTACCGGCGCGCGAGCTTGATCGCACACTCGTTGGCCTCGGCGCCCGAGTTGCAGAAGAAGACACGACCGCCGCCCCCGAGGAGGTTGTCGAGCCGCTCGGCGACGCGCGGCTGGACGTCGTTGTAATAGAGGTTCGACACGTGGAGCAGCGTGCGCGCCTGCTCCGACACCGCGTCGGCGATCGTCGGGTGCGAGTGCCCCAGGCTCACGACGGCGAGCCCGCCGAGGAAGTCGAGGTACTCCTTGCCTTCGCTGTCCCAGAGGCGCGTCCCCTCGCCGCGCACGAACGCGACCGGCAACCGGCCGTAGGTCTGCATCACGTGCTCCGCGTCGAGCGCTTGGATCGCCTCGAGCTCACTCATGCCTTCCGCTCTCGGCGCCTTCGGCGCCGGGCCGCTCGGGCCACGTTCACTGCTCCCCGGGAGACCCGGCTCGCGACGCTCACTCATGGCTTCCGCTCTCGGCGCCTTCGGCGCCGGGCCGCTCGGGCCACGTTCACTGCTCCCCGGGATACCCGGCTCGCGACGCTCACTCATGGCTTTCCGTCCAGTTCGTTGACCACCATCGTGCCGATCCCCTCGCGGGTGAAGAACTCGAGCAGCAAGGCGTGCGGGACGCGACCGTCGAGGATGTGGGCGCGGCCGACGCCGTTCTTGAGCGCGTCGACGCACGAGCGCACCTTCGGGATCATGCCTTCGGAGATCTTCCCCGCGGCCTCGAGGCGCGCGAGCCCTTCGGCGTCGATGCGCGACACGAGCGACGACTCGTCGGGATAGTCGGCATAGATGCCGGCCACGTCGGTGAGGTACACGAGCTTCTCGGCTCCGAGCGCTTCCGCGATCGCGCCTGCGACCGTGTCGGCGTTGATGTTGTACGCCTGGCCCACCTCGTCGACGCCCACGGTGGCGACCACCGGGATGAGCTCCTCGTTCAACAGCCGAACGAGGATCGCGGCGTCGATGCTCGACACGTCGCCCACGAAGCCGAGCCGTTCGTCGCGCATCGACACGAGGATGAGCCCGGCGTCCTCACCGGACAGTCCGACCGCGTACGAACCGTGCCGGTTGACCGAGGCGACGATGTCGCGGTTCACCTTGCCGACGAGGGCCATGCGCACGATGTCGACGGTCTCGGCATCGGTGACGCGCAGGCCGTCGACGAAGCGGGGCTCCTTGCCGAGCCGCTGCATCAGCTCGCTGATCTGCGGGCCGCCCCCGTGCACGACCACCGGGTTGATGCCGACGTGTCGCAGGAGCACGACGTCCTGCGCGAACAGGTCGGCGAGGTCAGGGTTCTCCATCGCGTGCCCGCCGTATTTCACGACGACGGTCGTGCCCGCGAACTCCTGGATGTACGGCAGCGCCTCGGCGAGGACCGCGGCGCGCGTCGCCGCGTCGGTCGGCTGGCTCACGACGTGCCCATGTTCTCGTCGACGTACGCGTGCGTCAGGTCCGTGAAGGTCACGGTGGCGGTGCCCTGGCCGGCGTGCAGGTCGCACTCGATCGCGACGTCGCGTTCGTGCATGAGCGCGGCGAGCGCATCCGTGTCGTGCGCGGTGGCGATGCCGTTGCGGCACACCTCGACGCCCTGGTACGAGATGTCGACGCGCTCCGGATCGAACCGCGCTCCGCTCGCACCGAGCTCCGACAACACCCGGCCCCAGTACGGGTCCTCGCCGTAGAGCGAGCACTGCACCAGCTGGCTGCGGGCGACTGCACGCGCGGCCGTCCGCGCCTCCGCCGTCGAGCGGGCGCCGCGCACGGCCAGGGTGGCGAGCTTGGTGGCACCCTCCGCGTCGGCCGCCATCTGGCGCGCGAGGTCGCCACACGCGGCTTCGATCGCGTCGCCCAAGGCTTCGTAGGCGCGGCCGGTGCGCGCGATCGGCTCGTTCCCGAGCGCGCCGTTCGCGAGGACGAGCACGGTGTCGTTCGTGCTCGTGCAGTCGTCGACGATGAGGCTGTTGAACGTCTCGCCCACCGCACGCGTCAACATCGCGCGCAGCGCGCTCTGGTCGACCGCGGCGTCGGTGGTGAGCACCGCGAGCATCGTGGCCATCGCGGGCGACAGCATCGCCGCGCCCTTCGCCATGCCGCCGACGGTCGCAGTGACCCCGCGGGCGAGCTCGACGCGCTGCAGGGTCTCCTTCCGGACCGTGTCGGTGGTGAGGATCGCGTCGGCGGCCGCCGCGCCCGCGCCGGCGTCGCCTCCGAGCGCGGCGGCCAGCTTCGGGATCCCGGCCTCGACCGGGTCCATCGGCATGGGGATGCCGATGAGGCCGGTGGAGCACACCAACACGTCGCGCGTCGCGCACCCGAGGCCCTCGGCGGTGAGCTCCGCCATCCGGCGCGCGTCGCGGCGCCCCGCGTCGCCGGTGGCGGCGTTGGCGTTGCCCGAGTTCAGCACGACCGCGACCGCGCGGCCGTCGTGCAAGTGCTCGCGGCTCACCTGCACCGGCGCGGCCGCGACGAGGTTCGACGTGAACACACCGGCCGCGGTCGCGAGTGTGTGGTCGGCGGTCGCGACGATGGCGAGATCGGGCACACCCGAGCGCTTCACGCCACAGGCCAAGCCGCCGGCGACGAACCCGGAGGGGGCGGTGACGCTCACGTCGGCCCGCTCACGGCGCCAGGCCCGTGACCGGGAGTGCGGTGGTCTCGGGGAGGCCGAGCACGAGGTTGGCGCACTGGACGGCCTGTCCCGATGCGCCCTTCACGAGGTTGTCGAGCGCGCCGAGCGCGAGGACGGTGCCGGTGCGCTCGTCGAACCGGACACTCACGTGGGCGGCGTTCGATCCGAGCGTCGCCTTCGTCGAGGGTGCGCCGTCGGTGACGACCACGAACGGTTCGTCCGCGTAGAACTGCTCGTACGTGCGCAGCAACTCGTCGGTGGTGAGCGCATCGCGTGCGGGGCGCGCGTAACACGTAGCGAGGATGCCACGCGTCATCGGGACGAGATGGGGCGTGAAGAGGACCTGCACCGCGTGGCCGGCGACGTGGCCGAGCGCCATCTCCATCTCCGCGGTGTGCCGGTGTGTGAGCAGCCCGTATGCCACGACGTTCTCGTTGACCTCGGAGAAGAGGCTCGTGGTCTTCAGGCCGCGGCCGGCGCCGGACACGCCCGACACCGCGTCGACGACGATCCCGGCGCGTTCGACCAGGCCGTGGTGCAGGAGCGGCGCCAGCGCCAACGCGGCGGTCGTCGGGTAGCAGCCCGGCGCGGCGACGTGGCGGGCGGCGCCGATTTCGCGCCGGTACAACTCGGGGAGCCCGAAGGCGAACCGCTCGAGCAGCCCGGGCGCGCGGTGCGGCTCGTGGTACCAGGTCTCGTAGTCGGCCTCGGGGAGGCGGAAGTCGGCGCCGAGGTCGACGACGTGGGCGACCGCGTCGACCAGCTCGCCTGCGAGATCCTGCGACTTCCCATGCGGCAGCGCGAGGAAGACAACGTCGAGGCCGGCGAGCTCGCGGGTCTCGACGGGGCCGTACTCGAGCTTCGGGTACGCGGCGGCCAAGGACGGGAACTGCTCGGCGACACGGCTGCCGACGTTCGAGTCGGCCGTCACCGCGACGACCTCCACGTCGGGGTGCGCCGCGAGCAACCGGAGGAGCTCCGCGCCCGTATACCCGGATCCGCCGACGACGGCGACTCGATACGCCATGCCGCATACTATACATGCAAGTGAATAGTACCGGGCGGCGAAGAACTATCGGGTGGCGGGCGCTCGCCGCCCTCGGCGTGCGCTTCGACGCGGGACGAGCGTGAACCCCGAGGCCAGCTGGTCGAAGACCTCGTCGAACAGCGCGGGCAGCGAGCCGCGCCGCTCCCGTTCCTGCCATACGGTGAGGGCAACGCGCGCCGCGGCGAGCGCCGCGCTGACCACGACGGCCGGATAGGTGTCGACGTCGGGGTCGAGCTTCGTGCGCCGCGCCACCTCGAGCAACAGCTCGTGCTCGACCGCGGCGAGCCGAGCCGCGTACCGCGCCGCGAGAGCGGGGTACCGGCTGACGAGACGGTGACGGATGATCCAGTCGTCGGGATCGGCCTGGAGATGGTCGGCGCTCGCGTGCACCGCTGCGCGCAGCGCGTCGACCGGCGGTTCCGCTGCGGGGCGTGCCGCGAGCTCTTGCACGACACGCGCCGCGCTCGACTCCGAGCTGCCGACGATGGCGTCTTCCTTCGTCGCGAAGTAGTTGAAGAAGGTGCGCGCCGAGACGCCGGCGGCGGCGGCGATCTCGTCGACGGTCACACGGTCAGGACCGAGTTGGTCGGCGAGCCGCAGCGCAGCCGACGCGAGCGCGTCGAGGGTTTCCGCCTTCTTCCGCTCGCGCAATCCGACGGTCACGCGGATCCTCCGCGGTGTGGGAGCGCGGGCTCCCCCGACGGGCCGACTTCGCCGTCACCCACGGTCGGCACGGGGAGTGCCGGGTCCGCGAAGGCGATGAGCGAGTCCTCGGCGAAGTCGATCTCCATGGCGGTGGTCGCGCGACGCACGTCGGCGGACGTCGTCCGGAGCGGGATCTCCTTCAAGAAGAACGCGAGGACGAGTGCGAAGAGCAGCAACGGGACCGCGTAGCCGAAGACACGCGTGATCGCGTCGGCGAATGCGTCCTGCGTCGCAGCGCGCGCGGCCGGTGGGAGGCCTCGTACCGCCTCGGGTGTGACGTTGAGGTCGGCGGCGGCGCCGAGGAGGTCGTTGATGCGGCTCGCGAACAACGCGCCGAACGCGGCGACACCGATCGATCCGCCGACCGCGCGGAAGAAGCCGACGGTGGACGTCGCCACCCCCAGGTCGTCGATCGGTGCCTCGTTCTGTGTCGCGAGTACGAGGATCTGCATCACCATGCCGACACCGACGCCGAGCACCGCCATGTAGAGGCCCGACTCGAAGCGGCTGCTGCCGGTGTCGAGCGTCGACAGGAGATACATGCCGCACGCCGCGATCGCCAACCCGCAGATCGGGAACCAGCGGTAGCGGCCGGTGCGGCTGATGATCTGGCCGGCGATGATCGACGAGCTGAACACCGCCATCATCAGCGGCACGAGCAGCAGCCCCGCATTCGAGGCCGACGCGCCGTTCGCGATCTGGAGCATCGTCGGCAGGTAGGCGATCGCGCCGAACATGCACAGACCGACGATCGCGAGGACGACGCACGAGATCGCGAGCGTGCGGATGCGGAAGAGGTGCATGGGGATCGCCGGCTCGTCGACGCGCAGTTCGACGAAGACGAACGAGACCCCGAGGACGACGGTCAAGAACGCGAGGCCGATGATCACCGGGGAGCCCCAGGCGTACTCCACCCCGGCCCACGACGTCATGAGCACCAGGGCCGAGATCCCCGCCGCCAGCAGCGCGTTGCCGACCCAGTCGATGCGGACGTCGGCGCGGCGCCGGCTCGCAGGGAGCACCGAGACGGTGACGACGAGAGCGATGATCCCGATCGGGATGTTGACGAAGAAGATCCAGCGCCAGGAGAGGTGGTCGGTGAGGAAGCCGCCGATCAGCGGCCCGAGCACGCTGGCCGCGCCGAAGACCGCGCCGAAGAAGCCCTGGTACCGGCCCCGCTCGCGCGGGCTCACGACGTCGGCGATGATCGCCTGGGCCACGATGAACAGGCCCCCGGCGCCGAACCCCTGGAGGGCCCGGCACGCGATGAGCTGGATCATCGTGACCGAGAAGCCCGCGAACAGACTGCCCACGACGAACAGCCCGATCCCGATCTGGAACAGCTTCTTCCGGCCGTAGAGGTCGCCGAGTTTCCCGAAGATCGGGGTCGCGATCGTCTGCGCGAGCAAGTAGGCGGTGATGACCCAGGAGAGCTGGTCGAGGCCGCCGAGATCGCCGACGATCGTGGGCAGCGCGGTGGCGACGATGGTCTGGTCGGCCGCGGCGACGAGCATGCCGAGCACGAGCCCGGTGAAGATGAGGAGTACCTGCCGTCGCGGCAGGTCGACCACGGCGTGGGACGCGCCGGTCCCGCCCCCGTCCTCCGACGTCGCCCTCATTCTTGCACATTCTGCAATTTTTCAGTCGATGCAAGCAAGTGGGAACCGCGCGCGGGTGGCGTCAGCGACGGCGCAGTCGGCGGGCGCCGAACACCGCGAGCACCGCGCCGCCGATGACGAGCTTGACCGCGACGATCCAGAGCGTGACATCGCGGCCCGTGTGCGACTCGTCGGTGACGACGGTGGCGGGGTCGGTCCGGTCGTAGTGGATCGGAACCTGCGCGCCCGCGGAGGGCTGCGCCTCACCGCTCT
>Ga0066652_100002032_pt1 | contig 10874 bp, 10 predicted proteins | sample GraSoiAngelo_101_FD_71413 | JGI IMG/M metagenome (GOLD analysis project Ga0066652, IMG submission 71413) | Grasslands soil microbial communities from the Angelo Coastal Reserve, California, USA - 14_0903_02_30cm | ecosystem: Environmental > Terrestrial > Soil > Grasslands | place: USA... | reverse complement strand
GACCGCCGTCGGATGATGCGCGAAGTCGTCGATCACCAGCACGCGCCCCACCTCGCCGCGCACCTCCTGGCGGCGCTTCACGCCCGCGAAGGTCGCGAAGCCGTGCGCGATCTTCATGTGGTCGAGCCCCAGCGATCGCGCCGCCGCATACACGCCGACGGCATTCTCCACATTGTGCTGTCCGGACATGGGCAGCAGGATTTCCGACGTCATCCCCTCGGGCGTTCGCACCCGGAAGTGCGCGCCATCGGCGTCGAAGCGCTCATCGACGGCGCGGTAGTCCGCCGGGACCCGCACGGCATATGTGGCCACCCTGCACCGGGCGTCGCGCCGGGCGATTTCCACCGCGCGCGGATACGCGGCGCTCACCGCCAGAAAACCGTCCCCCGGCAGCGTGCCGCAGAATTTCTCGAACGCGGACTCGTAGTGCGGAAGATCGCGATAGATGTCGGCGTGATCGAACTCGATGCTCGTGAGGAGCGCAGTGCGTGCACGGTAATGCAGAAACTTCGGGCCCTTGTCGAAGTAGGCCGTGTCGTACTCGTCGCCTTCCACGACGACGTGCGGGCCCCGGCCGAGCCGGAAGTTGCCGCCGTAGTTCAGCGTCACGCCGCCGACGAGGAATGTGGGATCGAGTCCGGCGTCGGCGAGCACGTGCGCCAGGAGCGCGGACGTGGTGGTCTTCCCATGCGTGCCCACGACGACCACCGGGTGCTTGCCCTCCAGCACGAGCGATCCCATCGCCGCGGGGAAGCTCATCTGCGGCAGCCCGCGCTCGCGCACGGCGGTGGCTTCGGGATTCACGCGACGGATGACGTTCCCGATGATGACAAGATCCGGCTGGGCGCGATCGAGATTCTGAGGCGCGTACGGAGTGAACACGTCGATGCCCCATTCCCGCAGCATGTCGCTCATCGGCGGGTACACGTTCTCGTCGCTGCCGGAGACGCTATAGCCCGCGGTCTTGAGCATGCCGGCGAACGCACCCATGCCGGTGCCTCCCACACCTACGAGATGGATGCGTTTGATCGACTTGGGGTCGATCTCCGACAGGACGTTGCCGTTGTTATCCATAAAGACGCTGTCCGTGACTGCGTTTGACTGCGCGATAAGCGCTGGTTATGTCGAGTAGTACGCGGCGTTCTCCTCGATGTAGCCCCGCGAGAGGTCGCAGCCGAACGCTGTCGCGGTCTCACCGCCGACGCCGAGGTCCACGATGATGTCCACGGGATCGGTGGCAAGCGTGGCGCGAGCGGACTGATCGCTGAAGTCGGCCCGCATGCCGTTCTTCACGACCTCGAGACCGTTGATCGACGCTGAGGTCTTCGCCGGGACCACGGTCGCGTCGAAGCACTTGCCGACCGCCATCAGGATGCGCCCGACGTTCGGGTCGGCGCCGTGCACCATCGTCTTCACGAGCGGTGAGTTCACGAGCGACTTCGCGATCCGCCGCGCGTCCGTGGCGGTCTTCGCCCCGCGCACGCAGATGCGCAGCAGACGGGTCGCGCCTTCGCCGTCACGCGCGAGCATCTCCGCCATGCGAATGCAGCCCGCGATGAGCGCATCCGAGAACGCCTTGGTATCGACCTCGCCGGCGAGCCCGTTGGCCAGTATCGCGCACGTGTCGGACGTGCTGGTGTCGCTGTCGACGGACAGCATGTTGAACGAAACGCGCGCGGCGGCGCGCAGCATGCCATCCAGCGTCGCGGCCGGCAGGTCCGCATCGGTGAAGATGTAGGCGAGCATCGTGGCCATGTTCGGCTCGATCATCCCCGCTCCCTTCGCGACCCACGTGATCGTGGCATCACCGACGCTGGTCGAGAGCGTCTTCGGGCGAGTGTCGGTGGTCATGATCGCCTGCGCGCCGACGAGCGGATCGTCCTGCAGGTCCGTCGCGATGCCGGAGAGACCGGTCTCGATGCGCTCGATCGGAAGCTGCACGCCGATCACCCCCGTCGAGCTGACCAGCATCCGGTCAGCGCTCGTGCCCAGCTCCTTCGCCGCGGCGGCGGCCATGCGCTTCGCGTTCTGGAGCCCGGCGTCTCCCGTGGCCACGTTGCTGACTTTCGAGTTCGCGACGATGCCACGCAGCCGCCCGCCCTTGATCGTCTCGCGCCCCAGGACGACGGGCGCGCCCGGGAAGAGATTGCGCGTGAACACGGCGGCGGCCGACGCGTCGACCTCGCTGGTGAAGAGCACCAGGTCCGGCGCATCGGCTTTCAGACCGACGTTTCTGCTGGCGCACCGGAAGCCGCGCGGAAATCGCGCGACCGCATGAAAGGTGATGGCTGGCTCGGCTGGCATCGGCACAGAAGGTAGTGACGAACGACCGGTTCCGCGTAGTTTCCGGAGCTGCCAATCCAACTTCGTCGAGACGCTCATGACCCGCCATCGAGTCCTTCCCGTCGTCCTCGTCGCACTCGTACTCGCGTCCGCGGGCCGCAGTGCCGCAGCGCAGATCCCCGCCAGGTTCGAAAACCTCCAGGTTTTCCCGAAGGACGTGCCGCGCGACACGCTCATCGCGACGATGCGGTCGTTCGTCGGCGCTCTCGGCGTGCGCTGCAGCTTCTGCCACGTGGAGCGGGAAGGCCCGCCGCCGGCCATGACTCCAGGCATGACGCCGGGCCCCAACCTCGACTTTGCCTCCGACGCCAAGGATCACAAGAAGATCGCTCGCGTGATGATGCGCATGGTCGACAGCATCAACACCGTGTACCTCGCGCGCATCCCGAATCGCGACGTGCCGCCGACGAACGTCGCATGCATGACATGTCACCGCGGAATGTCGAAACCGGGCACGATCGAAAGCGTGCTGCTCACGACGGCGAACGCGATGGGCGTCGACAGCGCGATCGCGCGCTATCGGACGCTTCGCACCGACATGGCGAGCGGGAAGTACAATTTCAGCGAGCAACCGGTCAGCGACGTGGCACGCACGCTGTCGCAGCAGGGCAAGCACGATCAGGCCATCGCGCTGCTGAAGATGAACCAGGAGTTCTACCCCAACTCCGCCAACCTCGATTTCGAGCTGGCCGAGGCGTACATCGCGAAGGGGGACAAGGAGCAGGGAATCGCCCGCCTCCGCGCCGTCCTGGCGAAGAACCCGAACGACCGTCGTGCCCAGCAGCGGCTGCAGCAGCTCGGCGTTTCACCCTGACGCCCCATGCCGGACGCGTCGCCGCCGGGGAGTCGCCCGCCGGCAGGTCGCCTGCTCGCCAGGGCGGTGACGCTGCGCTGCCCGCGCTGCGGGGCCCGGGGCCTCTTCCTGTCGTGGTTTCGCATGAAGGAGCACTGTGATCGGTGCGGGTTCGCGCTCCAGCGTGGCGAGGCCGAGGATTACTGGCTCGGCGGCATGATGTTCAACATCGTGCTCTCGGAGATGCTCGCCGTCATCGTCGTCGCGGCCGCCGTGCTCGCGAGCTGGCCGGCGGTGCCGTGGAACGTGGTCTGGGTCGGCGCGGTGCTGCTGATGATCGGCGCGCCATTCCTGCTCTACCCGCTGTCACGCACCACCTGGCTCGCCTTCGACCTCCTCTTCCGGCCGAAGCACGAGAGTCACTACCGCTAGCTGCGCTCGAGCACGACGTTGCCCGAGAAGCGCTTGAATTCCTCGCGAGTGCGCGCGGGGGAGAGCTTCATCACCTGGCGCCAGAATCCCAGCATCGCCGGGGCGCGATGCAGTCGCGTCGCTTCTTCCATCATGCCGCGGTAGACGATCTCGCGCCATCCATGCGGCTCGAAGAAGCGTGTGTTTTCGGCGGGCCCGAACTTGAACGGCGCATTGCCGCGGCGGAGATCCTTGCCCCACGAGCGCTCGCTGAACTTGAGCAGCCTCGGGCTGCCGAGATCGATCAGCCACCAGCGGAAGCTGGCCTCCGCGTGGAGATCCTGGGCGAGACCGGCCACCTCGCTCTCGTCGAGATAGATCAACAACCCCTCCGTGACGACGAGCGCACGCGTGCATGCGGCGCCCAGCTGGGCGAACAGCGCCTGCCGTTTCGGGCGGTCGGTGAGATCGAGCATGACGGCTTCGTAGCGGCAGCGGGGCGTCTCGCCCTGTAGCGTGCGGCCCTTGTGCTCGAGGATGCCGGGCAGGTCCACGTCGATCCAGCGCAATGTCGCGGGCAGATCCAGCCGCCACGGCCGCGCGTCCAGTCCAGCGGCCAGATTCAGCACCAGGTCCACGCCCGCCCGTATGCGCTCGACGATGATCTCGTCGAAGACGGCCGTGCGCACGATCATCGGCCAGGCGAAGCGCCGGCCGTTCTTCATGTGGGCCACGATCTCGGCGCCTTCCGGTCCCGCGAGGCGGCGAGCGTACGGGTCGCGGAAGATCGCGTCCGGCCGGTCCGTTTCCATGGCGCGGTACTCCGCCACCCACTTCGCCGTATCCGACACGTTGGTGATCGCCATGCCTGAAGATCGCGCGGCGGCGTCCCTTGTCCACTGCGCGCCGTCTCGCCCGCGGGTGGACGAGACTAGGCGGTCAGCAGGGCGGCTTCGCGGCTCTCGGCGAAAGCGCGCAGCGGCTGCGACGCGCGCCACGTGCGACGCCGGAGACGCGGCAGGGTGTGCTCGACGAAGATCCGCAGAACCCGGGGATCGAAGGTCTGGCCGGATTCGGCGGTCATGATCGCGATGGCGACGTCGGGCGCATACGCGTCGCGGTAGCTGCGCGTGCTGGTCAGCGCGTCGTACACGTCGGCGACGCAGAGAATGCGCGCCGTGTCCGGGATTTCCTCGCCGTGCAGTCGGTCCGGGTATCCGGTGCCGTCAAACCGCTCATGATGGTGACGGATCATCGGCCGCAGATCCCACGGAAAGTTGATGTGCGTCACGAGGTCTTCACCGACGACGGGATGCTCGCGCATGACCTGCAGCTCGTCCGGCGACAGCGCCCCGCGCTTGTTCAGGATCTCGAGGGGGACGGCAAGCTTGCCGACGTCGTGCAGCAGCGCGCCCATGCGGAACCAGAGCAGGATGGCTGGTTCGACGCCGCAGTCCATCGCGAGCAGCGTGGCGACGTCGGCGACGCGCTGGCAATGACCCTGGGTGTAGCTGTCGGCGGTCTCGATCGATTCGCCCCAGCGTTGCACGATATCGAGAAACTCGGTCTCGAGCGCGCGCAGCTGCCGGTCGACGTTGCGGAGATCCGGATTCGCGGACAGCTGCCGGAACAGCGCGTGCGCGCGCGTGAGGGCCGAGAGCGTTTCCGCCGGCCGGTCGAGCTGCCGCTGCAGGATGGCGAGCTCGCGCAGGATCTCCGCGGTGAGCAGCGCATCCTGTCGTTCCTCGGACATCTCGAGGGCGCGGCCGAGATAGTACTCGGCCTGCCGCGGGGACGCGGTCTCGCGGTGCGCGACGCCGAGGTGCTTGTAGGCTTCCGCCAGCCAACTGCCCCGGCATGCGTCAGGTGCCAGTGATAACGCCAGGACGCGGCGACACAGCCGTTTGGCTTTCCGGAATCGGCGACGATGGAGGTACATCTCCGCCTGGTTCGCGTGCGCGCGCAGCCGGCCGGCCAGGTCGCCGCATTCCGACGCGTTGCGCAGCGCCTCGCGGAAGTGCGTCTCTGCCTCGGGCCACTGCCGCAGGTCGGTATGCAGCATGCCGAGGTTGTTGTGCAGCGGCCCCTGCGCGTGGCGCAGGCTGAGCACCCGGTACGCGGCGAGACTCCCCTCGTAGCGCAGCTTGGCCTCGACGAGGTTCCCGCGAATGTTCGCCACCGTCCCGAGGTTCTGGTCGAGCATTGCCACCAGCAGCGCCTCGTTCGCGCGCCACGCGAGCGTGCGTGCGACGCGGTAGTGCTGCTCCGCGGTGGCGAGATCGCCGCGCTGTTGCGCGATGATCCCCTCGAGGTTCATCGCGTGCGCGATGGCGGCGGTGTCGTCGTAGGCGACCGCCGAGCTGCGCGCCAGCTCGAGCGCGTCGAGCGCGCTGTCGAGGTCTCCCTCCTCGACGAAGCAGCGGGCGATGCGGCGGACGGTCCGCGTGATCGCGGACGAATGGGTGTCGCTCAGCTCGCGCAGGGCGTGCTCGTACTGTTCACGCGCCACACGCCACTGGCCACGCGATTCGCTGTCCTCGGCGTCCGTGAACAGACGCGCGACGTGAGGGGGGACGGGAACCGCGGCGGCGGATTGCCCGGACATGCCTTAACTGGATGCCAGCAGACTACGACGGGTGATACCTCCGTCGCGCATCTTTCGCGCGAGCGTCGGTCGGGAAATTCCGAGGATGCGAGCGGCGGCGCTCAGGTTGCCAGCGGTGAGGATCATCGTGTGACGGATCGCTTCGCGCTCGATCTCCTCGAGACTCTTGCCGCGCGTCGGGATGGCGATCATGCCAGCGACGCTCTCCGCGTCGCCGAAGGGCATCAGCTCGCGATGCTGCAGCTTGAGGTGCGCCTGCGTGATGACCTCCCCGCTCGCGAGGATGCTGGCGCGCTCCATGACGTTGCGGACCTCGCGCGCATTGCCCGGCCACGAATGCTGCCGGAGCAGCGCCTTCGCGTTCTCGTCCAGTATCTTCGTCGGCGCGCCGCGCCGCACGGCCACCTCGTGCAGGAACTGCTCGGCGATCGGAACGATGTCCATCGGCCGGAGTCGCAGCGGGGGCAGCTCGATCCGGAACACGTTGAGCCGGAAGAACAGGTCGCTCCGGAACCGGCCTGACGAGACCGCGATCTCCAGCGGCGCGTTCGTGCCCGCGATGACGCGGCAGCTCAATCGGATCTCGTGCGCACCACCGACGCGACGGAACGTGCGATCCTCAAGCACGCGCAACAGCTTGGACTGCAGGTCGAACGGCAGCTGATTCACTTCGTCGAGAAACAGCGTGCCTGTGTGCGCGTGTTCCAGCAAGCCGCGTTTGCTGTCGGTGGCGCCCGTGAACGCGCCGCGCTCGTGTCCGAACAGCTCGGATTCGAGCAGGTTACCGGGAATCGCCGCGCAGTTGATGGCGACGAACGCCTCCGAACACGCGGCCGCGCGATGAATGCCGCGGGCGAAGAGCTCCTTGCCCGTCCCGGTCTCTCCCTCCAGCAGCACCGTGGTCAGCGGACTCTCCGCGACTTGCTGCGCCAGGACGACGGCATCGCGAATCGCCGGCGATGTGCCGATGATGTGCGAGAAGGGCGCGACGTCAGCAGTGATCGAGACGTCCAGTAGCACGGGCCTGGAGTGACGCGCAGTAGCGGGCATCATGTCACCTCGGAATTCGGAAGTCCCCGCCGTCGAGGTATCATGATTCGTTGCAACCGACATGCCCCGTCCCTCATCGCAGAAGTTGCAGGTGTGACGTGACTTGCGTCACATCCGGGTGTGCGCCGAGATGCTGGAAGCCGTCCCGTGCACCCTCCCATTTGTTGACTGCAGCCTCGCGGTCTCCGGTCACTTCACATACCTGCGCCAGCTCGCGCAATACCTCCGCCCCGAGCAACGCGTCCTCGCACTCGTCAGCGAGCTGTTTGGCGACCATCAGCGTCGCCCGCGCACGCTCGCAGGACCCGCGACGGCGCTCGATGCCGCCGCGGCACTTGAGCGACTCCGCGGCGTTGAGATGATCGCCGCGCGCGGTCGCGATGTCGTAGGCGTGCGTGCAGCATGCCTCGGCCTCCTCGACGCGGTTCTGCGACAATCGCAGCTCGGCGCGATTCAGCTCGAGCAACCCTTCCATGCGGCGATCGCCGCGCTCGACCGCGAGCACGAGCGCTCGCTCGAAGGAGCTCTCCGCGGCGTGCAGGCTGCCGAGCGTCTGTTGAAGCATGCCGAGATTGTTGAGCACCCACGTCATGGCTTCGCGATTGTCGGCAGCCTCGAAGGCTCGCAAGGCTTCTTTGTAGCACTCCTCGGCGACCGTATAGTCACCGCGGATCTGGCGCATCACACCGCGATTCTGGCCGATCATGCCGGCCAGTTGCGCGTCGCCTGCCGCATCCGCGAGAGCGAGTGCCTTCTGATACAGCCCGTCGGCGGCCGAGAAGTCCCCGCGCCGCTGCGCGATGATCCCCAGACAGTTGATCCCGTGCGCCTGCGCGGTCCTAGTGCCGACCTGCTGAGCGATGGCCAGGCTGCGCTCGTACAACTCCGACGCGCGCTGCGTCTCGCCGCGCTCGCGGAGGGTGGTTCCTTTCCAGCGCAACGCGTCCGCAAGGAGTGGGTGCTGCGGCCCCGTTTCGAGCAGCTCGATCGCACGATCGAAGTACTCGAGAGCGGCAGTCGTGTCGCCGCGAACGTCCGCGGCGCGACCCTGCTCGGTCAGACGACGCGCGCGACCGCTGCGGTTGTTTCGCCGGTCAGGCATATCACGCGTGGTCAAGGGTCCGCCTTTTATTGTTTGTCGTTTGGATCCCGCCGGCCGGAGGCCAGCGCGTAACCGGAGAAATGGGTGGTATTGCCGAGCGCGTAGGTCTCGTTGCCTTTGCCGTAGTACTCGGCGTTGAAGATCTCCGCGAATTCGGCTGTGCCGTCGTCGTTCACGTCCGCGAGACCGTCCGGCATGTAGCCGTACCACGGGATCTGCGTCTTGCGATTGCGCGGCGTGTTCAGCTCCGTGTAGCGAAGCAGTTGCGCCATGTATACAGGCGCGTTGAAGTGCGTACCGTGCGGCTCGAAGCTGTAGACGACCTTGTTGCCTTTGTGTGCCGTCGCGGTCACCGACAGCGGTTCGGAGACCGCGCCGCGCGGGAAGTACATGTAGAAACCGGCGTCGGGGATCGCGATCCAGCCACCATCGGGCGTGATCGTCTGCGTGACGATGATATCCGCATTGAGCACGTTCGTCCGCTTCACGATCATGCCGCCCGACAGCGTCTGTACGGGCGTCTCATCGAACATGGGCGGAATCGTCACCGGCGCGCTGTCATCCGACGGCGCCGTCAGAGAGGCATTGTCAACGCACGCACCCGCGACGAATACCGCGAGCGCCATGGTAAGGCGTAGGAGAGCACTGCTGCTGCATCGCATCGACGGGCTCCTGTCTGGGGAGTACGGCGGCCCCGGACAAGGCATTGCGCGTGCCGTACGTCAAAGCGTTGCGGCGGAACGATTTGTTCTCGACCCCGCAACGAATTCACACGTCAATTATTCGCAGTGTGATAAAAAACGTTACGATCGGCGGATCGGCTTCAGCTTCGGCGGACGCGCGCCATGACGCACTGCGTTCGCGATCGGGACGTACTCGAGCTCACGTGCCTCGCGGGCGTGGCGAAGGAGAAGACCGCCGCGACTCATGTCGCCGCGACCTACGAACTCACGCGGAAACATGAGGCGATCACCGAACACGCCCAGCAGTGGCTCGACGTATTTGTTCGTTGCGATACTGCCGAGCAGCACCACGGGCGCGTCGGCGGGTAACGCCCGTTTCAGCTTCCGCGCGTCGCGCAAGAGCGGTCTCTGGAAGGCGGCGCGCGCCACGCTCAGATCGACGGACGCGAACTCCTCGAGATCCCTGACCCGCACCCGATGTTCGGGGGACAGCAAACCGCGGCTCGTCGTGATGATGCGAATGGGGTTGAGATCGGGGGGCTCGCCCATGAAGCTCAGCGAGTATGTGAGCTTGCCGCGGAAGTAGAGTCCGCTGAGAAAAGCGAAGACTTCGCCGATCGTCGCGCCTTCGCGTCGGCGCAGCTGCACGGCCAGCGGAAACTGCGCCGCCGGATTCAGCAGTGTTTTCGCACGCTGCCCATCCAGGCGCGCGGGAGAGAGAATGAAGGCCTTCATCACTGCGCGGGAATTTCGCTCGCGTACGCCATGGAGGGCAGGGAACGCGCATTGCGATATCGGGTTGCGTGCCGCTTCCCCAGCGAATCTCCAGGCGTCGCGCCGCTGCGTTCGCTGCTGCTGGCGTGCTGATCTTTGCCTGCAACCGGTCACCGACGAGTGTCGACGCGGCAGCAGATGTCAGCTCGAAGGTGGCCCAGGCGGCCGCGGCAATAACCGGACAGGACGCGCCGATTGCGGATGAGGCGGAATCGGGGCATCACCTCGGCTTCGATACGCACGCGTATCCGGGCGACGCCAAGATGAAGAAGTGGAAGGATGCGCCCGACGCGCCGTATGAGTGGGTCGGCTACTACCTGCCGGGAGCACCCTGCCACAAGGACGCGTCCTGGAGCGGCAAGCGCGATGCGCTCATCAGGATGGGATGGGGGCTTGCCGTCGTGTACGTGGGCCAGCAGAGCTGGAACAGGACGCCGCGAAAGCTGACGCCGGCCCAGCTGGCGAAAATGGCCAGGCGCGGTGTGAGCTGTAACGCAGATCTGCTGAGCGCCGATCGGGGCGCGACGGAAGCTGTCGACGCGATCCGGAAGACCGAGGCGGAGGGTTTTCCGAAAGGCAGCGTGATATTTCTCGACATCGAGCGCGCGGAGAAGATGCCGGCGCGGCTGCGGGACTACTACAAGGGATGGGTGGCGACGGTGCTCGCCGACGGCCGCTTCCGTCCCGGTGTGTACGTGCATTCGCACAACGCGAACGACGTGTACGCGGACGTGAAGGCGCTGTTCGCTGTAGCAGGGGTCAACGAGGAGCCGCGCTTCTGGGTGGCGAGCGGGCGCGACTTCTCACCGGACAAGGCGGCCAGGGAGGTCGGCCATGACTTCGCCGGAGCCTGGCAAGGCGTGCTCGACGTCGTGCGCAGGGTGGCCGATGTGGCGCTACCGATCGACATCAACGTGTCGGACTGGGCGAGTCCGAGTGATGTGACGGACTGACCGGCGACAGAAACAGGAAACGGGCGACACGATGTCACCCGTCGCCCGTCGCCCGCCTGTCGCCAGTGTCTTACGGGTTCTGCTTCTGGACCTGCTGCTTGTACGCGTCGCTCGCGTAGATCGCGACTTCAACACGGCGATTCTTCGCGCGACCGTCTTC
>Ga0066652_100002031_pt1 | contig 10874 bp, 10 predicted proteins | sample GraSoiAngelo_101_FD_71413 | JGI IMG/M metagenome (GOLD analysis project Ga0066652, IMG submission 71413) | Grasslands soil microbial communities from the Angelo Coastal Reserve, California, USA - 14_0903_02_30cm | ecosystem: Environmental > Terrestrial > Soil > Grasslands | place: USA... | reverse complement strand
CGGCTGGTAGTAGACCTCGAGTTGATCGTTCTCGATCGCGCGCTGGAGATGGCTCTCCAGTCCGAGCTGCTCGAGCGCGGCGGCCCCGAGCTCGGGTACGTAGCGTTCGACGATGTCCCGTCCCTGCGCCTTGGCGCGGTACATCGCCGCGTCGGCGCTCTTCAGCAGGCCCTCGGCAGACGTCGCGTCGGCGGGGTACAAGCTGATGCCGAGGCTCGTCGTGACGAATACCTCCTGCCCCTCGAGGCAGATCGGTCGCTTGACCGCGGCCACGATGCGCTCCGCCACCAGGACGGCGTCCTCCGGCACACCGACGTCGGTACACAGCACGGCGAACTCGTCGCCCCCGAGCCTCGTCACCGAGTCCTCTCCGCGGACCGCCGTTCGGATACGCTCGGCCACCGTCTGCAGGAGCGCGTCGCCGGCTGCATGGCCAAGCGAGTCGTTGACCACCTTGAATCGGTCGAGGTCGAGGAACAGCACCGCGACGATGCTCTTCGTCCGCTTGGCCCGGTGGAGCGCCATCCCCATCTGATTGAGGAACAGCTGTCGGTTGGGCAGCCCCGTGAGCGCGTCGTGATAGGCGATCTTCTCGATCTTGGCCGCGGCGTCCATCGTCGCCTGCCTCTCCTCCTCGAGGAGCCAGATGACGAGCCCCATCGCCAGCCCGAAATAGAGCACGACGTCGACGAGGCCGAGCGACGCGAGCCACAACGGGTACAGCGCCCGGATGTCCGGATCGGCCGACAGCGCGAGGTACTGGATCTGGTGCGCCGCCAGCCCGAAGAAGGTGAGCGTCACGGAGCGGCGGCCGATGGCGCGCGCGACCCGCGAGGTGCGGCTGATGGCCCGTGCCGCCACGAGCGCGGCGAGCGCCACGAAGACCCGCCGCAGCGTCACGCGGAGCTGATAGACCAGCTCGGCATTGGCCGCGTTCCACCAGAAGAGCATCGGCAGCAGACCGCCAAGCAGGGCGGTCGCGATGACGATGCGTCGCACCGTCGTCCTCGGCAGCGAGGCGCCCGTCGCCAGCTCGAAGGTTCCCATCAGCAGGAACGCGAGCTGAAGGCATCCAGCGATGCCCGACAGCATCGAGATCACCGCGTGCGGCGGATAGGCGATCGTCCGGCCGGGCGCCCCATACAGGACGATGCGCGCCAGCGCGCTGCACGCGGTGTACGCCGCGAGGGCGAGCCAGCTCCACGTCCAATGACCGAGGAAGGGGCGCCAGTAGCGGCGCTGCAGCCCGACGAACACGAGGGCGATGAGCAGCGCCGCGCCAGCCTGCACCAACAGGCTGGCGACGGTCAGGAACAGAGGCAGCGGCATCCAGTGATTGAGAGAAAGCTTACCGACGTCGGCGAAGCTCGGGCGTGTCGGATCAAGACGATCGACGATCACACGAGGGCACCGGGGGACGCACACCGTTGCGTTGGGACGGTGCCGCCGCCTAAGGTTGGAGCGCGGCGACTCCGTCGCGCCCTTCCCGCCTGCGCCACCCTCCATGCGATTCACCGGCAAACGACGACTCATCCGTGAGATGACCGCCGAGCGCGATGCGTCTCTTTCGTAGGCGCCGCTGGCCGCGCGAGGAGTGGTTGGCGCTGGGCGAGGCATTCGTCGTCCTCGCCATCGTGCGGCTCTCGCTTGCCGCGATGAACTTCAAGCGGATCGAGCGACTCACGCGGCGCGTCGTCCGGCGCCTCGCCCCCAGTCCCGTCGACGGCACGCCGGAGGACGACGCGCGGCTCGGCCGCGCCGTGCGTCGCGCGGCGAAGCTGGTGCCGGGAGCGAAGTGTCTTGCCCAGGCGACGGCGGCGATGGTCGTGTCGGCGCATCACAATCGCCGCAGTCGGATGACGATCGGCGTCAAGCTCGGCGCGACCGAGGCGTTCGGTGCGCACGCCTGGCTGGAAACTCCACACGGCATCCCGGTGGGCGGCGAGGAAGCGGCGCAGTTCGCGCCACTGATGACCGTCGATCCGTACGCCTGACTCCCCGGACTCGCGCGTGAACGCCTTCTCCATCCGGCGGTTCGCCTCGATGCTGTTTCAAGCGGCGCCCCGCGCAACGCTGGCGTCGCTCGTTCTCATGGGCCTCGTCGCGCTCACCGAGGGTGCTGGGCTGCTGCTCCTCCTTCCACTGCTCGCACTGGCAGGAGTGACCTCGGGAGCGCCCGTCGCCAGCGGCATGTGGGCGAGAGTCGCGGCGTTCGTGCCTCATTCGCTGGGCGCGGCGCTCATGGTGTACATCGCCGTCGTCGCCGCGAGGTCGGCCCTCGAGTACGCGGAGTCGGTCGCCGCCGTGCGCGTTCAGCTGGAGGTCACGCGGCGACTGCGCGAGCGCCTGTATCGCGCGCTCGTTCGCGCGCGATGGGAGACGATCGTGCCGCTGCGCGGGACGCGGCTCGCGCACGTGCTCACCGCGGAGCTCGAGCGCGTCAGCGTGACGGCCAATCAGCTGCTCAGCGGATCGCTCCAGCTGCTCACCGCCGTCGTGTACGTCGTGGCCGCCATCGCGATCTCACCGACGCTCGCGTTGATCGCCGCGGCAGGCGCGCTGTTGCTCCTCTTGCCGGCGCGCCGCCAGCAACGCGAAGCGCGGCGCGCGGGCGACATGCTCACGACGCTGGGCGCCGAGCTGTTCGCCGGCGCCACCGAGGAAGTCGCTACCCTCAAGGTCGCGAAGAGCGTCGGCATCGCCGGACGGATGGCCGACCGCTTCAGCGAGCGCGCCCGTGCGCTCGCCGACGCGCTACTCGGTGCGCATCGGCGGTATCGCGCTGCGGCGGCGCTGCTCACCACGGGCGCGGCCGTCGCACTCGCGGTCGTCGTCTACGTGGCGGTGGCTCGGCTGCACCTCGCACCGGCCAGCCTGTTGCTGCTCCTGCTCGTGTGCGGGAGACTCGTGCCACGACTCGCCAGCGTGCAGGGGAGCTTTCTGCTCACCGCGCGAGCACTGCCCGCCGCGGAAGCGGTGCAGACGTTGCTCGACGAGCTCGAAGACGCTGCCGAGGCGGTGGAGCAGGCACCGTCCACACCGCTCGCCATCGAACACGGAATCGAGCTGCGCGGCGTGACGTATCGCTATCCCGGCACGATGGCACCCGCGCTGCACGACGTGACGCTCGCGATCCCCGCCGGCCGCGTCACCGCGCTCGTCGGAAGCTCCGGAGCGGGCAAGAGCACGCTGGCCGATCTCGTGCTGCTGCTCATCACGCCGGAGTGCGGCGCACTCGTGGTGGACGGGCTGCCCCTCGACGCGGAGCGACGCGACGCATGGCGAGCGAGCGTGGGCTACGTGCCGCAGGAGACGCATCTCTTCCACGACACGATCCGCGAGAACGTGCGTTGGGTCGCACCCGGCGCCTCGGATGCGGAGGTGCTCGACGCATTGCGGATGGCCGGAGCGTCGGCGCTGCTCGCTCGGCTTCCGAACGGTCTCGACACCCTGATCGGCGATCGCGGCACGTTGTTGTCTGGCGGCGAGCGCCAGCGACTCGCGCTCGCGCGTGCACTGCTGCGCCGCCCCAGACTTCTCGTGCTCGACGAGGCGACCAGCGCACTCGATCCGGAGAGCGAGCGCTCGATTCGCCAGACGATCGCGGCGCTCACGCCCACGGTCACGGTGCTCACGATCACGCACCGTCTGACGACGGCGCGACAAGCCGATCACGTCGTCGTGCTCGACCAGGGCACCGTCGTCGCGGAAGGCCCGTGGGCGACGTTGCTCGCGGGCGAAGATTCGCGTCTCGCCCGACTGTGGACGGCTCAGCTCGGTCTCGACGACGACCTCGTGCCCCAGGGCGCCGTTCGATCGTCCTGAGAGCATGTCGCTTCTCGAATTCGCGTCCGGTTCGCACAGCATCACGCTGCTCGGCGTCACTCTCTCGTTCGGGCCCAGCGGCGTCGCCGCCGTGGCCGGCTGGGCGCTCTTCGCGAGTGGCGCCTTCTGCGCCGTGCGCGAGCGCGTGACCGGGAAGCGACTCGGCACGCTGCCGCCGCTCGTCGGCGCCGGCGCGACGCTCGCCGCGATGAGCACCGGACTCGGACTGCTCCTCGGCGAGAGCTATCCGACGTTCGCGCGTGAGTTCTGCTTTCCGTATGCGCTGCTGGCGCTCGCCGTTGCGGTGCTCGGCCGCGCCCTTCAAGCGGGCGGACGGCCGCTCGGCGAGGAGTAGCTCCGGTGGCACTCTCGGGCCGAGCCGACGACCCGAAGCTCGAGCAGCTCGCCCGCGCCGTCTTCGCCATGTTCCCGCAGTGTCATCGGTGCGGGCAGACCATCGCGCGCTTCGAAGACGCCGACGTGCGGGTGCACGTGCAGCGCGCCGTGCATCGCGGACCCTGTCCGCCGCCTCCCATCGTCGAGCGCGTCCTGCCTCCGGCGTCGGAGCGCTGAACCGGTCGCGCTCGTGGCGCGACGGACCGGGATGACCCCGCGCTAGCGGGCTGCCTGCAGAAGCAAAGGCGCCGCGCCGAGCAGCCAGACGATCGCCGCCGCGATCGCCGCACGGCTGCGCGAGACATTGCCCGTGACCGCCAGGCCGATCGCCAGCAGCACGGTGACCCAGATCGTGAACACGTCGAGGCGGCCCACGAGCGCCAGGAGCGCCGGCGACGTCGCGTCCGGATCCAGGAAGCGTCCGATGCCGAGCGAGACGCGCCACCGTCCGTTGAACGTGCTCGGGTCGAGCAGGAGCCCCTGCACCGCGACGACGAGTCCCTCGATGATGCGCGGCATGAACGCGAACGACGCCACCATCGTCGCCTGGCCGAGTGTCTGCTTCGCCTCGACGAACTTGCCGCAGATCCAGAGCATCAACCCCGTGAGGAAGATGCCGATCGGCACGAAGACGAACGACCCGATCTTGGCCATCGTCTCGGAGAAGCCACGCACGCGCTGTAGCTGCTCGGCCGTGAGCTGCTGCGACTGCTTCGCCAGCGCGCGCGACATCTCGGCGTCCATGACCTGCGACCACACGCCGCTGTTCATGAGATAGAGCACGCCGGTGAGCACGGTGACGACGACCATCGGCAGAAGGAATCCCGACGTCGCGCGCCGCGCGAAGACGCTGGACGGCGTGTAGAAGATGTCGATGAAGTCCTCCCAGCGAGACGCCGTCGGTTCGGCCACTCGCGGCGCGTTACCAAGGGGTGCGTCGCCCGCGGTGATCGGCTCGTCCGTCGACTCGCTCATGAGACTCGCTCCGGTGTGGGTGGGCGAGAAGCTGCGGCGATGGATGCACAACCGCAATGCGACCAGTCACACGGTTAGATTCGTCGCCGTGCCCGCGACCCCGCCCTCGCACGTGCCGAGTCACCCGCCGTCGCGCCGCCTGATCTGGCTGCTCACCATCGCGACGGGCGCGAGCGTTGCGAACCTGTACTACAATCAGCCGCTCCTGTCGGACATCGCGCGGACCTTTCACGCGTCGTCGCGTGCCACGGGCGCGATCGCCACGCTCACCCAGGCCGGCTACGCCGTGGGGCTGCTGCTCTTCGTGCCGCTCGGCGACGTGATCGAGCGGCGCCGGCTGATCGTCACCCTGCTCTGCTGCGTCACCGGTGCACTGCTGCTCGCCGCCGTCGGTCCGACGCTCGGCGTCGTGGCCGCCGCGAGCTTCGCGATCGGCGTGACGACCGTGGTGCCGCAGCTCATCCTCCCCTTCGCTGCCGGCCTCGCGCCGCCGGCTATGCGGGGACGCGTGGTGGGCCACGTCGTGTCAGGGCTGCTCGTCGGGATACTCGCGGGGCGAGCGGTGGCCGGCGTCGTCAACGATCTCGCGGGCTGGCGCGCGATGTATGTCGCGGCAGCGGGGGCGATGCTCGCGCTCGCGTTGCTGTTGCGCGCGGTGCTGCCCGTCTCGCGGCCTGCGGTGGTGGCGTCGTACGGCGCGCTGGTCCGTTCGCTCGGCACGCTGTTCCGCGGCGAGCCGGTGATTCGCGACGCCGCGCTCCTCGGCGCGTTGATCTTCGCCGCGTTCAGCGCGTTCTGGACGACGCTCGCCTTCCGGCTGCAGGAGCCTCCCCTCCACTCGGGGAGCGCGGTCGCAGGGGCATTCGGCCTGATCGGGCTCGTCGGCGCCGGCGTGGCGCCGCTCGCCGGCAGACGTGCCGACCGCCGTCGGCCGCGCGCGACGATCGGCCTCGCCCTGCTCGGCAACGTCGCCGCGTGGCTCGTGCTGCTCGTCTTCGGGCATACGCTGTGGGGCATCGGCGTCGGTGTGCTCCTGCTCGATGCGGCGACCCAGGCGGCGCAGGTGTCCAATCAGGCGCGAGTCTACGCCCTGCCCGTCGAGGCTCACAGCCGGTTCAACACCATCTACATGGTGTGCTATTTCATCGGCGGCAGCCTCGGCTCCGCGGTGGCCGTGCTCGCGTGGTCTGCGTTCCGCTGGAATGGCGTCTGCGCCGTGGCCCTGACCAGCCTTCTCCTCGCGTACGGCGTGTATCTGGCGCGTCGCGGCCGGCACGATCTCTGACCTCTCCCACAACGAGTGTCCGCAGGCTATCCTCACCGTTCGAACGCGATCGGTCCGGTTCTCTGACTCGGACCCACGGCTCGGCGGCAGGTTTCGATGGTGACGCGGGTGACTGTAGGCCGTCCTACAGTCATGGCAGCGGACTCATCTCTCGTAGCAGATCGGCCCCCCGTCGGCGACGCAGTCGACGCGGTCGCGCCTTCCGGCGCGTCCGCTTTTTATGGGCCACTCGCCGCCGCCATGGAGCGCATCGTCGGTCTCGCCGCCACCGCGCTCCGCGCGCCGTTCGCCTTCATTCTCCTGACGGGGGACGACCGCCGCTGCTTCGCCGCCGGCCCGCAGATGCCGGACTGGACGTCGCACGACACGGGTGCGCTCTGGCGTTCCGGGATCGTCGAGCGGATCATCGGCGGCAGGGTCGAGATGCGCGACGTGATGGCGGAGCTGTCGCCCGAGCAGCGCGCCGCGGCGGCCGGGCTCGCGATCGGCTCGCTGCTGGGCGTTCCGCTCACCTCCACCGCCGGCGACGTGATCGGCATCATCTGCGCGGCCGATCCGTCGCCCACGGTGTGGAACGAGGATGATGCGGAGATGCTGCGCGGCTTCGCCTCGGCCGCCGTCTCCGACTGGGAGCTGCGGCGTGCCGTCGCCGAGCACGAGGCCAACGAGCGGCGCCTGCAGTTCGACGCGAGCCACGACGCGCTGACCGGGCTCGCGAACCGCGCGGTACTGCTGGCGCGTCTCCGCGCGGCGCTCGACCGCCCGAGCGCCGCCGTGCAACCGGCGTCCCCGCCACACTGGGACGGCGTGCTCGACGTCCCCGCCGAGGAGCTCGTGGCGGTCTTCTTCCTCGACGTGAACGACTTCCGGTCGGTGAACGAGCGGTTCGGGCACCACATCGGCGACCAGCTTCTCGCGACGCTCGGACGCCGTCTGCAGCAGAGCGCCGGCGCGGGCGCGGTCGTCGCGCGTCTCGGCGGCGACGAGTTCGCCGTGCTGATCGAGAAGCTGGAGGGCGCCGACGTCGCCGAGGAGATGGCCGAGCGCTTCCGGGTCGTGCTCGCCCAGCCGACGACCGTGGGTGGCGAATCCGTGTCGCTCAGCGTGAGCGTCGGCATCGCGCTCAGCACGACCGCGGTCGAGCTGGCGGAGCACGTGCTGCGCGGCGCCGACCTCGCGATGGCACGCGCCAAGCGGGACGCGCGTGGTGAAAGCGGCAGCCGGCCCGTCGTCTTCGACTGGACGATCGCCGCCGAGGCGCGATCGCGCCGCCGGCTGCAGGACGAGCTTCGCCGCGCCGTGCACGGCGACGAGTTTCTCCTGCACTACCTCCCGCTGATCTCACTGGAGACGGGTCAGATCACCGGCGTGGAGGCGTTGCTGCGCTGGCAGCATCCGACGCGCGGCCTGCTCTCGCCGTTCGACTTCCTCGTCGTCGCCGAGGAGCTCGACATCATCAACGACATCGGCCACTGGGTGCTCCGCCACGCGTGCCAGCAGGTGTCGAGCTGGACGGCCATGCTGCCCGCGGGAGAGATCCTCACCGTCGCCGTGAACCTGTCCGCCCGCCAGTTCGTGAGCACCGAGTTCCTCGACGACGTCGGCCGCGTCGTGTCCGAGTTCGGCCTGCCTCCGGCGAGCCTCGCGCTCGAGGTGAACGAGCGGGTCGTCGCGCGGGACATGGCGCGCGCGATGGGCGTGCTGACCGGGCTGCGCTCGCTCGGCACGCGCGTGCACCTCGACGACTTCGGCAGTGGCAATTCGCCCATCGGCTATCTGCAGCGACTTCCGCTCGACGGCGTGAAGATCGACCACACGCTCGTGAATCGGATGGACCGCGACGAGAAGGCGCTTCGCCTGGTGCGCTCGGTCGTCGGGTTGGCGCGCGAGTTCGGCCTCGACGTCGTCGCGGAAGGGATCACCTCGGCGGGACATCTGAAGGTCCTCCAGGAGATCGGGTGCACGCACGGCCAGGGGCCGCTGTTCTCCCCCGCCGTCGACGCCGACGGCGTGACTGCGATGCTCCAGCAGCGACCCTGGTAGCCGTCGGGGAAGCAGCTGCTTCAGCGCGCGTCACGTCTCGACGATGCAGACAGAGCCGCTCTGGTGCTGCCCGCCTGCCGTGGCACACCGATCGTCTCGATCGACGACACGCGACTGGAGTGCACGCGCTGCGACGCATGAGCGACGCGCTCGTCACGATCGCGTCACGCGTTGCTCGGATGCGGAATTGTCATGACACGTCGCAAATGTCACGACGCATTCGACACACAACTCGACATGAATCGTGCGTTGACTTGCCTGTCGTGCATACTCATCTTGCGTTCGAGCACGACATCGCTCTCGCCCCGTTCCGCGAGCATCGCTGCATGACCCTTCTTGGCAACGACGTTGGCAACGCCACCAGCGACCGCGCATTGCGCGCGTCGCTGTGGATGCAGCATCCGAGCTGAATTCGGGTCGTGTGGAGTCGCGCTGCGCCCTCGTGCCCGCACCGGTACGAGGGCGCGTCCATTTCGGGGCGATGACGCAGGACGATCGACACCAACTCCTTCGCAGGAGCTTTCGATGGCACGCAAGCACTATCTGCTCGTGAGCGACTTCGACCAGACGCTGAGCTTCAACGATTCTGGTCACGTGATGAGTGACATGCTGGGGATCGCCAACTTCGCCGAGCGCGTCGCCGGTCTGTCTCGACTCAACCTCGTCCAGTCGGGTGCGGAGCTCACGTATCTCATCCTGCACGATCCGGAGTTCCGGCGCGTCCGTCGCGACGATCTCGTCGAGGTCGGGCGGCGCATTCGCCTCAAGCGCAACATCCCGCTCCTGACGTCGTTCCTCGAGAGCGGGATCGACGGCCACCGCTTCGAGTTCTACGTCGTTTCGGCGGCGCCCGAGGACGTCGTGCATTCGGCGCTCGCCGGCATCGTCCCCCCGGAGCGCATCATCGCGACGCGCTTCGTGTACGACGAGCGCACGGGCGAGGTGGCGTCGATCGCCCGCGTGCCGGCGGGCTACGGCAAGGTCGCCGCCGTCGACGAGCTGCGCGACCAGCTCGGCATCCCGGGCGACCGCATCGTGTACGTCGGCGACGGGAGCTCGGACATCCACGTGATGCTGCACGTGAACCGCTGCGACGGTCTCACGATCGGCGCGTCCGAGGCGCGGTTCATCGCGCGCATCGCGCAGCGCACCGTGATGAGCGAGGACGCGCTCAGCGTCCTGATTCCCGTGCTGGAGGACATCCTCGGCTACAACAGAAATCAGATCCGCGCGCTGTTCGAGCGGCACGGCGTGTTGATCCAGGAGTGGGATCGCGTGCGGACCGACTGGCTGACGATCCGCGAAGGTGCGGGATCGATCCTGACACCCGTGGCGCCGTCGAGCGCGGTCATCCCGCAGGCGGCATGGTGACCGAGCTGGGATACGCCGCCGGCGCGATCACCGTCGCGTCGTTCCTGCCGCAGGTCGTCCGCGCCTGGCGCACACGTCAGACGCGCGACCTGTCGCTCGCCTCGCTCGCACTGCTCATCACCGCCGGTTCGCTCTGGGTCGTCTACGGTAGCCTGTCGCGCGACTGGCCAGTGGTGATCACGAACTCGGGAATGGTGATGCTGCTGGTGCTGCTGGCGGGGGCGAAGGCGAGGTTCGGGTAGCCGAAGATTAAATCTCCGCGTACCGGCACGAGATCCTCGATGCGCGCCGCATCAGACGTCTCGGACCGACGTCTCGTCCGCTTTAGTACCGCACATCCGCGCCCGTCACCACGCGCCAGGTGTCGCGCGCGATGAGCAGCTCTTCGTCCGTCGGGATCACCCAGAGCTCGAGACGTGAGCCGTCACGGTCGATCCGGCCCTCGGCGCCGATGGTCGCGGCGTTCTTCTCCGGGTCGAGCGCGATGCCGAGCCAATCGAGGCCGGCGCAGATGCGGGCGCGCACCTCCGCGGAGTTCTCGCCGATGCCACCGGCGAAGACGATCGCGTCCGCGCCGTTCATCGCCGCCAGATAGGCGCCGAGGTACTTCTTGACGCGATAGCAGAACATGTCGATCGCGAGACGCGCGCGTCGGTCGTCGTGCTCCGCCTCCTCGGCGAGCAGCTCACGCATGTCCGGCGTGAGCCCCGATAGCCCGAGAAGCCCCGATTGCTTGTTCAGCATCGAGTCCAGCTCGTGCAGCGTCAGCCCCTCCTTCGCCGACACGAAGTCGAGGATCGCGGGGTCGATGTCGCCCGACCGCGTGCCCATCATCAGCCCCTCGAGCGGGGTGAAGCCCATCGACGTGTCGACCGAGCTGCCGCCGTCGATCGCGCACGCCGACGCGCCGTTGCCGAGGTGCAGCGTGATGATTTTCGTGCCCTCGCGCGTTCGCCCGGTGAGCTGACGGTACCGGTAC
>Ga0066652_100002029_pt1 | contig 10878 bp, 11 predicted proteins | sample GraSoiAngelo_101_FD_71413 | JGI IMG/M metagenome (GOLD analysis project Ga0066652, IMG submission 71413) | Grasslands soil microbial communities from the Angelo Coastal Reserve, California, USA - 14_0903_02_30cm | ecosystem: Environmental > Terrestrial > Soil > Grasslands | place: USA... | reverse complement strand
AGCCCGCGCCCAGCTGACGCGCGGAAAGCCTCCACCGTGCGTTCGAACCCGTCCACGGGCGCCTCGATGCGGCCATAGTCGATGTCCTCGCCGGTCGCTTCGGCGAAGCGCGCGTGGATCCAGGGCGATTTCGAATGGGCGACGGGATGGCCGATGATCGCGTAGCGCTCGGCCATGGGGTTACTCAGTCCAGATTTTGTCGCCCGGGCCAAAGAACCAGGTGCGCGTGATGACCAGAAGGTCGGTGTCGCGGCGGATGGATGCCGGGAACGCGCCGTACGGAGCCGCCATGCGCACGATCTTGAAGGCCGCGGCGTCGAGCACCTTGAGACCCGAAGACCGGTCTAGCTCCACCGCGTCGACGCTGCCATCGGGGCGGATGGTGACGGTGAGCCGCAGGTTGCCGTAAAGCTTGCCGCGCGCTTCCGCGGGGTAGTTGACCGTGCCCAAGCGCTCGACCTTCGCGCGCCAGTCCTCCTCGTATTGGGCGAAGCGATACTCGGCGGCGTTCGCGCCGATGAACTTTTTTCGCGGACGCTTCTGGTAGTCGTCCATCTGCTTGTCGATCTGCGCCTGAAGGCGCATCGCGGCGAGCGCGAGATCGGCGAGGTCGCGGCCGCTCGGGTGCGGCGCCGTCTCTTCGTTGGGAATGCTCTTCGCCGATTGCTGCGGCACCTGCGCCGCCGAGCGCGCCATGGCGAGGAGCTCCTGCTGGCGTGCCTCGAGCTCGCGCACCTGGCGCTCGGCTTCGGCAAGGTCGCGGCCCGGCTGCTTGGGTTGCGTGACGGGCAATGGCGAGCGCGCCCGGCGGCGCTCGTCGACATTGCCGCCCCGGTCGAGATTTGCCTGCGCGAGCACATCGGCCTTCGACGGCCGTTCGCGCGTCTTGGCGTTGACGAGCACCACTTCCATGCGCGGCTCGGCCGCCTGCCAGCGAAGCGCACCGGGAAACTTGAAGTGCACGGCGAGCAGCGCACCGTGGAGGACGATGGAGGTCCCCAGCGCCATCGCAAGCACGCGATCGTTGCCGGCGGGTGTCCAGCGTAAATTCACGTGTGTTCTTATGTCAGTCCGACAAGCCTTTCATAGTTTAGGCTTTTTCGCCAGCGTCCGCAGCCGTTTCGACCGTCACTTCGCCGCCGGGCAGCATCTCGCGGTAGGTACAGTCGATCACGCGCTCCAGGAGGTCGATTGACTTCACGCCGAGGCGCACACGCGTGCCAGCGCCGGTATCAGGCAGCGACGGCACGCGCACGACAAGCGGCAGGCCTTGCAGCCGGACCAGGTCTTCGCGGATTACCGAACCATCCAGTTCACGGATTGCCTCCTGCATCAGCCAGCGCAGGCTCCAGTACGTTTCCATCGCCCGCTGGTGCTCGTCGTAGCGGGCGTAAGTGAGCTCGAAGGCGCGCATCGACGAGAGCAGCGCTTCGGAGGTGCGGCCAAAGGGTGCGCGCCGCCCCTGGAGCGCGGCGACGAGCTGCCACTGATTGACCAGGTCGACATAACGACGTAGCGGCGAGCTCATCCAGGCGTATGAGCGCACGCCGAGGCCCTCGTGCGGCTCGGGATGCACCGAGAGGCGCACCTTGCCGGTCGACTGCACGCGGTAGATGGCCGCCACGTCGCGCTCGGCCAGGAGCTCACCCCAGCTCGAGTTGACGAGGATCATCAGCTCGGAGACCAGCTTGTCGAGCGGCGAGCCGCGTTTTCTCGGCACGATCCGCACGCGGTCGTCCTCGACAAAGAACGTGTAGTCGAGGAGGGCCGCGCCCGTGCTCGGGCGGCCGCGACGCGTCTCGAGCGCCGTGGCGATGCGCCAGAGCTCGCGCAGTTGCGCCTCGTACGCCAGGCTGGCGCCCTTGCCCGCCGGAAATGCCTCGTTCAGCACGTCGTACTGCGCATGGCGCAGGTTGGCGGCGATGTGGATGCGCTCGACCTTGCTGTAAGTCGCGCCCGGCAGCCCGTCGGCGCCGACGTCGAAGTAAAGCGAGACCGCGGGCTGTGCCGCCCCGTGGTCGAGCGAAAAGCGCGCGACCACGTCATCGGGCAGCATGGTGAACTTGCGGCCCGGCATGTACGCCGTCGAAAGCCGCTCGCGCGCGATGACGTCGAGCGGTGAGCCAGGCGCGATGCCGAGCGCCGGTGCCGCAATGTGAATGCCGACGCGCGTCGCGCCGGAGTCGAGCCGGGTCACGGAGAACGCGTCATCGATCTCGGTCGTGCCGAGCTCATCCAGGCTGAACGCCTGGACGGCGGCCAGCGGCAAATCGTCCGCCGGCGGCGGTACCGCGTGCGCGGGGAAGCCCGCGCCGCGTGGAAAGAATTCGTGCAGGAAGCGATTGAGGTGGTATTCGTGCGTATCGCCAAGCAGTCCGCAACGCTCGAAGAGCCGCGGCACGCTCAGACCGGTCTCGTGGCACGCCTGCTCGAGCGCCTTGGTTTCGGCCTTGTTGCGATCCGGCGCATAGAGGAGCTCATCCTTCAGTGCCGCGATCTGCGGTGGGCATTCGTAGCGCGCGAGCGTGGCAGCCCAACCTTCTTGCTGGGCGAGTAGGCGCTTTTTCTTCTCCAGTCCCGCGAGCGCCAGCTTGAGCGTCGCCTCCGGCGCCGCCTGAAAGCGGCCTCTGCCCCGGCGGTAGAAGTACATCGGCGCGCCGTGCAAACGGAAGAGGATGCCCGCCGCCTCCACTGCGCTCGGCTCATGGCCGACGTAATCGCGCGCGAGACTGCGAAAGTCGAATTCCGCGGTGCCCGAGCATTGCCAGAGAAAGTCCACCTCGACGCCCTGGGCGAAGCGCTGCGCCTGCGCAAGCAGCTCGCCGGCCGCCGGCGCTTCGAAGCTGAGGAGCACGTGCGTCGCGCGCACCTTGCTGCGGCGACCATGCGGGCTCTCGACCTGGAACGAAGCCGGCGCCTGCGCGAGGACCGAGCCGACCTTTAGTTCGCCCTCCTCCTCGTACAGCAGCTGCACGCTAGTACCCGGCGAAGCGCAGGATGCGGTCGAGGTGCTGCGGGAAGCTATGCAACGTATGGTCGCCGCCCTGCACCACGATCTGCTCCGCGCCGGCATAGCGCTCGACCGCGCGCCGGTAGTCGAGCACTTCGTCCCCGGTTTCGACGAGCAGGAGGTAACGCGCTGGCGTGATCTTGGCCGCATAGAGCTCGCGCCATTCGTCGAGATGCGACTCGGTGAGCTCGTAGGATTCGCCGGTGTAGAGATTCTTTTGCGCCCCGAGATAAGCGCGCAATCCCATGTGCGGATCGATCGCCGGATTGATCAGCACGGCGTTGCCGCCGTGCTTTTCCGCAAGGTACGTGGCGTAAAAGCCGCCGAGGGACGAGCCGACGTAGCACACCGGCTTTCGCGACGCGCGCTCGGCGATGCGGATCGCCTCTCGCGCCGACGGCGGCAGCGCCGGGCAGGCGAATTCTTCGGCTAATCCGAGTTTCGCCATGGAGCGAGCCATTAGCTGGGCCTTGTGCGACTGCGGCGAGGAATTGAAGCCGTGCAGATAAACGATCAAGCCGCCGCGGCCTTTTGCAGGCGGGCGAGCAGCTTGGCGTGGATGCCGCCGAAACCGCCGTTCGACATGACCAGGACGTGATCGCCCGCCCGTGCCTCCGCGACGATGGCCGAGATGAGCGCTTCCAGGTCGTCGGCGCAACGGGCGCGCGCACCGAGGCCGGCGAATACCGTGCCCGCGTCCCAGCCGAGGTTCGACGTGTACACGTAGACGCGGTCGGCCTGCGCGAGACTCGTGGGAAGCGCGTCCTTCATCACACCGCGCTTCATGGTGTTCGAGCGCGGCTCGAGCACGGCGAGAATGCGCGCGCTGCCGACGCCCTGGCGCAATCCGTCCAGCGTCGTTTGGATCGCCGTCGGGTGATGCGCAAAGTCGTCATAGACGGTGACTCCCCCTGCCCGCCCGCGTACTTGCATCCGGCGGCGCACGCCGGAGAAATGCGAGAGCGCGTCGATGCCCTGCGGCGCCGGCACGCCCACGTGCCGCGCCGCCGACAGCGCCGCAAGCGCGTTCATCCGGTTGTGCGCGCCGAGTATTTGCCAGCGCACCCGCCCTTGTGCCGCGCCCTGCCAGGCGACTTCGAAGCTTCCGTCGCTCGTCGCTGCCCCCGCCTCCCATCCGCCGCCTATGCCGAAGCGCTCCATAGGGGTCCAAGCCCCTTTTGTGAGTACTCGCTCCAAAGCCAAATCCTGTCCGTTGACCACCAGCAAACCGCTTTTCGGGACAATTCGCACGAAATGGGTGAATTGGCGCTCGATCGCCGCCAGATCGTCGAAGATGTCAGCATGATCGAACTCAAGGTTGTTCAATATTGCGGTGCGAGGGCGGTAGTGGACGAACTTCGAGCGCTTGTCGAAGAAGGCCGTGTCGTACTCGTCCGCCTCGATGACGAAAAGCGCGCTATCCGTGTGCCGGGCCGAGACCGGAAAATCCATCGGCACGCCGCCGATGAGAAAACCCGGTGAGCGACCGGCGCGCTCGAGGATCCACGCGAGCATTGCCGACACGGTGGTCTTACCGTGCGTCCCGGCCACGGCAAGCACATGCCGGCCATGGAGCACGTGATCGGCGAGCCATTGCGGCCCGGACACGTACCGGTCGCCGCGGTCGAGGATCGCCTCCATCAACGGATTACCCCGTGTCACCACGTTGCCGACGACCCACAGGTCGGGCTTGAGACGCAGCTGCTCGGCGCCGAAGCCTTCGATGAGCTCGATGCCGAGTGCGGCCAGCTGCTCGCTCATCGGTGGATAGACGTTGGCATCGCAGCCGGTAACGCGGTAGCCGGCGGCGCTGGCGATGGCGGCTATGCCACCCATGAAGGTGCCGCAAATGCCGAGGATATGGAGGTGCTGGGACGGGGCCATCGGAGGGAGCCGCCGATTCTAGTGGATGACCTATGATTGAACGGCAGCCATGGGCCGCAAGACGAATCGGCAGACGGATCTGCGCGCGCGCATCGCTGCCGCGGCCGCGCGTCTGATGGCCGAAGACGGCATCGACGACTTCGCTCTCGCCAAGCGCAAGGCCGCGCGCCAGCTCGGCGCGCTCGACACACAGTCATTGCCGGGCAATGACGAAATCGAGGCCGAACTGCGCGCTTATCGCGCGCTCTACAAGGCGGAAGAGCATCCCGAAGTCATCGGCGAGCTGCGCCGGATCGCCCTCGAAGTCATGCAGGCGCTCGAGCAGTTCAACCCCTACCTCACCGGCCCGGTGCTCAAGGGCTTCGCCGGGCCGTACGCCGAGATCGATATCCAACTCTTTCCCGACAGCGCGAAGGAAGTCGAAATCTTCCTTCTCGATCGCAACATCACCTTCGGCACGCACGAGGGGCGCCGCTACTCGGGCGATCAGGCCAGGGCGGTGAGCCTTATCTCCATGCAATGGGAGGGCGTTCCGGTGCGCCTTTCCGTATTCGACCGACGTGATGAGCGGACGGCGTTGAAGACCTCCCAAGCCGGGAAGGTCATAGAGCGCGCGGGAATCCCTGAAGTAAGCGCTATCTTGCGTGACGAACGATCACCCAAAAGCGGCTAACTTCGCCGATCGGCCCATAACTTGGCGGTTCGCAGCAAAAAGGTGGTTGGTCGCAGGAGCCGCATTTTTGGCACGGACGGTGGTGCGAACCACCGGGACTGGTGCTCAGGCTAGAATCGCCGCCTTCTGCGCCGATCAATGCCGAAAACCACCCCAACTGCGCACAAGGTGCAGTCTTAAATGGACCTGCGCAAGCTGAAGAAGCTGATCGATCTCGTCCAAGAGTCCGGCATCGCCGAGCTCGAGATCACCGAGGGGGAAGAAAAGGTCAGGATCGTGAAGGACGGGGTGGTCGCCATGGCCTCTGCGCCGGCGGCGATAGCCGCTACCGTGCAGGAGGCGCGCCCGGCGCCGTCCGCGGGCGGCGCTGCCGCACCGGCGGCGTCCCCCGAGGCAGCGCAGGAGGGCCACGTGGTGAAGGCACCGATGGTGGGGACCTTCTACCGCTCGCCATCGCCCGACGCTAAGGTCTTCGTCGAGGTCGGCCAGGCGGTGAAGGAGGGCGACACGATCTGCATCATCGAGGCGATGAAGCTGATGAATGAGATCGAGGCCGACGCGTCTGGCTCAGTCAAGGCAATCCTTGTCGAGAATGGCCAGCCGGTCGAGTACGGCCAACCCCTCTTCATCCTCGCCTAGATGTTCGAGAAGATCCTGATCGCCAACCGCGGCGAGATCGCGCTTCGTATCCAGCGCGCCTGTCGCGAGATGGGCATCCGGACCGTCGTGGTGCACTCCGAGGCGGACACCGAGGCGAAATACGTCAAGCTGGCCGACGAATCGGTATGCATCGGCCCGCCGCCGGCGGCGTCGAGCTACCTCAACGTGCCGGCCATCATCAGCGCCGCCGAGGTGACTGACGCCGAGGCGATCCATCCCGGCTACGGCTTCCTCTCGGAGAACGCCGACTTCGCCGAGAAGGTGGAGCGTTCCGGCTTCGTCTTCATCGGTCCGCGCCCCGAGAACATCCGGCTGATGGGCGACAAGGTGAGCGCCAAGCAGGCCATGACCAAGGCCGGCGTGCCGACGGTCCCCGGCTCCGAGGGCGCGCTGCCCGACGACGGCAAGGAGATCGTGAAGATCGCGCGGAAAGTCGGCTACCCGGTGATCATCAAGGCTGCCGGTGGCGGCGGCGGGCGTGGCATGCGCGTGGTGCACACCGAAGCGGCGCTCCTCAACGCCGTGAACATGACCCGCACCGAGGCGCAGGCGGCATTCGCCAATCCGATGATCTACCTCGAGAAGTATCTCGAACACCCGCGCCACATCGAGATCCAGATTCTCGCCGATGCACACAAGAATGCCGTGCACTTGGGAGAACGCGACTGCTCGCTGCAGCGCCGCCACCAGAAGGTGATGGAAGAGGCGCCGGCGCCCGATCTGCCCACCAAAGTGCGCGACAAGATCGGCGAGCGCTGCGTCGATGCCTGCCGCAGGATCGGCTACCGCGGCGCCGGCACCTTCGAGTTCCTTTACGAGGACGGCGAGTTCTTCTTCATCGAGATGAACACCCGCGTGCAGGTCGAGCATCCGGTCACCGAACTCATCACCGGCGTGGACATCGTGCAGGAGCAGATCCGCGTGGCGGCGGGAGAGAAGCTGCGCATCCGCCAGAAGGACGTCGTCCTGCGCGGCCACGCCATCGAGTGCCGCATCAACGCCGAGGATCCCTACCGCTTCACGCCTTCGCCCGGCAAGATCACCTCGTATCACCAGCCCGGCGGCCCAGGCATCCGCGTCGACTCCCACGTCTATCAGGGCTATACCGTGCCGCCTTATTACGACTCGATGGTCGGCAAGGTAATCGCCTATGGCGCAACGCGCGAGCAGGCGATCGGGCGCATGCGCATCGCGCTCTCCGAGATGGTGGTGGAAGGCATCCAGACCAACATCCCGCTGCATCGCGAGTTGCTCAACGATACGCGCTTCCTGCGCGGCGGCGTCTCGATCCATTACCTCGAGCAGAAGCTGGCCCAGGAGCAGACGAAGAAGAAGTGATACCCGCTCTCGCGCTTCGCGTGGAGGTGGAGCCGGCGGCCGCCGACGCGTTGAGCGACGCCCTCATCGAAGCCGGCGCCGAATCGGTCGCCATCGAAGCGCTCGACAATCCGCGCGTGACGCTGAACGCGCTCTTCCGCCAGGCCGCGGACCCGGCCGCCGCGCTGGCAGCCGCGCTGCGAGACTGCGGCCACCCGGCGACGCTGCCCTTTACCTTGAGCGCGCTCGCCGAAGAAGACTGGGTGCGGTGCAGCCAGGCGCAGTTTGCGCCGGCGCAGGTCGGGCGGCTGTGGATCGGCGCTAGCTGGCACCTATCGCCCGCGGACGCCGGTCACGTCGTGCGCATCGATCCGGGACTCGCCTTCGGCACAGGCAGTCATCCGACGACGCGCCTGGTGCTCGAATTCCTCGAACGGACGGTCCGCGGTGGCGAGCGCGTGCTCGACTATGGCTGCGGTTCCGGAATCCTCGCGATCGCTGCCGCAAAGCTCGGCGCCGCGCGAGTGGACGCCGTAGACGTCGATCCGAAGGCGATCGAGGTCGCGCTCGAGAATGCGCGCGCCAATGACATCCGCCTCGGTGCTTTCCTGCCCGGAGCGCTCGGCGCGGGCCGCTATGATGTCCTCGTGGCCAACATCCTTGCCCAGCCGCTGATCGCGCTCTCGCCATTGCTTGCCGCGCATGCGGAGGAGGGCGCGCAGCTTGCGCTATCGGGCGTGCTCGAGTCGCAGGCGGAGGAAGTGATGGCCGCCTATCGCCCGTACTTCGAGCTGGCGGTGGCGCAGCGAGACGAGGTCTGGGCGCTGATCGCAGGTCGGCGCGCATGAGCCTGATCACCCGCTGCCCGGTGTGTGGCACCACGTTCCGCGCGTCGAGCTCGCAGCTCGCTGCCCACTCGGGAACCGTGCGCTGCGGCAAGTGCGGCAGCGTGTTCAACGGCGTGGCGGCGCTGGTGGAGGAAGCCGAAGAACGGCTGGCGCTGGAGCCTTCGCCGCAGCTCGGGCTCTTCGACCCGGGACGTCGCCCCGCCGCGGATGGGGCGGGCGACCCCCGCTCGCAGCCGATGCCGGATTTCCTCGCCGGCGAGCCTGGCCCGCGACGCTCGCGCTGGCTCTGGGCCGCGGCCGCGGCATTCGCGGCGCTCGCCGTGGTGGCGCAGTTTGCCTATCGGTTTCGCGCCGAGTTCGCCGCCGCGGCGCCGGAATTGCGGGAGCCGTTGCGTACGCTGTGCCGGCCATTCGGGTGCGACGTGCCCCTGCCGCGGCGGCCGGAGCTGATGAGCATCGATTCGTCCGAGCTGCAGGCCGACGCGCGGCGCGAAGGCCTGATCTTGCTGAATGCCGTGATTCGCAACCGCGCGCGCTTTCCCCAAGACTACCCGGCGCTCGAGCTGACGCTCACGGACGAGGCCGACCGCCCGGTATTGCGCCGCGTGCTGGCGCCGCGCGATTATCTCGACCAGGCGCGCCGCGATGAGCTCGTACGCCAAGGCATCGCCGGCGGCAGCGAGGCGGCTTTGCGGGTGCTTCTGGACACCAGCCGCACACGCGCCACCGGCTACCGACTCTATCTTTTCTATCCGACATGAAGACGCTTATCACCGGTTCCATCGCCTACGACACGATCATGGTGTTCCCGGATCGCTTCCGTAACCACCTGCTCGCCGACCAGCTTCACATCCTCAATGTCTGCTTCCTCACGCCCGAGATGCGCCGGGAATATGGCGGCACAGCAGGCAACATCGCCTACAACCTGAGGCTGCTCGGCGAGGATTCGCTGGTGATGGCGACGGTGGGGGAAGACGCCGGACCGTATCTCGAGCGTCTGCGCGAGCTCGCCATCGGCAGCGACTACCTGAAGCGCATCCCCGGGGAGTTCACCGCGCAGGCGTTCATCACCACCGACCTCGACGACAACCAGATCACGGCCTTCCATCCGGGGGCGATGAACTACTCGCACGAAAACCACGTCACGCGCTCGCTCGGCGCGAGCCTCGCCATCATCAGCCCGGATGGCAAGGAGGGCATGCTGCAGCATGCGCGCGAGTGCGCGGAGCAGGGCATCGACTTCGTGTTCGATCCCGGGCAAGGCCTGCCGATGTTCTCGGGTGAGGAGCTCGCCGAGTTCGTGCGGCTCGCGACCTACGTGGCCGTCAACGACTATGAAGGCAAGCTCCTCGAAGAGCGCATCGGCCGCCGGCTCGATCAGCTCGCGCGAGACGTGAAGGCGCTCGTCTACACGATGGGCGCAAAAGGTTCTGTGATCCTCGCCGGCGGTGAACGCTACGAAATGCCGTGCGTTGAAGCGCAGGCAGTGGTCGATCCTACCGGCTGCGGCGACGCCTACCGGGCAGGCCTTCTATATGGCATCGCACACGGCTGGGACTGGCCGAGCACCGGTAAGCTCGGGGCGCTGATGGGCGCCATCAAGATCGCAAGCCGCGGGGCGCAGAATCACGTGGCTCGCCGCGACGAGATCGAGTCGCGATTTCGCCGGGCGTTCGGCTACAGCCCGTGGAAAGGATAAGCGCTAAGCCTTAGCGGCGAGCGCGCGCCGGATCGTCTCGGCGTATTCGGCGAGCTTCTCGCGCGGCGGATTTTTCGCCGGCCAGGTCAGCGCCATGCCGTCGCCTTCATGGCGCGGCACAAGGTGCATGTGGTAGTGGAACACGCTCTGCCAGGCCGCCTTGCCGTTCGCCTGATACACCGACAAGCCCTGCGGCTTATAGGCTTCGCGAATCGCGCGTGCGACGTGCGCCGCCGTGCGCAACACGGCGCCGGCCTGCGCGTCGTTCAACTCATAGAGATTCTCCGCATGTTCCTTGAGCGCGATCAGCACATGGCCGGGATTCACCTGTCCCGCGTCCATGAACGCCAGCGTCTCGCCATCCTCGTAGACGACCGCCGCGGGAATTTCCTTGGCGACGATGCGGCAGAACACACAGTTGCTCATCATTCCCCTCCGGCGGCTTGGTAGCCGCGGCATGGTACTTGGTACAGCCGCCGGTCCTCCAGCCGTAGCGCGGTGAGCTTGCCGCCCCACACACAGCCGCTGTCGAGCGCGGCGAGGCGCTGTTTGACCTTGAGCCCGAGCGCCGACCAGTGGCCGCAAATGAGCGTCGCGCTCTCCTTCGGACGCAGATCGAACCAGGCGTGGAATCCGTTGGGCGCGCCCGCGCCTTTCGTGCGCAAGTCCATCTGGCCATCAGCTGCGCAGAAGCGCATGCGCGTCATGGCGTTGACGATGACGCGCAGGCGGTCCCAGCCGGCAAGCGCGTCATCCCAACGGTCAGGCTTGCTGCCATACATGTGCG
>Ga0066652_100002027_pt1 | contig 10879 bp, 10 predicted proteins | sample GraSoiAngelo_101_FD_71413 | JGI IMG/M metagenome (GOLD analysis project Ga0066652, IMG submission 71413) | Grasslands soil microbial communities from the Angelo Coastal Reserve, California, USA - 14_0903_02_30cm | ecosystem: Environmental > Terrestrial > Soil > Grasslands | place: USA... | reverse complement strand
GTTGTTACCTCGGCGATATTACGCACCTGGGCTGTAAGGTTACCGGCCATCTGGTTCACTGAATCAGTCAGGTCTTTCCATACACCACCAATTCCTTTTACTGTGGCCTGTCCACCCAGTTTACCTTCGCTACCTACTTCACGGGCCACGCGGGTTACCTCAACAGAAAATGAATTCAACTGGTCCACCATCGTGTTGATCGTATTTTTCAGCTCAAGGATCTCTCCTTTTACATCCACGGTGATCTTCCTTGAAAGGTCGCCCCTCGCTACCGCTGTTGTTACCTCTGCGATGTTACGCACCTGGCCAGTCAGGTTCGATGCCATCTGGTTTACGGAATCTGTCAAATCTTTCCACGTTCCCGCCACACCTTTTACTTCTGCCTGGCCTCCGAGTTTACCATCTGTACCAACTTCACGGGCCACACGGGTAACCTCAGACGAGAATGAATTGAGCTGGTCCACCATGGTATTGATTGTATTCTTCAGCTCGAGAATTTCTCCCTGCACGTCCACGGTGATCTTCTTTCTCAAGTCACCTTTTGCGACGGCAGTGGTCACTTCAGCGATATTACGCACCTGCGCGGTAAGGTTACCTGCCATCTGGTTTACTGAGTCTGTAAGGTCTTTCCAAACACCCGCCACACCTTTTACTTTTGCCTGTCCGCCCAGTTTACCTTCTGAACCTACTTCACGGGCCACGCGGGTAACTTCCATGGAGAACAGGTTCAACTGTTTCACCATGTCATTTACTTCAGCTGCGATCTTTGCAAATTCTCCCTGGAGTAAGTGGTCCCCGATCTTCAATGGCATTTCCTGGGAAAGATTTCCTTTGGCCACCGAACTAATAACGTGAGCTATTTCGATTGTGGGGTGAACGAGATCGGAGATGAGGCTATTAATTGAATCGGAAGCGGTGCTCCAGGATCCTTTTGCATATTTAGGTAGCGATACCCGGTGATTCAGGTGACCCTGTTTTCCAATCGTGTTTCTCGCCTGGGTCAGCTCTTCAACAAGCGCTTCATTAAGCAGCAGGATTTCATTAAGCGTGTCACATATCTTTCCACCAAGTCCTACTTTATCTATGGGCATTCGAACACCAAAGTTGCCATGGCGCATTTCTGAGAGAACTTTCAAAAGTTCACGCATATCCAGGTCATCGGAAGAACTGGCACTGATAGTGCTACGGCCGTTGCTTTTGGAAGGGCTGCCATTATTTTTCTGTGATGTGCGGCTACTGTTGCTCTTCTGCTTTGCTTTGGCAATGTTGTTACCATTTCCGTCGGTTCCATTTTTTTTAGTTGAACCAGTTTGATTTGTCTCCGCGGGAACTTCCAGAATGGAGACACCATTAGGGGAAAGAAGCTTTACTTTTTTTTTCATTACTTTTGAATTAAAGGGAATTAATGGGGCATGTCAGGTAGAATGGGGAAGTTTTTCCACACAAACAATTAGCTCATAAAAACGTTTGGACATTTTTATTCGACAAGTCTTCAGATTTTTCTATTATTATGGCCGGCCTGTAACAATCACCTGTGAAAATACCACCTTTACTAATTTTTAAGACAGAAAATTGTGCCACAAAACCTCGAATTATCCTCCTCCAAACTGATCCTCATCGGTGAAGATGATATTGATGACCAGGAGTTTCTAAAAGAGATATTCTCTTCTTTAGATGCGTCCTTCATTATTGTATTTACAACCAATGGCATGGGGATATTGAACTATCTTGATACGTGCAACGATGGAGATATGCCCTGCCTTATCCTTCTTGACTACAATATGCCGGGACTGACCGGGCTTGAAATCCTGAAAGAACTGAAGAGCCGCAAACGCTTTCATAAGATACCCAAAATAATCTGGAGCACTTCCAGGTCGGCTAATTACAGGGATATATGCCTTGAAATGGGCGCGAACGAATACCTGGTCAAGCCGTCCAATGTGAACGACCTGATGCAGACCTGTAGGCAAATACTGGATACATGTTTTCCCAAAAAGGAAGCTTAGCCAAAAGTTTTATCAAGCAGAGAAAAGGAAATGGGTTTCTCCCATATCATTACGTTTTTATAAGAAGTGAAAGGCTCTGTCTTCTGATGATAGGCGCTGATCAGGTAAAGCCTGAGGTCGGGGTATGTCTTTGTAATCGGACCTACCAGTTCCCACCCTTTGCCATCCGGCAGGTTATTATCGAGCAATAATATATCAGGATTTTTTTCCTCCAGTAGTGTTATGCAGTCGCGCCTGGCATGACCAAGCGTAACTGCGTAGCCTTTTCCTTCGAAATAGCTCTTCATGATCAGGCAATAATCCATTTCATCGTCTATTATCAGGACTTTCGACTTATTCATACATTGAACTTCGTGCAAACAAAAACTGGTAAAAAAAGCAATTTAGAAATTCTTTCCGGAATGAGGCCTGCGACTGATCAGGTTTTAATGATTATACTTAAAAAAATGTCATAATACGCAACAAATTTAATGCCTTCCTTAACCTGAACGAGGGTTAGCGAAGTTCTTTAAAGAGCCGCGTTCAGCTATCCGGCATCTTAGTTGCATAATAGTAGTAAATCAGTAGACCTGTATGAACAGGATACAAGCGACTCGTATTGAATCAGAAAAACAATCAATAAACCCGGTAACACATTCTTCCACGCAGATGGACGCAACACCTTTTCGCAAAGAACTTTTGAATTTTGTAGACCCGCAACCAGCCGATGTCTATGAAAGAGAATATGTTGACTTCATCGACCTGGCTGCACACGAGTTGGATGCACCTTTAAGAAAGCTATCACTGCTGACAGAGAGACTGACAGACAAATTTGAGGCTGTTGGCCAGAATAAAGATTTATCCACCTATATCGATCGCATCAACAATTGCGTACATGATATGCAGGCAACCGTGGAAAGTCTTACTGTGTTGTCCAAAATAACATCTGAAAAAAGGGAGCATCAATCCTGCAACCTTGATACTATTTTACGGACAGTGCTGGAAGAATTAAGAGTCCGCATTGAGACCCAAAAAGCAGTGGTAGAAATTTTATCACCCCTCCCGGAAATTGAAGGCAATGCAGCACAGCTTGCTCTTTTGTTTAAACATATCATTGAAAATGCCATCAAATTCCGGAAAGAAAATACTCTGACCGAAATAAATATCCAAACTTCATTGGCAGGCGCCGGTGAAAAAGGTCAAACCAGGGTGCCGGGCGACAAAGTTTACTATGAAATTGAAGTAAGCGACAATGGCATTGGTTTCAACAATGACAATGCGGAAAAGATATTCCGCCCGTTTGTGCGTTTGAACGGAAAATCCAAGTTTCCCGGCAGCGGTGTCGGGCTGGCGATCTGTAAAAAGATCATGGAAAATCATCACGGAGTCATATATGCAGATAGCAAGGAAGACCAAGGAACAAGATTTGTATTATTGTTACCCCAAACTCACTGATTACTATGCTGAAGGGAAACCTGATCAAGATCGCTATTATAGATGACGATGAAGATGATTTCTTTATCATCGCTGACTACATAAAAAGTATCCAGGGTGCCAATCTTAATGTCGAATGGTTACCGGACTATCCTACGGCCATTGACCAGATAAAGGCAAGAAAATACAATATTTATTTTATCGATTACCGGTTGGGTAATGAAACCGGTCTGGCCCTGTTGAGAGACGCCATCAGTTTAGGATGCGAAGAACCTATCGTGTTGCTGACAGGTAAAGGTAATCGTTCAATAGACATTATGGCGATGCAAAGCGGGGCGACAGACTATCTTGTAAAATCCGAGCTAAGCACCGAAAAGCTGGAACGCTGTATCCGCTATTCGTTGGAAAGGGCCACTGTTCTCAAGGAATTAAAAACGAGAGAAAACAAGTACCGGAACCTGTTTGAAGGCGCCAAGGATGCAGTTGTGATCGCCGATAAATCGCTGCATATCCTCGAAGCCAATAATGCAGCGTCCGTTTTGTTTGGATATACCACAGACAATCTTATCCATAGAAATCTCTTCGATTTTATTAAAGGATCGGAACAAAAAAACAGGATCGTTTCGAAGTTGCAGGAAGAGGTTGTTATAACAGATATTGGTATCGACATACTTAGCGGCAACAGTAAAGAAACAAAACCGTGCCTGTTATCCATCACCGCTCAGAAAAACCCGGACGATAAATGGATATTCCATTGCATCATTCATGATATTACCAATCTCAAAAAAGCAGAACTTGCCAACTTGCAGGCACAAAAACTTTCGGCCAATGAAAAACTGATGAGGATCATTGCCCACGAGATCAGGAACCCACTCAATAATATCAGTTTGTCGGTTGAACACCTGGAAATGATGGATGAAACGGTGGGTATGCAAAAAGAACTGATGAACATTATCCGAAGAAATTGCAGCCGTATCAATAAAAGCATAACTGAGTTGCTTGACCTTACCCGTACCGGCGGCGAGCTCGAATTTCACAAACACAGCCTGCAGGACATCATGAATGAAAGCATTGCTTCAGTATCGGACAGGATAGATCTGCAGAATGTGAAAGTAAAAAAGATTTACCAGGAAAACCCCTTGGAGATATCGGCCGACAAATCCAAACTGAAGATCGCTTTCTCCAATATTCTTATTAATGCAATTGAGGCAATGAACGGCAATAAAGATAAAGGCCAGCTGGCCGTATCGCTGGAAGGTTCACCCGAACTATTGACCGTATCTATAAAAGATAACGGGATCGGCATAGCGGAAGAGAATATCCCCAAGCTTTTCGAGCCTTTTTTTACTCTAAAGAAAAATGGAGTTGGACTGGGGCTGGCTACAACCTTCTCGATCCTTCAATGTCATAATGCGAGCATACAGGTGGAAAGCAAGGTCAACAAAGGAACCAATTTCATTATTAGTTTCGCCAGGAACTGAACCGGCTCACGAGTGCATTTTTCATTTTCCTTGTTATAAAAGTCAAGTAAATGTCCAATAAGTGCTGTTTTTCCAATGATGGAAAAAATTACACCATTGGACTGTTTCTACGCGTGAAATTTTACACATTGTAGAAGTGCGGGAAAAATTGAATGTGCATAAACTCCGGGTTGTAGGAGCCCATACCACGCAGTATTATTGAAAAACACGATGGTACTAAAATTGCGCCTACCTATTATTAATTTACTTAAAAAGGAGGTCATTATGGCAAACCTTGTTAAAAGCAATAGGGAAGTATCTCCCTGGAGAGATTTTCTCGACATTGATCGTTTCTTTATGGGTGGTTTACCCGGGAGAAACATGAATTTTCCAGCTGTAAATATTTCGGAAGATGAAAAATGCTATTCGGTGGAAGTAGTAGCGCCGGGATTTAAGAAAGAGGATTTCAAGGTTAAAGTAGAAGATGATATGTTGACGATTAGTGCAGAAACAAAATCGGAAAACAAAGAAAACGGTGATGGAAAGGAATATTCACGAAGAGAGTACACATACAGTTCTTTTACCCGTAGCTTTCATCTGCCCGAAAATGTAAAAGATGATGCCATTGCAGCAGCTTACCAGGATGGAATATTGAAACTGGAATTGCCCAAGTCTAAAGAACAGGTTAAAGCAAGCAAAGAAATTCGTATCAGTTAACATTTAATGGCGGGAAAAACTCCTGCCATTTTTGTTCCCGTTAAAACAATTTCAATTGGATGTCATCGTGACGTTTTGCATCTCCAAACACAGTTTTACCCCCATATTTCCAGGAATCCTTTCTTTCTTTATTGATCAATTGTTCAAACCCGGGATCCTGGGTCCCAGGTATAAAATCTTTTTCTGCACGAAGAGCCACGTCATGTAATTTTTTTAATGCCTCGGCCTTATCGTTTTCACCGAGCCTGGCTTTATGGACCGCTGTCTGCAGCGTGCTGATCGTTTCATCATAAACTTTTGTTGGTACGGGAAAGGGATGACCGTCCTTACCGCCATGTGCAAAAGAAAAACGAGCCGGATCTTTAAAACGGCATGGGGTGCCATAAATCACTTCGCTGACCAATGCGAGGGACTGTAGTGTTCGCGGACCTACGCCATTTAACAACAATAAACCTTCGAAATCGGATGGCTGATTTTCATGTGACAACCATAGAACAGCGCCCAATCGTTTCAGGTTTACGTCACCAGCCTGCACTTCATGGTGAGAAGGAAGAATGAGCCGTTGAAATTCCCTGATCATTTTGTCCGGGCGATCTTCCTGTGATAGTTGCAAAATGCCCTGTCGCGTAGCACTTGCCTCTGCCGCAGTAAGATTCAATATTGGTCCCTGGTTAACTCCGCAAACACCAGTATGCGGTTCTTCGACAAATGATTTTATGTTGTCAGAATGCCAGTGATAACGACGCGCTGTTTTATTCCCGGGACTCATTCCCTGCTGCACAACGGTCCATTGACCTTTACTACTTACAATAAAATTGTGTGTATACAATTGAAAGCCGTCCTGCACCGCAGTATTATCCACTTTTGCGCTCAATTTGCTTGAGCGCACCAATTCAGTTCCGTTAAGACCTGTATTGCTGGCGATCTTTAATAATTCTGTCGGTGTTTCTTTTGAAAATTTTCCTTTGCCGCCACATATATAAATACCCAGTTCTTTTGCATGAGGATTAACAGCTTTTTTAAGTGCCCCCATTACAGAAGTGGTTATGCCGGATGAATGCCAATCCATACCCATCACCGCACCAAGACTCTGGAACCAAAAAGGATCTGAGAGTCTTCTCAATACTTCTTCCTGTCCATACTCTGTAATGATCGATTCAGTAATTGCCAGGCCAAGCCTTGCCATCCGTTCTGCAAGCCATTTAGGAACATAGCCATAGTGAAGAGGTAAGTCTGCAGAGCCGGATCTTTTCATGCCGGTAAAATTACAAAATAAAAAAGAAGGCGATCGTTACCAACCATCAAATATGATCCATTGCTCATACGCTGAATGGATATAGTGCCGGCAATTTATGTTTATCGGGATGCAGCCGCAATGGGTGCAGGGCCTTTGTCTGGTCCAGGAAGATCAGCGCATCATAGCGCCTTGCCAACAGAGAGGGAACATAATTTCCATATTTTTCCATGCCCGGATCATAAACAACTCCAATTGCACGGTGATGTATCTCGGTTTCGAAAAGTTTTCCGCTTTCCATATTGAACAATAAATAAAAATTGTTTACTCCTTTTTTATGTAACTCCGCTTCTATGCTTCCAGGTCTTGCCGGAGGCACGTCCATCTCTTCCATTGGAGCACCCCATTCGCTGCCGGCGATAACCGAGCCGGCATAGGAAGCGAACCCTGCAAGGTAAACGTTGTCCTCGCCATATTCTTCTCTTGCCAGCTGCCCGATATTGACCATACCCGCTCTTTTCATATTGGTAGCTCTTGCATCACCAATATGTGTATTGTGTTCCCACACGATTCCCTTGGCCGAAGCACCGTGAAAGTTCATCAACCGTTTTAATGTTTCCATCATATGCCGGTCTCTCACATTCCAGCTTTCGTTATCAAATCCCATCATGACGCTATAATATTTTTCTGCGTTCACGGCGATCAATGCATTTTGCTCGGTATTAAATCCCGCTTCGGGGTCGCCGTCGAGAAACTGGGCTTTCAATCTTATTTCCTTCAGCAAGGCGAGTAATTCATCTTTGCACCCATGATGCCTCAGAGTATGTCGTGCATATACCTGTTCATTTTCATTGAATGGCTCAAAACACTGTATCGCTTTTTTGACAGAACGGGCGGCTTCCGGATCTTCTTTCTCAAGATAATCCATCATGGCACGCATTGAATCCCACAAGCTGTAAACATCCAGCCCATAAAAGCCGGCTCTTTTTTCCCTTGACAGTGGTAAATTATGCTCCTTCATCCATTCGACCAGGGCCGCAATCTCCCAGTTACTCCACATCCAGGTAGGCCAGCGATCAAATCGCTGTAGCACTTCCCTGATATCCCTGCCATCATTTGGATCTTTTACATGGCGGTTGATCTGGTAACAATCCGGCCAGTCACCTTCAACGGCAATAAAGTTGAAGCCTTTTTCTTCTATCAATATTTTCGAGATGGCCGTTCTCCAGGTGTAGTATTCATGTGTACCATGAGAAGCTTCACCCAGCATAACTATAGACCTGTCACCTATATCTTCTATTAATTTGTCAAGGTCAGCAGATTTATTCAAGACGTGCATAACATAAATTCATTGGTTAAAAAAAGGTCCCACCAACGGTGGGACCACTCTTGATTTCATCTGTTACACTTTATTCCCCAAACCGTTTATCATTTACTTTTCCTCGATCCTTTTTTGGGTCCTGGTTTCCTTTTACGGCTACTGCTGGTCTTCTTCTTCGGAACCTTCGCACCTTCTTTTCTTGCTTCAGAGAGTCCAATGGCTATGGCCTGCTTACGGCTTGTTACCTTTTTGCCGCTACGACCGCTTTTTAATTTTCCCCGTTTTTTTTCATGCATGGCCCTTTCTACCTTGTTCTGTGCTTTCTTAGAATATTTTGCCATAATAAAAATTTTAATAAAAACTCATCCTATTTCGTGCCATAGCATAAGATATGTATCATATACTGTTAATTGAATGGCCGCTCATTGATCTCTTCTTATCAAATCGTAATATTTTTTTTATCCCGCATGAGCTCTAAATTATAGCACTTCATTTCACGAACCGGACAGCAAACCATGAAAGTGGAATTAATTACGCAGGCAAGACCTGTATTCTCTACAAAAAAAAGTAAAGCTGAACTTATTAACATTCCCTAATAATGATTTCGCACTGGTATGGTTTTGTCGGGGTTTATCGAAAGTTAATTATGAAAAATACAATTAGGAATTCCAATTCGCCACAGTATAACAAGCATAAAAGCTCTCCCGAAAACAAGGATAACCTGGATTCACGCAAGAACGAAGAGTTTATTACCAAGGGAAATGATATCACGCATACTCGAAAAGACCATCACAATAAAGGACAGGCAGGAAAAAAGAAGGGTAGTTAGACAGCAGTTATTTTTCCACCAACTCTTCCATATTGATTTTTTCCAGGTCTGCTGTTGCAGGGCCAGTGAGTACTTCACCATCGTGAGAATAGCGGGCTCCATGGCAGGGACAATCCCAGGATTGTTCAGCATTGTTCCAGGCTACGGAACATTTTAGATGCGTGCATGTAGGGCTTATTGCGTGTATTTCCCCGTTTTCATCTTTATGCAGCGCGATCTTTTCAGATTCATATGTGACCACTTTTCCTTCGCCGGGGGCTAATTCGGCCAACTCATGCAACTTTTCGCGGGAGAAATACTTCCCGAGGAAATCCTTAGCTACTTCCGCATTATGAGTGATAAAGTTTTTAAATCCGGCTACCGGTTTAAGACGGTTTGGATCGAATAAGGAAATATAGGGGCTGTCCTGGTTGAGCAAGATACTTTTCAATACCAGCGCCGAAACCTGGCTATAGGTCATTCCATTCCCGCCAAAGCCGGTAGCCACGTAAACTAAATCAGTATGACCGGGAAGCTTTCCGATATAGGGTAGTCCATCGGCAGATTCAAAATATTGGGAAGACCATTGATAAGCGATCTTTTTAATATCAAAATACCTTCTTACATGGGCCTCGAGTTCCATCAGGCATTTTTGTGTGTTTTCCTCGTGCCCGGTCTTATGATCATACCCGCCGGCTATAAAATAAGGTTCATTGTCGACCATCTGGGTACGATAATAATGATAGGGATCATACATATCGTAACACAGGTTTTCGGGATAGGTATCGTTGTTTAATTTAACCGCCATTGCATAACTGCGGTAAGGAGCACAACGAAGGTGAATGAGATTTACACCCGGTGGAATATGTGTAGCATAGACTACACGCTCTGCCCTGAAGTTTCCCTGCGTCGTTTCAATATCGGCTGTTTCATTTTCATTGATACCGTTCACGCGACAATGTTGGACAATGACACCACCGGCATTTTCAAAAGCCTCTGCAAGTGCATATACATATTGAACCGGGTTGAACTTTGCCTGTCCCGGTACCTGTATGGCCTGTTTAAAAGAAATGGGTACTGGAATATTGCCGGCTGAATGAACGGCGATACCTGCCTGCGAGGTGGCTGACCTGATCCTACCCAGTTCTTCCGCTTGTTTTTCATCCTGAGCAAAAAGATAGGCGCTGGCATCTTTAAAAGCACAATCGATTTTATACCGCGAAATGTTTTCTTTTATCAGGTTGATGGCCGCATTAGTTGCCTGTGCAACAAGCTTTGCATTCTCGTCGCCAAAGTTCTTGCTGATGGTCGTGTACGGTGTATCGAGCAACGTGTTGATATGGGCCGTGGTTCCCCCGGTGGTACCAAAACAAAGGCTAGCTGCTTCAAGCACGACGCAGTTTTTGCCGGCTTCCTGTAATAACAATGCGGTTGTGATACCCGTAATGCCTCCGCCAATGACTGCTATATCGAAATAACGATTATTATTTATAGTGTTGCGACTTTCATAAGGGGCTATGTTTGCCTGCCAAAGGCTGACACGGTTACCATCTCTCTTTATCATACGATCAGGTTTTATTTAAAAGTTCTAATGGCGGCTTTAATACAACGATGTACAAAAAGTAAGCCGTTGCTAAAAAAATCCTTTCGATAATTCACCGCGGATGGCATCTTTTTGGTGTAGTAATATCAAAAACTATGTCTTTATTCCAGGTAGTTATTGAAACGCCCCGGGGCAGCAGGGAAAAATATGACTATGAGGAAGGAACTAACAGTTTTTTTCTTAAAAAACTGCTGCCGCTGGGAATGTGTTTCCCTTATGATTTCGGTTTTCTTCCCGGGACAAAAGGTGAAGATGGAGACCCGCTTGATGCCATGGTGATCTCTGAATTCAACACCTTTCCAGGATGCCGTATCAAA
>Ga0066652_100002025_pt1 | contig 10882 bp, 11 predicted proteins | sample GraSoiAngelo_101_FD_71413 | JGI IMG/M metagenome (GOLD analysis project Ga0066652, IMG submission 71413) | Grasslands soil microbial communities from the Angelo Coastal Reserve, California, USA - 14_0903_02_30cm | ecosystem: Environmental > Terrestrial > Soil > Grasslands | place: USA... | reverse complement strand
CGCTGGCGACTAGAGCGCAGGGGCCACACCCGTTCCCATCCCGAACACGGCCGTTAAGCCCTGCAGCGCCGATGGTACTCCGCCCGAGAGGGCGCGGGAGAGTAGGCCGTCGCCGGCATCTCTGTGAAAACCCCGATCACTTCCCAGTGGTCGGGGTTTTCTTTTTCCCCCCGCCGCGGATGTAGCTTGGGGCGATGACGCGCGCTGGGATCGTAACCGTGGCCGGCAGGCCGAACGCCGGAAAGTCCACGCTCCTCAACCGCATCATCGGGCAGAAACTCAGCATCGTCAGCCCCAAGCCGCAGTCGACACGTGACCGCATCGTCGGCATCCACTCCACCGACGACATCCAGATGATCATTCTGGACACGCCGGGACTGCTGAATCCGAAGTACGAGCTCCAGCGCGCCATGCGGGCCACGGCGCTTACCGCGCTGAAGGATGCGGACGTCATCGTGTACCTGATCGACGCGAGCGAGGGTACGCCAATCGAGTCGCTCGCCGCTGCCGCGTCCCTGGATCGCGCACCGACCGCCCCCACGATCGTCGCGCTCAACAAGGCGGACGTTCTCTCCAAGACGCAACGCGCAGCGCTCGTCGAGAAACATCCGGACGCAGCGCTCATCTCCGCGACCACGGGCGAAGGCGTGGACGCGCTGCTCTCGAGAGCGGGCCAGTTGCTCCCGCCGAGCCCCTTCCTCTACCCCGCGGATGAGATCAGCACACAACAGGTGCGCTTCTTTGTCGCGGAGCTCATCCGTGAGACCGCCCTGGAGCAGCTCGGCGACGAGGTGCCGTACAGCATCGCGTGCGAGATCGACGAGTTTCGCGAGGACCGCACACCCGTGTACATTCGGGCGGTGCTGCATGTGGAGCGCGACAGTCAGAAACGCATCCTCATCGGTACGAAAGGCGAGCGGATCCGCAGTATCGGCCAGTCGGCGCGCGCGAAGATCGAAGCGTTTCTGGAGCCGCAGAGTGTGTATCTCGATCTCTGGGTGAAGGTCCTTCCGAACTGGCGCAAAAACATCAACGCACTTGCCCGCTTTGGATATCGGGTGCAGGAGAAGACCGAATGACTGTCCCACCTCAGCTGCTCGAGATTCTCGTGTGCCCTAAGTGCCGGGGTGAGCTCGAATACCGAGAACAGGAGTCGGCGCTGCTGTGTCAGAAGTGCAGGCTCCGCTACGCGGTTCGGGACGGCATTCCGATCATGCTGATCGAGGAAGCGACACCGATTACCTGAACGGCCTCGCAAGTCTCGGCAGCGCTGAGGTTTGACGAGGGTTTGGTCGACCCATATCTTGCCGATCGACAGCGTCCTCAGCCTCCGAGCCGGCTATTGTCCGCGAGCGTGGCCAAACCCATTTCGGTCGTTTTTGCTGCACGCGATCATCCGCTACCCGATGCCGTCGACGGTTGGCTGCACAGCCTGGATCTTCCGATCGTCAACGTCCAGGACGCGGATCAGCTGATGACGATCGCGCTGCGTGGCAGGCCGCGCGTCGTTGCATTCGACGCGCGTAGCGGCACCGCGGCGGCATGGGACGCATGCCGGCGGCTCAAAGCCGACTCGTACACCGGCGTCGTGCCGTGCTTCATGATCGTCGGCTCGACTCTCACGGATTTCAACGCGTCGTTCGAGGCCGGCGGCGATGAGGTGGTGCGCGTGACTGATTCCGCGCCCGAGGTGCTGACCCGCCTGCACGCGATGCTGCGCCGCTCGGATCGTGACCTCACCGTGCACCCCTCTACCCGGCTCCCGGGAGCAGTGGAGATCGAGGCCGAAGTCCAGCGCCGGCTCGGTGCGGGTCAGTTGTTCGCGATGTGTTACGCGGATCTGGATCACTTCAAGGAGTTCAACGACCGCTACTCGTACTACGACGGCGATCGAGTGATCCGCATCCTCGCGAAGATCCTGCACGACGTCGTCAAAGGCGTGTGCGGCGAAGAGGGGTTCGTCGGCCACATTGGCGGCGACGATTTCATTTTCGTGATCCCAGTCTCTGCAGTGAACGACGTCTGTGGCGAGATTGTCGCTGTCTTCGACCTGCTCATCCCCTTCCAGTACTCGGAGCAGGATCGCCGCGCAGGTTACTTTTTTGGGAAGGATCGGCGCGGACAGCTGCATCGCGTTCCCCTCATGACCGTGTCGATCGGCGTCGTCACCAACGAACGACGGCATTTCACCCACGCCGCTCAAGTGAGTGAGCTCGCTACCGAAATGAAGAGTTACGCGAAAACACTGCCCGGTTCGGTTTTCTCGATCGATCGTCGCACCGACGCCGCGTCACCAGAGGAAGAGCACCACGTCGAGCGTGCCGGCACGGTGCGCAGCTCCGGTGGAGGGTCACGGTGAACGTCGCCTGTCCGGAATGCCGCTCGGTTTTTCGCGTGGACCCCGCGAAGATACCCAGCGGCTCCGTGCGCGCCCGGTGCGCCGTGTGCGGCGGCGTGATCACCGTATCGCGCGAGGCCGTGACGGCGGATGAGTTCACCCCCGCCGGCACGCCGGTGCACTTCGGTTCGACGCCCACGCCGGCAATCGGGCAAGCGCGCGCGAATACGGCTGCCGGTGCGAGTCCGCCTTTCAGCGCACCACCACCGCGGCCGTCCGGATCCATGCCGGTCGCGATGCCTCGGCCATCGGGCTCCATGCCCGCGGCACCAGCTCCGCGACCGTCCGCCAGCATGCCGACGCCTGCAGCGGCATATCCGGGTCTGCCCCCGCGCCCGGTTTTTCCGCCGAGACCTCCGGCCAATCCGACGCCGGCAGCGGGCTCACCGGCATCGATGCCACCGCAGCCGCCGCGACCCATGACACCGCCGCCATTCGCGCGACCTGCGGGCGCAGCGCCTGGCGCCGCGCCGACGCCTGCGTCAATTCCGGCTGCGACGCCCGGTGCGCCAACGCCAGCGCGACCGAGCACCGCGATGCCGCCGATCGCGCCGCCTCGGCCGGCGATGCCGACGCCGGCTGCTGCACGACCGCCGATGCCACCGCCGTCGATGCCTCCGATACCGCCATCAGTGCCGCAGATGCCACCACCGATGGCTGCGCCGCCGTGGAGCGCAAACATGCCGGTCGCCCCGCCGCGTCCCATGCCGCCGCCACCGTCGCCGATGCCTTCGGCAGCGCCCACTCCGCCGAGGCCCGCGACAGCGCCGCAGACGCCCGCTGCCGCGCCGCTGCCGCCCATGATGCCGGCGCGGCCGATGGCGCCACCGGCGCCTGGTCCGGGTGCGGCTCCCGGGGCGCGGCCCATCAATCCATTCCTCGCGAACGATCCAAACGCCAAGGCCAAGCGGCTCGCGCGCGCGCTGGTTTCGGATCTCGTGTCGTATTTTCCGCAGAAGAAAGAAGAAGGACTGCGGGACGGCACGCTCAAGAATCTGTTTCGCGAAGAGATCAGGAAGAGCTACGAGGAATTCGTCGAGCAGATCGGACGGGAGTTTGCGGAGACCACGACGCACTTCGTCGATGCGCTCAACGACATTCTGGCTGCGGGACAACAGGTGTTCAGTGGACCGAAGAGCGGGGTAGAGTAGGCTCGCGACGGCGGCTATCTTTCAGGAGAAGCACGAGCGACACGAGCCGTCCGCCGAACCGCGCGACGGCTCGTCGCGTAACCGGAGTGATTCATGGCGGAAAGCGAGCGCACGCGGGCGCTGCACCTGTATGAAGAGCAGCTCGCGGAGCTGAGGAGGTATCTTTGACATCCCCGCCAAGCGCGAGACGCTGACCCGCCTCGAGTCCCAGATGGCGGACGCCGGCTTCTGGACGAACCAGGAGCAGGCGCGCGGAGTGGTGCAGCAGGTGAAGTCGCTGAAGGGCCGGGTGGAATCCTTCGGCGCGATCGAGCAGCGATTGCGGAGCGCCAGTGAGCTCGCAGAGATGCTCGACGCGGAGCCCGACGATGATCTGGGCGCGGAGCTCGACCGCGACGTCGGGCGCCTCGCGACGGATCTGGAGTCGTTCCGTCTCAAGTCCCTGCTCAGCGGCCCGGACGACGCCCGCGATGTTCAGCTCGAGATCGCCGCCGGCGCCGGGGGAACCGAAGCGCAGGACTGGGCGCAGATGCTGATGCGCATGTACACGCGCTGGGCGGAACGCAAAGGCTTCAAGGTCGAGATCCTCGACATGAGCGAGGGCGAGGAGGCCGGAATCAAGGGCGCGGTACTCGAGATCAAGGGTGAGTACGCCTACGGATTCCTGAAGGCGGAAGCCGGCGTGCATCGGCTCGTGCGCATCTCACCGTTCGACTCGCAGGCGCGGCGCCACACGAGCTTTGCCTCCGTGTTCGCCTATCCTGTGGTGGATAACGAGATCAACATCGAGATCCGGGATGAAGACATCAAGATGGACGTCTTCCGTGCGTCGGGTGCGGGCGGGCAACACGTGAACAAGACGAGTTCGGCGGTGCGGCTGACGCACCTTCCGAGCGGAATCGTCGTCGCGTCGCAACAGGAGCGATCGCAGCACAAGAACATCCAGACGGCGATGAAGATGTTGAAGAACCGCCTGTACAACCTCGAAGCGGAAAAGCAGGCGAAGAAGAAAGCCGAAATGGACTCGGGAAAATCGGATGTCACGTTCGGGAGCCAGATCCGCAGCTACGTCTTCCAGCCGTACACGATGGTGAACGATCACCGCACCGAGCTGAAGATCCCGGACGTGCAGCGCATCATGGACGGCGACATCGATCCGTTCATCGAGAGGTATCTCAAGCAACAGACGGCGGCTGCCACGAGCGGGGCGGCTGCGTGAACCGGAAGGACGAGCCCAGGCCTGCCGCCGCGGCGGACGCCGCGAACGCGAGCGAGGATCTCAACTTCGTTCAGCGTGCGCGGCGTGAGAAGCTCGATGCGCTCCTCGCGCGCGGCATTCCGCCGTACGCGTATCGATTCGAGCGCTCGCACGACGCCGCGGGGGCCGTGGCGTCGCTCCTGCCGGATACGGGTGAGCAGGACGGACCGCGCGTGACGGTGGGCGGACGCCTGGTGGCCTGGCGCGCGCACGGGAAAACAGCGTTCGCGCACCTCGCCGATGAGTCGGGAAGGATCCAGCTGTACTTCCGCAAAGACGCGCTCGGCGACGATACGTGGTCGGTCCTCGAGCTGCTGGACATCGGAGATGTGGTCGGTGTGGAAGGACCGCTCTTTCGCACTCGCACTGGCGAGGTAACCGTGCGTGTCGAGCGTTACACGCTGCTCTCGAAGTCCCTGCGACCGCTTCCGTTCGGCAAGGAGGAGATCATCGAGGGCAGGACCGTGCGGCACTCGGGCTTTACCGATCCGGAGCAACGATACCGCCAGCGCTACGCAGATCTCGCCGTTCACGCCGAGGTGCGAACGCTGTTCCGTGCCCGCGCGCGGATGATCACCGCGCTTCGCGGCTTTCTCGAGGGCCACGGCTTTCTCGAGGTCGAGACACCGATCCTGCAGCCGCTGTACGGTGGCGCCGCTGCGAAGCCGTTCGTGACGCATCACAATGCGCTCGACACGTCGCTCTTCCTGCGCATTGCCGATGAGCTGTACCTCAAGCGCCTCATCGTCGGCGGATTCGATCGGGTGTATGAGATCGGACACGACTTCCGGAACGAAGGCATCGACCGGACGCACAATCCAGAGTTCACGATGCTGGAGTTCTACCAGGCGTACGCCGACTACGAGGACATGATGACGCTGGTGGAGTCGCTCGTGGTGGATGCGGCGCGAGCCGTCGGCACCGACCCGCCATTGAGCGAGAGCGTCCCCGTGCTCAGGCCGCCGTTTCCACGCGTGAAGTGGGTGGATTCACTGAACGCGGCGTTCGGCGGCATCGATGTCATGTCGCGCGACGACGCATGGCTGCGCGAAGCCGCACGCGGACTCGACGTGGCAAAGGTGGACACGCTGAGCCGGCCCAAGCTCCTGGACGAGCTGTTCCAGGCAACGGTCGAGCGACGGCTCGAACAGCCGACGTTCGTTCTGGACTATCCAGTGGAACTGTCGCCGCTCGCGAAGCTGAAGCGCGGCAACCCGGCACTGACGGAGCGATTCGAGCTGTTCGCCAACGGCCGCGAGCTCGCGAACGCGTTCAGCGAGCTGAACGATCCCCTTGATCAGCGGCACCGGCTCGAGTCGCAGGCGAAGCTCCGCGCCGCAGGGGACGAAGAGGCAACCGGCGTGGACGAGGACTATCTCCGCGCGCTGGAATACGGCATGCCGCCTACTGGCGGTGTAGGGATGGGCGTGGACCGGTTGTTCATGTACCTCACAGGCACCGCGAACATCCGGGACGTCATCCTCTTTCCAACGCTGCGGCCGGAATGACTCAGCTCGAGTGGCACATCGCCTGGCGCTACCTGCGCAGCCGCCGTGGCTCGAAGCTGCTGTCGCTGATCAGCATCATCGCCATCGGCGGCGTGATCGTGGGCGTCGGGGCGCTGATCCTGATCATCGGCGTCATGAATGGTCTGCAGACGGATCTCCGCGAGAAGATCCTGATCGGGAGCCCCGATCTGCGCGTGCTCACCTACGGTGAGGACCTGTCGATGGCAGGATGGGATACCACGCTGCGTCTCGTGCAGACGATGCCGAACGTGGTGGCCGCCGCGCCGTTCGTGCACACCCAGGCCGCGGTGAGCGCGGGTCACAAGTACGGGGAAGTGGCATTCGTGATGGGCCTCGTCCCGTCGCGGCCCGGACTCAAGGAAGTGACGTCCATCCGCCGGAAGGCTCGCGCGGGTGACTTCACGTTTCGCGACTCGCGCGGATCGCCGTATGGCGTCCTGCTGGGAAGCCGGCTCGCGAGTCGACTGAACATCGCCGTCGGCGCTGACTCGGTGACGCTGATCTCGGCGAGCGTCGCGAACTTCAGCCCCGTGACGGGGACGCTCACCCCTTTCATTCGCAAATACGAGGTCACGGGGATATTCGAGACAGGGATGTACGAGTACGACGACAAATACATCCTGATGAGTCTCGAGGCCGCCCAGGAGCTTGCCCAGCTGGGGAAGTCCGTGACCGGTCTCGAAGTTCGAACGACCACGCGAACCGACGCGCCGAGCGTCGCGCGCGCGATCACCGACACGCTGGGCTTTCCCTATCGCACCGAGGACTGGGAGCAGCAGAACTCGTCGCTGTTTCAGGCGCTGAAGCTGGAGAAGCTCGGCATGGCAGTGATTCTCCTGCTCATCGTGCTCGTCGCGGCGTTCAATATCGTGAGCACGCTCACCATGGTCGTGACCGACAAGACGCGCGAGATCGGCATCCTGAAGGCGATGGGGATGTCCGGACGGTCGATTCGCCGGATCTTCCTGGCGCAGGGCGTGGTGATCGGCCTCGTGGGGACGCTGACGGGACTGCTGCTCGGGCTGACGCTCGCCTTTGCGCTGGATCGCTACAAGCTCATCCCCCTGGACCCATCGGTATATTTCATCGACCACCTGCCGGTGGACTCACGACCGCTCGACATCGGGTGGATCGTGCTGGCCAGTCTCGCGATCGCAGCGCTCGCAACGCTGTATCCGGCCCGGCAGGCCGCGCGCTTATATCCGGTCGAGGCCATTCGACACGAATGATGGTGCTGGAGGCGACCGATCTCACGAAGACCTTCGTCGGCGGTGATGGCGGACTGCTGACGGTACTGGATGGTGTGTGCCTGCAGGTCCGGCGTGGTGAGATGGTGGCAATCCTGGGCTCGAGCGGGGCAGGCAAGTCCACCCTGTTGCACCTGCTTGGCGCGCTGGATCGGCCGACGCGAGGTCGCGTGACGATCGGTGGATCGTCCGTCGACGGGATGAGCGACGAGGCACTCGCAGCTCTGCGCAACCGCAGCGTGGGTTTCGTTTTCCAGTTTCACCATCTCCTGCGCGAGTTCAACGCGCTGGAGAACGTGATGATTCCCCTGCGGATCGCGGGATGGAGCGTGGAGAAGGCGCAGTCTCGCGCGGAAACACTGCTGGAGCGGGTGGGCCTCGGCGGTCGCGTCACGCATCGGCCCTCGGCGCTGTCCGGAGGTGAACAGCAGCGCACTGCCGTCGCGCGCGCGCTCGCGATCGATCCGGCGATTCTCCTGGCCGACGAGCCGTCGGGGAACCTGGATCATGCGAACGCCGAGCGGTTGCACGATCTCTTCGAGGAGCTCGCTCGGGATCTCGAGATCGCGATGGTCATCGCGACGCACAACCGATCCCTCGCCGCGCGCGCGGATCGTGTGCTCGTGCTCGAGGACGGCAAGCTGCTGGAGACGACGGTTGGCGAGGCGGTGCCCTGATGTTGTGCGACAACTGCGGTGAGCGCGATGCGGCCGTGCATCTCACCACGATCGTGAACAACGAGGTGCGACAGCAGCACCTGTGCGAAAAGTGCGCGGCCGAGCGCGGCGTGGAGACGTCGGTCGCAAAGGACGCATCCAAGCATCCGCTCGGAGACTTCCTGCACGCGGTGCAGCAGCAGCTGACCGTGCCGTCGGCGGACGCTGGACGCTGCACGTTCTGCGGCTGCACGATGAGCGACTTCCGCGCGACGGGCCGATGGGGCTGCGCGCGCTGTTACACGACGTTCGAGCCAAGCATGCGCGAGCTGCTGCGGCGGGTTCACGGGAACTCGCGGCATCAGGGCGAGACGTATCAGGCCCCACAGCCGGCGCTGGACGAGAAAGCGACGATCCTCGGGGAGCTCAAGGAGCGACTGCGGCGCGCGATCGAGAGCGAGCAGTTCGAGCTCGCAGCTGACCTGCGGGATCGAATCCGAGTTATGGAATAAGAGGGAGGCAGCGACGCACGGACACAGGTAATAGCGATCGCTGCGATGAAGGCACTCGAGGCGTTAGGCGTTAGGCGTTAGGCGTTAGGCGTTACAGGCAGACAAGGACGACTGGGTTGATCGATCTCTCACTTCTACCGGACGGCGGTGTGCGCTGGCTGGACGCGAGTGGTCCGAACGCGGACATCGTGTTATCCACGCGTGTGCGACTCGCCCGGAACATCGAAGGATTCGCGTTCACCGGGCGCGCGCGCGACGGTGAGCGGCTGCGCGTGCTCGCCCAGGTTCGCGAGGCGCTGCCGGGCATCGAAGGGATGTCGGACAACGTGCTGTTTCGCGTGGACGACCTGTCACCGGTGGATCGCGCGCTGCTGCACGAACGCCACCTCGTCAGCAAGGAGCTGGCAGGACTCGACGCGCAGCACCCGTTACGGACCGGTGCGGCGGTGTTCCTCGCCGATCGACTCGGTGTGATGGTGAATGAGGAGGATCACTTGCGCCTGCAGGCGCTGCAATCGGGCTTCGCACTGCAGCAGGCCTACGCGACGCTCGAGCAGCTGGAGACCGCGCTGGGCAAACGCGTTCCGTACTCGTTCCATCCGGAGTTCGGGTATTTGACGGCTTGCCCGACAAATGTGGGAACCGGGCTGCGCGCGTCGGTGCTGATTCACCTGCCGGGACTCGTGCTCACGAAGGAGATCGGCAAGGTGCTCGCTGGACTGCAGCAGATGGGACTTACCTACCGCGGTCTGTATGGCGAGGGGAGCGAAGTCGTCGGGAATTTCTTCCAGATCTCGAACCAGACGACGCTAGGCAGTGCGGAAGAAGACCTGCTCGACAAGCTGTTGCGCGTCGTCGCGCACGTGATCGAGCGCGAGGAGGAGGCAAGAAAAGTATTGCTCCGCGACGCGGGCTATATTATTGAAGACAAGTTGTGGCGAGCGTATGGCACGTTGCGTTACGCGCGAAGCCTGACGTTCGACGAAGCGATGAATTATCTGAGTGGCGTGCGATTGGCCGTCGGGCTGAAACTGATCGATGGCCTGAGTGTATATACCCTCAACAAGCTCCTGATCTTCTCACAAGCTGCACACCTCGCCTATGCCGAGGGGCGCACGCTTTCAGAGAGCGATACGAACCTGGCGCGCGCACGGTATGTGCGTACGACCCTGGAAAAGGAGTCGGGTTCGGTCGGGTAAACCCATGGCGACCCCGCACTCGAGGGAATCATGAACGGCTACAACTTTACGGAGCGGGTCCGGAAGGTCCTCGCGATGGCCCGGGAAGAAGCCGCCCGTCTGCACCACGAATACGTGGGGACGGAGCACATTCTTCTTGGCCTGATTCGCGAAGGCGAGGGCGTGGCCGCGACCGTACTGCAGAATCTCAACGTCGAGCTGGACGAGATTCAGCAGAAGATCGAAGAGACGGTGAAGAAGGGGAAAGCAGCCCAGGCAACGGGGCCCGATCTGCCCTATACCTCCCGCGCCAAGAAGGTGCTGGAACTGGCGATGAGCGAGGCTCGGGAACTGGGCCACAGCTACGTCGGCACCGAGCACCTGCTGCTGGGTCTGCTTCGCGAAGAGAAGGGAATCGCGGCGCAGGTACTCACGGACGCCGGGGTAAACCTCGAAGCGGCGCGCGCGGAGACGTTGCGCATCCTCGGCACGGACGTGCAGGCGCAGGGGGGCAGCGCCACGGGTGCGCCGCAGCCGCCAGGAGCGCCCGCGGCCGCACCACAGAAGGGTGAGAAGAAGTCCAAGACTCCGGCGCTCGATCATTTCTGCCGCGACCTCACGCAGCTCGCCGCCGAGGGACAGCTCGATCCCACGATCGGACGCTCGAAGGAGATCGAGCGCGTCATGGAAGTGCTGACACGCCGCAAGAAGAACAATCCGGTGCTCATCGGCGAGCCGGGCGTGGGGAAGACGGCGATCGTGGAAGGCCTGGCACAGCTCATCGCGAATGGCGAATGCCCCGAATCGCTGCGCGATCACCGCGTGCTGTCCCTCGACATGGCGGCCGTGATCGCGGGCACGAAATACCGCGGTCAGTTCGAGGAGCGCCTCAAAGCGGTGATGAACGAGATCGCCCAGAACAAGAACATCATTCTCTTCATCGACGAGCTGCA
>Ga0066652_100002024_pt1 | contig 10883 bp, 8 predicted proteins | sample GraSoiAngelo_101_FD_71413 | JGI IMG/M metagenome (GOLD analysis project Ga0066652, IMG submission 71413) | Grasslands soil microbial communities from the Angelo Coastal Reserve, California, USA - 14_0903_02_30cm | ecosystem: Environmental > Terrestrial > Soil > Grasslands | place: USA... | reverse complement strand
ATCACACAGGGAAGAGCAAAATTCAAGAGTGGATTTTTAGAATATGCACCAGTTCCTTTTGAGATACAAAGAAGATTGATCGATGAACATGCTAAACAAGCGAAGGAAGAGTATGCTTGATTAGTTTTTTCTGCATTATAAGAAAGATGATCCCAATTGGGATCATCTTTTTGATTTATATAATTAGGACTGAGCCATCTCCTAAATTTGCACAATGCCAACACCCGTTATCTGTATTGGAGCTGCTTTCGTTGATGAACTGTTTCATGCAAAAGAAGAAATGATGCTGGCCACTACCAATGAAGCATCGGTAACAAAAACAGCTGGCGGCGTAAGCCGCAATATTGCACATCAATTAGCCTTGTTTGATGTAGAGGTACAACTGATCAGTGTATTTGGGGATGACAGTGATGGAGATTGGTTAAAACTTGCTTGTACAAAAGCCGGAGTTAAATTGGATGCGTCTATAACCAAACACGGTCTAACAGGGAAATATACTGGCATTTTAAATGTGGATGGTTCTTTATTCACCGCTTTTCTTTCCAATGATGCTATTAATTTGATCACACCAGAACATTTAGAAAAAAATAAAGACTTACTGAAAACTGCATCTTATTTGCTTGCAGATGCTAATATAAACATGGATACAGGGGAGTGGTTGCTTGCCTTCAGCAATGAAACAGGCATTCCGTTTATTCTCGAACCATCTTCTGTGCCTCCTGCAAGAAAATTCAAAGATGTTAACCTTAGCGGACTTCATCTTGTTACTCCAAACGAAGATGAGTTACCAGTGCTTTGTTCTGAAAAAGCTTTGTTCACTCAACACCAGATAGAAGAGTTGATCAATAAAGGAGTAAAGAATGTTTGGTTGCATAATGGTAAACTTGGTTCTGCTATTTATAATAAAGAAAGATCAATAACACTTCATGCACCCGAAATAGAAATTGTGGATTGTACCGGCGCAGGTGATGGCTCTTTATCTGGTTTTATCCTGGGTAAAACATTGGGTAAGGAAGACGTTGATTGTTTAAAACTTGCTCATACATTGTCGGCAGAAATTTTGCAAGTGAATGGCGCAATCGCTACTCACCTTGATCAGCAAAAATTGTTAAGCCTCGTTTCAAAATATTATCCTGACTAATGCATGAATACTTAGAAATAAATCCTGAAGTAAAAAAAGCATTAGCCGAAGGCAAGCCTGTTGTTGCTTTGGAGTCGACCATTATTTCTCATGGCATGCCTTATCCCAAAAATATCAATACAGCATTGGATGTTGAAAATATCGTTAGAAAGCATGGCGCTGTTCCTGCAACTATTGCAATCTTTAATGGTAAATGTCATGTTGGTTTATCAAAAGATCAATTGGAATATTTTGCTTCAACAAAAGATGTATGGAAGGTGAGTTTGCGGGATATGCCTTATGTTATCAGCAAAAAATTATATGGAGCTACAACAGTTGCTGCCACCATGCGAATTGCATCAATGGCTGGTATAAAAATATTTGTTACCGGTGGGATAGGAGGTGTACATAGAAATGCAAATGAAACGATGGACATATCTGCAGATCTTACTGAAATGGAACAAACCTCGGTTGCTGTTGTATCTGCAGGCATTAAATCAATTCTTGATATTGGATTAACCTTAGAATATTTAGAGACAAAAGGAATTCCAGTTATAACGATTGGACAAAACGAGTTTCCTAGTTTTTATTCGCGCAAAAGCGGATTCAGTTCTCCATTGCGATCAGATGATATTATTGAAATAGCAAATATGCTACATGCAAAATGGCGAATGGGATTGAATGGTGCTGTGTTAATTGCAAATCCAGTTCCTGCCGGACATGAAATAATTGCCGAAGAAATGGAAGTTCATATTCAAAAAGCATTGAATGCTGCAAAAGAAAGAAAGATCACCGGCAAAGAAGTAACTCCTTTTTTATTACAATTCATTTCAGAACATACAAAAGGTGAAAGTCTTGAAGCAAATATTGCTTTGATAAAAAACAATGCGAAAGTGGGAGCGGAGCTAGCAGTCGCTTATTCAAAATCATAACTACACTTTCTGTTCTTACCATCACTCAAATAAAAAGGGTTTAATCCTTTCGAATTAAACCCTTGAATAAATTTGACTACTCTGAATTAAGCGCCTAATGTCCAACCACCCCTGTATTGTCTTTTTACATACTGGTTAGCCTCATCAAAGTTGGTGATCTTCATATTCTTTGCATCCCACAAGAGTTTTTTACGCCCAAGCCACTTATCATTCCAACCTTTTCCATTTGGATTCTTCAATAAGAAACTGCGAAGTGCGAGGTTTCCAATTAATATGCTTTCTGTAAATGGTCCGGCATATTCAAATGGAGAACTGGTTTTCGCATTACCATAACCAGCCATACAAGCATTTACCCATTGTATATAATGACCTTCAGGAACTCTTTTGATCGTTTCAGCAGGAAGTTTTGTTTCATTCATCAATTTAGTTGGTAATAATCTTGGATTGGCACCATAACAATCCAGCAATAATTTTCCTTTTGTACCAACAAACATTACACCCCCGTCCCAATTACCAAATGCTTCTTCTGGTAAAAGCTCATCAGGTCTTTCAGGTAATAAACCTCCATCATGCCATGAAACTTTTATATTTCCTTTTCCATCGGTTCTTGGATAATTCAAATGTATGATCGATGAAGCCGGGCATGCATCCGGGTTCTGTGAATCATCCCACATTTTAGCCCAGATAGTAGCAATGCTTGCTTCAACGGAATCAGGATAAAGAATTGGAAGAATACGATAAATAGGATCCATGATATGACAAGCCATATCACCCAATGCGCCTGTACCAAAAGCCCACCAACCACGCCAATTAAATGGAAGATATGCCGGGTTAAAATCTATTTTAGGAGCAGTACCTAACCAAAGATCCCAATCAAGCTCTTTTGGTATTTCATACTGACCTGTAGGAGTGGGAATACCTTGTGGCCATACAGGTCTGTTTGTCCATGCATGTGCTGTATGCACATCACCGATCAAACCTGCCTCAAAAATTTCTTTTGCTTTTCTTACCCCATCGCCGGAACCACCCTGGTTACCCATTTGTGTAACTACTTTATATTTCTTTGCAGCTTCAGTCAACATCCTTGCTTCATAAATATCATGTGTCAATGGCTTTTGGGTGTACACATGTTTTCCTAATTGCATTGCTGCAATGGTAGCAACAGCATGTGTATGGTCGGGTGTTGAAATTGAACATGCATCAATGTTATTTTTTTCTTTCTCCAGCATCACCCGGAAATCTTTGTAATAGGTAGCATTGGGGAATGATTGCCTTGATTTCACAGATTGCCTGTCATCAACATCGCATAACGCAACGATACTTACATTAGGGCTTTTTGCAAAATTGGCAAGATCATCTTGTCCTTTACCACCTGCGCCGATACCGGCAATTCTTAGTTTATCGCTTGGCGCAATAAAACCGCGGCCAATAACATGGCGGGGTACAATGAAGAAACCTGCACCTGCTACAGCGCTGTTTTTTATAAATTTTCTTCTTGAGTTACTCATATAAAAAAATTAAATTGTTAAAAGTCAAAAATGCTCAGGCAGAAGTCTTATCAAAACTTACACATTCCTTTAATTCTTTTTCCGTGTAAGAAATTCCATATTGCTTTAATACATCATCAGGTACGCCGTTCCATTTAGTTGGAGTGTTACCCATATAACCAATATCTTTTACACCTATTTGTGAAGTATAAAATCCTGTTGCCACCATATCTCTCATTTTATTAAAAAAAGAAACTCCTTGCGCCATTTCAGGTTTTGCTTTTTGAGGATAAGCGATCTGATCGATCAATTCGATCTGTTGTTGTTGTGTGCAATCTTTAAATGAATTATTGTATTTATTCAAACATTGCATATCTAACCAGCGCAAGCCACCACGCAATGGCGTTTGATGATTGGGCATATCTTTTACTATGAACTCGATGAACTCGGGAACCTTTGCATCGGTTGCACTTCCACTTACCTCATCTTTGGGTATAATAATATCGGAAAGTATTGCAATGGTTGCCATTTCATGGTCGGTAAAAAATTTTGGCATTGCTAATATCCTTTTCTCATTTTCTATCTCGGCAGGATTGCGGTCAAGATCAAATTTTGGTTCAGCAGCCGCAACAGTTTTTTTATCATCAGGACCACAACCGGCAACAACAGCAGGCACAGCTACAGCGCCGGTAACAATAAGTTTTAAAGATTCACGTCTTTTCATAATAGAAGCCCCTCCAACCTCCCCGAAGGGGAGGCCTTAGTTTACTATGTTTAAAATTTTTTGTTTCATCAATAACTATTCATTTATTTGACTTTCCTAAGTCCCCCTTCGGGGGATTTAGGGGGCACTAAAGATTATTTTTCTTCATTTCATCAATAATATGTTCACTTGCCCTCATTGATAAAGCCAGGATCGTCCATGTAATATTCTTATCAGCTTGCGAAGTGAATGCTCCGCCATCAACTACAAAAAGATTCTTGCAATCATGTGCCTGGTTCCAACTATTCAGCGCTGAATCCTTTGCCGTACTTCCCATTCTCACGGTTCCTGCTTCATGAATGATCTCTCCGGGTTTTGCAAGACCATACTGATTTTTTTCATCATCATTGGCACCCCATGTAATAACTGCGCCCATATTATGCATGATCTCTTTAAAAGTTTCTTTCATATGCTTCGCCTGGTTCACTTCATAGTCACTCCATTTTACATTGAATTTTAAAACCGGGATGCCATACTTGTCAACAACATTCGGATCGATCTCGCAAAGATTATCTTCTCTTGGCACCGCTTCACCACGACCAGCCATGCCAACACTTGCTCCATAGAAATAGCGATAATCTTCTTTCAAAGATTTACCATAGCCGCCTGCTTCTTTCTGCACACCATTTACGGCATACTTACCATTCATGCTTTCAATACCACCCATAAATCCATAAGCAGGCTGACCCATGCCACCCCAATACTCTATATGATATCCGCGGGGAAAATCCAATTTCTTATTATCTAACCACCATGGCGAATAAACGTGCAAACCACCGACGCCATCTTCATTATATCTTTTGCGACCAAATAGCGTTGGAAGATATCCGCCAAGTGAAGCACCAGTTGAATCATGCAAATATTTTCCAACCACACCACTTGAATTTGCAAGACCATTCTGATGTCTTGCAGATTTTGAATTCAACAAAAGTCTTGAAGATTCACAGGCACCCGCAGCAACAATAACCACACGACCAGTTACCTGGTATTCCTGCATATCTTCTTTATTAATATAAGAAACTCCAGTTGCCAGCCCTTCGCTGTTTGTTAATACTTCACGAGCCATTGCATTGGCAACCACATCAACGTTGCCTGTGGCGATCGCTGGATAAATAAGAACATTAGTAGCTGAAAAATCAGCCTTTGCCATACTGCAATTGCGATTGCATTGTCCGCAAAAAAAACAAGCGTTGCGGTCAGTAGTGCTTTTTATTTTTTGAGTAAGAATAGAAAGCCGTGAAGGGATCACTCTTACCTGCGCTTGTTCGGCGGCACGTTTAATAAACAATTCATGTAAACGTGGTTTAGGTGGTGGTAGAAAAATTCCATCCGGATCATTTTCTAAACCTTCGTTTGTTCCAAATATTCCGATCAACTCATCAATTCTATCATAGTAAGGTTTGACCTCATCATAACTAATAGGCCAATCATCACCAAGTCCATCAATACTTCTTCTTTTGAAATCCTTTGGCCCAAAGCGAAGTGAAATTCTTCCCCAGTGATTTGTTCTTCCACCAAGCATCCTTGCACGCCACCATGCCCAATCAGTTCCGGGTGCCTTCGTAAAGGGTTCACCATCTATTTCCCAGCCATAATAACTTGCATCAAAGTCACCAAAGGGGCGAAGCTTGGTTGAAGCGCCGCGACGAGGACTATCCCATGGATTTTTTAATTGAGTAACATTTTTTTGCGGATCATACATGTAGCCTGCTTCGAGTAAGCAAACTTTTAATCCCGCATTTGCCAACACATAAGCAGCCATTCCACCGCCAGCTCCTGAACCCACAATTACAGCATCATATTTTTTTGATTGTTTTTTGATCTGGAGATCTCCCATTTGCAAGCATTTTATTATTGGGCGTCAATTTACACGATAAAGCATCACCTTGTTTATTTTTCATAAAATTTCTCCGCACATTTGCCAGCATAATTTATATATCTGCCAAACTTCTCAAACAATGAAGCGATTCGTTATCTTCTTTTAGTGATAATTAAAAAGAAAGTGTCAGTTTTCCAATGGAATTAGAAGGCAGTGTTGTTTATAATCAGTTTTAAAAATGAATCTAAATAAATCGCAGGAACTTTTAGCAAGATCTTATACGAGGAAAAATTCTCTTATTTTCTGGCGGCCCTGTCAATGTTTTTACCAATTAAATAACCAACAGCCGCACCAACTACAGCACCTCCAAATGCCCAAACAAAATCACCTTGCGTGGCAAAGTATAATATTGCCAGTCCAACTACTGCGCCACCAACTGCAAATACAGAACTTGCTTTTGACTTTGCTTTTGATTCTCCTGTATTGCCTGCAGTCCTGTTTTGAAATTGCTTCAGGTGCTCTTTGTGTCCCTTGCGATGATGAGGTCTTGCCATTTTTTATTTTCAATTTAGTGAATTAAATCAAAAAAGAAACTGATCTGTAAAAATCAAATCTTCCCAATCCTGTTTATCTTAGAACCTTAATCACTTAAAATAAACCATAATGAAGCTGAACCACCTTTTTAAATGTTTATTAATTCTATTATCATTTTCAGTAAGATCATATGCACAGTCGGATAGCCTTGCTGCGTTGAAACCTGAAAAGATAGTAACCAAACATACCATTAAGATAGATAACAAATCCATAAGCTATACAGCAACAGTAGGCACCCTTATTCTTAAAAATGAAAAAGATGAACCTGTTGCATCTTTTGGGTATACAGCATACACCAAAGATGGAGAAACTGATATGGGTAAACGACCTATTACCTTTTCATACAACGGCGGTCCCGGATCATCGTCTATGTGGTTACACATGGGAGTGATGGGGCCAAGAAGGGTAGTGGTAAATGATCCATCTCCAAACGGTCCTGCACCATATAAATTAGAAGATAACAATTACTCAATTCTCGATATATCAGATATTGTAATGATGGATCCGGTCGGCACCGGTTTAAGTCGTGCTGTGGGCAAAGCAAAGAACAGTGATTTTTGGGGAGTTGATGAGGATATAAAATCTGTTAGCCAGTTTATCAGGAATTATGTAAATGATAATGAACGATGGAATTCACCAAAATATTTACTGGGTGAAAGTTATGGTACATTCCGCTCTGCGGGTGTTGCTGATTATTTGCAGGATAACATTGGTATTTCAGTAAATGGAATAATATTAGTTTCAAATGTCCTCGATATTCGCCAGTTGGCTTTTAATCCCGGTGATGATCTTCCATATATTGTAAACTTTCCAACCTATGCTGCTACTTCCTGGTTTCATAATAAGATCCCCAATAAACAAGCGAATATTGATGTCTTTTTGAATGAGGTAAGAACATTTTCATTCGGTGAGTATGCGGAAGCTTTAATGAAAGGCGACCAATTAGGTGCTGATGAAAAAGAAAAAGTTTTAAATAAACTGGTTGCCTATTCAGGATTAAATAAAGAATATTGGAGTAAAGCGAATCTGCGGGTCAACGAACCTCAATTTGCCCAGGAACTTTTGCGCAGCACTGGTTTAACTGTTGGACGACTTGATTCAAGATACAAAGGCATTACACAAAACAAATTAGCAGAATATGCTTTTTATGATCCTCAGTCTTCTGATATCAGCCCTGCGTTCACTGCTGCATTCATGAGCTATTATACAACTGAATTAAAAGTAAGCAAGGATAAAAATTATAATACCGGCGCTTATGCTTTTCCTGACTTTAAATGGAATTGGAAGCATCCACGGGGTTATGGATTTTTTGGTGATGCAGCTCCTCCGAACACCACTCCTGATCTTTTAAATGCTATGTCAAATAACCCGAAAATGAAAGTACTCGTGTTGAATGGCATTTATGATCTGGCCACACCTTTTGCTGGTACTGAATATACATTTGACCATATGAATCTTGATCCAAAGATCAAAGAAAACATTACAATGAAATATTATGAAGCTGGTCATATGATGTATATCCACAATGAATCCGCTGTAAAGTTTAAAAAGGATGTGGCGGATTTTATCACCGGTGCAGAAAAAAAATCTTTCTGATAATAAAAGCCGAAACATAAGTTTCGATTTTTTTATCTGTTTGATTCACTTAGCCAGTGAAATTGCCGTTCGGTCAGCTGAAAATGACGGTTGCTTTTTCTTAAGACAACATAAAGTGAATCGTTTCTTAGTTTGCCCCTAAGCAGAACAGTGTTGCTCTCTGGTATTTCATATTTAAATGAAAGCAACAAACTTGTATCTGCAAAAGACTTTACAAATTTTAAAGAATGCTTTACCGAATCTATGGTATAGTTAAAATAAGCCCTGCCATATCGTTTTCGGAAAAGAGAGTCAGTTGTTTTGATGCTTCCATATCCTTCTTCAAAAATTATATCCTGCCAGCGAAGTGTATCAGTGATCAGCGGCGGGATAGTGTCCCTGTTTAAAACATAAGAGTCAACATTGTAAATTCCTTTGGGAATTGGTCCGTCATACTGCACGGCATGAAGCTGCTTATAATTTTCAAGAGTATTATAAAACATCCATCCTACAAAAACTCCAATGAAAACGATCTTAAGGGCAACCCTTGTTATCTTCATCCATTTTTTTTCAAACTGAACGTTATAAGTACTGCATGCATCTGCCTGTTTATTCATTAAAAAAAATGAAACAATACGTTTGTATTCGTGTGCCAGTAAAAAGAGACACATAAATACAAGCCTCATAGAAAATATTTTTACGGGAATATCATAACTCAGGTTCATCATCATCACGTTAACAAAAACACCGGTAGCCAGCATTGTTCCGAAGGTTGCAGTTCGTCTTGATAACAATAATATACCTGCCAGGATCTCCATAACACCTGAAAACACCTGGTAAGGAGTTGAATAACCCATGAACATCCATGATAAACGCATTGGTAAAAGGTCCCCAAGTGGTGTAGCTAACAAACTCGGGTTAGGAAAAGTCATCTGCAAGGCAAACAACTTAATAATGCCATATAAAAAAGCAAACAAAGCAATGTAATAGCGAACAAATAGACAAAGCCAGTAATCCGCTTTATTATAACTTTTCCGTTTGCGATCCAGTATTGACCAAATAATACAACCAACTGCAGCAAGAAATAAAAATAAACTCAACTGCGCCCATCCCCATGATGTATCCCCACTGCCTGATACCTGAACCAATTCCTCTTTGATATGAAATAATTTAGCATTCGCAAAACGAACGGCCCAATCTTCCAGGTTAGAATACCATTCAGTAAGCCATGATAATTTTATTTCATAAAGCAGGGAATCAAACCAGCTCCATGGCGACATATATAACCCAAGAAAAATAAAAAAGAAACGAAACAATATTCTTTTCCATAAAGGCCAGTTCATATCGCAGGATGGATACATGATCATAAGCAGTGATTTGCTTTTAAAGATATTGATTTCCTATTCACTAAATCAATAGTAAAATCCTTTTGAAGATATTAATCACCGCTGGTAAATTCATTAGTACTTACTAAAATAGATTTGTTATTTTCCCCGATCATTATCCTCACTTATGCCAAAACAAATTGTCCTGATATTTCTTTTGCTTTTCACTATTCATTCTTATTCGCAGGATGCTACTGTATTTAAGCCCGACTCCATAAAAAAAGAAATGACAGCAGTGCAAATAAGCAATACGATAAAGGTAGATGGACTATTAAATGAAGAAGAATGGAAACTTGCAAAACCGTCACCAAGATTTGTACAGATAGAACCACAACAAGGAATGCCCGCAAACTTTGAAACAGAAGTAAAGGTTTTATACAATCGTCAATATTTATATGTAGGTTTCATTTGTCATGATTCATTAGGTAAAAAGGCAATTCGTGCTACAGATTTCAGACGTGACTTTGGAATTCGCAGTCATGATCACGTTGCTTTGTCGTTTGATGGTTTTAATGATACAAGGAATGCAATGGCATTAATGGCAAATGCATATGGCGTTCAAAGAGACCTGCTTGTCTTCGATGATATTTTAACCGATGTAGATTGGGATGGTCTTTGGAAAGTAAGAACAACAAGATCAGATTCTGGCTGGATAGCAGAAATAGCGATACCATGGCAAACGCTTCGTTATCCAAAAACGAAAGATTCATTACAACAATGGGGGTTCAATGTTTATCGGACCAGGAGAATGAGTAATGAAATAAGTTCTTTTTCGGGTTATCCAAGAAATTTCAGCTTTACAAGAATGGCTTATGCAGGTCTTTTAAAAAACTTGCAGCCACCGCCGCCTAAACCAAATATCAGGATACAGCCATACATCCTCGGCTCTTATGATCACTATAAAAATTTTCCTCCATCAACAGAACCTGAAAAAAATAATTTCCGTGCCGGCGGAGATATTAAATGGGCCATCAATCCAAACTCTATTCTTGATGTAACTATCAATACAGATTTCGCACAGGCAGATGCGGACCGGCAAGTAAATAATGTCACGAGGTTTTCTGTTTTCTTTCCTGAACGCAGGCAATTCTTTTTAGAGAATGCATCATTGTTTGGAGTAGGAGTAAGGCCGAATGATGATGCCTCAGGAGGATCAATGCGTATTCAACCTTTTTTTAGCAGGCGAATTGGTTTGGATGATTTTGGAA
>Ga0066652_100002023_pt1 | contig 10886 bp, 9 predicted proteins | sample GraSoiAngelo_101_FD_71413 | JGI IMG/M metagenome (GOLD analysis project Ga0066652, IMG submission 71413) | Grasslands soil microbial communities from the Angelo Coastal Reserve, California, USA - 14_0903_02_30cm | ecosystem: Environmental > Terrestrial > Soil > Grasslands | place: USA... | reverse complement strand
CCCCTGACGGAAAGCGAATTTCCTCGCAAGAGTGGCATCGCGCAACCCTGCCGACTTGATGGAAAAAGCGGAGACATTGACAAGATGTGACGCTTCTGTTTGCATCGAAGCCGTGAAATGGTTCGCGTGGCTTTTGCTGGTTGTTCTCATCATCACTGTGAATTCTTGTACAACACTCGTTAATCGGCGCGATCTTTACAGTCCTGAACCGGGACCAGATTCCTTGGAAGCAGCGCGCCAGTGGTACGGCGTCACGACGACGCACACGACTGCAACAACGACTCGGAGTGAAGAAACCGTTTCGCCGGCGAGCGTACGCCGATATTAAGCTAGTCGACTCCTAACCGAATGGCAGGTTTGCCTTGATGCGGGCCACATCCGTGTCGTCCACGCGCGCTGCCTTGCTCAAATGGCGCTTTCGCTTTGCACTCTTTGTTGATAGCAAGTGACGGCGCGAGGAGTGCGCTCGCAACACTTTGCCACGCGCCGTGATCTTGAAGCGTTTTGCCACGGCCTTACGGGTTTTACTGCGAGCGATGGATTTTGGCATAACAACCAAAAGATAATTGCCGCAAGCGCGATGACAAATCGTTTATTGTAGGGTGTCTGCTGGAATTGGCGCTTCACAGAATGGAGCCAACGGGAGTTGAGCGACATAGACGGGAAGCCCGAAGGGTGAGCGAGCTGGCGCGAGCAAATCAAACGCCCTACAGTTTCGGCATGCAACAGGCGTCGCCGGGAAAACCGCACATTATCATAATCGGCGCTGGATTTGGCGGCCTTCAGGCGGCGAAGAAGCTTGGTCGCAAAAATGTGCAGGTCACAGTGATCGACCGCACAAATTATCATCTTTTTCAGCCTTTACTGTACCAGGTCGCGACCGCCGCGCTCTCCCCGGCGGACATTGCGGCTCCAGTGCGCTCAGTGTTAAGCAAATTTAAAAACGTAGAGGTCATCCTCGCCGAAGTGCAGTCCGTGGATGTCGCTGCCAAAAAAGTAAAAACGGCCGATTTAGAATTCGACTACGATTATCTCATTCTTGCGACTGGCGCTCGTCATTCCTACTTCGGACACAATGATTGGGAAAAGCTGGCTCCAGGATTGAAGAGCCTTGAAGACGCGATTGAACTCCGGCGTCGGATTCTGATGGCATTCGAATACGCTGAGAAAATCGACGATGAAGCGGCGCGCAAGGCGGCGATGACCTTTGTCATCATCGGTGGCGGACCGACCGGTGTGGAAATGGCGGGAGCGATCGCAGAAATCTCTCGTTACACGCTGGCGAAAGATTTTCGTCATATCGATCCATCGCGGGCACGCGTCATTCTTATTGAAGGCGACTCGCGCTTGCTGTCAGCTTTTCCCGAGGACTTATCGCAAAGCGCTAAAAAACAGCTGACCGATCTCGGCGTAGATGTGCGCACGGGCGTAAGAGCGACGAACCTTACTGAGGCCGGAGTGCAACTCGGCGACGAATTCATACCCTGCAGGGTTAAAATCTGGGCAGCCGGGAACAATGCGTCGTTTGTTGGCAAAACACTGGGCGAGCCAATTGATCGGGTCGGCCGCATTGTTGTGAACGATGATCTTACCATTCCCGGCCATCCCGAAGTTCAGGTCATCGGTGACCTGGCAAACTTTTCACATCAAACCGGAGAGCCGTTGCCGGGAGTGTCCCCCGTCGCAATCCAACAAGGACGTCACGCTGCGCGTAACATTCTTGCGATGATTAAAGGGCGTAAACCGCGGCGCTTCCACTATTGGGACAAGGGAAGCATTGCGACAATTGGGCGGAACAAAGCAGTCGCAGATCTAAAATTCATGCACTTGAGCGGTCTTCCGGCCTGGCTGGCATGGTTGTTCGTGCACATCGTTTGGCTGGTCGGTTTTCGAAACCGCTTGCTCGTCCTGTTTCAATGGGCATGGGCCTATTTTACCTTTGATAAAGGTGCGCGATTAATCACCCGCAATTTTCAATCAGAGCAAAGGCCACCGGCGTAACTTCATGTCATGTTGAGCGAAGTGAAACATTCCTGATTATTCTTTTCGATTGCCCAGCAGAAACAATCTGAGATTCTTCGCTCCGCTCAGAATGACAGCTCCGGACATTTTCGTGCGCAATCGTCAGCGAAAAATCCATGTCAATGTTGCTGAGCTTCAAGATTTCGCCACAAAAGCGGTGCGAAAATCTCTGCAATTACGCGATGAGAAAAATACAGACCTGAGGAGATTGGATGCAGTTTTTGTCTGGCTCATCTCGGATCGGCGGATGGCCTCGTTACATCGGAAATTTATGCATCAAACGGGTCCGACCGATGTGCTTACTTTTCGACACGGCGAAATCTTCATCAGCGTCGAGACAGCAAAGCGACATGCCCGTGCCTTCGGAACCTTGCTCGCGAGCGAGCTTCGTCTCTATATTGTCCATGGGCTTTTACATCTGCACGGGTTTGACGATCGAATGCAGCCTGGCGCGCGGGAAATGGAGAGGACCCAGGAAAAAATTCTTCGTGACTGTAGCCGAGATCGATGATCCCGACGGAACGAATGATCCCAAGAACCGGCCTCACCATGCCGGCTACAGGGTGCTACCGCTTTGTTTGAACTGAGAGCGTCGTATGTTAGCGTTTCCACCATGAGTCGCGAGCGACGGCAGAGTGTCGGATGCCGGGCGCAGAGTAAAGAAACCGGCGGAACGACTCATATTTTAGATGAGACTGGCTCTGTCACGACAGCGGAGCCTACCAACGAAACGCGTTCCGAAGAAGATCTCGATCTTCCCTGGCAAATAGTGGTTCACAATGACCCCGTAAATTTGATGAGCTACGTGACCATGGTTTTTCAACGGGTGTTCGGCTATCCACGCGAGAAGGCTGAAAGACATATGCTTGAGGTGCATCACAAGGGACATTCGATCTTGTGGGCCGGCATGCGGGAACCAGCCGAGCTTTATGTGCAGCAGTTACACGGCTATCTTCTGCTCGCCACATTGGAAAAGATCAGTTGATATGGAGATTTGCCGGCAGAACGACCAGATTGAGATCTCCGAGTTAGACCCGTTTCTTGCCGAGCTCCTTCGGCAGATTCCGGCGAGCACCAGCCCTGACGGGACACCAGCTGCCGAGCAACGTCTTTTTAGTTCGCCTACAAACGGAAAACAACCAGAGCTGTGTGCAGAGTGGAAGACATATGTCGAACCTGAACTGCGGCGCCTTTTTCAGAGTGCCACCGAAACGGTGGCGGCCGATTTAGAGCAACTAAACGGCAACGAAAAAAGCCTCGCGAATCGTACCCTGCGCATTCCCACCAAACATACCGATGCCTGGCTGAGCGCGCTTAATCAGGCCCGCCTGGTCATCGCTGCAAAGAATAATTTCACTGAAAGCGAGCTAAGCGACCACCTTCGCTCGCCCATCGGATCGCGCCGGGACCTGAGCCTGTTTCAGATAAACTTCTACGGTTTCCTGCAGGAATTCATCTTGCGCGAACTGGACGGTTGAAAGCGACGCGGCTACGTCTCTTTCCGAGTGCGCACCATGGCCATCAGGCGGTCCTTGATTGCGGCTGAGGCCTTCGCCGGTTGCAGACTCAGCGCAAATGCTTCATGTAACCCGTAACATTCGCCGATGTAATCTTCGGCCTTTTTTCCAAATTTTTTCCGCGCCTTTTCGAATTCCTCCAACTCTTCCGCCTCCAACGCGCCAATGACGTAGAGCCGGGATCGGTTCTGGAATTCCTTAAAGTTCACCTCTCAACTCCTTGAGGCCGTCATAGATTTTTTTAAGTCCAAGTTCAAGCCTGGTCTTCACTGTGCCTAAGGGTGTATTCGTTTTCGCGGCGATTTCGCGCTGGCTCATCCCTCGAAAAAATGCCAGGTCGATAGCCTGCTGTTGAGCTGGCGGGAGGACGGCGATTACTTTCCGGATGAGGTGACGCGTGTCACTAAGCACGATTTCTTCTTCGGTGGCATTATGTACCCAGGCATCGGGCTGTTGTTCGGTTTCATTCTGCAGACGTTCTTCCGCGCGCGCATAGGCCTGCTTTTTCCTCAACCCGTCGATTGCCCTTCTTCGGGCAAGTGTCACCATCCAGCCAAGAGGTTTGCCTTTTTGCGAAGAGAAGTTTTTCGCCTGGTTCCAAATCTCCATGAAAATCTCCTGTAAGAGATCATCAGCCTCGGCTTCATTGTGAATGACTCGCAAAATAAGCGCCTTCAAAATGCCGTTATATCGATCGTAGAGCTGAGAGAGCGCGTCGGCGTCTTCCCCCTGGATCGCCGTCATTAATTCCAAGTCACTCGGGGCTCCCGGCTCGAGTTGCGGGACAATGGCGACCGCTTTCGCTCGCGATTTCGTGAGGCGCGGACGTTTCCTTGGTTTGCGGCGCGCGGAAGAAATGACCTTAGATCGTCCCATGAGAAGTCAAGAAAAGGCAGTAGCTCAATTAGCGCCGCGCCCACGCGGAGTCGCTATTCAGTCTCTTAAGCTGCATAGACAACTTCGTCCACCGGTTTCCAACCACCGGTGATAAAAAAATGATTCACTGGGAACAACCGTTCAACCGGTGATTGCGTACTGCGTTTTGTGCGGCAAAGATTAAACGCATGGCGCAAGGGGAGACTCAAACGAGCGTGGATCCGTTGTGGTACAAAGATGCAATCATCTACGAAATGCATGTCAAAACGTTTTGCGACAGCGACGGCGACGGCATGGGCGACTTTCGCGGAGTGATCGAGAAACTGGATTATCTTCAAGAACTCGGCATTAACGCCATCTGGCTTCTGCCGTTTTATCCATCGCCACTGCGGGACGACGGATACGACATCGCCGATTATTTCGACGTCAACCCAAATTTCGGCACTCTTGATGATTTCCGCGCATTCCTTGACGCGGCGCATGCGCGAAATCTGCGCGTCATCACAGAGCTGGTTATCAATCACACCTCCGATCAAAATCCGTGGTTTCAAAAGTCGCGGCGCGCGATAGCTGCCGCCGGAGTCGGTGAGTCTGGCGGCAATCAATCAACATCACGCGCAACCGGCACCAACGTCTCCAGCGACGATCTCGCCTACAAAGACTTTTATGTTTGGAGTGAAACGCCAGAAAAATACAAGGATTCGCGAATCATTTTCAAAGACTTCGAAACATCGAACTGGGCGTGGGATCCTCTCGCGAAGGCTTATTATTGGCATCGCTTTTATTCCCATCAGCCAGACCTGAACTTTGATAACCCGGCCGTGCACGATGCCGTGGAGAAAGTTTGCGATTTCTGGCTGGCTCTGGGCGTAGATGGGCTTCGTCTCGACGCAATCCCGTACCTTTACGAGCGAGAGAACACGAACTGCGAGAATCTGCCAGAAACGCACCAATACCTCCGCAAACTGCGCGCTCACATCGACGCTAAATTTCCAAATCGCATGCTGCTTTCGGAGGCGAACCAGTGGCCGGAAGATGCCGCCGCTTACTTCGGCAATGGCGACGAATCGCACATGAATTTTCACTTTCCGCTCATGCCGCGCATGTTCATGGCGCTGCAAATGGAGGACCGGTTTCCGATCATCGATATCCTGGAACAAACTCCATCGATTCCCGAGCAATGCCAGTGGGCAATGTTTCTGCGTAATCACGACGAGCTAACGCTGGAAATGGTCACAGATGAAGAGCGTGACTACATGTATCGCGTTTACGCCACCGATCCGCATGCTCGGATTAATCTTGGAATTCGCCGGCGCCTTGCGCCGTTGCTCGTAAATAGCCGCCGCAAAATCGAGCTGCTCAATATACTGCTGTTTTCAATGCCTGGTACTCCGATCATTTATTACGGAGATGAGATCGGCATGGGCGACAATTTCTATCTCGGCGATCGCAACGGTTGCCGGACTCCAATGCAGTGGAGCCCGGACCGCAACGCCGGATTTTCCAGAGCAAATCCGCAGCAGCTTTATCTACCGGTTACGATCGACCCCGAATATCACTACGAAGCCATCAATGTAGAAAACCAGCAGAAAAATCTCTCTTCATTGCTCTGGTGGACACGCCGAGTCATCGCAATGCGGAAAAATTTCAAGGCGTTTTCGCGCGGCTCGCTTGAATTTCTCTATCCCGACAATCCCAAGGTTCTCGCCTTCCTTCGCCGATACGGGGACGAAATCATTTTGGTGGTCGTGAATCTGTCCCGCTTTGCTCAATCGGTGGAACTGGATCTTGCTCGCTTCGCCGGTTGCGTGCCGATGGAGGTTTTTAGCCGCAATCTCTTTCGGCCAATTAGAAAATCTCGCTACGTCATCACGCTGGGCCCACATGCACACTATTGGTTTGCGCTGCATGCGCCGACCGACGGACGTCGCGCGCCGAGAAAGAGAGCGGTACCGGTGATCGGCGCACCAATGGAATTGAAGGCGCTGCTGGCTAATGGTCAACGCGCTACGATCGAAGGCGAAATCTTGCCCCGGTATCTTCAGACCTGCCGCTGGTTCGGTTCGAAAGCGCGAGCTTTTCGTAATTTGAAGGTCATTGAGCAGCCTGCAATGTCGGATGACTCCGATGCTGCCCAACTTTGGTTCGTCGAAGTGAACTATCTCGATGCACCCACCGAGACGTATGTTCTCCCGGTCCAAATCGCCTCGGGCGATGCTGCACGCGCCGTTTCTCGCGCTGCTCCGCACGCCGTAATCGCACGTTTCGAAGGTAATGGAGAAAAGATTCTGTTTGATGCAACATGGGATGCGGAGTGTCGCTCGAAGTTGTTTAACACAATCCTAAAACACCAGGCGATAAAGGGCCATGCCGGCGAGCTCGTTGGCACCACAGCCAGGTCTTTTGAAACTGATCAATCCATTCTGCCCGGGGATTCGCAGGTGCTAGGAATAGAGCAGAGCAACTCGTCGATGCTCTTTGATAATAAATTTTTCCTGAAACTCTACCGTAAGATCGAGGACGGCGTTAATCCCGACGTTGAAATAACTCGGTTTCTTACAGAGCGCACCGAGTTTCCAAATGTACCGGCGTTTGTCGGCGCGATGGAATATCGCCGCCCGAAAGCGGAACCGACCGTAGTGTGTTTGCTGCAACGCGCCGTCGCTAACCAGGGTGATGGCTGGGTGCTCACCCTGGACGCAGTAGGGCGTTATTACGAGCGCGTACTGGCGCGCAAAGCCGATCTTCAGAATGAAATCGCACCTCCGGGAACGCTACTCGATGAGCTGATTGGCGGAGTCTATCCTGAGAAAACGATGTTGCTCGGCCAACGCACCGGCGAATTGCACCTCGCGCTCGCATCGTCGCTGGACGTTCCGGCGTTCCGCCCCGAGCCATTCAACACGATGGCGCAACGCTCCGTTTACCAAAACATGCGGGCGTCGCTACGACGCGCGTTTACTCTTTTGGAAAAGAAATTATCCGACCTTCCGGCGACTTTCCGCGACGAAGCAAAGGAAGTCCTCAGCGCTGAACAAGAGATACTCGCACGAGAAAAACGGTTACTCGATCGACGCACCAATGCCGCAAAGATCCGGATTCACGGCGACTATCATCTTGGTCAATTGCTTTATACAGGAAAAGACTTTGTCATTTTGGACTTCGAAGGTGAACCGGCGCGACCGCTCAGCGAGCGCAAACTGAAACGCTCCGCACTCCGTGATGTCGCCGGCATGATGCGGTCCTTTCAATACGCCGCCTACAGCGCGCTTTGGCAACCGGCCATGCGCAAAGAGGATGTGCCATTTTTGGAACGGTGGGCCGATCTCTGGTATCGTCACATGGGCAGCCTCTTTCTGCAGAGCTACTTGAAGACAACAGGCAACGCCGTCTTCATCCCGGAAAACAGCGAAGACCTTCAAATCATGCTCGAAGCCTATTTGCTCGATAAAGCCGTTTACGAAATTGGGTACGAGTTGAACAATCGGCCTGCCTGGGTCGTCATTCCCGTCCGCGGCATCAAACACATTTTAAAGTCTGTGTGAGTGTTATCTTCAGTGCGAAGAGGAGTGACAGAAAATAACGCAAGCGTTTTTACGCTGAGCTATAATCAAAAAACTCACTTGCGGGGATCTGGCCTGCGCTTATAAGCACAATTCAACCAATTTATGAACGACTATCTCGACAGTATCGACAAGGATATCGCGCAGAAACATCTTTTGAAGCATCCGTTTTATCTCGCGTGGACGCGCGGGGAATTAAGCAAGGGTGCACTCACAGATTATGCGCAGCAGTACTATCACCACGTTGCGGCGTTTCCGACGTATCTGTCGGCGGTGCATGCGAAGTGTTATGATCAGCACACACGAAAACAATTGCTCAACAATTTGATAGACGAAGAATCTGGCTCACCAAATCATCCGGAGCTTTGGAAAAAGTTCGCAGATAGTCTCGGCGTCGAAGATGCCGAGCTTGCGCAGACCGAGAAACGACCGGAAACGAAAAAGCTGATCGACACATTCCGGTCTGTTTGCGGTCAGGGATCAACGGCGGAAGGACTGGGCGCACTGTACGCGTACGAAAGCCAAATCCCCGCGATTTGTGAATCGAAAATTGAAGGACTCAAGAAACACTACGGATTCACCAAACCTGAGCAGTACGAATATTTCACCGTTCACATCGAGGCGGACCGCGAACATTCCGCTACTGAACGTGAAATGCTGAGTCGTTATATCGGCGACCAAAATTTCGAATCAGTGGAAGCGTCGGTGAACCGCGTTCTAGACGCGCTCAGGGAAATGCTCTCCGGCGTTTGCCACCGTCACGCGATCGTGTGCTGAGAAATATTTTCTGCTCTTAAGTTGTAGCCACGGCTCTGCGTCCAGCCAACGCCTCCACACAGCGAGGAGGCTACAGCTACCGCGGACGCAGGACGAGGAACGAGCGCATTCGTCCGTGACAAACGGACAAGACTTGCGGCTGGCCGGGATCAAGCGATGCAGCGATCTTATTGTATTCCGCAACTGATGTAACCGGTTGTTGATTGATTTCTTCGATCACATCGCCTTTTCGCAATTCCGCTACGCCACTGTCGGGATCGACCCCAGCAACCAAAACACCCTGCACATTGGCAGGAAGATCCAACTGGCGCGCTGTTTCTGGAGTTAGTTCTTCAACATGAATTGAGGAGAGAGGGCCGCCGGTTGCTTGTTGGTCACTGGGTGTCCTCGGGCGTTGCGGCTGCGGTTGCCGCTGTGGCTGGTTCCCTCGTGGTGTGACACCCGAACCCTGGTAATCAATCGGTTGCTCTTTGATCTGCGTTTTCACCTGGAGGGGTTTCCCATTACGCAGAACTTCCAGGTCGACTTGTTTATTCAATGGGGTCTGGGCCACGAGGGTTCGCAGCGCGTTGAAATTTTTTACATCACGACCATCGAATTTTTGGATGACATCACCTGGTTGAACTCCCGCTTGGGCTGCTGGCGATCCAGGCATCACGTCCGCGACTGTCACTCCGTCCGTATCCGAGCTGGTTTCATCGGGCTGTAACGCCCGCGTCTGGATGCCGAGGTAGCCGCGGATGATTCGTCCCTGCTTGAGCAGACTCTCCAACGCGGTGCGCACTGTGTTTGATGGAATAGCGAAACCGATTCCCTGCGAGCCGCCGGTGGTCGAAGCGATCGCCGTGTTGATTCCGATCACTTCGCCACGAAGATTGATCAGCGGTCCGCCGCTGTTCCCCGGATTAATCGCGGCGTTGGTTTGAATCAAATCACCAAAGAAATCCGTCCGGTTCGGCCGGCCTTTCGAGCTGATGATTCCGTCTGTCACGGTTTCTTCGAATCCAAATGGATTCCCGATGGCCAGAACAAAATCTCCCGGCTGCACCATGTCTGAATCGGCAAGTTTGAGTGGTTTGACGTTCGGATCGTCAATCTTGAGCACAGCGAGATCGACCTCAGAATCTGCACCGACTAAGCGCGCCCTCTTCGTCTGGCCATCGCTTAATTGCACCTCAATTTGATCAACCTGATTGCCTTCTTGATCGGTGACCACGTGACTGTTTGTGATGATATGTCCCTCGTTTGTAACGATTACACCCGAGCCGAGCGAGTTTTGCACGACGGTCTCATCCCGTGGACTACGAAGTTGCCGCCGATTACGAAAGAAAAACTCGAACGGATCAAGCTCGTATTGACGCTGGACAGCAACCTTCTTTGATGTTTTCACGGCTACAACTGAAGGGATCACGCTTTTGACGAGTGCGCGTCGCTCGCGGTTCAACGTCTCCAGCGATGGGACCTGCTTCGGATCCACGCTCGGATTCGATGCCAGTGTGTACTTTTCCGCCTTGCGGGCGGAGGGCAGATTCAGGCCGCCATGCTTCAGGCGATAGTCATATAGCAGAGAAATTCCCGCGCTTACGAGCAGGACAAATAGCAAAAATTTCGCAAAGTTTTTCATTAACTAACGTTAGAAAAAGTTCGTCCCTCTTGTTCGACAATTAAACGCCGGAAACGTTGATTCTCAGGCAATTCCAAAAGCGGGTCCCTTTCCAAAGTCGATACGGCGGCTGCGCGAGCGCGTCGCATCAAATTCGCGTCTGCCCTTAGATTGCCGATTTTGAGCGCAGGCAGGCCGCTCTGGGCCGTGCCCAGTAGATCGCCTGGGCCGCGCAATTCCCAGTCTGCTTCGGCGACTTCGAAGCCGTCAGTGGTTCTTGCTAAAACGGCCAGCTTTGCCGAAGCCTCTTTCACTTGGGCTGGCGTGAGTAGGATGCAATAGGACTTGTGCTCCCCTCGCCCGATTCGTCCGCGAAGCTGGTGCAGTTGCGCAAGCCCAAAACGCTCTGCGTTTTCAATAAGCATCACGGTTGCGTTGGAAACATCCACGCCGACCTCGAGCACGGTCGTGCTGATTAGCGCGCTTGTCTCACCGCCGCGAAAGCGGTCCATGATCTCCTGCTTCTCC
>Ga0066652_100002022_pt1 | contig 10889 bp, 9 predicted proteins | sample GraSoiAngelo_101_FD_71413 | JGI IMG/M metagenome (GOLD analysis project Ga0066652, IMG submission 71413) | Grasslands soil microbial communities from the Angelo Coastal Reserve, California, USA - 14_0903_02_30cm | ecosystem: Environmental > Terrestrial > Soil > Grasslands | place: USA... | reverse complement strand
GTATCCCCAGGCAGAGTGCCAGAACAAACCAGGCAACAACGACATTAGCCAATACAAACGGGTTACGGGGCAGCGGGGTCAACCAATTGATGACCAGGCTGACCACCACATTTACAAAGATGCCATAGAGAGCCCCGATCACCCATTTATCAAACCAAAGAACCTTAACCTTCGGAAAGATCCAGAAGAAAAATAACGTGGCACAAAACGCAATCGTGTAATGATTGACCAACCCAAGCAGCGCAACCCAATTGCCACCCTGCATGGATGTATCCAGACCCAACACACCGCCGGCAATATAATATAGCATCTTATCGGCAAACTTGCCGGTCCTGATCCATTGACTGATATAAGCTGCCGTAAGATCGGCCGTCCCGGCAAATAACCAGGTAAGAATGACTGCTTTCCAGAACCGGTTCATGTTTCCAGATTTTATAATGAAATAAATCGAACTCGACTCCTGCTCTGCGCCGCCTGTCGACAGGCGGGTTCTCCGCTCTTCGCTCTGTATCCCCCTCTGCCTTCCAACCATCCACTCATATCCTAATACGACCAGGCTCATAATTATTCCAGGCAAAATATCTCGCGATACCGCTAATTTCACAGTCAAAAGGCGTTCAAAAAAATTCAAAATGGAGATCAGCGTCCGAACGGAGCGTGATTGGGTAAAAATCTGCATGGCTGAACTTTGCCGCAAAGCAGGTTTTGCTGATTGCCACAACCTGGTACAACGCGATCTTGAATTTGTATCCGAAAGCATCGAGGCAAAAACCGGCGTGCTGATCAGCCTTTCTACCATCAAGCGATTACTGAATGGCCAGTTTTCCCGTCAACCTCAGGTAGCCACACTAAATGCCATTTCGGTTTTTTTAGGTTACCAGAACTGGCAGGATTTTAAACAGGATAAGAGCCGGGAAACAGCGGCGACCATTTCATACGACAAGCCGATTGAACAAAAAACAGCTTTAATCCATCCAAACAACCATAAATTTTCTTTTAGCCGATATATATTGATCGGTGGTTTGCTGGTAGTTTCCGTCATTGGCTTACTCGCTTTCCTGAAATCCGGTAAAACTAAAGCAGGCAATTTCGACAAAGCACAGTTTTCGGTTCACCGTACTACGACCAGCGATCTCCCGAATACAGTTGTATTTGATTATAATATTGACGATGTGATCGCCGACAGTTTTTTTATCCAGCAATCCTGGGATAAAGATCGCCGTGTTCGCATCGATAAAAAAAGCCACACACTCACAGATATTTATTATGAGCCCGGCTATCATGTAGCTAAGCTGATAGCCAATGACCAGGTGATCAAAACCATGGACGTAAGCATTCCCACTGACCGATGGTTTTTTTATGCCAGGGAAAGAAAACCGGCCAGCCTGCCCGTATATATTACTACCACCGGAATTAAAAACGGAACTCTAACGACCAATAAAGACGACGTGCTAAACAGCGGCATTGACATTGGCAAAGAACAACTATTTCTGCAGGTCTACTTTCCTACAAAGATTGAGTACAGCAGTGACAACTATATCTTGCATTGCCGTGCCCGGATCAATGAGGTAAAAAATAACTCCTGCCCTTTCCTTATGTGCGAAGTTTTTTGCCAGCGGAACTTTATGTTTTTTAAAAGCACTCCAAAAGGTTGCTCCAGTGAAGCAAAGGCCCAGTTTGGCGAAACGATCTTAAACGGCAAAACAAATGATCTCTCGAACCTCGGAATGGATGTAAAGGAATGGCAGGATGTGGAAATCATTGTCAAAGACAAAAAGGTAACCATTCGCATAAACAATACGGAAGTTCTTACTACTCAATACCAGCAATCCTCCGGTATGATCACCGGTCTAGGGTTTATATCGAATGGTTTGCCCGAGGTAGATTCGGTAAGTCTAAAAACTCTGGACGGAAAAGACATCTATCTAAATGATTTTCAAAAATAGTCCGGTGTATCTCGAATCGTGCTCTTATTTTATAAATGTGAATGCCATGGGAAAGAGAACATTATTCTCCAAATGCACATGACGATGAAGGTCTTCTTCAAAAGCTTGCAATTCGCCGAGACTTAACCTGAAAGTTGTACAGGCCCCGTACGGTTCTTTATAGTTATGTGTAAGCTCGTGAATGCATTGCATGATCTCACCAGCTGTATCATGATCTGATTCCATGACATTCACAGCCCTGCTAATAATCGCTGCTTCGTTGGCTACACGATTGCGATTCCCGAATGCAAGTTCCGCCCTCTTAATGGCCGGAAACAAAACGAGTTCCTCTTTTTGCATGTGCAGGTTCATATCCTTTTGTAATTGGTCAAACATAGAAAATACCGCTACCATTTCGGGAAACCGGTCGCCATGTTTTGTTGCCACTCTTTCAAGATGACTATAGATGAGCGGCATTGCCTGCTTTACATAAGCATGGTGGCGAGTAACGACATAATCGATCAGTTGCCCTGCAGTCATGTTTGCGAATGGGGTTACACAGCAACTGTCCGGTTTATCGGCTGATTGAAGTTCTAAGGTGATTTCTGCAGCCGAAAGCCCCTTTTCTACACAGGCTTCCTCCAGTGTCCTTTTTCCTTTACAGCAAAAATCAAGTTGATATTTTTCGAGTACAGCGGCGGTACGGTGATCATTTGACACGATACCGGCAAGCGTTTGTTGTGCGAGGTTTGTCATTTTCATTTTTTTCAAAGCTCGCTATTCATTTTCCCCGGCTTTATGAGCTGAGTCATATCGGCTGAATTGTTGACCCACGTTAATTATCATCATCCCGGATAACAGCACCGTGGCCGCTATCAACAGCAATTGATTTATAGAACGTATGGGTGTATATTCCAAATCGGCAATTCCCTGTATCATCAGCAACGCTTCATTAAAAATAATGCCAGCCGTGAATACAGTCACCCCGGTCCTGGTTGTTTTATTCAACACAATGAATTTGCGGGCGAAGGCATATGCAATAATAAACAAGGTTATTACCCCAAGTAGTACAAGATGGAGGTATCCAATGATTATCGGCCGGAACCCAAATGCAAGCTGGCTTAGCGAAGGGATTACTGAACCGGCCTGGAGCAGTAATTTGATGGTGAAGGCTGCCGCCGACAAGATCAAAAGCGATCGCGAAAATGGCGCGAAGTTCTCCTTTATTAATGGTAGCGCTTTTCTTATTAATAAAACGGCGAGAATCCAACCTGCTAATTGTATGAATACGGCGATCACGACCAGCAAATAGATCACCCGGGGGACCGGCAACCACAACGCAGATAAAAAATAAGCAGGTATGCATGCCGTCACAAAAAGTAAATAGATAATCTTCTGTTTTGTTTCGGTTATTCCAAATCGATTCAATTGATGTGACAGCAGACCCATGCAGGAAAAAAAGAACCACCCGTTATATTGAAAATGAAGAAAAAAATAAACAGATGCCAGGTACCTGTTGGGTTGTATATTTTTTGTTGCCATCATATAGGCAAGAGAAAATGCTCCCAGCGACGAAATGGCGTTAAACAGTACGGCGGCCTTAAACCACCTATTAGCTGTGCTTTTTTGTTTTAATTTATCCAGGTCTCTCCAGTATTGGATCGCGAACCAGTATGAAACGAAAATGGATAGTGTCGAAAAAATAATTGATAACAATGCATAACCGGTGAAGGGAAATGTAAACAACATCCCATAAGCGGTCAGTAAATTAGCATACAACAAGGGCCGGTATTTTGCAAAAGCAATTTTATTCCCTTTTTCAAAGAGATAGTAAACCAATAAGCTCATTATTGCCTGTGTGATCCATCCCGCAAATGCAAAATGAGAGTGTGCATGCAACAGGTTTCGCTGATCTACAAAAGGCAGAGAATAAGCGATCTTATACCGCATGATCAAACCTAGCGTTGCAACGAGCAATAAATTAAAAAGGGAAACCCGGAGCCATTTTCTCAGATCTGGATGCATTGGCCTGTTTGCGACAAAATAACTACGAGGCAAAAGCTCATTTTATGACCCGGATCATAAATTAACAATAAACCTTCCCTTTCTCAATGACCAATGACCCTTTATGCTGAAGATTTTTAATGGTCCGGATAACAGTTTCTACCCGCAGGCCTGTCATATCCGCAATCTGCTGGCGGGTAAGCTGAACGCGGTTACAATCGTGGCAAATATTTTTTTTCGATTCTTTGAAATAGGAAAACAAAGTTGAGATGCGGTGTTCGGGGTTGTTGCAGGCAAGCTCTTTCAATAATAAGAACTTAAACCGCATACGCTGAGCCATTGACCGGCTGAAAGCAAAATGAAGTTCGGGCTCTTCTTTCAGCAATTGATGGAATGTATTCTTTTGGAGCCGCAGGACAATAGATTCCTTATTGGCAATGGCAGACGAAGCATATACGTCATCATCAAAGAGAGGTAATTCTCCAAAGCTTTCTCCGGGATCGATCATGTTCTGAATAAACTCCCTGCCGTCGTCAGTAATGCTGACCCACCGTACAGATCCACCAACCAGCTGATAATAAAAGTGCCCTTCTGAGCCTTCACGGAATATCATTTCTTCCGGAGCTAATTTTCTGTAAGTGGCTCCCCAGGCGAGTAATGTTTCTACAGGAATAATCATATCAAACAAATCAGGTTCTAATCCTCAAAACTATTCCGTTCATGGGTGCAAAGGTATGACTAACAACAAGCACATAGCTGACGAAAATCATATTCATTTGCTCACTCCAGGGCCTTGTTTGCCTGATTATCATCGCCTTTTCGAGAAACGAAAAAGGAAATGCGCCCCGATTTATGATTGAACGCATAAAATTCATTTAGCGACAGGTGTAATCTTGCGTTCTAACTTAAAAACTTTTATTATGAAGAAATTACTTGTCTTATGCATAATCGCCCTGGGTATCGCAGCCTGTGGCGGAGGTGATAAGGATGATAAGAAAGAAACGACTACCCCCACATCTTCTACGGAAGAAAACGAGAACCCTTCTTATGACCCCAAGCGGGGCGCGGGAAAATTCACAAAGGTTGATGTAAGCCCGACCCTGGAAGTTGCTAAAGCCGATGCAGGCGAAAAAGTGTATTCAGTTAAATGCGGCGCCTGTCACAAGCTGACGCAGGAAAAATTAGTCGGACCCGGTTGGAAAAATATCACCGGCCGCCACACTGCTGAATGGATCATGAATTTCGCTACGAACCCGGATGAAATGCTCAATAAAGACCCGAAAGCACAGGCTATGCTTGAAATATGTCTTGTGCGTATGCCCAACCAAAATTTGTCTGATGACGATGCCCGTAATGTTTATGAATTCATGCGTAAAAATGACGGGGTTAAATAATGCAAGCCTCAATTTAAAAACACATTTATGAAAAATATAGTGTCCCTGGTGGTAACAGCTGGAATTCTCAGCTTGTTATTGACCGTTTATTCATGCAAACCAAATAACGCCGCGAGTGCAGTAAGTGGAGACGCTGCTTCAAAAACATATGTGCCGCCAGGAAAGTATGATCAGTTTTACAATTTTGTATCGGGTGGTTTTAGCGGACAGTTAAGCGTGTACGGTTTGCCATCGGGACGCCTGTTGCGCGTGATCCCCGTATACTCGGTAGATCCCGAAAAAGGATATGGCTACAGTGAAGAAACCAAGGCTATGCTGAATACCTCGCATGGTTTTGTACCCTGGGATGATCTGCATCATACCGAACTTTCTCAAACCAACGGAGAAATTGACGGCAGGTGGATCTTTGGCAATGGAAACAATACACCAAGAATTGCCAGGATAGATCTTACAACCTTCAGAACCGCAGAAATACTTGAAATACCGAATAGCGCCGGGAATCATTCCTCTCCGTTTATCACGGAGAATACAGAATATGTCATAGCAGGCACACGGTTCAGCGTACCACCGGACAATGTAAATGGTGATGTACCCATAAATACTTATAAGCAGAACTTTAAAGGATATATTAGTTTCATCAGGGTTGATAAGGCGACAGGCGCAATGGACATTGCTTTTCAATTACAAGCCCCTGCTGTCAACTTCGACCTCAGCCACGCAGGAAAAGGGAAATCGCATGGTTGGTTTTTCTTCTCCTGTTATAATTCAGAACAGGCAAACACACTACTTGAACAAAATGCTTCGCAGAAAGACAAGGATTTCATTATGGCGGTTAACTGGAAAAAAGCGGAAGAATATTTGAATGCTGGCAAAGGAAAAAAAGTACCCGTCAGGTATGCGCATAATGTGTACAATGACAAAACGCATACCGCAACCTCTGAAATAAGAACGGAAGTAATCGTTTTGGATGTAAAGGAATTAAAGGATATCTGTTACATGATACCCTGTCCAAAGTCTCCGCATGGTTGTGATGTTGATCCGACCGGTGAATACATCGTGGGCAGTGGAAAGCTGGCCGCATTGATCCCGGTATTTAGTTTTGACAAAATACAAAAAGCAATTGCTGCAAAAGATTTTGTTGGCGAATATGATGGGCTGCCAGTGATAAAATATGAATCGGCTCTTTATGGCGAAGTACAAAAGCCTGGCCTGGGCCCTTTACATACGGAATTTGATGCAAACGGAAATGCTTACACTTCTTTCTTTGTGTCAAGCGAAGTAGTAAAATGGAATATTAAAGATCTTAAGGTCCTGGACCGTGTTCCCACTTATTATTCCGTGGGTCATTTATGTGTGCCTGGTGGCGATACACGGAAGCCTTTCGGCAAATATATGATCGCTTATAACAAGATTACCAAAGATCGTTATCTCCCAACCGGTCCTGAGCTGGCACAAAGCGCCCAATTGTATGATATCACTGGTGATAAAATGCAGTTGATCCTTGATTTCCCGACGATCGGGGAACCCCATTATGCACAAGCGATGCCTGCTGATCTTATCAGCAAGAAATCAGTCAAGTTCTTTAATATTGATGAAAACGCAAATCCCTTTGTGGCAAAAGGCGAGGGTCAGGCCAAAGTAGTACGTGAAGGAAATAAAGTACATGTGTATATGACCGCGATCCGTTCACATTTCGTCCCCGATAATATTGAAGGAGTGAGAATGGGTGACGAAGTGTACTTCCATGTTACCAACCAGGAGCAGGATTGGGATGTTCCCCATGGATTTGCTGTCAAGGGAGCTAACAATGCTGAATTATTGATCATGCCGGGGGAAACGGTTACGTTAAAATGGATGCCTGACAGGACCGGAATATTTCCTATTTATTGTACCGACTTCTGCAGCGCATTGCACCAGGAAATGAGCGGATATGTGCGGGTGTCACCTGCCGGGAGTAATGTACCATTGACTTACAGTACCGGTAAAAACCAGCCGCCAGCTGATAGCACCGGAACGAAATAAGAGTAAGTGCGGAGAGCGATGCTCCCTATGTTTTTCCCTCCGCTCTTCGCCCTGTTTCTCGCTCTTATTTGCGCGAGTTTCATAAAATGAAAAATCATGAAAAAGGACATCGGTATTGGCATCAGGATACTACTCGTGGTATGTGCTTTGTGTTTAGCCGCCGTATTATTTGTTCCCATGTGGAGAATAGATCTTGACGCCCCACAATACCCGGAAGGATTGTACATGTTGATCCATCCCAATAAATTATCGGGCAATATTGATATTATCAATGGCCTGAATCATTATATCGGTATGAAAACGCTACATGCCGATGATTTTATTGAATTCACCGTCTTACCGTACATTATTTGTTTTTATGCCCTGCTGTTCCTGGCTGCTGCAATCGTAGGAAACAGGAAATTTCTAAATATTGTATTCATTTTATTTCTTGTATTTGGAATTATAGCGATGATTGACTTCTGGAAATGGGAATATAACTACGGCCACAATCTCAATCCCGAAGCTGCCATAAAAGTTCCGGGGATGAGTTACCAGCCGCCACTCATCGGGTACAAACAATTGCTCAATTTCAGCGCTTATTCAATGCCCGATATCGGCGGATGGCTATTCCTCGGAGTTGGCGTTTTAGGACTAACCTGTGTCTCGCTGGCCTGGAGGGCAAACCGGAAATTGAAACAAACCCATCGTGTAGCAATAGCGACGACTGCCGTTTTGATAATGATCAATCTCAGCTCCTGCAATACATCACCGGAATCCATTAAAATCGGGAAGGACAATTGCAGCTTCTGCAAAATGACCATTACTGACGCCCGGTACGGTGCAGAGATTGTGACGAAGAAAGGAAAAGTCTGCAAGTTCGATGATAGCCATTGTATCGTATCCTACCTGAAAAAAGAGATCAAGGAAAATGAAGTGGATGAAATATACTTCACTGATTTTAGCAGCGATCATAAACTTATCAACGTAAAGAATGCATTGCTATTTAAAAGTAATGGGCTGAATACACCCATGGGTGGAAATGTAGCTGCTTTCAGTAGCAAGGAATCACTTCAAAATCTTTCTGGGCAATATAAAGGCGTTGAAGTTTCATGGGCTGACCTGAACAAGTAAATGAAGACCCTTCTTTATATACTATCTTTTACGCTGCCCGCACTCTGTTGTTCCGCAAAAACAATCCGAGTCGGGAAGCAACAGCCATTTACTACTATCAGGGAGGCGATCGCGGCCGCCGAAAAAGGAGACACGATTTTAGTAGAAAACGGGACGTATAGAGAAAGGAACCTTGTCATCAACAAACCTGTCTTCCTAAAAGGGATTGGGCTACCCGTACTGGATGGAGAAAAAAAATACGAGATCGTTGCGATCAAAGCAGACAACGTAACCGTTGAAGGATTCAGGATCGTTCATTCCGGAAATTCAAGTCTTGAAGACATCGCAGGGATTAAAATTTACAATAGACACAATGTAATTATCAGGAATAATACGCTTGAGGATAATTTTTTCGGAATTTATTCCCTGTATGGCATAAACTGCATCATTGAAAATAATTCGATTACCTCGTTCGGTACTGCCGAGCTGCAAAGCGGTAATGGTATTCATTGCTGGAAAAGTGATAGTATGAGGATTATCGGCAATAGCATTTCCGGCCATAGGGATGGCATCTATTTTGAATTCGTCACAAATTCTGTGATCTGGCGAAACGAATCGTATAATAATATCAGGTATGGCCTGCACTTTATGTTTTCACATAATGACGCATATGCCTGTAATATATTCCGGGAAAATGGTGCGGGTGTCGCAGTCATGTTCTCACATGGCGTAAAAATGTTCCATAATTTCTTTGAAAAAAACTGGGGTGATGCCGCCTATGGCCTGTTGCTGAAGGAAATCTCTGACAGTCGCATTGATGGCAATTATTTTACCGGCAACACCAGCGGCATTTATATGGAAGGCACCAGTCGCATCCAGGTTGAAAAAAATGAGTTTAGTACCAATGGTTGGGCGATGAAAATCCAGGCCAGTTGCCTCGATAATGTGATCACGGGTAATAATTTCCTGGCCAACACATTTGATGTAGGTACAAACGGCTCCCTTGTGCTGAACACCTTTGATCATAATTATTGGGACAAATATGAAGGATATGACCTGGATAAAAATAATACCGGAGACATTCCTTATCGTCCAGTTAGTCTTTATTCAATGATCGTTGAAAAAAACCCGGCAGCAATGATGTTGTTCCGAAGTTTTATGACATCGTTGCTTGACAAATCTGAAAAAGTCATCCCCACACTTACGCCGGAGAACCTGAAAGACAATTATCCAATCATGAAACGCTTACACTTATGATCATTGCCAGTAACGTTTCTAAGAAGTTCGGCAGGCTCAGGGTATTGAACAATATATCAGTGACCTGTAACAAAGGAGAATGTATTGCACTGATCGGCCCCAATGGCAGCGGTAAAACGACATTTATTAAAAGCATATTGGGAATGGTCGTGCCGGACAGTGGTTTTATTACTTTCAACGGAAAGAACATTTTGCATGACTGGTTATACCGGAAACATGTCGGCTATATGCCACAGATCGGAAGGTACCCGGATAATATGACGATCGGCCAGGTATTTAATATGATGAAAGATATCCGTGCGGACAAAACGAGTAAAGCAACAGATGAGTGGCTACTGGAAGAGTTTGGACTAAACCAGGTGATGAGCAAACGGATGAGAACATTATCAGGGGGAACCAGGCAAAAGGTTAGCGCTTCACTGGCCTTTCTTTTCAATCCCGATATACTTATTCTTGATGAACCCACTGCAGGACTTGATCCACTGGCTTCGGAAAAACTGAAGGAAAAGATCATCCTGGAAAAATCTAAAGACAAATTGATCCTTATAACTTCTCATATTCTCAGCGAACTGGACGAACTGATCACTCATGTTATGTACATGCAGGAAGGAAATCTGTTATTCCATAAAAAACTGGCGGAGTTACAACAAGAAACCGGGGAACAAAAATTATCCAAAGCTATTGCTGCCGTCATGTTGAAAAAATAAACAATGACCAGGATCATCAAATATGTTTTTACAGATATTCTCCGGAACAAAATAGTCCTGGGTTACACCGCGTTTCTACTTCTGATCTCCCTAAGCGTATTCACCCTGGAAGACAATACCTCCAAAGGCATATTGAGTCTTTTAAATATTATACTGATAATTGTACCGTTGGTCTCCATTATCTTCTCTACCACCTATATTTATAACAGCGCTGAGTTTATAGAACTATTGGTAAGCCAGCCGCTGAAAAGAAAACATATCTGGAGCAGTTTGTTTACCGGGTTGGCGGGATCTTTATCATGTTCTTTTTTCATTGGAGCGGGTTTACCGATCCTCTTTTTTGCACCGGCAGCAATCGGGCTGATAATGACAGCAATGGGCTTGTTACTCTCCATAATTTTTGTGGCCATCGCCATGCTTGCGGCAGTTATGACGAGAGACAAAGCGAAAGGCATTGGCATTTCCATTTTCCTGTGGTTGTATTTTTC
>Ga0066652_100002021_pt1 | contig 10889 bp, 11 predicted proteins | sample GraSoiAngelo_101_FD_71413 | JGI IMG/M metagenome (GOLD analysis project Ga0066652, IMG submission 71413) | Grasslands soil microbial communities from the Angelo Coastal Reserve, California, USA - 14_0903_02_30cm | ecosystem: Environmental > Terrestrial > Soil > Grasslands | place: USA... | reverse complement strand
CCCAGGCTCCTCAAGGAGCGCGTCGATCCGGGCATCGACGCCACGGGGGGCGATCACACGCGCGCGCCTGGGCGGGTCGAACTCGTAGCGCAGGTAGTGGCGCAGGGGCACCAGGTCGACGAAATGATCAGGGTGCAGATGGCTGATGGCGACAGCGTCCAGATCGCTGGGCTCGATTTGTGACGCGAGGCGGGCGAAGGCTCCCTGGCCCAGGTCGAGCAGCAGCGTGCTGGTTGCGCTCTTCAGGAGGTATGCAGCTCCGATCGAATCGGGCCGGTTGCTGTACGCCGGGCCGGCACCGAGAACATCGAGTTGCACGCGGGCAGCCTAGCTGACAGGCGCCGGCGTCTCCGGTAAACGGCGGTTGAGGTCGCGCGCGAGCTCTACGGCGCCTTCGAATGGTCGCTGCCAGGCGGCTCGCTCGCAGGACCGGTTGAGGGGTGTGGGTCATGGCTTGGCTTCGGAGAGGGCTCCGCCGTTGCGCCGGAACCCGCGTTGCCTTGCCCGCCACCCTGGTCGCCACCGCCGCCCTGCCCGCCGGTGCCCTTGACGTTATTGGTGTCAGGGCCCTGTCCCGCCGGAGCCTGCCCGCCCGCCCCCTGGCCCTGGCCGTTCGCGCCCGGTTCCGCCGGTCGGCCGCTGGCCTTGATCGCGTCGATCGTGCCTGCCTGGCGATCCAGCACCCGCTGGATGGCCTCGGCTGCACCATCGGGCAGCTCGCCCACCAGGGCGGTCAGCACCACGCGATGGCGCTCGAGCTCGAGCTCCAACCGCAGGTCGCGGTCGACGTCATCTCCGGCTGCGGCGAGGGCTTCGTCGAGGATCTGCCGGTACGCATCGAGGGCGGCCGTGACCGCCGCGCCGTTGCCGTGGATCACCCCGTCCGACGCCTCATCGAGGCGGGCCTGGAGGCGCGCGATCTGGGCATCCGTTCGCGCATTTGCCTCTGAGGGCAGCGTCAGGGTCTCGAGGTTCAGGCGGGTGCCATACAGCGGCCCACCGGCGCGACTGGCCGCGAAGGCGCCACCTGCCAACGCGAACAGGACGAGGCTCGCCGTCACGAATGCGAGCACGGCCCGCCGCCCGCCGAAACCAGCGAAAGCACCCCTCACCCGCTCGACAAGGCTCGGTCGCGGAAATTGCGTCCCGACCGCGGCGAGCACGTTCGCCCGCATGCGTCCCAGCGCAGCCGTGTCCGGCTGCAGTTCCGCACGTGCGTACGCCTGGAGGAGGATCTCCAGGGCGCCGCCCTCGGGCTGCCCGTCGCTGAGAGTGATTGCCGTCATGGTGTGGGCCTGCCGAACGCAGTCGCGACCGTCGTCACGTCTCCTTCTGCCTCGATGAGGAGTTGCCGCCGTAGCGCGGCGATTGCCCGGAATTGCAATCCCCGCACCGTGCCTTCCTGGCGTCCCATTGCCTCAGCGGTCTCGCGTGCCGAGAGTCCGGCGAAGAACCGAAGCGCGATTGCGTCGCGCTGGTCATCGGTGAGCGTTGCGAGAGCGCCGCGCATGGCTTCGATCCACTGCCGGGTCGCGACGATCTCGTCGGGACTCGTTCCGTTGTCCGAGCGCTCGACCGCGTCGGCGATATCGGCGTGCTGCCGATTCGTCCGGACGAAGTCGATCACCGCGTTCCTGGCCAGCCTGAAGAGCCAGCCCCCGAAGGGAACGCCCCGCGACTCGTATCGCGGAAGCGCCTCCAGGGCCTTGACGAAGACGGTCTGCGTCAGGTCCTCCGCGTCACTCGGGCGTCGGACGCGGCTGGCGATGTAGCGGTAGACCGGCTCGCTGTAGTAGTCGAAGAGATGGCCGAACGCTTGCGCGTCGCCGTCCCTGGACTGCTTTACGAGCCGCTCGATCGCGGCATCGTCGAGGGTCATAACGAACGTGGGCCCCGGCTGTTAGGTCTGGAAGCGCTCCGGCAACGGTACGTGGAGCCGCTCGGCACCACGTCGGAACGCGAGTGAGCGAAACCCCGCGTTGGAGGCGACACGATAACCTGCCTCGAGCCCAAAGGCGAGAGCCTCCGCTCGATGCGCGTCGGATCCCGTGGTGACAGCACGCCCACCCATCGCACGAAACCGGGCCACGACCGGCTCGGCGGGGTACGTCTCGGCCGGCGGCTGCCGGAGTCCGCTCGTGTTGACCTCGAGCGCGGTGCCGCTCTCGACGAGCGCTCGGAGTATCGGTTCGTAGAGCTCGGGGGCTTCGGACAGCTGGGCCGGAGTCACGTTGGGGTAGACGTAGCGCTTGACGTAGTCGAGATGCCCGATCGTGTCGAACAGCCCGCTTCGGGCCGCGGCTGTCACCTCGTCGAAATAGGGCTTGACGATCTCCGACAGCGGACGTCCGGAGCACCAGGCCGCGACGTTCTGCGGCGCGTACACCGAGTCCGGCTCGTCGTGGACGGATCCGATCGTGAAGTCGTATCGATGCCGGCGGAGATGGTCGCGGACGTCTTCCTCGTACCGCGATCCGTACGTCAGCTCGCAGCCGAAGCGGATGGCGACGCCGCGGTCGACCCAGCGCTCGGCCGCTTCGCGGACGGTGCGCTCGCGGTCCTCGAACGAGGAGTACCGGTAAGCCTGGAGACCTGGCGCGAAATCGACGTGATCGGTGATCGCGAGCTCGGCGATGCCGCGGTCGACCGCCAGCTCGGCGTAGACGTCGATCGGGACGTCCGAGTCGGGGGACAGATTGGTATGCAGGTGGGCATCGAGCGGCAGATCGCGGTCTTGCCCTGGCGGCTCGGCTGTCACTCCTAGGGACGGCTACCCGCGATGAGGCCGAGCTCGCGCCCCACCTTACTGAATGCTTCCAGCGATCGGTCGAGCATGTCATCGGTGTGGGCCGCGGTGACGATCGTGCGGATGCGCGCCTTGTCCAGGGCGACGGTCGGGAAGACGACGGGCTGGGCGAAGATCCCTTCGCCGAACAGCCGGTTGCTGAACTCCTGCGCGACGGCTGACTCGCCGATCATGACGGGCGTGATCGGGGTCTCCGAGACGCCGGTGTTGAAGCCAAGCCGCGGGAGCTCGTCCTTGAACCGCCGCGTGTTGGCCCACAGGCGATCGATCAGCTCGGGCTCTTCCTGGAACACGCGAATCGCCTCGAGGCATGCGGCGGCAACCGCCGGCGGCGCGGACGTCGAGAACAGGAACGGCCGGGAGCGCTGGATCAGGAGGTCGCGCAGCGCCTGCGAGCCTGCGACGTATCCGCCGAGAACGCCGACCGCCTTCGAGAGCGTCCCGACCTGGATTGCCACGCGGCCGTGGAGCCCGAAGTGGTCGACCGAGCCTCGGCCGTTGCGACCGAGCACGCCTGAGGCATGCGCGTCGTCGACCATGACGGCCGCGCCGAACTCCTCGGCCGCCTCCACGATCCCGGGCAGCGGCGCGATGTCGCCGTCCATCGAGAACACGCCATCGGTGACGACGAGCAGCAGGCGGTGTGGCTTGCCATCGGGGCCGCCCTTGGACCGTGCCTCCGCCAGGCGATCGCGAAGCGCCGTGACGTCCGCGTGGGGATAGATCATGCGCGGCGCCTTTGACAGGCGCATGCCGTCGATGATCGAGGCGTGGTTCAGGCCGTCCGAGACGATCAGGTCGGCCTCGCCCGTAATCGTCGGGATCACGCCCGTGTTGGCGGTGAACCCGGACTGGAAGGTCAGGACCGCTTCGGTCCCCTTGAACCGCGCGAGCTCGGCCTCCAGCTCCTCGTGGAGGCTCATCGTGCCGGCGATCGTGCGGACCGCCCCCGATCCAGCTCCGAACTGGCGGACTGCGTCCAGCGCTGCCTGTCGCAGCCGGGGGTGGTGCGTCAGCCCGAGGTAGTCATTCGACGAGAGGCTGATGACCTCCCGGCCGTCCACGGTCGCGACCGGGCCCTGCGCCGAGCTCATGATCCGGAGCGGCCGGTAGAGGTTCTGGCGCCGGAGCCCTTCCAGCTCCTCCTCGATGAAGCCCAGGGGATTGGCGTGCGTGTGCTGGGTCGTCGTGGCCATCAGTCGGCCTCCGTGGGGTGGGCGTTATCCCTGCCAGTTCATGATCACTTTGCCCGAATCGCCTGAGCGGGCGGCTGCAAATGCCGCCTCGTACTCGCGGAACGGGAAGCGGTGCGTGATGACCGGCCGGATGTCGAGCCCCGACTGGAGCATGACCGTCATCTTGTACCAGGTCTCGTACATCTCCCGTCCATAGATGCCCCGCAGCGTCAGCATCTTGAACACGATCTCATTGACGTCGATCGGGATCTCACCGGTGGGGATGCCCAGGATCGCGACGCCACCTCCGTGGGCCATGTTGGCGATGGCCGAGCGCAGAGCCGCGGCGTTGCCCGACATCTCGAGGGCCACGTCGAAGCCCTCAACCATGCCGAGCTCGGCCTGGACGTCGTGCAGGTCGCGCGCGAGGGGATCGACGACGAGCGTCGCGCCCATCCGCCCCGCGAGCTCCCGGCGGTAGGCGTTCGGCTCGGAGACCACGATGAACCGCGCACCCGCGTGACGGACGACGGCCGTGGCCATGAGGCCGATCGGCCCAGCCCCGGAAACCAGCACGTCCTCGCCAAGCACGGGGAAGGCCAGGGCCGTGTGCACGGCATTCCCGAAGGGGTCGAAGATCGCCGCGACCTCCTCGTCGATGCCCGGCCCGTGGTGCCAGACGTTCGTCATCGGTAGCGCGACGTACTCGGCGAAGGCACCATCGCGACCCACCCCGAGGCCGATGCTGTTCGCGCACAGGTGTCGCCGGCCGGCCAGGCAGTGCCGGCAGCGGCCGCAGACGACGTGGCCCTCGCCGCTCACCAGATCGCCGGGATGGAAGTCGGAGACGTTCGAGCCAACTTCCACGATCTCGCCCACGAACTCGTGGCCCAGGATCAGGGGCGTCCGGATGGTTCTCGCGGCCCACGGATCCCACGACTCGATGTGGAGGTCGGTCCCGCAGATGCCAGTCTTGCGAACCTGGATGAGGACATCGTTGATCCCGATCTCCGGGCGGGGAACCTCGCACAGCTCGAGTCCGGCTGCCGGACGAGTCTTGACCAAGGCCCACATCGCCTGGCGCTCAGCTGGGACTTGGCGACGGAGATGCCCCGCTGGGAGAGGGCGAACCCGCCGGACTCTCGCTCGCGCTGGGTGATGCGCTGGTGCCGGGCGCCGGGCTGGGGCTCGGCGAGGCGCACTGCTTCTCGCGGTTCGTCTTGTCTGCCCACTGGTTGAAGAACGCGAGGATCTTCGCCTGGTCGAACGTGTCGAGCAGCAGCACGCGATCCCAGACAACCGCCGCGTACTTCGTGCTCATGTCGTCGAAGCGGGCGACGACCGGGCTGAGGACGTGTGCGGGTATGTGACAGATCGGGCTGGCGGGAAAGTCGTCGTAGAACTGCTGGAATTGCTGTTTCGTGGGGTCGTCCGGACAGCCGTCCTTGCACGAGTAGAGGACGACGAGCCCGCCGTGTTCGAGGTTGTGAATCCAGCTCTGGGGCACGACCTGGTCGTCGGGCCCATACACCTGCCGGACCGGGCTGATCGGCCCCAGACCGGCGGCGGAGTAGTGGTTGCCAGACGCGGGCGGGCAATACGTATAGCGCTGGAAGGTCCCCGGCGGAATGTGTGTGTAGCCCATGTCCGGCTCGGGCTGACCGAGCACCGGAGTCGGTGAGGGGCTCGGGCTTGGAGACGGCGAGGCGGCGGAAGGCGACGCGGATGCGGACGACTTCGCGGTCGATGAAGGGCTGGCGGACGCGGACGGCGTCGGGCTGCTGGAAGGCGTGGTCGTACTGGCACCGGGCGTGGGGGACGGTGCCGGGGTCACCAGCGTCGAGCAGGCATAGACCTTCTGGTTGGAGCCCAGGAACAGGAAGCCAACGGCGAGAACCGCGACCGCAACGACCCCTGCCGTCATGATCGCGCCACGGTTTCGCTGCCAGAACGAGGGCTTGGGCCGTGCTCGCGATCGCTCGCGACGTCCGGCTCGCGGCGTGCCGCTCGGTCCTCGCGAGCCCTTCGCGGCGCCCTGCGTAGTGCCCGCGCCGCTGCGGTCGGATCGCGTCCGACGCGTGGTCCTGCTCAATTCTCAGCCTCTCGGTAGGGATGGAAGGACGGAGAAGATTTCACGGGGAGGACGCCAACACGTTGGCGTGGCGCCCTGAGGGTACCCGCCCGGACGCTTCAACGGGCGAGCGTGAGCCGTGGCCGGTGAGGGTCAGCGATCTCGAGCGCCTACGGCTCGCTGAGATAGGCCCGCGCCCGTGGACCCGTCAGCCCCCGAAAAAGGCCAACCGCGAGGAGCGCGCACAGGATGGCGGCCACCATGCCCGGCGCGGCCGACCGGGTCGGGGCACTGAACGTGAAGAATGCCAACGGAATGCCCGGCACGGTCAACGTCGCAAGCCCCAGAGCCAGGTTCCGAGCGGCTTCCTTCCTTTGAAGCACGAGCGTGACCGTGAAGATCGTGTAGGCGAGCAATCCCATCCAGACGACGCCCAGCGGGCTGATCGGAATGTTCACTGCGAGGTCGACGATGCGCGGCAGCGTCAGAGCGATGACCGCCAGGATGACCAAAGCGTAGCCAAGGAACAGCCTCACGCCCCACGGCATCGGGAGTCCTTTCTCGGCCTGTGCGGGAGCCCCATCCATCCACGATTTTGCCACGGCAACGGGGCCGTTCCCTGGGAGGCCGCCCAGCCACGTCGCCGATCGCCACCTGTTGCGTTACTTCGGCCGGCAAGCACCCCACGCCTATACTCGGCAGCGGTGGCCGACCTCCCGATCGAACTCCCCCAAGAGCTTGCCGACCGGCTCGCGCTCTGCCTCGACGTGGAGGGCAAGATCCCGCGCGCACTGAACGCGCTCGGCCCGCTCGAGGGCCGCGACGTCGTGCTGCTCGACGGTCAGGGTGGCCTTCGGGCGCGGCAGCTCGTCGATCTCGGGGCCCGCCTCACCGTCGTTGCTCCGGAGGCCCTGAGCGCGCTCTCAGGTGGCGGCAAGGACGCGCTCGTCAGCCTGTGGTCGGGGTTTCGCGACTCGAATTTCGCGGAGGTGGCCGAAACCGAGCGCGTGCTGCGGTCCGGCGGACGCCTGCTCGTCGTGCACGACTACGGTCGGGACGACGTGTCGAGGCTGCGCGCGGCCGAGCTGCCCGAATACGGCGCCTGGAGCCGACGGGATGGCTGGTTCCTGCAGAACGGATTCAAGCTGCGAGTCATCCATTGCTGGTGGACGTGGCAGAACCTCCAGGAGGCTCGCGAGTTCCTCGAGGTGGCATTCGGGCAGACATCGGCAGCGGTCGTCGCTGCCATGCGCCGGCCGCGTCTCAGCTACAACATCGCGATCTACCATCGCTCGAAGGCCGGCCAGTCGATCGACGAGGCGGGAGCCGCGCTCGCGGGACGCGCATGACCGAGGACGAGCGGTGGCAGGACGAGGAGTACGAGCCCGCCGCCATCGAGCCCGCCTACGAGCCGGACGGGCGCCGGCTGCGTCCAAATCCGACGGCCGTGGTCCTGGCCGTCGCCGTCCTCCTGTCCATCCTGTTTCTCGCCTATGCGACCGCCACGCGTGACGTCCCGCTGATGACTTCGGCCGCCGTCGTCGTCGGGCTCGTCCTGGTCGTTGTTGCGTTCACCGGCGCGGTTTCGACCGTTCGAGCGGGTTCGGAGGGCCGTGCCGGGCGTGCCTTCCTGCTGGCGATCCTCGGCGGACTGGCAGGTCTGCTCGCGTTCGGGTGCCTGACCGTCGCGGCGCTCCTCGTGCTCGTATACCGGCTGGCCTAGCCTCGGCTACACTCGCTGAGCTGCCGCCGGTCGCGCGCTGTCAGGCGGTTCCGACCCGGCCCCCATCGTCTAGAGGCCTAGGACGCCACCCTTTCAAGGTGGAGATCAGGGGTTCGAATCCCCTTGGGGGCACTCGAACCGTCTTTTCGAAGAATGGGCAGGCGCGTGGAAGTCCATGTGATCGTGTGAAGCTACGCCGGCATATCTCTGGCAGGCATGGATCGCGAATTTCGTCGCGTATAGCGAGCGGTGACCGTGGAACGTTTGCGGACGCCCGGCCGGTCGTTCGGGAGGGTGTTCTAACCGATCCCGTGGCCGAGTCCTCGTTCCATAGTGAAGCCCCAGGCCCAAAGGCCTGAGGCTGAGGCTCCGGGGGTTTGGCCGTCAGCGGCGGTCTCCGCCGCCGCCACGGTGGATGTCAGCGGCTCGGCGCGCCGACTGGCTGACGCTCGACAACGGCAAGCGCCTTGACCGGATTGTCGGTCGCGAAGGCGATCTGAACGTTGCCGCCGGCCGTCCCAAGCGGTAGGGCCGCGTCGATGTTGACGCCGGCCTGGCCGAGCGCCTTGGTCACCTCGGCGAGCGTCCCCGGCCGATCGGCGAGCGACGCCGTCACGAGCTCGATCGGGCGGTACTGCCACTGGCCCTGGGTCAGGGCCTGGCGGGTTCCTGCATCATCGCTCGTCACAAGGACGGCCGTGCCGCTGTCGCCGCACGTCGCCCCGCTGAAGCCGGTGATGTTGATGCCCTTGGCGGCGATGGCCTCGGCCACCTTGCCGAACTCGCCGGGCTTGTTCTTGAGGTCCACGATGAACGCATTCATGCGGGTACCTCCATGGCAATGCCGACTCGGGCGACGGACTGACTGTGCGTCGCACGCGGGCCGGGGGAAGACTTAATTCTACGCCCGTGTGTCGAATCCGAGTCGAATATCGGCAGATCGGGCATACCACAGTTGCGATGAAAGCCTCGTCACAATTGCCCGATGGTGCTGGCCGACAATGGCTAGCCGGTGGTCAGTTCCGCCAGTGGCCCGGTATCGGATAGACCTTCCGATCCATGGAACTCCACGATCGTCGCGCGCCGAGCGGTCGAACCGGCTATCTGGTGAGCAACGACGACGTTGCCCGACACGGCGCCGCCGTCTTTCATGCGCCCGGTGAATTCGCCATCGTCCGCGACCGGGCGGGCTCGCATCACGACTCGGGCGATCCACCGCGCCTGCCCGGCATCGTCTTCCCAGGAGTCCACCGTCGCCCCGGGCAACGGCTGCCCCGCAAACGTGACATCGCACAATGCGAAGCGGCGGTGATGATGGGCCACGTTGCCACGGTAACAGGCTCTCTGACTGGGTTGATGGTCACGATGCCGCGAGGGTGTCCATTGTCCGCACGGATTGAACCTCGCCATCTCGCGCGGACTCGCAAGGTTTTTGGAAAGGTCAGAGCGGCCTTCACGCACTCTGAGCAAGATCGACTGCCTCCGCGTGCCGCGCGCCAACCTCAGACACCGACAGGCTATCTGACCAGGATGACCGTGGTCCGGCGCCAAAATGCGCCGTACAGCCTCGTAGAGCACGGCGACCGCTACTCCCAGGAACAGGAGGGCGTTTCTGCGCCTAACGCAAAATCAGACATGTAACGCGCTGTCGACCACTCTTCGCACTGGAGCGCCACGAAAGTGATGGGCCTACTGCGGCGGCTGCACCGAGATCGGCCCGTTCAGGTCTGAGAAGGCGTGATCCATGATGTGACCCTCGGCACGCATCTCCTCGCGTTGGATGATGCCGCCTGACTCACTCACCCAGACCCTAAACCAGGCCGGCACGTCGGGTCGGACGAACGTGATCATCTGGGACGGCACGCCGTCGACAGTTTCGGTGCCGACGACTCGGGCCGCCGCGGCGCCCTGCCAGAAGTCGCGGTAGTAGCCGGTCGGCCACGAGAAGCCCGGCGCGGGGAATGTCGATTTCTGCCACGGACCGCCCCCTTCGCGCCTGAACTCCTGCTGGCCAATGAGGATCTGCGTCGTGTCCTTGAGCGTGATCTGTGCCCTGTCCGGTGCCTGGAAGCGGTATGTCGAGACGTAGGTCGGGCCGCCAACACTGCCGCTCAACGTCTCGGTCATGACCGCGGTCTTCAGGGCCTCTTCAGCCGACAATGTCCGAGCGAGTGCACTCGACCCCTCCGGCGCCGGAAGGGGCACCCTTTCCGAAATCGAAATCGCGCCACGATTGGAGTCGATGTCGACCTTCAGCTGCCAGAGGCCTGCGTTCCCCAACATGCCGTGACCTGCGAAACAGCCGAGCCCGCATGACTGGCCAAGGGGAATCTGCCTGGACGCGCCGGCTGCGCTCAAAGTCAATCGCGCGTTACGGAGGCCGTCGCCAGGGTCCACGCCCAAGACCTGGACGCGTATCTCGGCCGGACCGGGCTTGGGCGGCAGCACGGTGAGCCCGACGACGAACGGTCCTGAGGCGTCAGCGATCGAGAGCGCGTCCCGCTGCCCGAGCAGGGCAAGCACCGGATCGGTCGACGTGAGCTGCGATGCGGTCGCCTCGGCCTCGCGAGGCGGGTTCGGGAACCCCACCAGCAGGGTCGCAAGGACAAGGGCGACGCCGGCCGCTGTCGCCTCGGCCCGGACCGGGACGCGCAGCGTCGACTCTGCGGTAGCCGGGCGCCGCCGCCAGATGAAATGGAGCAGGCCGAAGGACGCCATCAGGACGAACGCCAGCGACTTGGCAACCAACGCCAGCCCATAGCCGGTCTCGACAAGATCGGCCGGGTCGGCGAGCTCGAGGATGGCATTCACCAGTCCCGTGCCGGCGGTCAGCACGGCGGCCGTGACGGCGTAGGGCGTAAACGTCCCCAGCGCGCGGCGGATGTTCGGCGCCGCGAGCAGCGACGTCCCGATCGAGTAGATCCAGACGCCCACAACGGCCAGGTGGATCGCGAACGACGCGATGGCGATCGGCGGGAGAACGGAAGAGGCCGCGTGCCCGGAGGCGGCCTCGGCGACGATCGCCAAGCCTGCAAGCACCCCCGCCGCCTTGGCCGACCGGGCACCGATCAGGACACCGATCGACGTCGCAGCGAGGACCGCCAGTCGCGCTTC
>Ga0066652_100002016_pt1 | contig 10897 bp, 13 predicted proteins | sample GraSoiAngelo_101_FD_71413 | JGI IMG/M metagenome (GOLD analysis project Ga0066652, IMG submission 71413) | Grasslands soil microbial communities from the Angelo Coastal Reserve, California, USA - 14_0903_02_30cm | ecosystem: Environmental > Terrestrial > Soil > Grasslands | place: USA... | reverse complement strand
AATCGCCTCGTCCCGGACCCCGCGCCGATCACACGCCAGGATTTCGGGTATCGTGACGGCAGGATCGGCGGCTGGATTCAGCGGTCCACCACGCCGGCATGGTACGCAAAGGTCATTCAGCCCGTCACGTTGGAAAGGCCACTGACCGCCAGCGGCACGTTCGCGGTGCGGGGTAGCCAGGGCGGCAGCGGCGTTTTGTTCGGCTGGTTCAATTCGCAATCCCGCGGCTGGCGCATGCCGAACTCTCTCGTCATTCGCCTGGACGGCAACGCCAACAATTGTTGGATCTTCTTCGAGTACGGCACCCACTCGTGGTTCACCGGCGGCGGCGCGACCTTCGAAGGTCGCTATCAAACCACAAAGACAAAGCCGTTGCCGGCGGACGGCAAAGCACATCCCTGGCGGCTGCAGTACCGGCCGCAAACCGGCGACGTCGAATTCGCGCTCGATGGCAAAAGCTATTTGGCGCGCATGCCCGAAGCGCATCGAACCGACGGCGCCACATTTGATCGCTTTGGTTTTGTAAACCAACAAACGACTGGCGACGGCATCGAGGTCTATTTCGATGACCTTGACATCAATGGCGAGCGATTCTCCTTCGACACCGACCCGCAATGGGAGGCACATGGCAACAAACTCGAATTCCACGATCGCGTCCGCCGCCCGTTCCATGACTTCGGCCACACGGCCCCCAACCAGGTTGGTGGCATCATCTGGCGGGATGAGCAGCCGGCATACTATGGAAAGCCGATCAAACCCTTAACTCTCGAAGACGCATTCTCGGCATCCGGCACAATCACTTTCCGCGGCGCAGGCTCCGACAGCGGCGTTTACTTTGGGTTCTTCGATGCCGCATCCAAGCGCCACAAACTCACCCCGGACCATCACGCGCAACAGACCAACCTGCTGGCAATCGCGGTTGAAGGCCCAAGCAGGATCGGACATTACTTTCGAGCCGGTTATCGCAACGGCAAAGCCGAAGGCATGCTCGAAACCACCGGCCCAACGATTAAACCCGATGGCAGCACGCACCGATGGTCGATGCGCTACGATCCTGAGGGCCAAATCACCGTCACATTCGACGATCGCACAGAAGTGACTCGCATCCGGCCGGAACACAAAGCCCCCGGCGCCCGCTTCGACCGCTTTGGCATCATCAACATGCAAAGCGGCGGACACTATGTTGAGATTTACCTCGATCAATTGCAATTTACGGGAAATTAGATTATGCGCTCATTCATTCTATTACTCGCAACCACCATTGCGCTGCACGCAGCGGACTTGAAGCTGAAGACTGCTGACGCGCCGCCGCCCATGGACCTCAACCCTTCAATCCAGCAATTGCTGCAGCCTAAAGCCGTTCAGTTGCTGGACGGCGACAAGCCCATTTTCCAGTTCTGGCTCGTGAAAGAGTTGCCCGGATCCAAGCTCGATTCGCTCAAGCCCGCCACCTTGCTGGGCGCGGTCGCAGTGTCGAAGGCACAACGGGATTATCGCGACGACGATCTCGCGGCCGGCGTTTACACCATGCGCTTTGCGCTTCAGCCGCAGGACGGCAACCATCTCGGCAGCGCCGATTTCACCACCTTCGCCATCCTTACGCCCGCCAAAGTCGACACCAAACCCGACGGCATCACTGACTACAAATCACTCGTGAAAGCCAGCAGCAAGGAAACCACCACCGATCATCCCGTAATCCTCAGCCTGCGCCCGACGAAAGGCGATGCGGTGGAGTTAGTCGAACCGGCGCCCGAACACAAGAGTGTGCGCGTGAAGATTGGATCGGTCCCATTCGAAATCGTCTACGAAGGCAAGGGGCACAAGTAAAAATTAATTACAATTTCGCCCATGATCCGCGCACCAGCACGCGCATCATCGGCGTGCCCGGCGGCAGCTTGGTCACGGTGCGGAAATTTTGATCGAATGTCCAATTGCGTTTGGGCGGGCTATAATAACTGCTGCCGTTGTCCCATCGAGCGGTTGCCCAGCGGCTGTCGTACATCACCACCATCGAGCCATTGTACGTAAACGTGGCATTGCCCCAGTTCTCGAGAAAGCGCGGGAAATTCTCGACGCCGCCGCTGTAACTGCCCGGGATAGTTTCCACAATCCCGGCCAGGAAGGCCGCGTTGACCGTCGTATTCACGGCAGTGCCACTGCCAGTTGAATCATTGAAGGCGCTTGAAAGAATCGTGATCGAATCGCCAATCACCGCCGCAGGTTTCGTCGCGGATGTGTTCGACGAGCCAAGAAACGCCGCGGGAGCATTGTAATTGCCCTTGATGTACATCGGGTCCGGGCTCGCGACCGTCAAACCATCAGGCAGAAGCATTTGGCCGTTGATCAACCGAACACCGGGCTCCGTATTTGCCGGACGGCCCGTGCGCACGTCGGCGACGTAAACGATTCTGATATTTTTGTCCAGATACGGCAGGTTCGGCCTGAGCACGGTGTTGTTCGCGTTCCATGTGTTCAGCTTCGCAATATCCAGATCAAGCACCGTCACGGTCTTCTCTTCGCGATTGTTCATGAACCACGCTCTATTCGTGGTGCTCATGAACTTGGCGACTTCGCTGACGGGGACCTTGGTGGTGAACACATCGAATGCACCGCTGCTGGCAATTACGGCGGGATTCGTGAACGACCCGCCCACACCATTGGTGACGAGAATGACCAGGTCCGCCTTATTGTGGAAACGCTGCCGTCCCATCAGGGACGTGAGTGACTCAATTGCCGGCGGCGGCGGCACCTCCACGATCAGCCGCACGGTGCTCGGGCTGTTGTTAGTGCCGATCGGCAGATTCAGGCTGCTGACACGGCTAGTATGCTCAGCTTTGTAAATAATCGTGCCGCTTCGCGTGAGCGGGTCACCGGGCTTTTTATCGTGAATGATTTCACCGGCGGCCGTCACATCGCTGTTGAAAGTCAGCACGTTGCCGGGATCGAGGTAGATATTGGCGTTGCAATGCACCGGGCCTGTGACGGTCATCTGCGGCCCGGGATTGATCTCCAGGTCGATATTGTAAAAGATTGCGAACTGGAAAATCGGAATCGACGCAAGGTCCACGTCCTGTTGAATTCCGCCGATCACGTTGATGAGCCGCCCCGCCTCGCGCGCGCGTGAGGCGATTCGGATCGGGGTGGCGTAGCCGCGCAGCCCGTGGTATTGCGACGTCAGGTCCCGGTATTCCGTCGCGGCGGAATTATCGACCGTGGTGCGGCTCGCCGTGTTTTGGAGGTCGTAAAAGGCGTAGCTGTTCCAGTCCTTGTTCTCATTCCCGTTCGGAATCATCGTCCGATACACGCCGAGGTTGGCAAACACCATGTTCTCGCCCTCCGCGTCATAATCCATTTTGATCTGCGTCAGCACTTTCTCGGTGGCGGCCTCGGCGGCGGCAAGCGAGCGGAAGTATTGATTGTTCCGTTCGTTGAGGAACACGTTGGAACGGGACCAATTCAGCGCACCGGCCAGTATAATGGCACTCACTCCCAGGAACAAAATCACCAGCAGCAAGGCGTGCCCCTGGCGCTTACCGGTTGAATAGCCAATGTTCGTTTTCATAACTCACATGATCTTCCGTCGGGTCGCTTTGGTTTTGATCGTGTAATACTCGTAGAACCCGCCGGACCCGACCGTCTTTCTGGGATACTGCGTTTCAAAGAAATCCAGGCGCACCGAGATGACACGGTTATTGGCGTTATTGGTCAGCGGGTTGCCTGTATAATCTTCGGCGCCAAAAATCCATTCGTTGCTCACAGACTTGGCGATTGTCCACATGCGCGCAGAACCATCGGTGACCCGCTGAACGGCCTGTGCGTTTCTGTCCCAATAATATTTGATATACGTGTTCGTATTCGTGCTGGGATGAATCAGGAGCGCATTGCCAATTTGCTTCAATCCCGGCGTGATCTCCGTGAAACTTTTATTGTCGCCTTTGCCGACCCGCACAATGTGGGCGGAACGAATTTCATCCACCAGTCGCCCCACGGTTTTACGGGCATCGTCGCTGGCCGAGAGCTTGGGACGCGTGAGGCTGAACATGCGAAAGCCATACACCTGCGTCATGATGATCATCCCCATGATGATTACGAAGAGGACCATGCTGACCATGATCTCCGGCAGCGTGAAAGCCATGCGATATTTGCGTCTGAACAGTTTCATTGGTCGGGGGCGCGGTAGGTCACGATTGAATTCGTGAACGTGCGCCGGTTCATAAAGTTCCAGGTGCACTCGACCTTGATTTGCCGCAGCGGCGGCTTGGTCGAGATGGTTGTGACATAAACGCGGTTGGTGCCGTAAGTGATGTTGTTGCCGCTCATGGGCAGATCGAGAATTTCGGGTTGCGTCAGCCAATTGGTGTTGCTGCCGAGTTCGTCCTTGCCGGCCGGGTCCCATTTGGCGGCGCGCGCCTGCTCAAGGCCGCGCATGGCTTGCGAATGCGCCGCCAGCGAATAAGCCGAGGACTGACCTTGAACAAAGATTTGCATGAAACCGCTCGCGACACCGGCCACTGTGATGCCGGCAATCGCCATCGCCACGATCATCTCGACCATCGTGAACCCCTTGATCTTGCCCCACTTTGACACGTTCAGTTTCATGTTAATTACACCTCCTCATAGAGCATCGAGTCTGCCATCCAAGTGCTCGCAAAATTGAGAGTTCGCCAGGCCGGTTTGTCTTAATCCAATACAGTGTCCCCTGCGCTACTGATTTCACCGGGTCCGGGTAGGCACCTGCTGGCAGGAAAAGCGGGTGAATCCTCCTTTCAGTCCGGCCGTTCTGGAAGCACAGTTGGCCCATGAAAAAGACATACGTCATCTCCTGGAGATCGCGTATCGGACCGGCGGCGGGCCAGGGCAAAAGGCGCTTCGCGCGCGATGAAGCTCAACGGCTCGCCGAAGAGCTGAACCGCGAATACCCCGGATTTATCCACGAAGCCGTGGATTGCCTTGAGGAAGAAACGGACGCTGAACCGCCCGAGATCGCCGCCGCCGCCTAGCGGATAAAAATCTTCCGACCCGTTCGCGAAGCCGATACGTTAAACGCATCGGACAGCTTATGGGCGCGAAAAAATTCTTGCTCGGATCGCTCTTGGTCAATGCAGGTCTCGCCGCGGTGGTGTTGTGGCCGCGGCCGAAACTGCCAACAACTGCCGAAACAGTCACGCCCCCACCCGAACCCGTCGCTGAAGAACGGCCCATCGAGCGGAAGACTGCGCTCGTTGCCCCGCCATCAAAAGCTTTCCACTGGAACCAGGTCGAGTCGAGCGACTTTCAGCAATACATGGCCAACCTGCGCGCCGTCGGCTGCCCGGAAGAGACGATCCGGGACCTGTTGATCGCCGAAGTTAATAAGTTATATGCGCCGAAGTTCGCGGCGCTGATGGCGCAAACCCAGCAGTATGATTATTGGAAGCCATCGTCCAAAAAGGCGCGCCAGGGCCTGACGAAACAACTCGATGTGTTACGGACCGAAAAACGCGAGTTGCTGAAGACGCTGCTCGGCATCGATTCCGATCCGCACGAGCAATGGGCAAACATCACCGCCGACCAATTGGTCGAACAGGGGCGCTTCGCATTCCTCTCCGCGGAGAAACAAAAGCAGTTGCGCGACATTCTCGCGCGATACGACCTGAGCGGGGACATCGATCCGAAAAAGATACGCCAGAATCGCCGAGACGAACTCGCACAGGTGCTTTCCCCGGAGGAGCTGTACCAGTTCGATCTTCGCGACTCGAACGCCGCCGACTCCGTGCGCGGCCGTTTCGGCGACGCGGACCTGAGCGAGGCGGAATATAAGAAGCTGTTCGATTTGCGAAAAGCGTATGAAGACGCCGTGGGCGCGTCGGCGGATTACAGCGACCCGGAAAAGATGCGCAAACGAAGCGAGGCTCGGAAGCTCCTCGATGAAGCTTATAAGAACGCTCTGGGCGATCAACGCATGGAAGAAATCGCGCGGCAGACAGACCCGGGGTGGCGTTCGCTCACGCAAATCGGCCAGCAATACAACCTGGACCAGCAAACGCTCGATCGAGCTTACAGCATGCAACAAGCGGCGGCGCAACAAATGGCGCAGCTATTCAGCGACCCGAACCTGCCCCGTGATGACCGGCGCAAAGCCATGGATGCGATCACTGCGGAACTGCAGCAGAATATGGCAACGGTCCTCGGAGCTGGTCCCGCGCAGGACTTGCAAAAGGCAGGCCCGCAAATCACTTTCAGCACTGGCGCCGGCGATGCGTTCACGATTTCTACCATGCCGCACGGTGCCGTTAGCGCTCCAGCCGGTGGGTCACTCCTGATCGATCGGCGAATCAAACAACCGTAAGCTCCCTGTTCATAGCGAGTGTGCCGAGCCGTTTTTTAGTGGTGGTCATTCACGTCGATTCACTCTCCTAAACCGACAAGGCCCAAGCGACAGACGCCAAGGAGGTGGGGGTTGGGGAACCCCGCTGAAGAAACGTTCTGCCGCCTGGACCAAATCACGGCCGGGCTCGTACAACACCCGACCAATGGACCCATCGTGAGCTTTCAACAATGTCTGTCAATAACAAATTTCCCAGAAACTGCGGCACGAAGCGCCGTGAATACGGCCGTCTACGGCCGATAACTCGAAGGCGCAGATTCGGTGGTTCTTTTGGACGGACCCCTGGTCCTGGGCCACGCCTGCATAAAGCCATGGACGAAAGGGACGGCCTGTTGCGCAATTCTGATCGCGCCCCAAATGCGCGCCAGCGTGCTGACCTTTTCTTTTCCGGGCTCACCATTCGTGGCCACTTTGTTTTTGCGCCGCCCGCGGAACAGCCACGCTGCCAGCGGACCGCTGAGCACCAGCAGCGGGGAGACGGTTCGGACAAGTGAAAGTGTTTTGGGGACCCAACCGACCGCCGCCTGGATTTGTTGCAGATCATTCGCGAGCGCGCGCCGATACAAATCGCCGCGCGCGATCAGGTCCTGCTTCTGCTCGGCCAAAGTTTTTACTTTCGCTGCAGCCATTCGTGGTCCTTCCGGAATTCGTCAATCGTTGCGGAGAACGGTGGCGTCTCATCGTGCATGCGAGCGCGCGCCTTCAACAAGGCGAAGACTGCCAGGCCCAAATACACAATCAGGAACCCGCCAGCCGCCCAGGCGCGCTTTTCCTGTGGCACAAAAAGAATCACCATGGTGGTGAACGCGACCAGGGCCATAAGACCGCACAAAACCGCCACGCAAACCCAGATCAGCACGCTGACGGCGTGGTTCTTTTCCTCGCGCAATTCGAGCGCGAACAATTCGATCCGGTTCTGGACCGCGCCGACACTGTTCGATGCCAACCGGCGCGCGGCAGCGGTCCACCCCGAATCCTGATCTGTATTAGCCATTAATAATTAGCGCCGGGCAATCAGCACGCCAATCAGCACGCCCAGCCCAAACGCGACCCCGAGCGATTCATAGGGATGCTCGCGGATGGCGCGGTCGGTCGCCTTTGCGCCCGCCACGGTGCCTTCCTGCACCCGAACTTTCGCCGTATCCAACGCCTGTTTCAGCCGACCGGCCGCTTCCTGGCCTTGCTCAAGATATTCAGTTTCCATGTCCGTTGTTCGTTGTCCTGCTTCCGCCATATGCTTCTTTCTTGTTCGTTGTTAATGCCGTCGCACTGATACTACAAGTTTTGCGTCTCGCTTCTGAATGGGGTTTGTAACCCAAGACACCACGGCCTGACAACGCATTTAAAGATCTGTCGTATCGCACATTGGCTGGCAAGTGGTCATCATTGGTACGGCAGATTTTCAACCTGCACGCTGGTACTGTCGAGATGCGCCCAGCAACACCAATTGCTCCGCAAGCGGCTCCACCAACCCCGCCACGCCCAACCCCAAAAGACGCAGCGGCCGCGTCACGAGTTTGTGACGCGCGAGCAGGTAGCAGCCCAGGCGATAAATCTCTTCGCTGCCGGTGATTGGATCTTCGACGCTGATCTGCCGCGTGAGCGTGGTGAAATCGCTGTAGCGCACTTTCACTTGCACCGTGTGCGCCCCAAGGTGGCGGCGCTTCAGTTTTTCGGACAGCTCCTTCGCCGCGCCCCGGAGGAAGTCCCGAAGAATTTTTCGGTCCGCCGTGTCGGTATCGAACGTCTCTTCGCTGCTGATGCTCTTAACCTCATCACTCGTGTCCACCGCGCGATCGTCTTCGCCCAGCGCGAGTTGTTTCAGCGTGGGACCAAACGAGCCGACCAGCTCCCGCAAATCACCCGCAGCCTTCTGGAGGTCGGCCAGCGTGTGCATGCCGGCGCGATGCAGAATTTCTTCGGTCACGCGACCAACGCCGGGAATGACGCGCACGGGCAAGGGCGCGAGAAATGCCACTTTATCACGCTCCGGGATCAACGTGAGGCCGTCCGGTTTTTTGTAATCGCTGGCCAGCTTTGCGAGAAATTTATTCGAGGCCACGCCGATGCTGGCCGTCAGATTCCGCTCGGCTTTAATTTGCGCCTTGAGCTCCCTTGCGATTGGCGCGGCAGCGCTCAAATCCGGCAAGTCGGGCAACTGCACGTAAGCCTCGTCGATCGAGACCTGTTCGATCGCCCCGTCAGTCCGCGCGACGATATCCATGATCTGATGGGATTCGGCGCGATAAACGTCCATGCGCGGGTAAATGAACACGCCGGCCGGGCAAAGCCGCCCGGCGGTGGCACTGGGCATCGCCGAACGGACGCCGAACTTCCGCGCCTCGTAGCTGGCGGCGCAAACCACGCCCCGTCGACTCGGTGGAGCGCCGACAATCACCGGTTTTCCGCGCAAATCGGGGTTGTCCCGCTGCTCGATAGCGGCATAGAAAGCATCCATATCAAGATGGAAAATGGTGCGCGGCATCGCGTTTCAACGAATCTACCATTGTTTCCTTTGGTAGAGCGAGGCGTTCGGAGTTCCGCCTTCAAGCGGTCGGCGGTCGGATGCTTCCGGTGCTGCCTTCCGAAAAAAATTTGTTACAAAAAACGCTACATAGCTCTTTACTCGTTTCGAAATTTGAGCAAAGATAAGACAGGTTAACAGTTGGTTCATTTTGAATTGGACGAATTGACGACGACAACCATGGACCTACATCATCCGATCCTACGAGAGTTCCCGGACGACCGGGAGACAATTAAGAGACTCAAAGCAAGCGACGAGCGGTTCCGGAAGATGTTCGAGGAGTATCACCAGTTGGACGACGCGATCTATCGCATCGAAGAAGAGATCGAATTTGCGTCCGACCAGGAAATCGAAGAGATGAAGAAACGGCGTGCCTGGTTGAAAGACCAGATATATCACACCATTCGGCATCCTTCGATTGCGATTGCCGCTGCGGCCCTCCAGGCCCAGCAGCCGCAACGCGCGGTGGCCACTCCCTGAACTGCCGAGAATTGGGCGCGAGCCTTGAATCGCGACCCGGAAATTGACCGGGCCAGAGGAGAGTATTTTTCAGGCCGCAAACGGCCATGAGTTAACAATCCTCCAGGCAACTTCGGCTTCAGGTAAGTCCGCTCGACAGGCACCCTGAACAAATTTCGGCCAGTTTCCCGAGCACGCGGCGATTTGCAGCCACCCGCCTCGCGCTTTGAGGCGCCCCAAAAAAATCTCAAGGCCGCGCGAATGCGCGGGCGTCATTGGGCTGCGTACACAAAAAATAGCCACAGAGTTTTTGCCCTGTGGCTATTCGCTGTTTGGTGCACAGCGGCGTTAAACGCGCGGATGGCGCGACCGACGCCCGAATGCGAGCCGATACAGCAATAGCAATAAGATTGCCCCACCGACCGAAGCTATAAATCCAGCCGGTTGACCCGGTTGATACCACCCCAGCGCCTGGCCGATATACTTCGCAACAAAAGCCCCTGCTATACCCAGCAGAGTCGTGATGATAAACCCACCCGGATCATTTCCGGGCATCAGCAACTTCGCCACGATGCCAACCACCAGACCGATCAGGATTGTGCCAAGAATTTCCATATAACCTCCTTGCCCATTCCTTAACACAGCATCCTTGTCCCCGCACACAAATCCTGATGGGGTCTTGTCCCGAACAGGCGCCGTCCGGCGTCCCCGCGCAGCAGTAGCAGAACAGCGGAGTTCCAGCGGCCGCAACGTGGAAGGCGAGCGTCCTCGCGAGCCGAAGCCGAAAAAAGTGGTGGTAGGAACTGGATTTGAACCAGTGAAGGCGTAAGCCAGCAGATTTACAGTCTGCCCCCGTTGGCCACTTGGGTATCCTACCAACCGTGCGGGCTCGAAACTGTATATGCCCTTCCCACCACGCGCAACAGCCAATTGGGCGTCTTAACGCCCTCTTTCGCGCACCTATTTCCGCACGTTCATCGACAGAATGCTCGCCCCGTGCGTCACCAGGCCGCTCCCACCCGTGATCACTCGCCGCACCGGCACCCCGGTCTTCGGATCTTTCTTCAGTGCCGGATCGCTCATCCGCTGCTGGACTTCGAACCGGCGCGGTTTCTCCTTTGGATTGCGTGGGATCGTTTCGTAAATGTAAGTCGCCATAGCTGATCTCACCTGTTTTATAGCGGATTTTCGGCCTGATTGCCAGCGTCTCTCGCACGCAGGAGAACCCCTACTGGCCCTCGGAATACCCGTGGCTGACTCTTCCTTATGAAGGTGATCATCACGTTTTTGGTTTCCATCATGGTCGCGAACACCGCCCCGCCTTCGGAGCTGTCTCAACGCGTTCCGCTGAAGCTCGCACACCTTGCCGAGATCAAAAAGCAGGATCCCCAACGCACCTTTCGCGTCCGCACGCCTGACACGGCGGACGTCGTCGCGCAAATTTCGAAGGTCGTTCTCGACAGCGAAGGGCAGCGGCCGAAATTCGCGATGCTTTATCTATTCGATAACGTCGGCCAGAATCGTCCCCAAATCGTTGCCCCGTGGGA
>Ga0066652_100002014_pt1 | contig 10900 bp, 9 predicted proteins | sample GraSoiAngelo_101_FD_71413 | JGI IMG/M metagenome (GOLD analysis project Ga0066652, IMG submission 71413) | Grasslands soil microbial communities from the Angelo Coastal Reserve, California, USA - 14_0903_02_30cm | ecosystem: Environmental > Terrestrial > Soil > Grasslands | place: USA... | reverse complement strand
CTGTTCCGCAATCGCCCGCACGAGCGACGCCGGGGTCACGACGCGCGCAAACGGACCGAAGCTCAGAATCCAGCTCTGGAGCGCGCGATCGATGCAGACCTCGAGCGTCATGCGCAGTGCGCCGGATGCGTTTTCGTCAATCTTCTGCGACGCATGCCACACGCGTGACCGTATGTAATCGGCAACGCTGGGCTGAAATTCGATCTCCACGCGCTCCGGCGGTCCGGAATGGACGCCCAGCGAATGGGGAAACGCCGTGTCCGGCAGCTCCTCGATTGGAGTGAAGCGTTCCTCGAGGAGCGACATCTCGCGGATCCGATCGATCGCGAACGTCCGGACCTCGCCGTAATCCGGGACGTACGCGAGCAGATACGACGCGCCGTTCGCGTACGCGAGCTTGTACGGGTGCACGAGATACGGCTTCGTCCGATCGCTCGACTTCGAGTGATAGACGATGCGCGCCTGGCGCAGGTGGAGCGTCGCGTCGAGCGCGCGGGCGACGATCGCGGACGAGTCGCCGCCGGGCTTTGCCGTCGCGTCGGCTTTCGTGGCGATCACACGCGGGAGCTGATCGAGGAACGTCCGCATGTGCGGCGTCAGCACCGCCGCGAGCTTCTCGAATGCGGTATCCACGTCGTCGCGAAACGGCGTCCCCGCGAGCGACTGCACGAGCGTCCGGCTGAAATACAGCGCGCACACTTCCGACAGCGTCAGGCCGGCCGCGAGCCCTTTGAACGACTGGCCGTTGACCCGCCAGCGGGTGCGGCCGTCGTCATGCGACTTGTCGTCGAAGATCGGGAAGCCGGCTTCCTCGAGCGCCTGCAGATCGCGGCGCACGGTGCGCGTCGTGACGCCGGAGAGGTGCGCGAGCTCGTCGACGGTCAGCCCGAGCCCGCGCGAGCGTTCGAGCTCGCGGAGCATCGTCCACTGACGGATGACCTCGGCGTTGCGGGGCACGGGGGCATTCTAGCAATTGCAGAATTGCAGGATTGCAGAATTGCAGGAAGGAAAGGCGTTAGGGCATCAAGAAAGATCGAGAAGATCCCGTCTCGCCTTCACTTTCTGCCATCCTGCAATTCTGCCATCCTGCAATTGCTGCCTACTCCAGGGACAGCCGGCGCAGCAGATTGAAGTCCGAGAGCATCTTGCCCGCGCCGAGGACGACCGTCGACAGCGGATCTTCCGCGACCTGCACCGGCAATCCCGTTTCCTCGCGCAGGCGCTTGTCCAGATTCTTCAGCAGCGCGCCGCCGCCGGTCAGGATGATGCCGCGATCGTAAATGTCGGCGGAGAGCTCCGGCGGAATGCGCTCGAGCGCGTCATGCACGGCCTGCACGATTGCCTTGACGGGCTCTGCGAGCGCCTTGCGGATTTCGTCGTCGCTCATGATCACCGTCTTCGGACGGCCTTCCATCAGATGGCGGCCTTTGACCTCGATGGTGCACGGCGGGTCGAGCGGATACGCGGATCCAATATCCATCTTGATTTGCTCGGCGGTCCGCTCTCCGATGAGCAGGTTGTGGGCCTTGCGCGCGTGACCCATGATGGCTTCGTCGAGCTCGTTGCCCGCGACGCGGACCGACTTGCCGTAGACGACGCCCGCGAGCGAGATGACGGCGATGTCCGTCGTCCCGCCGCCGATGTCGACGACCATGTTGCCTGACGCCTCGGTGATCGGCATGCCGGCACCGATGGCCGCGGCCATCGCTTCCTCGACCAGATGGACTTCGCTGGCTTTCGCGCGCATCGCGCTGTCCTTGACTGCACGGCGCTCGACCTGCGTGATCTCGGACGGCACGCCGATGACCACCCTCGGGCGGAGCCAGCCGCTGCGCTTGTGTGCCTTGCGGATGAAGTGCGTCAGCATCTTCTCCGCGGCTTCGAAGTCGGCGATGACGCCGTCCTTCATCGGCTTGATGGCGGTGATGTTTCCGGGCGTTCGACCCAGCATCTCCTTGGCCTCGGCGCCGACAGCCTCGATCCGCCCGTTGGTCTTGTTCAATGCGACGATTGACGGCTCGCTGACGACAATGCCGCGTCCGCGCGCGAAAATGCAGGTGTTGGCCGTACCGAGATCGATGGCGAGGTCGTGCGAAAAGCGGGCGAGCATCGAAGAGAACACCAGGTCTCCTAACGGTTGAGCAGAGGCAAGAATGGTTACGGGAGAGAAGGAATCCTGCGCGCCGAAGCAAGCGCGGTGCCTGGGCTGCGTCGATCGAAATCATCGAAAACGCGTGCGAATCTTCGTTTTCATTTCGTCAACTCGGCCGTATCCAATTACGGATTCGTCGCCGCGAGTCTGCGAGTGTGAGTGATACAGTCTTCGAGGCTCGCTATGGACTTCAGGCCGAGCGACGAACAAACACTGTTGCGGAGAACGGTCCGCGACTTCGCGGAGACCGAAATCCGCCCGCATGTGCGTGAGTGGGACGAGGCTCAGCATTTCCCGGCTGAGCTGATGCCAAAGCTCGCCGGTCTCGGTCTGCTCGGTATTCAGATCCCCGAGGCCTATGGCGGCGCCGCGATGTCGGCGGTCGACTACTGCATTTGCATCGAAGAGATCGCCCGCGTCGATCCGTCGGTCGCGCTGTCGCTCGCCGCCCACAACGGGCTTTGCTCCTCGCATATCTTTCTGTTCGGGACCGAAGCGCAGAAGCAGACGTACCTCGCGCCGCTGGCCCGTGGAGAAAAAATCGGCGGCTGGGGACTGACCGAATCGACATCAGGCAGCGACGCCGCCGGGATGCGGACGACGGCGGCGAGGGCCGGCGAATGCTGGGTGATCAACGGATCGAAGACGTTCACGACGCACGGGCGCGTGTGCGACACGATGGTCGTGATGGCGGTTACCGACCGCGCCGCCGGCTCGAAAGGCGTCTCCGCATTCATCGTCGAGCGCGGCACGCCGGGCATGACGGCCGGGAAGAAAGAAGACAAGCTCGGCATGCGCGCGAGCGAGACGAGCGAAGTCCTCTACGAGAACTGCCGCGTGCCGTCCTCCCACCTGCTCGGCGAATTAGGCCGCGGCTTCATCGACACGATGCAGGTCCTCGACGCGGGCCGCATCGGCATCGCGGCGCTGGCCGTCGGGCTCGCCCAGGGCGCGTACGAAGCCGCGCTCAATTACTCGCGCGAACGGCGCTCGTTCGGGAAGGTGATCGGCAGCTTCCAGGCGATCCAGTGGAAGCTCGCGGACGCGGCCACGAAGATCGAGGCGGCGCGGCTGCTCACGTACCGGGCGGCGTATCTCAAGGAGCGCCGGCCGCGCACGACGCTCGAGTCGTCGATGGCGAAGCTGTACGCGAGCGAAATCGCCGTCCGCGTCGCCGAGGACGCCGTACAGATTCACGGCGGTTACGGCTTCGTCAAGGACTATCCGGTCGAGAAATACTTCCGCGACGTCAAGCTGACGACGATCGGCGAAGGCACCAGCGAGATCCAGCGCCTGGTGATCGCGCGTCAGCTCCTGTCTCGATGAATCGGTCCGCGACGCTTGCCGAGCGCGTGCTGGCCGGGGACGCGCGCGCGGTGGCGCGCGCGATCTCGCTGATCGAGGACGAAGATCCGGCCGGCGCCGAGATCGTCCGCGCGGTGTTCGCCCGCACCGGACGCGCGTACCTCATCGGCGTCACCGGACCGCCGGGAGCGGGGAAAAGCACGCTGGTCGATCGGCTCGTCACCGCGCTTCGCGCGCAGAAGCTTGCGGTCGGCGTGATCGCCGTCGATCCCACGAGCCCGTTCAGCGGCGGTGCGGTCCTCGGCGATCGACTGCGCATGCAGGCACACGCGGGCGACGAAGGCGTCTTCATTCGCAGTATGGCGACGCGCGGCCATCTGGGCGGGCTGGCGCGCGCGACGGGCGACGCGGCCCTCGTGCTCGACGCCGCCGGCAAGGACCGCGTCGTCATCGAGACGGTCGGCGTCGGCCAGGACGAGGTGGACATCATCCGGACCGCGGACATCTCCATCGTGACGCTCGTGCCCGGCACGGGCGATGAAGTGCAGGCGCTCAAGGCGGGCATCATGGAGATTGCGGACATCTTCGTCGTCAACAAGGCGGACCGCGAGGGCGCGGACCGTCTGGTCGCCGCGATCGACGCGACCCTGTCGCTGCAGCATCCCGAGGCGGGCGCGTGGCAGCCGCCGGTCGTGAAAACGATCGCCACGAGCGGCGAGGGCGTCGCCGAGCTCGTCGAGGCGATCGGGCGGTTCCGCGAGCACGGCGCGTCGACGCAGGCCGAGCGGCGGCGCACGCGGAGCGCCTATCGGCTGCGCGAGCTGGTCGCCGATCGCTTCATGCAGCGGCTCGAGCGGGACGTCCTGCATCAGGGCGAGCTCGATGCGATCGTCGATCGGATCGCCACCCGCGAGCTCGATCCGTATACCGCGGCGAATGAGCTCCTCAAACGTGCGATAGACTCTAAGCCGCGAAATCACGAAAGCACGAAATCAACCTAGTCCGGTTTCGTGTTTTCGTGGCCTACACAACGACATGAAGGCCGTTCTCGATCACATCGGCATCGCGGTGAAGGATCTGGAGTCCGCGCTCGCGTTCTACCGCGACGCGCTCGGCCTCGAGATCGAAGGGACCGAAGACGTTCCGTCGCAGCAGGTCCGGGTGCACTTTGCCTCGGTGGGCGACCCGAAGATCGAACTGATCGAAGCGACGGCTCCATCGTCGCCGATCGCGAAATACATCGAGAAACGCGGCCCCGGCATCCACCACCTCACGCTGCGCGTGGACGATGTCGCGGCGGTGCTGGCGTCGCTGAAGGCGCGCGGCGTGCGGCTCATCGACGAGCAGCCGCGGCCGGGGGCCGAGGGATCGATGATCGCGTTCGTGCATCCCTCGAGCACGGGCGGCGTCCTCATCGAGCTGAAGCAGGCATGATCGCCGCGCGGGAGCGCGAAGCGAGGAAGCGGAGCGGGGTATGGGGCCCCGTGAGCGACCGAGCCGGCGTATGGAGCGGAGCCCCAGTAAAAAAATGACGATTGGCATCATCGGCGGCAGCGGCTTGTACGCCATGGCCGAGCTGACCGACGCGAAGGAAGAGAGAGTCGCGACGCCGTTCGGCGATCCGTCCGGCCCGTACATCGTCGGGACCCTCCGGGGCAAGCGCGTCGCCTTTCTCGCGCGCCACGGCGTCGGTCATCGGATTCTGCCGTCCGAGCTGAACTTCCGCGCGAACATCTACGGCTTCAAGGTTCTGGGTGTGGAACGGATTCTGTCGGCGAGCGCCGTCGGCAGTCTCAAACACGAATACAAACCGCTCGACATCGTCGTTCCCGATCAGTTCTTCGATCGCACGAAGGGGCGCATCAGTACATTCTTCGGAAGGGGACTCGTCGCGCACGTCGCGTTCGCGCATCCGCTGTGCGGCGACCTGTCGGCGATCGCGGCGGACGCCGTCCGGTCGGTCGGCGCCACCGTGCACCGCGGCGGCACCTACGTCAACATGGAAGGACCGCAGTTCTCCACGCTGGCCGAATCGAACCTCTATCGCGCGTGGGGATTCGACATCATCGGGATGACCAACCTGCAGGAGGCGAAGCTCGCCCGCGAAGCCGAGATCTGCTACGCGACGCTGGCGCTCGTCACCGACTACGACTGCTGGCACCCGGATCACGATTCGGTGACGGTCGATCTGATCATCGCGAACCTGATGCAGAACGCCGAGACGGCGAAGAAGACGATCGCGAACGCCGTCGAGCGGATCAGCGGCCCGCGCACGTGCGCGTGCAAAGACGCGCTCGCGACCGCCATCATCACGCGTCCCGAGCACGTGCCTCAGAAAACGAAAGACGAGCTCGCTCCGATCATCGGCCGGTACATGAAATAGGATCAGACGATGGTGAAGTTGACGGCAGCGATCGTGGCCCTCATGGCCGCGCTGGCGTGCGCGAATGCCGCCACCGCCCCCACGGCGGACGCGGCGAAGAGCGGCGAGTGGGGGGCCACCGGTGTCTCGCTCGAGGTGACCGCGAAAGGCGGAACGATCGAGTACGACTGCGGGCACGGCACGCTCGATCAGCCGCTGACGGTCGATCGCAGCGGAAGATTCACGGTGACCGGCCGGCACTTTCGCGAGGGCGGTCCGTCTCGCGACGACGACACCGGCCAGCCGGCTCGATACGACGGCATCGTGAGCGGCGACGCGATGGCCCTCACCGTCACGCTGACCGACGCCAAGACAACGCTCGGAACGTTCTCGCTCGCGTACGGGCACTCGCCGGTTCTGCATAAATGTCTGTGAAAAAAAATCTCGTCGTCACGGGATCGATCGCGTACGACTACCTGATGTCGTTTCCGGGGAAGTTCACCGAGCACTTTCTTCCCGAGCACATGCACCGCGTCAGCCTCAGCTTTCTCGTCGACTCGATGGACAAGCGGCGCGGCGGCTGCGCGCCGAACATCGCGTACACCCTGGCGCTGCTCGGCGAACGTCCGCTGCTGATGGCGACGGCGGGCGAAGACTTCGGCGAGTACCGCCAGTGGCTCGAGGCGGCCGGTATCGACACGACGCTCACCAGGCAGGTCGCCGGCAAGTTCTGCGCGTCGTTTTTCTGCAGCACCGATCAGAACAACAATCAGATTGCGTCGTTTTACACGGGCGCGATGGCGGACGCCGGCCAGTTGTCGTTCCGCGTCGTGCCGGACTGCCGGTTCGCGATCATCGCGCCGAACGATCCCGGCGCGATGGTGCAATACGCGGAGGAATGCCGCGCGCTCGGCATTCCCTTCATTTTCGATCCCGGGCAGCAGTGCGCGCGGATGGCGGGCGCCGACCTCGCCGACGGCGTCACCGGCGCGACCGTGGTCATCGTCAACGACTACGAGCTGGAACTGCTGCGGCAGAAAACCGGAATGGGCGAGCGCGACATCCTGAACGTCGCGCGGGCGCTCATCGTCACGCGGGGCGAGGCGGGATCGACCGTCATCACTCGCGACGAGACGATCGACGTGCCCGCAGTGCAGCCCCATCGGATCGTCGATCCGACAGGTGTGGGCGACGCCTATCGAGGCGGGTTGCTGAAGGGGCTCGCCCTGGACCTGCCGTACGACGCGTGCGCCCGGATGGGCAGCGTCGCCGCGACCTACGCGCTCGAACATCTCGGGGGCCAGAGCCACGCCTATACGTGGCAGGAGTTTCAGCAGCGCTTCGAACGACATTTTGGAGCGCTGACGATCCCCGGCTGATGGACGGGTGCACGTTCTGTTTCGCGTTGAGGTAACCCCGGGCAGAGCAGTTTCGTGGGCGATGCGCTGATCGTCGCGGGCACGGCTGGTTCCTACGCGCTGGCGTGGCTGATCGGCAAGCCGCTGCTCGTGCCGATTCTCAATACAATCGCGAGCTATCCCTGGATGGTCGCCGCGCTGAAGCGCGGCGACGTCCGCACGGCCATCCGTCGCATGCTCGTCTGGGCCGCGACGATGGGCGTGTGCGCGACCGCGATGTCCTACACGCGTCCGCTGTCGACCAACCGCCTGTTCCTGCGCGGCGCCGACTACCGCAACGAAATGTTCGAGTGGGTGCGGACCGGACATGGCGCCGAGAGCACGCCGTCCGTGTTCATTCCCGCGCAGGCGCGCGACGCCGCGATCTTCAGCGCGGCCGCCATCGCGACAGGCGGCGCGCTCGCGATGCCGATGGGCGCGGTCCTGATGAATCAGATGGGTCACTACGTCGGCGCGCTGGCCGCGTGGAGCGCGCATCCGGCGGCGACGATGATCGTCGGGTGGCATCCGTGGGCCGTCATCCGCGTCGCGAGTTTCGTCGTCATCGGCGTCGTGTTGTCCATCCCTCTGCTGTCGCGCGTCTTCGGATCCGCCGCGGACGTGACGGCCGCAGCCCGACGGTATCTGCCGTGGGCGGCGGGCGGACTGATCGTCGACGTGATGCTGAAGTCGCTGCTTGCCCCCTCGTGGCAGCGCCTCCTTCTTTGGATCGTCGGCTGGTGACGCGGTCCGCGGGACGATACAATGGTTGGATTCCCAATCGTCCGAGAGGTCAGCATCCACATGGAACACGAAACGAAGTGCCCGGTAACGGGTGGAACGCACGCGCCGCGCGCGGGAACGTCGAACCGCGACTGGTGGCCGAATGCGCTCGACCTGAAGATTCTCCAGCAGAGCCATCCGTCGGCGGATCCGATGGGCGCCGAATTCAATTACGCCGAAGCGTTCAAGACGGTCGATCTCGAGGCCCTGAAAAAAGACCTTGTCGCGGCGATGACGACCTCGCAGGACTGGTGGCCCGCGGATTACGGCCATTACGGGCCGCTCTTCATTCGAATGGCGTGGCACAGCGCCGGTACATACCGCATCAGCGACGGCCGCGGTGGCGCCGGCGCCGGTTTGCAGCGCTTCGCGCCCCTGAACAGCTGGCCTGACAACGCGAATCTCGACAAGGCGCGGCGGCTGTTGTGGCCGATCAAGCAGAAGTACGGCCGGAAGATTTCGTGGGCCGACCTGATGATCTTCGCCGGGAACTGCGCGCTCGAGTCCATGGGCTTCAAAACCTTCGGCTTTGCCGGCGGCCGCGAGGACGTCTGGGAGCCTGAAGAGGTCTACTGGGGAACCGAGAAGACCTGGCTCGCCGACGAGCGCTACAGCGGCGAGCGCAACCTCGCGAGCCCGCTTGGCGCCGTTCAGATGGGCCTGATCTATGTGAATCCCGAGGGGCCAAACGGTAATCCCGATCCGAAGGCCGCAGCGAAGGATATTCGAGAGACGTTCCGTCGCATGGCAATGAACGACGAGGAGACGGTCGCGCTCATCGCCGGCGGACACACGTTCGGCAAGACGCACGGCGCGGGGCCGGCGACCCACGTCGGACGGGAACCCGAGGCCGCATCGATTGAGGCGCAGGGGATCGGCTGGGCGAGCAGCTTCAAGACCGGCAAAGGCGGCGATGCGATCACCAGCGGTCTCGAGGTGACGTGGACGAAGACGCCGACGAAATGGAGCAACAACTTCTTCGAGCACCTGTTCGGCTACGAATGGGAATTGACGAAGAGTCCTGCCGGCGCGAATCAGTGGGTCGCGAAGGGCGGAGCCGGCGCCGGCACGATTCCCGATGCGCACGATCCGTCCAAACGGCACGCGCCGACGATGCTCACGACCGATCTCGCGTTGCGGTTCGATCCGGCGTACGAAAAGATCTCGCGCCGCTTCCTGGAACACCCGGACGAGTTCGCGAGCGCGTTTGCCAGGGCGTGGTTCAAGTTGACGCACCGCGATATGGGACCGATCTCGCGCTACCTCGGTCCGCTGGTTCCCTCGGAGCCGCAACTGTGGCAGGACCCGGTTCCGGCGGCGACTCACGAAACGATCGGCGCGAAAGACATCACCGCGCTCAAGGACAAGATCCTGGCGTCTGGTCTGTCGATACCGGAGCTGGTCTCGGCGGCGTGGGCGTCGGCGTCGACGTTCCGCGGCACCGACAAGCGCGGCGGCGCCAACGGCGCGCGCATCCGCCTCGCGCCGCAAAAGGACTGGACCGTCAACAATCCATCCGGCCTCGCGAAGGTACTCAAGACGCTCGAAGGGATCCAGCGGGAGTTCAACGCCGCGAACGCTCCGCGGAACACCGGCGTCTCACTCGCCGATCTGATCGTGCTGGGCGGATGCGCGGCGGTCGAGAAGGCGGCGAAGAATGCCGGACATGACGTTCGTGTCGCGTTCACGCCTGGACGCACGGACGCGTCGCAGGAGCAAACCGACGTGGAGTCGTTCGCGGTCCTCGAGCCGACGGCCGACGGCTTCCGCAACTACTCCGCGCACGGACCGCGCTGCCCGGCGGAGCATCTGCTGATCGACAAGGCGACGCTCCTGACGCTGAACGCTCCCGAGATGACCGTGCTCGTCGGCGGCCTGCGGGTCCTCGGCGCGAACTCCGGACAGTCGACGCAGGGCGTCTTCACGAAGCGCCCGGGCACGTTGACCAACGACTTCTTCGTCAACCTGCTGGACACCGACTCGACGTGGACGCCGACATCGGACGCTGCGGACACCTTCGAGGGACGCGATCGGAAGACGGGTGTGGTGCAATGGACCGGCAGCCGCGTCGACCTGGTGTTCGGCTCGAACGCGCAGCTGCGCGCGCTCGCGGAGGTCTACGCGTGCGACGACGCGCGGCGCAGGTTCGTGGATGACTTCGTCGCAGCCTGGGGCAAAGTCATGAATCTCGATCGGTTCGACGTGGGCTCGTCGGCGAAGAAGGCCGCGCTCGCGGTGTAACCCGGGCCTCGAGCATCACCACGACTGCGCAAAGCGTCTTGTGCGTCATGGCTGTGCCTGCGCCCGGCTGAAGCCTTCGCGCTCCTTTGGTTCCTGGGAGACAGCGAGCTCGCGGACGCCGCGCAGATCGATCTTGCCGGTGCCGAGGGTGGGAATCGTCTCGATGAACCGCAGGTCCTCGCGCTTGGGGATCCAGAGCTTCGGCAGCTCCGAGCGGCACAGCCGCTCCCAGAGATCCGGGGGCGCGAGCGCTGCGTCGGTGAAGAACGCGACGAGGCGTTCGCCCTTGCTCTCGTCGGGGATCGCCGTCACGACGCACGTGCAATGCTCATCGAGCAGATGCTGGATCTGCTGCTCGACTTTCATGTGCGGCACCATCTCGCCGGCGATCTTGCTGAAACGCGACACGCGATCGGTGATACGGATGAACCCGCCATCGTCGATGTTGGCGATGTCGCCGGTGACGTACCAGCCGTCGCGGACGACGTCCGCGGTCTTCTCGGGCTCGCCGAGATAGCCCGCCATCCGGTTCGGTCCCTTGACCAGCAGCAGACCGTCGGCGTCGAACAGCGGACCGACGCCCGTCGCGGGATCGACGATCTTCGCGACGACGCCCGGCAGCGGATGGCCGACGGTACCGACCTGCCCGCCGCGCTGGCG
>Ga0066652_100002013_pt1 | contig 10902 bp, 11 predicted proteins | sample GraSoiAngelo_101_FD_71413 | JGI IMG/M metagenome (GOLD analysis project Ga0066652, IMG submission 71413) | Grasslands soil microbial communities from the Angelo Coastal Reserve, California, USA - 14_0903_02_30cm | ecosystem: Environmental > Terrestrial > Soil > Grasslands | place: USA... | reverse complement strand
CATCCTTAAATATTTTTTTTATGACCGATCGTCGTCGTTTTATACAAACATCTGCCACACTCTTAGGTGGAAGTACTTTGTTGTCTTCTTTCAGTAAAGAACCTTTTGCCATTTTCAAAAACAAGATCTCGCCTTCAGATCAATTGAATATCGGCGCTATTGGTATCAATGGCATGGGATGGAGTGATCTTAGTGCCGCAATAAAAATTCCCGGAGTAAATGTTGTAGCACTATGTGATGTTGATAAGAATGTATTGGATAAAAGAATGACCGATCTTGCAAAATTAAATGTAGATACCACGAAAGTGAAAACCTATGGTGATTACAGAAAGTTACTGGAGCAAAAAGATATTGATGCCGTTATCATCGGTACACCTGATCATTGGCATGCGCTGATAATGATGCAGGCAGTTGAAGCAGGTAAACATGTGTATGTAGAAAAGCCAGTTGGAAATTCAATTGAAGAATGCCGGGCGATGGTTGCTGCTCAAAAAAGATACAATAAGATCGTACAGGCCGGTCAATGGCAAAGAAGCCAGCAGCATTTCAGAGATGCGGTTGATTTTATAAAAACAGGACAATTGGGAAATATAAGAACAGTAAAAGTCTGGTGCTACCAGGGATGGATGAAGCCGGCTGAAAAGGTTCCCGATTCAGACCCACCAGCAGGTGTTGATTATACAATGTGGCTGGGCCCTGCACAAAAAAGAAAATTCAATGCAAGTCGTTTTCATTTCAACTTCCGTTGGTTTTGGGATTATGCCGGTGGTTTGATGACTGATTGGGGAGTTCATTTAATGGATTATGCAATATTTGGAATGAATGCTGATGTTCCAAAAACTGTTTCAGCATTGGGAGGAGATTTTGCTTATCCCGAGCTTTCGCAGGAAACACCAGATACGATGGGTGCGTTATATGAATTTGATAAATTCAATTTGATCTGGGATCATGCTATGGGAATTGATAATGGCTTGTTTGGAAAAGATCATGGCATTGCCTTCATTGGTAATAATGGAACCTTGGAACTGGATCGTGGCGGTTGGGAAGTGATAGAAGAAAACAGGAGCAAGGATAAGGTTAAGGTTGAGAGAAAAAAACCAACAGACAATGGTTTACAAAAGCATTGGGAAAATTTTGTTGCTGCAATTAAATCAGGAAAACAGGATGACCTGAATTGTCCTGTAAGTACCGGCGCCCATATTGCCACTGTTTGCCAGTTAGGAAATATTGCATTCAGGTGTAAAGAAAAGATCACCTGGGATAAAACAAAAGAGCAACTGACAAATGAAAAATTGAATCAGCAATATTTATATGCACAATATCATAATGGATATAAACTTTCAAAAGTGTAGTGCAATCGAAGCTGCATTATTTTAGTTCCTCTTTTAATGCAGCGATCGTTTTCTTTTCACTGCCAACAAAAATTTTATTGTTGATGATAATGACAGGCCGTTTCAAAAAAGTGTATTCATCCAGGATGTATTGGCGATAATCCTTTTCAGTTAGCTTTTTATCTTTTAGTTTCAATTCTTTATACTTCAACGCACGGCGACTGAATAATGCTTCATAAGATCCAACCATATTCTTCATTTCATCCAGTTGGGCAGGAGTTATTTTTTCAAACTTGATATTCTGAAGTGTAAATTTTTCGCCTATCAACTTATCAAGTCCTGTTTCTTCAAACATTGCCAGGCTGGTAGTACAGTGACCGATTGTGTAGATCTTCTTCATATCATTCGTTTTTTCTCGCAGCGATCGCTGCGATTGTAAATTCAGCAAATATAACATCAAGTTACGCTGCGGTCGCTGCGTGAAACAAGCCGAATAGAATTACCGAACGATGAACGGATTGCGACGCAACATCAGCCCAATCAAGGCTCAGAAGTCGGTATCAAAATCTCTTTTCTTCATTCGTAAACAGGCCCGGCGTTTGCTGGTTATATTTGCATATAATTTTGTGAGTTATGATAAAAACAGGTAACCCGATCATCAGCATTTATACGGAAATGACCCCCAACCCGGAAACGATGAAGTTTGTGGCAAATAAACTTTTATATCCAGGCAAAAGCATTGATTTTCCTGATGTGGAATCTGCAAAACCATCTCCGCTGGCAATTGAATTGTTTGGCTATCCTTTTATTAAGGCTGTATTTATCGCCAGCAATTTTGTAACGCTTACAAAAACGCCTGACACTGACTGGAGCGATGTCATCCCGAGTGTTCGTCAGTTTTTGAAAGAATATTTGGAAGAAGGCAAGCCCGTAATAAATGAGGAAGAAATTGTAATCACTAAAAAAGATAGCAGTAACGAGATCAGTGCTGATGATGACGATGTGGTGAAACGTATTAAAGAACTGCTGGAAAATTATGTAAAGCCTGCAGTTGAAATGGACGGCGGTGCGATCCAATTTAAAAGTTACGATGAAGGTGTTGTGAATCTAATGTTGCAGGGAAGTTGCAGCGGTTGTCCTTCATCAATGATCACATTGAAAGCGGGCATTGAAGGAATGATGAAGAGAATGATTCCAGAAGTAAAGGAAGTGGTGGCGGAAGCTGAATAGAATAGGATCATTTGGATTAGAAACCGATTTTGCAGAAAATATTTAGGCGGACATTGTGTTCGCCTTTTTTATTTTATGTTTACCGGATAATAAACAGCCATGAACCAAACCAATGCGTATGCAATTGAAACTTCAGAACTGAATTACATGTTTAGCTACGGAAGAAAAGTAGTGAATAATGTAAGTTTAAAAGTTCCTGAAGGAAGTATCTTCGGCTTCCTGGGTCCGAATGGCGCCGGTAAAACAACCACTATACGACTGCTTACCGGTATGCTTGAAAATGATCGTGATAATATTTTCATTTACGGTAAATCATTAAAGAAAAATATTCCCGGCGTTTTCGCAGGCATCGGCTCATTGATAGAAACTCCTTCGCTTTATCTGCACTTGAATGCCCGTGACAACTTAAGAGTGATCACCCGCCTGAGAAATATGGATGAAAAAAGAGTCGATGAAGTGTTACAGGTTGTCGGTCTATATAATGACCGCAAAAGAAAGGCAAAAGAATATTCACTTGGTATGAAACAAAGATTGGGACTTGCAATGGCATTGTTGCCTGATCCATCATTATTAATTCTTGATGAACCAGCAAATGGCCTTGATCCTGCCGGTATCATTGAAATAAGAGAGATGCTGAAAAGATTGAATAAAGATCATGGTAAAACAATTTTTGTATCGAGTCACTTATTGAATGAAGTGGAAAAGACATGTACACATGTTGGCATTATACATAAAGGTGTAATGCAATTCCAGGGAACAATGGCTGATCTGCAAGTAAGTGCCGGTCATGGTAAGCTTGTAACTATAAAAGTGGATGATACAGCCAAATGGAAAAGTTTTGTAACGGAAAAATATCCGCATGCAACCGCATTAGTGAGTAACGAATTTGTTTTACCCGTGGAGAATAGTGATGATGTTACAAACATCACTCGTGAATTAATAACGCAGGGAGTGCCGGTTAAGGGAGTTCGCACTAATGAAGGATTAGAAGAATGGTTTATTAAAATGACATCAAACTAATTGATATGAATTTTTTTTCTGATTATATTAAAGCATTTAAAGCTGAATGGCTGAAGCTAAGGAACTCCGGAATGTTTTGGCTGGTATTAATAATGACTGCTTTTATCCCGGCGCTTTTTACAATAGTTGGTTTAGTTGTGGAAGAAAGTGGAATTGCTTCCGTCAATACTGAAAATTCCTGGAAGTCACTTGTTGAGAATTGTTTTACAGGTTTTGGAATTTTTTTCTATCCCATTTTTCTTACCCTTGTCGTGATACGCCTTACTCAAATGGAACATCGCGGAGGGGGATGGAAGCTGATCGAAGTACAACCGATCTCTAAGATCTCACTATATCTTAGCAAATTCAGCATATCAGTAGTGGTGGCATTGATGTGTATTGTGACATTAATTCTGTGGAGTTTATTAAGTGGTACGATCATCATGCTGGTAAAGCCCGCCTCTGGCTTCTCAAAATTTCCTATTCCGATCGAATTTATCAGTGGTCTCGGATTGCGCCTGCTCATAGCGGGGCTTGGTATATTGGGAATTCAATATTTATTTTCGGTTATTATCAGTGGCTTTATCTGGCCATTTGCAATTGGACTTGTTGGCACCATTACCGGAACAATATTATTTGGATTTCGAAAAGCATTGTGGTGGCCATATATTGCTACCGGGCTTACAGTAACAAATCCTGATGGCAGTACGGCCGGCAATTTCCTGATGTATTATGAATGGTTAAGTATTGCCTGGATGCTGATCGCCTTGTGGCTCGGCTTTCAATGGTATCAACGGAAAACTTTTAAGCGGGCATTTTTTAAACCTCTGCCCCGGCTGTTATATCTGTTTGTGCCTATCATCCTATTCATTCTATCTTTTATTTATATAAACAAACCTGTTCAGTTGCCTTCCCACGAACGCACTGTGGTAGCAGGAGCTCTCGAATCAAAAGATCAATTTCAAACTGCTTACCTTCTTGCCCAACCACTGATGGATACCATTCTTGAAATTCCCATTATTGATAATCATTTTCACGTAAACACAGATAAAGCAATTCCGGCAGGCGCCTATTTATTTAATGTAGGAAGCATTACTCAACAAGTTTTTTTTGGAAGCAAAGACAGTTTGTTCCTTAAAATAAAAACAGATGGCAGAAGTAACCGGGTGAATATAACAGGAAACAGGATGGCCGAAAATGAATACCTGAGAAATGGGAGAGACGGAAACGATGGTGGTGATATATATTATCTCGAAAATTATGGTTATGAAATGAAGCCAAAGGCATATGCAAATGAGGTGATGCGACTTTGGAATAAAAATGTGGACTGGCTTAATAATTTTAAAACAGCTGATAACCTTAAACCCGGCGATGATTTTATTTCATTGCAAAAAAAATTGATCTCGCTTTTCTATTTAAAACTACTTGATACCCGTTATGTACAATGGTTCAGGATCTATCATCCAAATGAAACACTCGAATATCCAAAATCGGTGGAGGCTATCAGGAATACGGCGAGCTATAATGATAGTACATTGATAAGTTATACGCAATATCGAAACAACTTTGCTGATTACTTTCAGCAAAAGTATAGACTGAGTCTTTCTAACGACAGCGCTTATATTTCAAAACTATCTACTGTATTGCCAGGTGGTGCGGTTAGAGATTATCTTATTTACAATAAATTAAAAGAAGCCATTGGCAGAATAAGGGACACAACAAGAAGAGAGCTATTGATCGCGAAGTTTGTCCCAATGATCGCTCAACCCAAAATTCAGCAGATATTATTAGCGCAGCATTTCTTACTAAAGAGTCTGGGTCGTGGCAGACAAGCTCCGGATTTTGTTACCACTGCATTGAATAAAGACACATTTTCTTTAAAAAATTTCCAGGGAAAATATGTTGTAATAGATGTATGGGCAACATGGTGCGGACCATGTCGTGTTCAATCACCTAGTTTTGAATTATTAGCCGAACAATATGCGAGCCCTTCTGTTGCTTTTGTCGCCTTATCCATTGATGATAATAAATGGGCCTGGCAAAATGAAGCCAGTGAAAAATCTTTAGGAGTAATGCAGTTGCGTGTAAATGATAAAAACATTTTTGGACAAGCCTATGGTATTGAATATATACCCCGTTATATTTTGTTAGGCCCTGATGGTAAAATAATTAATGCTCAAATGCCTGAGCCAAGTAATCAACTCTTTGAAGAAATATTAAGAAAAGAAATTCCGGGATTGGCAAGCTTATAAAATTGCATTGAAAGATTATATAAAAGGTTTGTGATACAGGTATTCAATGCGTAACTTACAACAAACTCAAGGCTATGATCGTAGTTTATATTATTCTCGGGCTGGTCGCCCTGATACTGGTCATTTCAGCAATGCTTCCCAAAAGTTATAACGTTGAGAAATCAACGATCATTAATAAAAGTGTGAGTGATGTTATGAATCGTGTTGGCGATCTTAATTATTATAGCAAATGGAATCCATGGCAACAAATGGATCCTTCTGCTAAATCAACAATTACAGGAACTCCGAAAACTCCGGGTCACCGATATGATTGGGAAGGAAAAAAAGTAGGCGTAGGAAGTTTAACACTCAGGGATATTGACAATAAGCATATTCATTTTGATCTTGAATTTTTAAAACCCTTCAAAGCAAAAGCTAAGGACAACTGGTTGTTTGAGCATTGGGGTAATGGTAATGAAACAAAAGTAACCTGGCAAAACAGTGGTGGTCTTCCCTGGCCAATGGCAAGTTTGATGGGGCCGAAGATCGTCAAAGATCTTAATGTACAATTTGTAACAGGGTTGAATAACCTGAAGAAATTATGCGAAGGATAATTCTAATTTTCCTTTTTTATCCAATTCACTTTTCTTTCTTTCAAATAATCAAGTATAAAATCAAAACATTTGTTGTGTTTGCCAACAAGCTCGGGTGGAAATACTCCTTTCTCTGAAAAAAGATCTTGTGCAATTAAATTTACAGCTGCAGTACATGTATATCCGGTTGTACGGGCCATTGAAGAAATTTTTGTTTCCGGATCATAAAAATCAAGCAGGTTCCATTCTATAGTTTTGGATTCACCATCTTTATTAGCGATCAGTTTTACTTTCATAACAGTTAGCTCTTCTTCCTCCTGTCCCAGTTTCCATTCATTAAATAAAATTTGCGAAGTAATCTTTATCGGAGCGATCTTCGTTCCGTTAATATCTATTGGTTCTTCACTAAAAAATCCGCTTTCCTTCAACGATAGAATAATATCAACATGCCCCGGGTAGCGCATTGTTTTTTCTTTCTGATTTTTTATATGGGGCATTGTATAAAGTAATGAACGAAGACCGTCAGTGTTAAATGCCTCCAATGTTCCGAGGTTTTCAAAATGTATCCATTCTACTTCACTTAATGCGGGCCTGACAATTATATGCCCATTCTCCATTAATCGTGCTGGTCTTGTGTATTCTTCAATTACGTCAGCCGGAGAAAACGGGGCCTTATACTGAAACGGTTTTTTTCTCACCTTAGGCAATCCACCAACATAAATTTCTAATGACTCAATTTTCATTTCTTCATTATGGTGGCCAATTATGAAATTACTCATCCCCGGCGCTACGCCGCAATCAGTGATCACTGTGACTTCCTTTTCTCTAGCAAGCTGGTCAAGTTGTAAAACATCTTCGGGAAAAAAGGAAATGTCCACAATATTCTTTCCGCAGTTAATTGAAGCTTCTAAAGTTTTATATCCCATAAACCCGGGCACGGCTGTTACGACAATATCGAATGAGGCAAGTAGTAGCGGATAAGATGAATAATTTCTGAGATCTGCTTGCTGTGTTTCAATTCTTGGGTTTCTTTTCTTTAGCAATTCAAGATTTGCATTGCTCACATCAAATGCAGTAACATGATGACGTGAAGCAAGATCCATTGCGATAGCACTACCAACCATACCTGATCCAAGAACAGCAACTTTCATATAGCAAAATTTTGGAGGTAAAGATGCGAAAATCCTGACAGGTATTATTTTGAATTAATTTCTAACTCACTAAGGCACAAAGCCACTAAGTTTCACTAAGGCTTCCTTTGTGTTTCTCTGTGCCTTCGTGTCTTCGTGGTTCCAATATGAATTGAGCAAGTTTCGGGTTGATTTGGCTATTGCCTCTAAATAGTTTTGTGCTAAATTGAAAACAATGACAGATTATGAACGCATAAAAAAAGCAATTGAATTCATTCGATCCAATTTTCAGCAACAACCCGATCTTGATGCGGTGGCAAAAGAAGTTTATTTAAGTCCATTTCATTTTCAGCGGCTGTTTAAGGAATGGGCTGGAGTAACTCCTAAAAAGTTTTTACAATACATCAGCTTGCAACATGCAAAAAAACTTTTACAACAGCATACCGTAAGTGATACGGCTTATGAAACTGGTCTTTCCGGTTCAAGCCGCTTGCATGATCTGTTTATTAGCATTGAAGGAATGACACCAGGAGAATATAAAAACGGTGGCGAGCAGTTGCGAATCAATTATAGTTTCGCTGAAACTCCGTTTGGAAATATTATAGTTGCTTCAACAACAAAAGGTATTTGTCATCTTGCTTTTGCCGATGATGAAAAAGAAGCATTAAAACAATTGCAATTGCAATTCCCAAATGCACAGTTCCGGCAAGTGGTTGACACAATACAGCAAAATGCTTTATTCATTTTTACACAAGACTGGAAAGATCTTTCAAAAATTAAATTGCATTTAAAAGGAACTCCATTTCAAATAAAAGTTTGGGAAGCCTTATTGAAAATTCCAATGGGAGATGTATCAACTTACTCAGGTATCGCAAATACAATTAACAATCCAAATGCATCAAGAGCCGTGGGCACAGCTATCGGAGATAATCCTGTTGCATTTTTAATTCCTTGTCACAGAGTAATACGATCAACAGGAGATTTTGGACAATATCATTGGGGAAGTATAAGAAAAACCGCCATGATCGGATGGGAAGCAGCAAAGACAAATCCTGAAAATTAAAATGATTCAGCATGTATCTATAAATCCTCAGCTTCTCATCAGAAAAATTAAAAACATGGAACTAGCATTTGCGGGTAATAAAAAATTAAAACTTTATGGAGCATTAAGTTGCTCTTCCGGTAAAAGAATGAAAAAAGAAAATCGTGTCTTCTTCTCATCAGAACAAAAAGCATTAAATAATGGATACAGGCCGTGTGGTCATTGCATGATCGGGAAATACAAGACCTGGAAGAAATCTCAATGAAAATCTGCCACTAACATTTAGTTTGCCCATCGACTGGACAGAAATTTTTTACCTATACAACTATTACGATAGTACTTCTCCCGTCGCATTTAGCAACTCTACCTGTGACATAAAACCCCGAATTTTTATTGATAGTGGAGAATTATCCTCAACTTATAAGAAAAGGAAAGTACTCAAGTCAAAAACAATCATCATTAAAATGAGGCTGAATTTTTGTTCTGCAAACGATACATTAAACCGATCCTGCTAATGTTAGCTAAAACTGCGATGATCATTGATGATGATGAGGACCTTGGCCGTCTATTAATTCCGATGCTCGAAGCAAGGAAAATATTGACTTTGCCTGTCTATTCGTTACACGAAGCGGAAGAATACCTTAGTTATATGAAGCCTACTGTTATATTTCTCGACAATAGTTTTCCCGAGGGATTAGGTATAAACTTTATTCGCAATATTCATCTTGCAGATGAGGAGATAAAAATTATTATGATGACAGCCGATTCAGCGAAATGGATAGAAGAAAAGGCAAAGGAAGAAGGTGTCAACTATTTTCTCAGAAAACCATTCAACATGGAGACGATCAATACTGTTCTCGATAAACTCAACCTGGCATAAATTAGAGTATGCTTTTAATTAACGCCTGCTCAATACTTGAACGTGATACTCACCCTCAAACTCTTCCCAATTTTTCCAACGTCATTTCATTTTTTACATTACCTGTATTCAACGTAGTTCCCGGTTCAAACAAAACAACATGCACTTCTTCTTTTGCATTAGGACGATGCTCTGCCCCACGAGGCACTATAATAAATTCTCCCTCATTAATTGTTACAGTCTTATCCCGAAACTCCATATCAAAACTACCTTTCACCACATAAAAAAGTTCATCCTCGTTATCATGATGATGCCAGACAAAGGGTCCCTTGAACTTTACAAGCTTTACCATTTGTCCATTGAGTTCTCCGGCGATTTTAGGACTGTAGTGTTCAGAGAACTGTGAAAATTTTTCGGCAAGATTTATTTTGTCCATAATCATTGAATTGAAATTTTATCCGCGGTCTCTTTTGCTTTTTTTCTCAATGCATTCATGTCAGCATTCAAATCATCACATACCAATGCAACGCCCATGCGGCGATAAGGACGAAGTGTTGACTTTCCAAAGATCCTTATATCAGTATTCATTTCTTCCAATGCTTTATCTATACCAGTGATGGTAAAGTGTTCTGCTGTTTTATTTGCAAGGATAGCAGCGCTGACTCCTGCTTTTTCAAGATAGATAAGTGGAATAGGCAACCCAAGAATGGCCCTTGCATGCAATTCAAACTCGGAAAAGTTTTGTGTACCGGCCAATGTTACCATTCCTGTATCATGGGGCCGCGGACTTAACTCAGAAAAATAAACCCCGCGGTGTGTAAGAAAAAATTCAACTCCCCAAATACCGGTACCCGTTAATGAAGTGGTGACCTGCTTTGCCATTTCACATGCGTCCTCAAAATCTTCCGTGCTTATTGCAATGGGTTGCCAGCTTTCCATGTAATCTCCTCTCTCTTGCCGGTGTCCTATTGGCGGGCAAAATAATGTGTTGCCATTTATCTGGGTCACCGTCAACAATGTTATTTCTGTATGAAATGAAATAAACTCTTCAATGATCACTTCTTTCAGGTCGCCTCTTGAATTATTGATAGCGTAGTCCCAAACCTTTTGCTGATCGTTTTCATCTTTCAATACACTTTGTCCTTTCCCTGAAGAGGACATCAATGGCTTTACTACACATGGCAAACCAATTTTATTTACAGCGTCTTTAAATTCTTCAAAAGCTGTGGCATAAAAATATTTCGCTGTCCTTAGTCCCAATTCTTTACTTGCAAGATCACGGATCAGTTTTCGGTTCATGGTAAAGTTGGCGGCCCTTGCGCTGGGAATAACTTTGAAATTCTGTTTTTCATATTCATAAAATCGCTCTGTTCTTATCGCTTCAATTTCCGGAACGATGAGATCAGGTTTATGTTTTGCAACAATTGAATCCAGTTGGTCCCCGTTCAGCATATCAAGCACTTCAAAATCATCTGCCACTTGCATAG
>Ga0066652_100002012_pt1 | contig 10906 bp, 8 predicted proteins | sample GraSoiAngelo_101_FD_71413 | JGI IMG/M metagenome (GOLD analysis project Ga0066652, IMG submission 71413) | Grasslands soil microbial communities from the Angelo Coastal Reserve, California, USA - 14_0903_02_30cm | ecosystem: Environmental > Terrestrial > Soil > Grasslands | place: USA... | reverse complement strand
TGTTCGCCGTCATTAAACGGCAAAGCCCTTACCAGGAATACAGTATAGCAGCTTAATTAATCCGGTCCTATAAAACTAAAAATAAAAATTGGCTGAATCTGGAACTTAGAATACACAGAGAAAGAAGGCTTCGTGGCTCCCTACCTGCCTTGATGTAGTTATGTCGAAGCAAGACCGGGAGGGCAAGGCTTGTTTTTCATCTGTGGCCATTCTGATTTTTCAAACAGGAACACCCTTTTTTCTGTCATTATTAAATAATAAGTTACCTTGTGTCTTACCTGTAGTTGAAAAAGATCGCTGCCATATTATTAATTCTACTGCTTGCCTTTAACTGGTACGGCTACCGTTTTGTGATCTCAGCGATGAAGTATAGTGCTGACCGTAAACTGGAAGCATCCATTGACAACAGTCAATACGACGAATCTCAACTGATCGAATTGCGGGTAGCCATGAATCTCCCTTACCAGCAGCGGTTCACCGAATTTGAAAGACATTATGGAGAGATAGAAATTGATGGTACGACCTATACTTATGTAAAACGAAAAGTAGAGGGCGACGTACTGGTATTAAAATGTATCCCCAACTCGTCCAGGCAGCAACTCAAAGCGATCGATAACGATCTGACCAAGGCCAATTCCGGCATGGATACGGATCATTCCAATAAGCAACAGCAATCTTCGTTTGCCAAAAACTTCTGGAGCGAGTACGACGGTGAAAGTGCCTTGACAGTATTGCATACGCTTGCTTCCATCTCTGCTTCTTCCTTAACCTTCTATTCATATTATTTACCGGAAGTAAATATCAATACACCTCACCAGCCACCGGAATGTTGAGGCCTCATCAATAGTTTCCGCACCTTTTTTCATTAATTAAATCTTATTATCGATATGCGAGTAGCATTTATTGCTATTGCAGGTTTACTAATACTTAGCGCCTGCAGTAGTACCACCAGGAAAACCGATTATGTAAAAATCACGCATGATCCCCTTCTTTATTCCAATACTGTCCATGAGCTGAATAGTGTTGTCATGGGTAATAATTTTAGTCCGATTGTCGCCGCCAGGAATTATATGTATGCCAGTGTCGCCGCCTATGAAGTGATTGCTGCGGGCTATCCTGAAAGGTTTGAATCGCTGGTGAACCAGCTTCATGGATTGTCTGCTATACCCAAACCAGCACCGGGTAAAAAGATAGACTTTGAATTTGCTGCTATACTGGCTTTTGCAAAATTGGGAGAGGCCGTTACTTTTCCTGAAGGCAGCATGTCTTATTATGTTGACAGCCTGAAGAAACTGGTTTATGATCGTGGTATGAGTACCGGGCTTTTTGATAATACCGTCGAATTTGCCGATACGGTTTCCTCGGTTATTCTCAAATGGAGCAAGGGAGATATGTACCTGCAAACCCGCACCTCCCCGAAATATAATGTGATGGATATACCTGGAAGATGGGTGCCAACACCACCCGCATATACTTCGGCCATGGAGCCTCACTGGAATGAGATAAGAACGCTGGTACTTGATAGCGCGTCACAATTCATGCCGCCGAGACCTCCTGCATTTAATATTACCGATAAAAAAAGTAAATACTACCAGGAAGTAATGAAGATCAAGAATGCCGTGGACAGTCTTACCGATGAACAAAAGCATATCGCCGAATTCTGGGACGACAATCCTTTCAAGCTGAATGTAAGCGGGCATGTCATGTTCGGCACAAAGAAGTTTTCGCCTCCCGGGCACTGGATGAGTATTGTGGGCATAGCGGCTAAACGGGCAGGATATGATTTTGCCAATACGGTGTACGCCTTTGCACTTACAGCTATTACGCAGTTCGATGCATTCATTCAATGCTGGGATGAAAAATACAGGAGCAATTACGTGAGGCCGGAAACAGTAATTAATAAATACATTGATCCCAACTGGCAACCATTCCTGCAAACGCCCCCATTTCCTGAGTATACCTGTGGGCATTCGACAGTTTCCGCTGCCAATGCGGAAGCACTGACCCATGTGTTTGGCGACAATTTTGCCTATACAGACACCAGTGAACTTGAATTTGGGATAAAGAGTCGTTCTTATAAGTCATTTAGGCAAGCTGCTATCGAAAATAACTGGGCCCGTTTTTATGGAGGCATCCATTTTCATAATTCCTGTATAGTGAGTACGGAATATGGGAAAAAAGTCGGCGACCTGTTAGGTGACCGGCTGAAAATGAGAAAAAAATAAAATTCACCAATCAAAAAACTGTTTATGAAACTTACTTATATCGTTTTGATCATTGCATTTCTTGCAGTACAGGTAAAGATCCAGGCACAGGGTTGTGTCGCCATCAAAGGAACAGCCGGCGTTTGCGGCCGCCCTTCTGATGCAAAAGGCTGGGAACTGAACCTTAACCAGCGTTATTTTAAGTCCTACAAACATTTTGTCGGTACGGAGGAACAGAAGCAACGCGTCGAGGAAGGGTCAAATGTGATCAATCATTCTTATGAACTGGATGTTACTGCTACGGGAACACTCAATTCAAGGTGGTCAGTGGCTGTCACATTGCCGATACTTGCTTTCGGACGTTCTTCCTTGTATGAACATGATGGAAAATCCAGGCACAGCACCCATTCATTTGGGATCGGCGATGCCAGGTTTTCTGCCTATCGCTGGATGTTTGACCCCAAACGTTCTCACAAAGGAAACATACAACTCGGGCTTGGTATAAAACTTCCAACAGGTAATTATAACTACCAGGATTATTTCTATAAAAAAGCTGACTCGAGTGTACTCGGACCGGTTGATCAATCCATTGAGCCTGGAGACGGTGGAACAGGTATTACTTTTGAATTCAACGGTTTTTATAATTTCAGCCACGTCATCGGCGTATATGGTAACTTTTTCTATCTCAGCAATCCGCGTGAAGTAAATGGAACATCGACCAAAAGAGGTGGCACACCTACGGCTTCCGACAAGAAATACAACATAGATGTAATGAGTGTGCCAGACCTCATGATGACCAGGGCCGGTGTCGCCGTAATGTTATACCAATTTACTTTCGCTGGAGGGATGAGAGTTGAAGCACTTCCATCCAGTGATCTCATCGGTGGCAGCCGCGGATTCAGGAGACCTGGTTACATTGTTTCTGTTGAACCTTCAGTAACATATGTTGCCAAAAAGATCAGCTTTAACCTGGCTGTTCCTTTTGCAGTAAAAAGAAACCGTACGCAAAGTGATTCGGATAAACGCCGCAGTGCCGATACGGGCACACATGTACAGGGAGACGCCGCTTTTGCAGATTACCTGATCAGTGCTGGCGTGACGATCAAACTGTAAAATGCTAACAGGTTTGAGGACGACCATGGCGATGGCAAATAGAATATTTTTCGTGAATTGAAAATCACTGAGGCGTTGTATTTTTTACGACGCCTCTTTTTATTCTTTCCTTACGTTAGGACTTTAGAAGCCATTTAACTGGTAAAACGCCCGCTATGCCTTATATTCACGAGAGCAGTAACCAAATGACCCAATGACCGAACCGTGGAGAAAGAAGTCGATAGTCGGGAGCCTGCTTGCCGGTAGGCGGGTCTATAGTCGATGCCAAAAGTAAAAAGAGGAGGCTCAGCACTAATGACCCAGCACAGACGAGTCACACTCACCAACCCGTGAATAAACTCAAGGTCTTTTTACGTGTCCCACATGATAATAACAGGCGACATGAATACAGGAAGCATTCCGACAATACAATCGACCGGAACAGTGGTTTTGCCAGTGGCTAAACATGTCTCTACACACCGGCTTATTCTTGTCTTTAGCATTTGTTTCCTAAGTGTTTTCCTGGGTGGAACGATTTCCATGCTAATGCCCGGGTATTTGCCAGCCATTGTACATGGTCTCGCCGGAAACTTATCGCAACAAAAACAGGATGGCATAAGCGCCCTGATCAATTCGCTGTTCATTTTTGGATGGATGTTTGGTGGGGTTGCCTGGGGAATTATTTCAGATAAGACCGGCAGGGCGAGGTCGCTCATTCTATCTACTGCCTGCTTAGGAATATTTTCAATAGTCACCGCTGTTTCGTCTTCCTGGTCATTGGTTGTTGTCAGCCGCTTCCTGTCAGGGTTTGGTATTGGTGGTGTAATGGTGATCGCTGTCATTCTCGTTGCCGAACTATGGACGGGCAAAAGTATCGCCGTTATCCAGGGCTTTATTTCGCTGGCGATGCCGCTTGGATTTTTTGCCGCCGGGGCAATCAACAATCTTATCGCAAACTGGCGTTCTGCTTTCTGGATTGGAATTCTTCCGGTACTGCTAGCCATTATAGCTGCATTCTACCTGCCGGAATCGGAAAAATGGAAAACAGGCAGAATACTAAAGAGGCAAAAGAACAATGCAGGCATGTCATTTCTTACCCTTGCTTACAGGAACAATCTCTTTACCGGTTCGCTGATATTCGGCACAATGCTTATTGGGGTATGGGCCGTTTTTTCATGGGCGCCAAGCTGGGTACAAAGCATATCAAGTTCTGTAAACGTACAAACTCAGAGGGGCTCAATAATGATGATACTGGCAGGTGCCGGTATAGTCGGAAGTTTTTTTTCTGGCTGGATCGTAAACAGTATCGGCGTGCGTAAAACCATGCTCCTGTGCTTTGCTGCCTGTTTCATCATGATATTTTTATCCTTCAAACTAAATGTAGACATAACCCGTACAACTTTTATCGAGATTGGTATACTGGCATTTTTCTTCGGTGTGAGCCAGGGAGCTTTGGCCGTTTTTATTCCCTCTCTTTTCCCTGTTAACGTTTGTGCATCGGCAACCGGTTTTTGTTTTAACGCTGGAAGATTATTTACAGCCTCGGTTGTGTTCTTTATTGGGTCCCTGGTGAGCTGGCTCGGTGGTTATGGGAATGCGGTGTTCATTTTTTCATTTGTGTTACTCGTTGGATTGATCGCAACATTTCTTTCAACAGGACATGCAGTTTCGACTGAAAAAAGAATTTCCAATGAACTGATACCGGATTAACATGAGATTCAAACTTTTCATCTACTAAACTATCATTATGAAAAAACTTTTTTGGCTGGGTTGGATCGGCTTATTGCTTTTCGAGATAGCAAATGTCTATTTCATTATGCCTATGCCCGGCAGCCAGGAGATGAACAGTATTGACCTGGCTTATTTTCTTTACAGCTGGCGGTGGGCGTTCAGGATCTTATTTGGGTTAATGATCGTGACGGGCCTATTCAGAGTTAATTGGGAAGGCAGATGGAAATGGGCATTGGTAGTTTCCATTGTTATTTTATTTACTGTGATATACATGGCTAATTTTAAGATGGCGGCCGATGCAATGTTCAAACAACCAAAACAGGTTTCTCTTGCCGGCGCCAATCAAAACAAAGTGGATTCAAACCGCCTGGTGATCGGCGTTGCTTTTAATGGAGAGGCGAAGGCTTATCCCATCCAATTCCTGGGATATCATCATCACATACAGGATACTGTTGGTGGGAAACCGATCATGGTGACTTATTGCACGGTATGCCGCACAGGACGTGTATTTGAACCGGTAGTAAATGGCAAAAGGGAAACGTTCAGGTTAGTGGGAATGGATCATTTTAATGCAATGCTGGAAGATGCCACTACCAAAAGCTGGTGGCGGCAGGTAAATGGCGAAGCGATTGCTGGTAAATTAAAGGGCCGGCGATTACCTGAAGTCTTCAGCACGCAAACGTCATTGGGTGAATGGTTGCAGTTGCATCCCAATTCAATGATCTTGCAGGCCGACTCTTCATTTATTGAGTCATACGGCAAAACAACCAAATATGAAGAGGGTAAGAGCAGGGATCCTTTAACCGGCACAGATAGTCTTTCCTGGAAAAACAAATCGTGGGTGGTGGGAGTAAAAGTCGGAGACGCCCGAAAAGCCTATGACTGGAACCAACTGATAAGAGAAAGGATCATCCATGATAAAATAAATAATACGCCGCTAATAGTCGTGATCTCTTCAAACGATAAGAGTTTCTACGCGTTTGAAAGGCCAGATAATGACTCGCGGTTTTCACTGGAAAAAGACGCCATCGTATTTAACAGTCATCATTTCCAGATCGATGGCCGGGGAATTGATACAAGCTATTCATTAAAACCCCTGCAAGCTTACCAGGAATTCTGGCATAGCTGGCGAACTTTTAATCCGGGGACGACGAGATAAGAGCGGGAAACAGAGCAAGAGCGAAGGAAAAGAACCCACGGAAGCACGCTCTCAGCACTGTTTCTCGCTCTTTAACAGTACCTTTAACCGCTTGTTCACCTGTAACGATTGCTAAAACCCGACTGAATGCAGCAAAGTACATTGAAAAAATTATCTGAGGTCCTGGGCATAAGCATTTCCACCGTCTCCCGAGCCCTGAAAGATCATCCAGATATTTCAGAAAACACAAAGACCAAGGTAAAAGAACTGGCTACGGCCCTTGAATACGAACCCAATAATTATGCGGTGCAATTGCGCACCCGCCAGAGCAATGTTCTCGGCATACTGGTGCCTTCCATCGATAATTTCTTTTATGATTCTTTTATTGCAGCCGTTGAAGAAGATGCGAGAGCACATGGGTATTCGGTGATGATCATGCAATCGAGGGATAAGGTACAGTTGGAAACCGCTAACCTGCATCTCTTCCGTAAGAATATGGTGATGGGATTGTTTGCCGCTGTATCCATCGAAACGGACGATATGGCGCCTTTTCATAAGCTGGAAGAATTCAAGATACCCGTAGTATTTATCGACCGTGTGCCGGAAGTGGAAGGCTATCATAAAGTTTGCCTTGCGGATGAAGATGCTGCGAGGATCGCTGCTGAAGCCATCATTGAGAAAAAAAAGAAACGCGTATTTGCTTTGTTCGGACACCCGCACCTAAGCATCTCGAAAATAAGACATGCCTCTTTAACCGAAGTTTTTGAAAAGAAATCGCCCCGAACCAAGCTCACCTCGGTTTTCCTGGAAGGAATGGCCGAATCGGAAAGGGCTACACTGGAAGTATTGAAGTCCAAATCCAAACCCGACGTGATATTCTGCATGGGAGATATGCATCTCATCGGCGTGATGCGGGCTGTTCACAAATTGAAATTAAAAGTACCAGACGACATAGCCGTGATCAGCATCAGCAACGGGTTCATGCCTACTCTCTACGATCCCAAAATAACTTATGTGGAAACCAGCGGCTTCAAACTCGGCAAACTGGCGTTTGTGCAAATGCTTTCCTGTTTGAGAAATGATGTTACGCCGGAACAGGTAATGCTTTCTTCGGTTCTTGTCGAAGGCGGATCGTTATAATCCCGACGGCCCTGCCTACCGTCAGGTAGGTATCGGGACAAAGCCCGAATTTCGAAATCCGAGAAAGGTTTCCCTGCAACGTCCATTGATATGTCCATTCCTGTTAATTTTTCACCGCAAACGTTGTAGATTTATTTACATAATTTCTTTTACACGGGGTAGCTTATTTTACAAGTATCTAAGCAGTACACCGGTTAATTCCTGTTTTATCATCGTCAATCGATTGCCACATGTCCACTTTCAGGATCAAGCTTTCTTTGTTCATCAACTACTTCGTGTTCGCGATCTTGCTGAATAGCGTGGGCATACTTATTCAAAAATCGCAGAACCGCTATGGTGTTGATGAGGTAACGGCCAGCTCGCTCGAAGCATTCAAGGACCTTTCGATTGCCTTTACATCCTTCTTTGTTGGGTCATTTTTGCCAAGACTGGGTTATAAAAAAGGTATGTTGATCGCCCTGGCCCTGGTATTTGCCGGCTGCCTGGGAATGTATTGGGGTAATTCGTTCAGCTCAGTAAGGATCCTGTTTGCCTGTGTAGGCATCTCCTTCGCCGTGATCAAAGTTTCGGTATACTCGATGATTGGGCTTATCACCAATACGGAAAAGCAGCATGAAAGCCTGCTGAGTTCGATCGAAAGCCTTTTTATGATCGGTATCGCTGCCGGCTTTGTTGCCTTTCCTTTGTTTTATAGTGATACAGATCCTGATGCCTGGTTAAGGATCTATCTCCTGCTGGCTGGCGTCGTGGCAATCTCTTTCCTTATTTTATTGTTTTCCCCATTCAACGTCAAATATGAGATACCTGGAAGCACCCCCAAAAAAGATTTTGTGCAAATGATCCGTTTGCTAAAACGGCCGCTGGTGCTGGTGTTTGCTATCTCCGCTTTCATGTATGTCATGACCGAACAGGGCATCATGAGCTGGCTCCCGACCTTTAATCAAAAGGTGCTGCTATTGCCTGAGAAAGTGAGCATTCTGATGACGATAATTATGTTTTTATCAATAGCGCTGGGAAGATTTATTACTTCCAGGCTGGTGAAAAAAGTATCCTGGTTCGCTATCCTTACTTTTTGCCTGGTTGGAGCAGCCTGCATGGTGATCTTCGTATTACCTAACACTCAACACCTGCAACCCCAAAAGATCTCATCACTGAGTGATGTGCCTGTAATTGCGTATGTATTCCCACTGATTGGTTTATTCTTCGCACCGATCTACCCCCTGGTAAATTCCTTTGTTCTAAGTTCTACTGAAAAAGTATTGCACAGCCCGATGGCTTCCCTGCTTGTTTTTTTTTCCGCCATAGGAGGTACTCTTGGATCAAGGCTGGTAGGTTATCTTTTTAAACATATCGGGGGCGATAAGGCTTTTTATTTTTCGTTAGTCCCAATGTCAGTTTTATTGTTTTGCCTTTTTTTATTTTACAGGTTCAATAAGAAAAAGGGACAAGTTCCGTAAGATTCAAATGATCAAGGAAACAGTAAATAATGGTTTTCATTTTTCCGCACCTCTTTTAGAGGAAGTGCAGATGGGCCGTATTTTTTCCGACGGTAAAATATTTGTTGACTGTTTACCTAAGCGTCCTCCCGAGGAGATCTATGCCAGGTACAGGAAAGAGAAAGATCAAAAAGGTTTTGATCTTAAAAAATTTATCCTGGAAAATTTTGAAACGCCAGTCCCACATTCGAATACTTATAAAAGCGATCGCAAAAAGACAATTGAAGAAAATATTGAAACACTCTGGAATGTTTTGACAAGGCAACCTTCCAGGACCGAAGGTTCACTCATACCGCTTCCCTATCCCTATGTAGTGCCAGGTGGACGATTTGGCGAAATCTACTACTGGGACAGCTATTTCACCATGCTGGGGTTGCAGGCCTCGGGCCGATATGAGATGATCGAAAACATGGTAAAGAATTTTTCGTACCTGGTAGATACGCTGGGATATATCCCGAATGGTAACCGCACATATTTCGTCGGCCGCTCCCAGCCCCCTTTTTATTCTTTAATGACCAGGATGCTGGCTGCTATCAGGGGTAAGGATGTATTGATCACTTACCTGCCGCAACTGGAAAAAGAATACCAATTCTGGATGAAAGGCGCTAATGAGCTGGATAAAACGAACCCAGCTATTCGTCATGTTGCCCGCATGCCTGATGGCGAAGTATTAAACAGGTACTGGGATGAAAACGATACGCCGAGGCCTGAATCATACCGGGAAGACATGGAGCTGTCGCTGGAATCCAAACAAGCACCGGCCGAACTGTACAGGCACCTGCGTGCCGGCGCTGAATCCGGATGGGATTTCAGCTGCCGGTGGTTTAAAGATGTCAATTCCTTTGCAAGCATTCATACGACCGATATCATACCCGTCGATTTGAACTGCCTTTTGTATCACCTCGAACAAACCATTGCCGAAGCCTATGAATTGAAAAACGACAGCGATACCGCCCGGAAATATCATTCGCTTGCGGAGAAAAGAAAACTGGCCATTCAGCAATATTGCTGGAACTATGACAAAGGGTTTTACTTTGATTTTGATTTCGTGGAGGAAAGACAAAAAGAAACGGGCACGCTGGCCGCTGCCTATCCCCTGTTTTTTAAAATTGCTACGGAAGAGCAGGCCCAATTAGTGGCACATGTTATTAAGGATAAATTCCTGAAAGCCGGAGGTCTTGTAAGTACTTTGAAGTCGAGCCGACAGCAATGGGATTCACCGAATGGATGGGCCCCGCTGCAGTGGATAACAATTACCGGCCTGGAAAATTATGGCCATACCGAACTGGCAAAGACCATTGCCAAAAGATGGATACAATTAAACACAGATGTATTCAAACGGACCGGTAAGCTGATGGAGAAATATAACGTTATCGACACGCAACTGGAAGCCGGCGGTGGCGAATATGCAGGCCAGGATGGTTTTGGATGGACGAATGGAGTGTTGCTGGCGTTAATTAAGAAGTATGGAGCTGGTTGATTGGTACTAGCTAAAGTATCGAAACGTAATCTGATCCGTTAAAGAGATTTAATCAAAAAAAGCTGTTGATCTCATCAATAAAACCGCGGAATATTCCCCTTTTATTTTGTGTTCTTCTCTTGGCCTTGCCTTAATAGTAGCCGATTTTTGTATTCTGTCTGCATTTTTAATAGAACGTTCTGATGTTTGTGGACGCCTGTATCCATGAGAGCTAATTAGCCAAAAGGCCGGTCGCTTTGCTTCATGCTTTGCTAAGTCTGCCTGCCGGTAGGCAGGCTCGCAATAACGCGCTTCGTTCGTCGCAATGATAGCATTGAGATGATCGTCTATGTGTGATCTCAAAACCGTAGGCGATGGTGGCGGTGGTGGGGGAGGGCAGGCCTGGGAGGGCCCAGAGGGCTAAGATTCTGCTGACGAAGGAAATAAACTTCTGCTGACCGATCATTTGAATATATCATTGCTCAAGTGCTTAAATGCCTCCATCGCTCCAAGATATTCGCAGGTCCTTGCTCCCGCTCTATTCCCATTTGCAATTACTTTCTTCCAGCCATCTATCGACAACTGTTTCATTTCGTTCAATGAATACTGGCTTAGCTGGTACAATACCGCTCCCACAAACGCGTCT
>Ga0066652_100002010_pt1 | contig 10915 bp, 8 predicted proteins | sample GraSoiAngelo_101_FD_71413 | JGI IMG/M metagenome (GOLD analysis project Ga0066652, IMG submission 71413) | Grasslands soil microbial communities from the Angelo Coastal Reserve, California, USA - 14_0903_02_30cm | ecosystem: Environmental > Terrestrial > Soil > Grasslands | place: USA... | reverse complement strand
CGAGACGCGAAGGGACGTGAAGCGCTGAGTGTCGATCCAGCTCTCGAGCCGGTCGTCGACACGAAAGAAGGGGATGCCGCCGCCGACGGCGAATACCGTGTGCCACGCCTCACGACCGCGCACGTCGGTGGTCTCGCGGACCTCCATCGATCCTCGCCCGACACGGAGCCTGCCGAACTTGACGTCGTACTCCAGGCGCTCGCCGACGATCAGCGTCGTGGCGCGCTCGGACGACGCCGTGGCTGGCGCGATTCGCTCGATCTCCTGGGCCAGCGAGGGACTGGCCATCAGCGCACTCGCCACGATCGCGCGGAGAGTCGCCACTGTGATCTTCGACATTGTCGCTGCTCCGGGGAGGCGGCCCTCGTGGCACCGCGGCGCGGGAGTGCACGGCGGTGTCCCGAGTCGAGTGGTGTGCATCAGAACTGCAGGGCGACGCCGAGGCAGCCCTGGCCCATGAGTGCATCCGGCCGGGCCAACGGGATGAGCAGCAGAGCGGCGATAGGTCGAGACATGGCGTCACCTGGGGAAGCGAGGTGCGCTGAATCTCGCGGAGCTGGGCTGCGCCTACGATCCGCCAGTGTACGTAGAGGGGCGGCGATTTGTACGTAGAAGGGTCGTCTAGTTCTCGCGGGGCGGGACGACGGCGAGCCGTCCCCTGCGCTGTCCCATCCGCACCTTCATCGTGAGGCGCGTCAAGGGGATCAGCGCCGCCACGGCGAGCCACCACCACATACGCGACCACGACTGGTCCGACGGCGTGCTCGCCACCGCTCCAGACTGGGTGTAATCCAATCGATACACCGACTGATCGTAGTTGCGCCGCTGCGCGCCGAGCCGGATCGCCGGGTCACGCGGTACGAGGCCGTTGACGAGATACTCGGCCATCGGGCGCTGATGATGATTCTCGAACACGAGTCGGCGCCCCCCGCTGCCGCGCGGCGCGGCCGCGTCGAACGCGAGCTGGATCGTGCCGCGGCCATCCTCCAGCGCCTCCAGCGCCTCCATCTTCGACGAGACGAGCCGGAGCGGCAGCCGCACGCCGTCCACCGAGAGCGAGAGATCGTTCGTGAGCCGCTGCGCGTACGCGCGGAGCTCTCCCTCCGTCACCGCGCCGTCGCCGTCGGCGTCGATGAGCGCGAGCACCCTCGGGAACACCTCGATTCCCGGCGCGAGTCGCATCTGCACGGCGAGGCGATCCTTCTCGACCGCGATGGTCGTCGCCTGCAGGTACTCGTCCGTGCGATGCGCGAACGCCGGGCTCGCGACGGACAGCAGCAGCGCGGCGGTGCCGACGGCGATCGCTCTCATCGCGACGTGTACTTGCGCCCGTAGTCGTTCGTCGGGTCGCGGTACATGGTGTGAACGTGCATCGAGAGATCGCCCCCCAGCCGCTGCGGCGCATACTCGATCACGAGCTTCGGTCCCTGGATGCGATAGTACGCCGTGATGTTCTGTCCCGTCGTCGCCGTCGTCGGACCGCTCCAGGCGAACCACGTGTTCCCGAGGTCGGCCTTGATCTCCGCCATGCGCGCCGCGGCCGCGCTCTCGTGCACGATGCCGCTCCACTCGGCGATCACCTCGAGCAGCATCGCGCGCTGCCGCTCGGTCATCGCCGAGGCTTTGAGCCCCTCGGGCTGGATGGTCTTGCCGTCCTGCCCCGGGCCGAGCACGAGGTCGCCCACGTGGTAGCCGAGGATCGCCTGCTTCCTCTGGGTCTCGTCGAGCGCGTTGAGCAGCGCGAGCGCCTTGTCGCTCTCCCTGCCCAGCGGCCGCACCGTCTTTCCGGCGAGCGTGTAGAGTGCGGGCTGCGCTCCGGTGAGCGTCGGCGTGAGCACGCCGTGCTCGCCGGCGATGGTGACGTTCACCGCGAGGTGATGCCCGCCGAACTGCAGCATCCACGGCTTCGTCTCGGACGGCGTGCCGAGGAAGGAGATGTAGTACAGGTCGCGGCCGAACATCGGGTTGTTCCGCTCGGTCGTCTTCAGCACCTCGTCCGCATCCATGATCTGCTGGATCTTCTCGTATCCCCTCGCGCTGAGCACGGACGAGAGCAGGGACATCGCCGCGGAGCGCTGCGCCGCACTCAGGTCGCCGAGCTTGAGGCCGGCGCGCGGGGTCATCCGCACCGGGAAGTTGGACCAGCGGGCGCGCTGTGCGTCGTCGTCGAACGCGAAGCTCACCGCTCCTTTCTGCTGCTGGTCCAGCGTGGCGAGGAAGCGGTTCGCTGCGCTCACGATCCGCGCCGTCGGCTGCTGCGCACCGGCGCCGCTCGCCGACGCGACCAACGCGACGCCTGCGGCGAGTCGGCGTACGTTCGTCATCGACACGACACTCATGACTTCGTCCTCGCGGGTTGAATCGTCCGAGCGTCAGGAGGCCAGCTTCGCGAGCACGACGACGAGCGCCGCGCCGACCGTCATGACCACCAGCGCCTTGATGCGCACCTTCCGCAGATAGAACAGCAGTCCGAGCCCCGTCAGCGACAGGAACACGAGGAACACGCCGGCGACGTCGATCAGCCACGCCCACGCGCTCCCCGCATCGCGGCCGCGGTGCAGGTCGTTGATCACGCCGATCGCCCCCTGATACGACGTCGTCAGCTTGTAGTGCCCGGTCTGCACGTCGATGAAGCAATCGGCGGAGTAGCCCGGCGCGCGGAACGTGAGCGAACCCTCGCGATCGTCCTCTCGGCGATCCGCCACCGTGCCGTGCACCCCGTTCGTGGCGCGAAGATGCTCGGCGACGACCAGCCAGTCGATCCCCCTCGCCGTCTTCCACGCCGCCGGCAGTGTACCGGTCGCGTCCTCGGTGCGCTCCGTCGAGAGCCACTCCGGATGGTTGAGCGTCACCCCGGTCGCGGCGAAAAACAGCACCACGAGCAGGCTCGCCATCGACGTGTAGATGTGCAGCCAACGGAGCACGGTGTGCACGCGCAGTCGCAGCGGGCGCCGGCGGCGCACGCGTGGCGCGATCGGTTGCGCCGGCTTGGCCGGCCTACTTTCTACGGCGGTACTCGACACGCACCCTCCCGATCTCCTCGTTGCCCGCCAGGTCCGCCGCCACCGGCTTGGTCGTCAGCGTGAGATCCTGCTGCATGAGCTGATAGCTGCCATGCTCGCGCGCTGCCTCGATCACCACGCGATAGTTGCCCTGATCGACGACGCTGCCGCGGTCGTCGCGCCCGTTCCACGTCACGGTGTACTGTCCGGGCAGCCGCGTCGCGCTCGACACGGTGCTGATGATATCGGGACCGCCGGCGTCCTCCTGGTCGCGGTCCATCGAGAACCAGCGTCGAAGCTCGCGGATGTAGCGCGGGCCGCGGCCCGAGGTGTTCACCCACAGGCTCAACGTCCGCACCGGACGACCGCCGGCGTCCTCCACCCACACGGCGACGTACGGCCGGTGGTAGCGGTATCCCTGCTGCGGCGCGATCTCGAGATCCACCGCGAGCTCGAAGCGGTCGTCCCACTTCGGTGCGGCGATGCGCGTTGCCTCCGCTCCGAACCGGCGGAAGGCGGTGAGGCCGGTGAGCGAGAGCGCGGCCGTCGCGAGCCTGGCGAGCGCGCCGCGACGGTCGAGCGGGTCATGGGGCGGAGTACGGAATGGTCTATCGTGCATGGTGATGGCCTCTGTGGAGTCGTGTCATGGCCGCGCGGTCACCGCGCGATCGTCCCAGCTCTTGTTCGTGGTGATGCGGCCGTCGGCTTCCACGAGCAGGCAGCCGACGTCGCCGAGCGAGTCGGCGATCGCCACGCTCTCGCGTGCCGACATCACGCTGAATGCCGTCGACAGCGCGTCCGCCGTCGTACACTCCGGCGCGATGACGGACGCGCTCACGATCTGCTCCGCCGGTCGCGCGGTGCGCGGATCGACGATGTGCGAGACGCGTCGGCCGTCGAGCAGGAAGCCGCGCCGATAGCCGCCGCTCGTCGCGAGCGCGGCGTTCCGCAGCCGCACCACGGCGATCGGCGGCGCGTTCTCCGCCGCCGCGATGGGATCGGCCACGCCGCCCACGACCGCGTGCTCCCCGTAGTGCTGCACGTCGCCGCCGACGTTGAGCAGCACGTCGACCACTCCCTCCACGGCTCGCGCCCTCAGTGCGGCGCGCGCGACGATGTACCCTTTGGCGATCGCGTCGAGCGTGACGGCCCGCCGGGTGAGCCGGCGAGCGGTACCGGCGCCGCGGTCGACGAGCCAGAGCGGCTTGCGCAGCGCTGCACCCGGCGCGTGCACGAAGGCGTCGTCGGTATCGCCACCGCGCAGCCGATCGAGGATCGCTTGCGCGGCCGGATCGAACGCGCCGCGCGTCTGCTCCCGCCATCGTGCGCTGGCGTGCAGCACCTCCGCCAGCTCGGCCGAGACCGGCACGTCGGCATCGTGCGTCGCCAGCCAGAGCGCGAGCTCGCTGGTGGACGACCATCCGCTCAGCACTAGCGCCAGCCGGTCGATCTCGGCCAGCGTCTCCGCCTCGGCGCGCTGCGCGGCACACTCGCGCACGGCCGTTACCCGAAGCTCGAGCGACGTACCGAGCACGTGCTCGTACGCGAAGTGGAAATGGCGCTCCGATCGAGTGCTGCGGCGCCAGCTCCGCATCGCTCGTTCGAGTCTCGTCGTCAGCAGTCGTCGCATCGTCGCCTGAACGAAGTCCGCGGACGCGGTGTTTCTCTGCGACGTCATCACAGCCACCGGTCCATCAGCTAGTACACCGGATGGCGCCCGATCGGTTGGGTGGATCGTGTAACCCATTGGCCCTCCTGATGGAACGTTCACCGCAGTGGCACGACGGCCGGTTCCACAACCGCCTGTCGCGCGTCGATGGCCCGATGTGGCGCGCATTCGGGGAGTTCTTCTTCGGCGGCTCGAAGCACCGCAGGCCGGAGTCGCCACTGCCCGTCGAGCATCGCACGGCGGCCGACTTCGCGATCGTCCCGAGGAGCGGGCTGCGCGTCACCTGGCTCGGCCACTCGACGACCATCGTCGAGATCGGCGGCGCTCGCCTGCTCATCGACCCGGTGTGGGCCGAGCGGGCGTCGTTCGTCTCGTTCGCCGGCCCGAAGCGCTTCTTCCCGCCGCCGCTTCCCCTCCACGAGCTGCCGAACGTGGACGCCGTGGTGCTGTCGCACGATCACTACGACCATCTCGACGAGCAGCTCGTTCGCACGCTCGCGCCGCGACGTCTGCGCTGGATCGCCCCGCTCGGCGTCGGTGGCTGGCTCCGCCGGTGGGGAGTTCCGCCTGGCGACGTCGCGGAGCTCGACTGGTGGCAGTCGATCGACGTCGCCGACGTGTCGCTCACCGCGACACCGGCGCGTCACTTCTCGGGGCGCGGGCTCGGGAGCCGGGACCGCACGCTGTGGTGCGGGTATTCCATCGCGGCCTCCGACGCACGCGTGTATTACGCCGGCGACACGGCGATGCAGAACGAGTTCTCCGAGATCGGCGCGCGCCTCGGCCCGTTCGACCTCACGCTCATCGAGGTCGGCGCCTACAACAAGCTGTGGGCCGACGTCCACCTCGGTCCCGAGCAGGCCGTGCTCGCGCATCGGCTGGTGCGGGGCGGGGTGATGCTGCCGCTGCACTGGGGCATGTTCGACCTCGCGCTCCACTCGTGGACGGAGCCCATCGAGCGCACGCTCGTCGCGGCGACGCGCCACTCGGTGCGCATCGCGACGCCGCGTCCGGGCGGGATGTTCGAGCCATCGCTGTCCGTGCCGAGCCAACGCTGGTGGCCCGACGTGCCGTGGCAGACCGTGGAGGAGGCGCCCGTATGGTCGACGGGCGTCACCCTCCCACGCGAAGCGTGAGCGTCAGCCGCATTGCGCCGAGCCCACGCGCACGCGGTCGATCGCGGACACCAGCGCATCGATCGTGAAGGGCTTGGCGAGCACCGTGTCGTTGGGCGCGAGACCCATGTTTCCATCGTGCTGTCCGGACATGTACAGCACCGGCACGCGGTCGCCCCGCTCGCGCAACGCCTTCACGAACGCGGGGCCGCTCGTGACCGGCATCCGCACGTCGCACAGCAGCAGGTCGGGTCGCCAGCCGCTGGCCAGGACGTCGAATGCCTCACGCGCACCGGAGGCGGAGCGGAGCTCGAAGCCGCGGTCCGCGAGTCCGCGCTCGACGAACCGTCGCACCTCCTCGCGGTCGTCCACCACGAGCACCCGACCGGTGCCGAGCGCGCGCATCGCCGGCGCACTCGTCCTCGGTGCCACGCCGGTCTGCGAAGCGCTCGGCAGGAGCAGCACGAACCGCGCACCCGTTCCCTGCGCGGACTGCACCTCCACGTGTCCACCGGCGCCGCGGAGCACGCTGTAGACGATCGCCAGCCCCAGCCCGGTGCCCTTGCCGGCGGGCTTCGTCGTGAAGAACGGCTCGAAGATGCGTGCGCGCACCTCGTCGGTGATGCCCTGGCCCGTGTCGCTCACCGTGATGCGGACGTATCGGCCCGGACTGATCGCGCGCGCACGCGCCTCGAGCTCGTCGAGCACGACCGAGTCCGACGCGATCGTCAGCACCCCGCCGTCGGGCATCGCGTCGCGCGCGTTGATCGCGAGGTTCACGAGCACCTGCTCCAGCGGACCGGGATCGATCGCCGCGAGTCCGGTGTCCGGCGCGCCTCGCGTGTCGAGCTGTATGTCGGTGCCCAGGAGTCGGCCGAACAGCGCATGCAACCGGTCGAGCGAGGCGACGATGTCCACTGGCCCAGCGCCGGCCGACTGACGCCGTCCGATGGCGAGCAGCTGTCGCGTCACCTGCGCGGCGCTCCGCGCCGCATGCAGCACCCCGTCGAGTGCCTCGGCGTCGGGTGACCCGTTGGGCAGCCCTTCTCGCACCAGCGCGGCGTTCCCCATGATCGCCGTGAGGTAATTGTTGAAGTCGTGCGCCACGCTACCCGCGAGCCGCCCGATCGACTCCAGCCGCTGGAGATGCATCACCTGCTGCTGTAGCTCTTCGCGCTCGCGCTCACCCCGCCGCAGCCTGGTCAGGTCACGACCTTCAGCCGTCAGCCAGCGCACGTGTCCTTCGGCATCGCGCACCGGGCTCAGTGAGAAGTCGACCTCGCGCAGCGCACCCTTGTCGTCGGCGTGCGTGGCGAGCATGCGAAACGGCTCGCCACCCGCCGCCTGCCGAACACCTTCACGAATCTGCTCGGCCTGCGCTGGATCGTGCCGCCACCATGGCGTCTCCCAGAATGGCTGGCCCACGACCTCGTCGGCGGTGCAGCCGACGAGCGCGAGCGCGGCGCGATTGCTCGTCAGCACGTGGCCGTCCCGATCGAGCAGTCCCATGTACTGCACGCTGTTGTCGAACACGGCGCTCAACAGTCGCTCGCGGTCGAATACCTCCGCCGTGCGCTCCCGCACGCGTTGCTCCAGCTCGTCGCGCGCCGCACTCAGCGCGGCGTTGGCGTCGCGGAGCGCGGTCACGTCGTGCAGCACGACGACCTTGGCGTCGCGCCCCTCGCTGCCGCGTAGCGACGAGACGTGCACGTCGAGCTGCCGCGATCCCGCGGACACCTGTCGCGTCGCGCCGGGACCCTGGTCGATCGCCGACATCAGCGGCGCCACGTTCGGGAAGTCGGCCAACGGCCGCCCGACGCTCGCGCCCGACGTGCCGAGCAGCGTGCGCGCCTGCACGTTCATGTCGATCAGCCGGTTCTGCGAGTCGACCACGAGCACGGCGTCGGAGAGCTCCTCCACCACCTGGTCTCGCGCCACGAGCATCAGCTCCACGGTGCGGCCGCGGAGCAGTGCGATGGCGGTCAGCGGCGCGAACAGAGCGAAGGCCAGCGGCGCTAGGTCGCGCTGGCCAAGCCACCTCGCGTCCACGACGAAGGCGACGTCCTGCAGGAAGTACGGACCGATCAGCCCGACCGCGAGCAGCACGACTTCGGCCCGGTGTCCCGGCGGGCGGCGCATCGCACTGAGCAGCACGTAGCCGGCGCTCGACGCCACCACGAGCAGGAGGAAGAGTGCCACCGCCGACTCGATCCACGTGAACGAGTAGATGAGTGACGAGAAGGGGCCGATGCGCTCGAGGTGCGCGTCCGGGCGCGCGCCGCGCCACGACTCGAAGAGGCTCCACAGCGCACTCGGCCCTGTGATCGCCAGCAGGGCGATCGTGCCCACACGCTCTCGCCGCGGTCGCGCCGCCTGGGTCTCGGCCACCGCGAGCGAGCCCGCCATCGCCAGCACGGTGGGAATCCAGGCGACCCCGTCCCACCGGAGCTTGGTGCCGACGTCTCCAGCGAGCGTCTCGCCGATCCAGCATACGACCCACGCCGCCTGCGCCAGGAGCATGTACGCTGCGGGGGCGGCGGCCCGAACGTCGTGACGCACGCCCCAGATGACGATGGCGAGCGCGACCAGCAGCGCCAGGCACAGGAGAGGGAGCAGCATCGTTCGCGAAAACCCGGGCTGGAGGTCGTGCGGTCGTGTTCGTCTAGAATGCCGTCCCGCTCGCGTCAGGTCCAGCGCCTGAAGGTCCGATGCGCGCTTCGACGCCCCGAGCGCATCTTTGAGTGCTGTACTCGCCCATCCCGAGCGCAGTACTCGCCGTCATCCGTGCGAGCGCAGCGAGTCGAGGGAGCTGCACTGCAGGCGTGATTGCACCGATGAAACGCAGGCGCGCCGACGCTCAGTGCGCGTCCACCGCTGCTGCGCCGCTCGGACCCTTGCGGCGGCGCAGCAGCAGGATCGCCGGGGACACGAGCGTGAATACGAGCAGGATGAACAGCCAGGAGTCGTTGAAGCTGAGCATCGATGCCTGCTGCATCACCTGGCCGTCGAGCGCCTTGAACGCCGCACGCTGCGCGTCGAGCGCGCTCATGCCGCGGGCCATGAAGGCGTGCGTCAGCCCCTGGATCCGCTGATCGGTCAGCGGATTGCCGGCGATCACGTTGCTCACGAGATCGGCGCGGTGATACTCGGTGTGCTTGCTGACGTAGTTGAGCAGTACCGCGATGCCGAACGATCCGCCGAGCTGGCGCGAAAGGTTGATCAACCCTGCCGCCTGCTGGGCCTCGTGTGGCTCGAGGCTCGCGTACGCGACGTTGTTGATCGGCGTGAACAGCATCCCGAGCCCGAAGCCACGCACGAGCAGTGCGTTGCGTACGTCCGCCTCGCCGGCGACGGTCGTCAGGTGCCCCATCTTCCACATCGAGACGACGAACAGCGTCACGCCGAGCGCGATCAGCGCGCGCGGATCGACGAGCGGCTTCGCGCCATTCAGCAGTCGTCCACAGATCAGCGCGCTGATGCCCGTCGCGATGCCTCCGGGCAGCATCGCCAGGCCGGTCTCGGTCGGCGTGAAGCGCAGGATCCCCTGCGCGAACATCGGGAACAGGATCACGCCGCCGTACAGCCCGAAGCCGAGCGCGATGAAGAGAAAGATCGACGCGGCGAGCGTGCGGTTGTGCAGGACGCGGAGATCGACCACCGGATGCTCGTTCCGCTTGCTCAGCTCCCACCAGACCATCGCCACGAGACATGCGCCCGAGAGGATGGCGAGTCGGAGGATGAGCACACTCGCGAACCAATCCTTCGCGTTCCCCTCCTCGAGCACGTACTGCATCCCGCCCACGCCCACCGTCAGCAGCACGATTCCCGTCCAGTCCACCGGCGTGCGCACGCGCCCGACGTTCGGCGGGTCGTGCAGGAAGGTGCTGACGAGGAACAGCGACGCCGCCCCGATCGGGATGTTGATGAAGAAGCACCAGTTCCACGTGTAGTTGTCCGTGATCCAGCCCCCGCGCGTCGGCCCGAGCGTCGGCGCCACGATGATGCCGAGCATGAACACCGCCTGCACCATCCCCTGCTCCTCGCGCGGGAAGATCTGGCGCAGCGTAGCCTGCGCGGTCGAGAGCAGCGCGGCGCCCCCCGCCCCCTGCAGAATGCGCCACACCACCAGCTCGGCGAGCGAGTGCGACGTCCCGCAGAAGAACGAGGACACGACGAACAGCACGATCGAGAAGGTGAGGTAGTTCCGCCGACCGAATCGTGCGGTGAAGAACGCCGTCATCGGCAGGAAGATCACGTTCGACAGGATGTATCCGGTCGACACCCAGCCGATCTCCTCCTGCGTGGCTCCGAGATTCCCCGCCATCTGCGGGAGGGCGACGTTGATGATCGTCGTGTCGAGCACCTCCATCACCGCGGCCGTGATCAGGCCGGCAAGGATGAGCCAGCGATGCCGGCGGACGAAGTCGGCGGCCTGCTGGACGCGGTGCTCGCCCGTCTCGGTGAGGGCGGGGGCAGTGGCGGCTCTCGTGGAAGTAGTGGCCATCTGGCGTGGTTGCGTGCGGCGTTGCGGAACGTGCAACAACGGCAAGCGCCATTCCGCGGAGATGCATCGGACGCGCGCCGTGCACGCTCGCAAGTTGACCCAACGTCCTACACAAATGCCGTGAGAGCGAGGCTTTCGGGGCGCAAATTTTGTACGGCTCCGCGCCGCCGCGGGAACAGGGCAGTGCGCGACGCTCGGCATTGCCTCCCGCATTCATTATCAGCCAAGGAGCCACGAATGCCGCGACGTCCATCGATCGTCATCTTCAGTCTCGTCGGTCTGCTGTCCGCCAACGCCTCGCTCGCGACGGCGCAGGGACCGAGCGTCAGGAACGCGCCCAACACCATGGAGTTCGGCATCGACGCCGGCGCGGTCTTCGGCCTCGGGGACGTGTCGACGGTACAGATCACTCTGCCCGCCTCGCGCGCGCGCGTCGGCTTCTTCCTGAACAACGACTCGCGTTGGTCCATCGAGCCTGCGGCGGCCCTCGCGTATTCGAAGGCCGAGGGCGGGGACGGCGTGTTCGTCTATGACCTGGAAGTGGGCGCGCTCTATCACTTCCGGACACCGTCGGCCGTCACCGCGGTCGTGCCGGCATCGGTGACGTACGTTCGGCCGTTCATCG
>Ga0066652_100002006_pt1 | contig 10931 bp, 9 predicted proteins | sample GraSoiAngelo_101_FD_71413 | JGI IMG/M metagenome (GOLD analysis project Ga0066652, IMG submission 71413) | Grasslands soil microbial communities from the Angelo Coastal Reserve, California, USA - 14_0903_02_30cm | ecosystem: Environmental > Terrestrial > Soil > Grasslands | place: USA... | reverse complement strand
GTGTTCCAGGACCCGTTCAGCTCGATCGACCCGCGTTGGCGGGTCGGCCGGAGCGTCGCCGAGACGCTCGACGCCTTCTCGATCGGAACGAAGGCCGAGCGCCGGGAGCGCGTCGTCGATCTGCTCGACCGCGTCGGCCTGGATCCATCGTTCGCCCGGCGACGCCCGCACGAGCTCTCGGGCGGGCAGCGCCAGCGCGTCGGGATCGCCGCCGCTCTCGCTCCCGAGCCGCGGCTGATCGTGGCCGACGAGCCGGTTTCCGCGCTCGACGTCTCGGTGCAGGCGCAGGTCCTGAACCTGCTGGCCGACCTGCAGCGGGACCTGGGGCTCGCGATCCTGCTCGTGGCGCACGACCTGGCCGTGGTCGAGCACATCAGCCACCGCACCGCCGTGATGTACCTGGGGAAGATCGTCGAGACCGGCCCGACCGAGCAGGTGTTCCGCGACCCGCGCCATCCGTACACGAAGGCGCTGCTCGAGGCGATCCCCCATCCCGATCCGGAACGGCGGCTCGTGGGTTCCGTGCTCGAGGGCGAGATCCCCAGCCCGATCGCGCCGCCGTCGGGCTGCCGGTTCCGCACGCGATGCCCGGTAGCGATCGATCGGTGCGCCGTCGAGGAGCCCGAGATGACGTTGTTCAGCACCGGCCACACGGCCGCGTGCCACGTCGCGCGCGCCGAGCTCGAGGCCTCGGCGTGACGAGAGGGAAGGAGCGAGACCGATGCCCATGGCGAGCGTGAACGGGATCCAGATGCACTACCGGGTGGAGGGCGACGGCCCGGAAACGGTTGTGCTGATCAACGGGCTGGCCGACGACCTGGAGACGTGGGTGCTCCAGATGGACGACCTGCTGGACGCCGGCTACCGAGTCCTGCGGATCGACAACCGCGGGGTCGGCAAGACCGACACGCCGCCCGGGCCCTACACGAGCCGGATGCTCGCCGACGACGCGAAGGCGCTGGTCGACCACCTGGGGATCTCCGGCTTCCACCTGATGGGAACGTCGATGGGCGGGATGATCTCGCAGGAGTACGCGATCAACTATGGCTCGGACCTGAAGAGTGCGACGTTCTCGAGCACGTACGCGTCCCCGGGCCCGTTCTGTTCGCGGATGTTCTCGATGTGGCAGGACATGGCCGGCATCAACGGTGTCCCGTTCATCATGCGCGACGTAACGCTCTGGGCCTTCACGGTGCCCTTCTTCGAGGAACGGGAGGACGAGCTGAAGGAGTTCGAGGCCGAGATGGCGTCGTTGCCGATGTCGGTCGACGCGTATCTCGCGCAGCTCAACGTGATCCAGACGCACGACACGACCGACCGGCTCGACCGGATCAGGGGCTACCCCGTCCTGGTGATGGCCGGCGAAGAGGACATCCTGATCCCCGTCTCACTCTCCAAACGATTGCAGGAGGGCATCCCCGGGGCGGACTGGGCGACGTCGAAGGGGGGGCACGCGTCGATGTGGGAGCACCCGGCGGAGTTCAACCGGACGTACCTGGGATGGCTCGGCGATCACAGCTGAGTCGCGAGCACGGAGGAGGGGAACGATGGATCGGAAGGATGAGGAACAGCGGGCCGAACGCCTGGCGCGGAGCTTCCTGAACGGTGACCTGTCGCGCCGGTCGTTCCTGCGTCGGGCAGCGGGGTTCAGCGCTGCGGCGCTGAGCGCGTCCAGCCTGGGCGCGGTGCTCACGGCGTGCTCGTCGTCGTCGAGCTCGGCGGGCCCGAGCGGCGGAACGGCGACCGGCACGCCGTCGGCCGGCGGAACGCTGCAGGCCGCGTTGACGGGAGAGCCCGACACGATCGACCCGGCGACGTCGACGATCTACACGGGCGCGCAGGTCTACGACAACATCTTCAACAAACTGATCGACCTGGACCCGTCGAACAACTTCTACGGCCAACTCGCCACGAAGTGGACCGCGTCGGACGAGACGACCTGGGTCTTCGACCTGGTCGACAACGCCACCTTCCACAACGGCGAGCAGTTCGGCCCACAGGACGTCGTGTACACGTTCGAGCGGATCTTGGACCCCAAGACCGCCAGCTCGTACGCCCCGCTGTACAACGCGATCTCCAAGGTCGAGGCCACCGGTCCCACCCAGGTGACCTTCCACCTGAAGACTGCCTTCGGGCCGTTCCTGTCGAACCTGGCCAACAACGGCGAGATCGTGAACCAGAAAGCGATCGAATCGAAGGACCCGTCGCGCAACGCGGTGGGCACCGGTCCGTTCGAGTTCGTCGAGTGGGTCCAAGGCGATCACATCACGCTCAAGAAGAACGACAGCTACTTCCTGAGCGGCAAGCCCTACCTGGACGGGATCACGTTCAAGTTCCTGAACGTCGACCAGAGCCGCGTCGACGCGTTGCGCTCGGGCGACCTCAACTGGTTGGACGCGGTGCCGCTCCAGCAGCTGAACACGCTGAAGAGCGACCCGTCGTTCAGCTACGTGACGTCGGCGACCGCCGGGATCCCGGACTACATCGCGATGAACACGACCCAGCCGCCGTTCGACAACAAGCTCGTACGGCAGGCTGTCTACGCGGCACTCGACCGCGATGCGATCCGCCAGGTGGCGTACTTCGGGGCGGGTGAGTCCGGGATCGAGGAGGTCCCGACCGGATCGAGCTGGTACGACGGGACACCGCTCGTGGCGCCGGATACCGAGAAGGCGAAGTCGCTGCTGCAGCAGGCAGGGGTCACGACGCCGCTGGAGGTGGAGTACCTGGGGCTCCCGCAGTACCCGGAGCTGCTGAAGACCGGCGAGGTGATCCAGCAGCAGCTCGACGCCGTCGGGATCAAGATGAACATCAAGCAGGTCGAGGTGGGCGTCTGGTTCGACGCGTTCGTCAAGGGCAACTACCAGATCACGTCCGCGTACCAGGAGCGCACGATCGACCCGGACAACTTCTACGCGCTGGTCGTGCACTCGGGCGGAGACATCAACACGACCGGCTATTCGAACCAGCAGGCGGATCAGCTGATCGACCAGGCCCGGACCGAGACCGACACCCAGGCGCGGTTCGACCTCTACAAGCAGCTGCGCCAGATCGTGTTCGATGACTCCCCGATCATCTTCGTGCACTACGAGACGATCAACTACCTGATGCAGAAGAACGTCGTCGGATCGACGGTGAACCCGACGTTGGAACTCCGGATGCAGGACGTCGGGTTCACGACACCGACCTAGCGTCGCGAACCCGATCCGTGCGTTCGGTCGACGCTCGGGCCGCGGTCGGCTCCAGCGCCGTCACTCGATAGGGTGGTTTGGCCATGGCGTACGACGAGGATCTCGCCGATCGGATCCGCGAGCTCATCGGCACGGAGAAGGACCTCACCGAGCAGAAGATGTTCGGCGGGCTCGCCTTCCTGATCGGCGGCAACATGGCCCTCGCGGCGAGCGGCCAGGGCGGGATCCTCGTGCGCGTGGACCCCGCGGCGTCGGCGAAGCTGGTCTCCTCGACGAATGCGGAACCGATGGTGATGCGGCGTGGGCGGGTCATGAAGGGTTGGCTCCGCGTCGACCCCGAGCACATCCGCGAGAAGCGGCAGCTCGCCGCGTGGGTGAAGCGCGGGGTCACGTACGCCCGCTCCCTGCCGCCGAAGTCCTGAGGGCGCGGACGTGGGCGACCGCCTCGCCCGACCGGAGGCGTCAGCGGACCACGGTCCCCTTGATCGAGAACGTGATCCCCGACGATCGACACCCGAGCTGGGGGCTGTCGTAGGTGGTGACCGTCCCTTCGAACGCCGAGACGCGCCACGTGTCGCGCATCGTCCGGGCGTCCGTCACGTGGAGCGTCACGCGATAGGAGGTCGTGCTCGGAGTGCCGCTGCACTCGAGGTACCCATGGACGGCGTCCGAGCCGCTGTAAACAACACCGGCGCGAGCCAACGTGAAGGCCAGCCCGTTCCAGTGGATGTCCCGCAACTCGACGTCGCAGGCGCCTCGATCGCACGCCGGCAAGAATCGCCAGCCCTGCGTCGACTTCTCGGGGATACCGTTCACCCCGTACACGGACGTGCGGAGCAACCGCACGTTGTACACGCCGGTGAGCCTCGCCGCGAAGAGGGGTGCGCGACCCGTCGTCACGGTGGTCGTCGCGCCACTCGACCGGTCGCCGTTGAGCATGCCGTCGATCTGGTAGCGGTACTTGCTCTCCGGCTGTACTCCGTCGTCAACGAAACGGCGGCCGCTCCCGCGAACCGTGCCCACGTAGTTCCCGTCGCGATAGACGCGGTAGCTCGTCGCGTCAACATCACCCTCGCCGATCTCCCACGAAAGCAGCACCTTGAACGGCCCCGCCGTCGCTTGAAGACGGGCGGGGGGCCGGATGACGCCCGTCGGACTCGGCGAACCGGCAGGTGAGGCGGCGACGGCTGATCCGTCCTTGCTGTGCGCCAAGGTGGCGGCCGCCGCGACGATGACGGCGAGCAAGCCGACGCCGAGGACGGCGAACAGGAGGAGACGCCGGCGAGACCCGACCGGCCCCGGCGCGGTCGGAGCTGGCCCCGCTCCCGGAGCCGGCGGCAACGTCGATGGGTCGCTCATGACGGGCCCCTTCGCGGCTGGGTGTTCCATGAGCACGATACGCCGATGTGTGTCGCCGCATCCGCGGAAACCTTGATGATCTTCGGACGTGCCGCGACGGAACCTTCTCGGTCGGTCATCGTGGATCGGATCCAAGGCGCCCGATGGAACTCACCTATCGGTTCACTCTGCCTCCGACTCATCGCCTACCGGCGAGACTTCCTCCCAGGGATAGGCGATCCCGGCGCGATCCGGCCAGCGGATCCCCATCGTGTCTCCCGGCGCCCGGGGTTCACGAACGTGCAGCCGGCAGGGACCCAGCGGCGTCTGGACCATGATCTCGAAGTGCGCACCGAAGAACGAGCACGTATCCACCACACCGGCTAACCGCGCCGGATCGGGCGGCACCGCCTCGAGCTCCTCGGGCCGGAGCATGACCTGGGCCTTGCCTCCCGCCGCCACGCCGGCGTCCGATGCGCTGAACCGTCGTCCACCCACATCAACCTCCGCGCGTCCATCCCCGCATGCGCGGACGTCGGCGGTGAAGAAGGACCCCGCGCCGATGAACCTGGCGGTGAACATGGTGGCGGGTGCACGGTAGATCGTCTGGGGGTCCGCGACCTGCTCCAGCCGGCCATCGTTCATGACCCCCACCAGTTGGGAGATGCTGAGCGCCTCGTCCTGGTCATGGGTCACGAACAGGAACGTCGTGGCGAGTTCCTGATGGATCCGCAGGAGTTCCTCGCGGAGCGCGAAGCGGACGTTGCGATCCAGCGCGCTCAAGGGCTCGTCCAGCAGCAAGACGCTCGGGCGGTTGATCAACGCGCGCGCGACCGCTACGCGCTGCGCCTGCCCGCCGGAGAGCTCGGACGGGTAGCGGCCCGACAGGCTCTCCAACCCGACAAGCCGAAGCATCTCGACGACGCGCTCCCGCCGCTCGCGAACGGACGGCCGCTCCCGCTTCGCGCCGATCGTCAGGCCGAAGCCGATGTTGTCCGCCACCGTCATGTGCGGGAACAGGGCGTAGCTCTGGAACACCATGTTGAACGGCCGGCGTTCGGGGGGCCGGCCCGTGATGTTCTCGCCGTCCGCGGACACCGTGCCGGTATCCGGCCGCTCGAGTCCGGCCACGATCTTGAGGAGCGTCGTCTTCCCGCACCCGCTGGGCCCGAGCAGGCTGAAGAAGGATCCCGGGGGGATCTCCAGATCGAGGGTCTGTAACGCGACCGTCGGGCCGAAACGCTTCGAGACGCCGCGGATGCTGACGGCCCCGGTGGTGCTCATGCTGCCCGCGCCAGTTCCTCGGCGGGTGCGGCGGCCGATGAGCGGGAAGGTCGGGTCCGCTGCCACAGGAGGGTGATGCCGACCGCGAGCCACGGCACCAGCAAGAGGATCGCCGCGATCGCGTTCACCGAGGGGTCGATCGTCCGGTGCAGCCGCGACAACACGAACAGCGGCAGCGTCTGCGTCGTGCCCGAGGTGAAGTTGGTGATCAACACCTCGTCGAAGGAGATCGCGAACGCGACCACCATCGCGCCCAGGATCGAGGGCGCCACCAACGGGAAGGTGATCCTTCGCAAGACCGTCTGCGGCGTCGCACCCAGGTCCCGCGCGGCCTGCTCGACCGTGACGTCGTAGTTCCGCAGCCGCGCCCCCACGATCAGGATCACGAACGGCGTGGTCACGATCACGTGCCCGGTCACGATCGTCCACATCGACGGGTCGATCGCGAACGTCTTCATCGCCGCCACCAGCGCGATGCCGATGAACAGCGGCGGCAACATCACAGGGATCCGGGACCCGCTCTCGAGCGCCGAGCTCAGCCGAGAGGGGCGCCGGGCGAACGCGAAGGCCCCCGTGGTGCCCACCGTACCGGCGACGAGCGCGGTCGCGAAGGCGGCGATCGCGCTCGCTTTCAGTCCCGAACGGAACGCCTCGTCCCCGAAGATCAGCCGGAACCACCGGAGCGAAAGGCCATGCAGCGGCCAGCTCAGGTTCGAACCGCCGTTGAACGCGAACGCCAGCACGACGACGAGCGGCAGCCAGATGAAGACGACCAACGCGATCACGGCCGCGCCGAGGAGGCGGGAGCGACCGATCACCGGGTGTGCCTCGGGAGCAGACCGCCCGCGCGCATGCTCGCGCGAAGCACGACCACCACGACGGCGAAGAGCACGAACATCACGAACGCCGTTGCCGCCCCGAGGGGGTAGTTCAGCGTCGTGCCGAGCTGGTCGGCGATCAGCGTCCCGAACGTGGCGCTCGAGCCGATCCCGCCGAGGAAGACCGGCGTGATGTAGTCCCCCGCCGAGAGGAAGAACACGAAGAGCGTGGCCCCGAACAGGGCGTTCCCCGCCAGCGGGAGCGTGATCCGTCGCAGCGTCGTCCAGGCGGAAGCCCCAAGGTCGCGGGAGGCCGGCTCGAGCCCCGGCGGGATCGAGGAAAGGCTGGAGAAGATGACGAGCGTCGTGAGCGGGAGGAAGAAGTTCACCTCGGCGATCACCACCGCGATCCGCGAGAACAGCAGGAACCCGACGGGGGCGTGCGTCACGTGGGTCGCCTGCAGCAGGGAATTGATGATCCCGCTCTCTCCGGAGAGCGTCCGCCACGAGTAGACGACCGCGAGGTAGCTCCCCATGAACGCGATCACGATCGCGATCAGGAGGAAGCGGCGTGACCTTCGAGCGCGGAAGGCGAGGAAGTACGCGAGGACGAACCCACCGATCACGGACAGCAGCGCCGTCGGCGCGGCGATCAGGAACGTGTTGACCGCGTAGGTGCGGTACAGCGGGGTCGAGACGACCTTCCGGTAGTTGTCGAGCGTGAACCCGGGTACGAGCTCCAGCAACGAAAGGTGGAAGAACGAGAAGGCGAACAACATCGCCGCCGGGACGACGACCCCGAAGGCTAGGAGGGCTCCGAACGGGGTCAGCAGCAACGCGACGAGGCGTCGAGAGACCCCCACGTCGGTGGCCCCGCTAGGAGGCCTTGACCTCCTCCCACAGCTGTACGACCTGGTCGTACGTGGCTCGGTCGCCGTCGGGTTCGCGGGGGAAGCCGCGATTGAACGTCAGGACGTTCGAGAGGTAGTTGTCGATGTCGTCGAACGGGTAGAGGTCCGTCACCGCCTTGTCGAGCATCGGGATCGACGCCGCGACGCCGGGGCCTTGCAGGAAGCTGTTGTTCGCTTTCGCGTTTTGCGTCGGGTCGAGCACGTGGTCGATCCAAGCGAGCGCGTTCTGCGGATCCGGCGCCGTCGGCGGGACGAAAGCCGAGTCGGCCCATCCGATCGCGCCCTCCGACGGCACGACCGTCTTCGTCGACACACCCTTCGCCGCGGTCTCGGCGTCCATGAAGGTGAGCCCGACGACCATGTAGTCGACGTCGCCCGAGACCAGGAGCGAGATCTGGTCGCCGATGCTCGGCGCGAGTGCCCGGATCTGTCCTCGCAGCTGCACGAGGTAGTCCTTCACCTCCGCGTTCAGCTGCGCCGTCGTCAGCGTGTCGGGATCGATCCCCACCGCGAGCGACCCGAGCGCGACGTTGTTGAGGGCGCCGTCGACCGTCGAGACGCGACCCTTGTACTTCGGGTCGAGGATGTCGTGCCAGCTGGCCGGCGCCGGCACGCGATCGGTTCGGTACGTGAGGCCCGAGAACCCCCACGTCCACGGCGCCGCGTTGTACGTGCCGTCGGCGTTCTTCCACGGATCCACCTGGAAGGCGGGCATCAATCCCGTCAGCCCGGGCACCTCCGTCGTGGTCATCGGGCGGATCAGGCCGAGGTTCTTGTAATCGGTGAGCACGACGTTGTCGCCGTAGGAGAGGTCCCACTTGTCGCCGCCCGCGCCCTTGAGGACCGTCGGGACCTCCTCGGGCTGGGTGATGAACTTCAGGTGCTGCGTGATGTTGTTCTCCTGGCGCCACGAGGCGAACTGCTTCGTGAGGTCGTACCCCTCCCACGTGTAGAGGTTCAGATCGCCGCCCACCGGCGGGAGCGGGCTCGCCGACGCCCCCGGGCTGCTCGTCGACGAGCTGCCGTTCGATAGTCCGCACGCAGCCAGGAGCCCCGCCATCGCGGCGCCGCCGCTCAATCGAAGGAACCGCCTCCGATCCAGGAGATACCTGGCGAGCTCGTGGTCCGCTCCTTCACGCATATCTGGCCCTCCGCTCCTGGTGGTCAGGTGGCATGATAACCTGCCTACCTCGCGGCGAGTCAACGGAACGAACGGCGCCGGCGATCACGACGGCTCGAGGTACCGGGTGCGCTCCCAATCCGTGACGTGGTTACGGAAGGCCGCCTCCTCCCGCCGTGCGAGCACCGAGAAGGTCTCCACGAACAGCTCCCCGAACACGTCCTTGCAGAACGCGCTCTGTTCGAACCGGTCAACGGCCGCACCCAACGTCGTGGGCACGAGCTCCAGGGTTCCGTCCTTGTACGCGTCGCCCTCGCTCGGTGGCGGCGGCACGGAAGCCCGGCCGAGCCCGTCTGCGCCCGCGGCGATCGTTCCGGCCAGGATCAGGTACGGGTTCGCGTCCGACGAGGCCGAGCGGATCTCCATGCGGCGCGCGTCCCCCTCGCCGGGTGGGATCCGCACCGCCGCGGTGCGGTTGTCGATCGCCCAGCAGACACGGTTCGGCGCGAAGGTGTAGTCCTTCAAGCGCTTGTAGGCGTTCACGCTCGGGAGGTTCACGGCGGTCAGGTCCGCCATGTGCTCGAGCACGCCCGCGAGGTAGGCGCGCATCGGCCGCGACCTGATCGGACCGTCGGCGTCATTCTCCACGCCGAACACGTTCTCTTCCGAACCGGCCGCTCGGAGGCTCTGATGGAGGTGGTGCCCGCTTCCTTCGACGTCCTGGAAGGGCATCGGCATGAACGTGGCGAGCAGCCCGTGACGCCGGGCGAGCAGCTTGACCACGTACTTCAGGATCGCAGCGTTGTCCGCCGTCTCGACCGGCGATGCAGGGCCCACGTTGATCTCCCACTGTCCCGGGCCGCCCTCGGTCTGGCTGGACACCACCGGGACCCCGCACGCGAGCAGCGCCGAACGGATCTCGCCGATCACCGGTTCGTACTCCGCGCCGCGGGTCATCGACCAGCACCGGACGTCGTCGTCCAGGGGCTGCCCGTCGGTCGTGCACAGGTAGAACTCGAGCTCCGAGGCGACCCACGCGTCGTATCCGAGACCCTCGAGCGTCGCGATCGAGCGCCGCAGGATCCCGCGCGTGTCGAGGGGATGCGACTCCCCACCGGCCGTGGTGAAGGCGTCCATCAAGCAGAAGGCCGTTCGCTCCGCCCACGGCGCCGGCCGGAGCGACGAGAGGTCGGGCACGACGTGCATGTTCGGGAAGCCGGTGTCCGGGTTCGCGTACGGGACCGGATCGATCTCGCCGCGGAGGTTCCACGCGAACGGGGCGTTCGGCATGCTCAGTCCGCCCGTCACCGCCTCGAGGAAGACCGGGGCGGGCATCCGTCGCCCGACGAAGACCCCCCACGTGTCGGGGAAGCAACATTCGACCGTGTCGAACCCGCTCAGGAACCGCTCGGTCTCCACGAGGTCCATCGCGATGACGCTCCTGCTTCGTCGAAGGTGGCCGGAGGATACCTCCCACCTGCGGAGATGGCTGAGAGGCCCCTGTTATCATCTGGTCTGCTCACCATACATCTCGGAGCCTGCATGCCCGACGACACGTTCACGCGATTGCGAGCCCTGTCCGGTGTCGTGACGGGCGCCGGCCGGGGGATCGGCGAGGCTTGCGCCGTCACGCTCGCGTCGCACGGCGCCCGCGTGCTGCTGGCGGACCTCGACGAGGGACTCCTCGATGCGGTCGCGGGGCGGATCCGGGGTGACGGCGGGGAGGCCGCGACGACGCTGACCGACGTCCGCGAGTGGGCCTCGGTCGAGGCGATGGTTCGATCGTGCACGGAGACTTTCGGCGCGATCGACTTCGTGGTCGCGAACGCCGGGATCGGCGACTACAGCGCCCTCGACACCGGCGACCCGGAGCGTTGGCGGCGTGTCGTCGAGACCAACTTCCTGGGGGTCCTGCACACGGTCCGCGCGGCCCTCCCGCCGATGCGGGCCGCCGGCTACGGGCACATCGTCCTGATGGCCTCGATCGCCGGGCGGCAGACGTGGGTCGGCGAGCCGGTGTACATCGCGACGAAGTGGGCGGTCGTCGGCCTGGGCTGGGCCCTCCGCATGGAGGCGCTCGAGCACAACGTGCGCGTCACGATGATCGAGCCCGGGATGGTCGATACCCCGCTCGTCCGCTCGACGGCGGAAGGCAGGTCGGAGCTCGAGCGGTTCGCGGCGCTCACGGCGGATGACGTCGCGCGGGGTGTCGCGTTCGCGCTCGCCCAGCCTGAGGGCGTCGCCGTGAGCGAGCTGATGATCACGCCCG
>Ga0066652_100002005_pt1 | contig 10939 bp, 10 predicted proteins | sample GraSoiAngelo_101_FD_71413 | JGI IMG/M metagenome (GOLD analysis project Ga0066652, IMG submission 71413) | Grasslands soil microbial communities from the Angelo Coastal Reserve, California, USA - 14_0903_02_30cm | ecosystem: Environmental > Terrestrial > Soil > Grasslands | place: USA... | reverse complement strand
ATACTTTCTGGAGGACGCGCGCCTGAGGTCGTGCCCCAGTAGGTGACCGATCCGGTCCGTGCCCCCTCCATTTGGGCCAAGATGGCTAATTCGCCATTGCCGTGAATGAAGTGCGTAGGCAGGTCGAGGTCTAGCAAACGCCTAAGCGCTTCGCGGGGCATGGGACCGGGAACGGCATCGCCCCCTACTACAATCTGGTCAACGTCCGCTTGACGAATGTCTTGAACGACAGCCTCCAAGGCTGGGAGGTTCCCATGAATATCGTAGAGAGCGGCAACTCGCATCGTAGACCTGCCTGATCAAGAAGATATGAGGCTGTTTAGAAGTATCTATTTCATTATAGCTCTGGCAACAGCACCGCTGGATTTAATGGCGGCTCGGGCGTAGCGGTCCCGATGGCGCTTAGTCTGGTACGGCTATAGCCGTCGAGTATTCCTCGGGGAAAGAAGCAGGTTCCAGAGTCGGACCCGGCGAGCTCTTCACTTTGTCCTTCATAATTCCATCCTCGCGCGCTTCACCATCTAACTATGATTAGACGAACCTTCGCAATAGCTCACGAAGATTTCTTCATCTAATCCGGTCACTATACGACCGCTTGCTTCCATGCGGCGGCCTGGGCTCGGACTGGGTAACCGAAGCCTTTGAGGGTAACTTCGCCTAGGTCTTCGAAGAGGAGGCCTTTGCCGATGCAGAGCTCGGCAATTGCGTTCGTCACCAGGATCTGTTCGGGCCGCGCGTGGGCGCAGAGGCGGGCGGCTAGTTGAACCGTCGATCCAAAGAGATCGTTATTCTGCTCGACGGGTTCGCCTGCTGCGGCGCCGACTCGAACCTTGAGCGGGCGTTCGGGGTGCGTTTCCTCGCGCCTGGCCAGTTCGCGTTGAATCTGAATTGCGCATCGAACCGCTCCTGCTGCCGACACAAATGACGCCATAATGCCGTCGCCAGTGTGCTTGACCTCGCGACCACCTTGATCGGTTAGCGCGTTTCGGACAACAGCGTTGTGCACGTCGAACAATGCCAAGGCGGCCTCGTCGCCCAGCGAGTGAGTCAATGTCGTTGAATCCACGATGTCCGTGAACAAGACGGTTCGGATGCCGGGATCTCGTGCATCAGCTCCTCCGCCCGGCAGTAAAACTGCTCCCAGGTTATTTGTTTCCGTGCCGCCGAGGAATACTTCTGCAACGTCGGGCTCTACCTCGATGATCTTCTCAGCCAGCAGCCCGTGCGCTTCACGATGGACGCAGGCTGCTGCCTCTGCGCTCGGCGCATGGGCGAGGCAAAAAACTTTGCTGCCACTCTCGTTAACCCAGTATTTATGGTACTCGACGCCATACTTTCGCTGCGTTTCGACATCTTTCGCGTGAGCCTTCGCGATATCTTCCGCGGTAGTTCCCTCCGGAAGGTTGTGGATGTCCATGTATAACGGCATAGCGACTGAATTTAGCGCGATGTAACGCGATGCAAAACGTCGATCTTGGCAGGGTGACTCAGTGTTTGGTAAACGACGCAATATCGCTCAGTCAGATGCAGCAGCGTAGCGAGCTGCTCCTCGGTGGCGTCAGTGTCCAGATCGAAATGCAGTCGAATCTGCTTGAATCCGACGGGCACGTCTTTAGAAACTCCGAGTGTGCCACGAAAATCGAGATCGCCTTCGGCTCGAACCGTTGCGTCACGTAAAGGGATGCTCAGAGCGGTAGCGACTGCACGCAGCGTTACGCCGGCGCATCCTACAAGTGCCTCAAGCAACATGTCGGCAGAACACGCACCAAGTCCATCGCCTCCGGTCGCAGGATGAAGACCTGCTTCGACGCGCGCTTTGCCAGTTTCTATTTTGCAGGTGATATTTTCGCCGACACGTCCCTCCGCGTGGAGAGTGACCAACGCGGTCTCAGGATGCTCTCGGTACTGCGCTTTGAGCGGCACTTGCAACGACCTCAACTCGTCAGCATTCATTCGGTCCGCGTGATTTAGTTGCTGCTGTGCGAATCAAGAGGCTGCAGCTGTTTCGGACTTTTTCTTGCTAGGTTTGATGTTCTGATTCACGCGGAAGAGATTGCCAGGGTCATATTTGTTTTTGATCGTGACCAGTCGCTCGTAATTAGCTCCGTAAGTTTTCTCCACGCGATCTTCTCCTTCGTCTCCCATCAAAAAATTTACGTACGCTCCACCAGCCGAATAGGGATGCAACGCATCATAATAACTCTTCGTCCAAGAGATAATTTTCTCGTTGTTTGCCGGATCGGGATCAACCCCGACCATCACCTGGGCCCAGGTAGCGTCGCGATAATTCCAGGCAGTATCATTCCTTCCGACCCGTGATGCGGCTCCGTTAATCGGATACATATGCATGGTGGAATGCATCGAAGGAAGCGTCTCACCAAAACGCACGTGTTGAGCGATCGCGTTATCGCTTATCTCGTTTACAAAATCAGCGCGCCAATACCACTGCAAACCCGAGGGATACAGAGCGTCGAACATGCTTTGCAAAGCCGGTTGCGGCAGCGGCCCTACGAAATCGAGAGCAGGCGTCTTGAAAGCGCGGATGGGCTTGAATGTTTCCTCAGCTTTCGTTTGCGGTCCGGTATACGCCCAAACGACGCCACACATTTTTTTCATGTGAAGGTGTTCGGGGAAAGGCGGGGCGGGCGGCACCGTAAGAAAAGCAAAGAAACCATTCAAATCGTCGGGAGCCGCGGGAATCAGATCGCGATACCATTTCATTACGTCGGCTGTTTCGCTTAACTCGTACAGCATTGGACCGCCGTAGATCGTATCAATCGGGTGCAGCTTGAACGTAAAAGAAGTTATCACCCCGAAATTTCCGCCACCGCCGCGAATGGCCCAGAACAAATCGGAATTTTCATCGGAGCTCGCTTTCACAAATTTTCCATCAGCCAGCACAAGATCGGCGGAGAGTAAATTATCTATGGTCAGGCCGCACTTGCGTGTGAGGTGACCCACTCCTCCACCCAGAGTTAATCCGCCAACACCAGTGGTCGAAATGATTCCGCTTGGAGTCGCGAGCCCAAACACATGCGTGGCATGGTCCACGTCGCCCCATGTGCATCCGCCGCCAACCGTGACGGTACGGGCCTCAGGATCAACACGGGTATATTTGATCGATGCCAGGTCGATGACCAAGCCGTCATCACAAATTCCAAGGCCTCCTGCGTTATGCCCGCCACTGCGGATGGCCAGAAGCAGGTCATTTTCTCTGGCAAAATTTACCGAGCGAATTACGTCCGCCACATCCGCGCAGCGCGCGATCAGCCGCGGCTTTTTGTGTATCATTCCATTGTAAACTTTGCGGGCTTCATCATAACCCTTATCGCTCGGCTCGATCAGTCCTCCCCGCAGGTTCGCTTTAAGATCTGCGATAGAATTTTCGTTAAGCATGGCCGAAGTGTCACTGAAAGGATGATCCGGTCAAGCTGTCGATTCGCAGCATTTTGATTGAGCTGATAGCCAGCGGACTAGTATGCTCGGAGCGCGGAAGCTAAAGCGATGTTGCAATCGGACAGATTCTGGACTCGACGGGATTTCCTAAAGCTCGTTGGCGGGGCGGGAGTCATCAGTGCATTTCCAAGTCTTTCTCATGCAGCCGTGGCGCTCAATTCCGACACAGTCCGCATCTCGATCCTCCATACGACGGACCTTCACGGCCATATTCTGCCGACTGCCGATTACGGCGGAAATCCTGATCGCGGCGGACTGGCGCGTTGCGTTACGCAAATCCGGCGCTGGCAAAAAGAAAACGTCAACTCGATTTTGATCGACATCGGCGACGTGTATCAAGGCACCGACCTCGGATTGCGCAGTAAGGGCGAGTTGATGATCGATCTGTTCAATTATCTCAAATACGACGCATGGATCATCGGCAATCATGAATTCGACTGGGGAATCGAACCTTTTCAGCAAGCGCTGCAGAGATCGACAATGCCTGTCCTGGCAGCGAACACGGTGCTGGAAGGACGACCCGCCGACGGCTTTCGTGATGCGAAACACCCCTTCGCAAAAATCCAGCCATTCCTTTTGGAGGAAATCGCCGGGATCAAGCTTGCCATTATCGGGATAACGACGCCCGGGATGTTATTTTGGCTCCGCCCAGAATTTACTCGCGGGATCGAGTTTCAAAATCCCATCGAACCCGTTCGCCGCGCGATCGCTCGAGCAAAAAGTGAAGGCGCAGATGCGATTGTTTTAAGCGGTCACATGGGACTGAAAACGCACAGCGGTGGCGATGATTTCGCGAACACAGTGATGGCGTTGACTTCGGAATTTCCAGAGGCGGCTGTGTTTATCGCCGGTCACACGCATCAAACAGTTCCAAGCCGCCTGACCAACGGGGTGCTTTTCACCCAGGCAGATCACTTCGGCATCCATGCGGGCCGCGTCGATCTTCTCTTCGATCGGAATTCGAAGAAGCTGCTCCATCGAGAAGCGATCTGCGAGCTGATGGATAACCGCTACGGTTTCGATCCCGTGATTATTTCACGAGCCAAATCGCAGCTTGCCGAATCGGATGCTGCCTTGTCGCAGATGATCGGTGAACTAGCTGAAACTCTTCACGCTCGCGGTCGCCCAGGCGAACCGAGCGATATCGAGAGACTGATCGGCGCGGCGATTATGGAAGCGTTGCTGGAACGAAGCGTCTCGGTTGATGGCGTCATGCATGGGGTTTTCGATGAAAAGGCAAATCTGGTCGCCGGTCCGAAAACGGTAAACGATATTTGGAATTTGATTCCTTTCGAAAACTACATTGTGACATCACAGCTCTTGCCTGAAGAAATAAAAACCATCATGGAAGAAGTGTACGCCAGCCACGAGGGACGTAGTTTCCTCGGCTTCGAAGTGAAAACCGGAGGCCGCGGTTACGATCGTCGAATCACATCGATGACTTTGGATGATGGGCGACCACTCGATCGCGGGAAAAGATATGTGATCGCTTTTAACACTTTTGATTCGCGTAGCGCCGGCCACCATTTCATGAAGTTGCGCACGTTGCTTGAAACGCCCGCGGTCAACTGTACGCTGCATCAGGTACAAACGCGCGACGCGCTCATTGATTATTTCCGGCGTCATAAGGTTGTGCACAAGATCGCAGCCAAGAATCACCTGGCAGTTGCCGCATAAGTTCACGAGTTTGCCCTTGCAAAGACGGCACGTTCCGCTTGCCTATCTCCTGATGCGAATTGGCACGTTTTTGTTGTTCAGTTCAGTGCTGATTGTCAATCTTACGTCGTCGCAAACGGTAACGACCGCGTCACCTGCAACACCCGCGCTACCGATGTATCGGCCAGCTTTGCTCGGCACGGGGCCCAATTCGCTCGTAAACAGGATAGATACCACGGATTTGATGAAGAAAGGTCAAAAGGACGCGGCGATTATGTTTTCCTGTCTCGTGGCCATAACCGGCGATATTGCTTGGAGCGAAACTTATCGCGGCACGCCTGGATCCAAACTGCTTGAGCAGGAAGTGCTAAAGCGTTTGGCCAACGCGAAGTTCATCCCGGCGATCCACAATCACCAACCGGTCACCGTGTTTTTCTACGGGACGGTCGTATTCTCGATCGTGGACGGCAAACCACGCCTGCGCATCTTTTCCAATCAGCAGGTCGATGAATTAAAAAAGGAAAGTGACTTCATCGATCCGCAACCATACTTCGGGCAGGACTCAAAGTTTAAAGGGATACACTATCCCGATACAGGCTCCACTGTGCGTCTGACTGGCGTCGCGGAACTCGCGCTCAATGTTGATGCAGCGGGAAATCTCAAGAGCATGCAACTCGCATCCGAGTATCCCCCCCTCCTGGGCTTCGGCGATGAAGCCATGTCCGATTTCAACGGCGCGAAATTTATCCCTGCCTTCCGCAACGGCCAACCGGTTGAGAGTAAAGTCAACCTTCCAATTTACTTTGCGCCACAAGGTTGAGCTGCTTGCGAACCGACGGATGCCGGGTCGGGAGTCACAAATCGCAAGCAATCTTATTCGCGCATCTTTTTTTGAACGCGATCCTCTCACTTGCGCGCGGGAGTTGATTGGCGCGGAATTGCTTTGGAGCGAGTGCTCCGGTGTGATTGTCGAAACGGAAGCCTATAACGCGATCGATGACGAGGCCTGTCACACGTTCTTGCGCCCAAGCACGCGCGCATTTATCGAGCGAAACAAGGCGGGCGCCGCTTACGTCTATTTTAATTATGGGATGCATTGGATGCTGAATGTGCTCGTGAAAGGGGACGCGAATGGTTTCGTTTTGATTCGTGCCATGCAACCGCGAAAGGGAATCGAACGGATGAAAAAACGTCGGAGGCTCGACGACGAGAAGCGTCTGTGCTCAGGACCGGGCAAACTCACGCAGGCGCTGGGCATCACGGATCACCATCATGAAATGGATTTGTGCGCAGACTCGCGGTACTGCTTTGCCTTTAACGCAGACGCCCGCCTGAGGCGGGTCGATGTCGTGGCCGACAAGCGCATCGGCATTAGCCGCTCCGCGCATTTGCCGTGGCGTTTTACTCTGCGTGGAAGTCCATTCGTGAGCACGCCAGCGAAACTGTAGCGCGTGTGGCAGCGGAAGTTTGGGTAGTGCACGCGTCTCGCGTGCGCTACCCGACGCCTGTTTGACGCGCGCCTTCCAACGTTCACCTTACAGTTCGCATGACATGTAATAAACAGCGCGTTCTACTCGGGATGAGCGGTGGCGTGGACTCCAGCGTGGCGGGATACTTGCTGCGTGAACAAGGCTACGAGGTCGTGGGCGTGACCATGAAAGTGTGGCCGCAGGATTGCATTTCGCGCGCTGAGGACAAATGTTGCGGGCCGCAAGCGGTGGCTGATGCGCGTGCCGTTGCGCACTCGCTGGGCATTCCGCATTACGTCGTTGACGAAGCCGATCAGTTCGAGCGACTCGTCATCGATTACTTCTCGAGCGAGTACCAGGCCGGCCGAACGCCGAATCCATGCGTGATGTGCAACGAAAAGGTCAAGTTCGGCAATCTCTGGAGCAAAGCAGCGGCATTGGGTTGCGACTATATCGCGACCGGCCATTACGCGATCATCGAGCATCCTGTAGCTAGGGTCGATGAGCCCGGCTTCGCCGTCTTGCGAAAGGGTGTCGATCTACGCAAAGATCAGTCCTATTTTCTATTTAGTTTGCGGCAGCCACAACTTCGGCGCGCGCTTACGCCTCTTGGCAAAATGTCCAAGCCGCAAATCCGCAACATTGCGCGTTCGTTAGGTCTAAAAGTCGCGGACAAGATCGACAGCCAGGAGATCTGCTTTGTCCCCGGCAACGATTACAAGGCGTTTCTGCGCTCGCATCTCGGTGAAACGGAGTTTCATCGCGGCGAGATTTACGATGTTGATGGAAATTTTATCGCCGAACACGCCGGGATCGAGCTTTTCACAATCGGTCAACGCAAAGGGTTGCCGGGCGGTTCGCCGCGACCACGTTATGTTGTTGATGTTGATCCAGAGACAAATCGCGTAATCATCGGAGACGCGGACGATTTGGTTTGCGATGAATTCGAAATCGATCACGTGAACTGGCACCCCGCAGTCGGGATCGGTGATCCGGGCTTTCGCCTCGAAGCGACGGTAAAAATTCGTTATAACCACCCAGGCACGCTCGCGAGTGTCACGCCATTGGAGAACAATCGCGCTCGCATTCGCTTGCACGAACCACAGCGTGCCGTGACGCCCGGGCAGGCGGCTGTGATTTATGATGGTGATCTGGTGCTGGGCGGTGGCTGGATTTGCCGAAGCGAGCCGGCCAGGCGTACCGAGGCGCTTGGCCGTTTGAGTGCACCCGTGCCGGCCTAACCAATGGCCGAGCAAGTTCTACTGGCGATCAGTACTTTTCCGGATGCGGAGACGGCCGATCGCATCGCGCACACGTTGATTGTGGAGAAGTTCGCAGCGTGTGCCAATATCATTCCGGTTGTTCACTCGATTTATCGTTGGAAGGACAAAATCGAAACCGCAGGCGAAGCAATTGTCTTTTTCAAAACTACGCTGGATCAGCAAGCCGCTTTTCAGGAGAAGTTGAGCGCACTTCATCCATACGACGTGCCTGAAATAATCTTCATCCCTGTGGTTACCGGATTGCCCGACTACTTGCGATGGGTGGTCGAGAGCTGCTGAGTTTCACGAGCATCTGAACCGGCACCTCTGTGGGGAGGGATCATTGCTAGCGGAAGAGTTAGCAGTATGTGCCAATATCATTCCGCTAATCGAGAATTGCTGCGGGAAACTCGGCTGCTTTAAGCAGTCAAGTTTTCCTGCGCGGCACGGCGCCTCTGACCGAGGACAAAAATTGCCGCGCCGATGGCGTTGGCAGTACCTGTAACAGCAATGATTTTTGCGGCGAAAGTTAGCGGACTGGGCACGTCAATGATCGGGTAGATCGTGAAGAAGATAGCCGACAGACAGACGGCAAAGCCACAAGCGGCCGCGAGTCGCAGCCATGTGCGCGCTCCAGCGCGTATCGCGACCGCGCCTATAATCGGGATAGCAAACATTACGGCATAGACGATTCCGTAAAAAACGTTGGCGGCGTTATCCACGAGTTGAAATGCTTCCTGCATTCCGGCGCCAATTTGACTCGAGATAGCAATCACGAGCGTGATCGCGCCGACGAACACGATTGAATTAATGGGCGTTTTGTAACGCGCATGCAGACGCGAAAACCACGCCGGCAACAGATGATCCCAGCCGGCCACCATTGGCAGCCGCGAGCTGCCGGTGAAATGAATGCTAATCGAGGAAATCGAGCGCACCGTCATTAGCACAATCGCGACTGAGGCAATCCCGCCGGCGATTCGGAATGAATGCAGGCCGAGTCTCAACGTCTGCGGCACCGGGCCGATCAGATCGATTTGATTATTTCCTATGAAAGCAAGAACGGAACTCGTTCCAAAAATGAAGATCAGCGCGATGATCGGCGCGGCGATAATGACAGAGCGGCCGATGTTGCGCGCCGGTGCGCGTGTTTCCCCGGCCAGAATGCCCACATATTCGAAGCCGCTCAGCGCGCCGACCGCCAACTTTGTGAAGATATTGAAAGAATAGAAGATCGACACCGTGGGGGCGGCGATTTGGAGCGGGCGATATGCGCTCAGATCACCGCGAGCGAGCATGACGAACGGTAGAACAATTAGCGCGGCGTAAGCCAGAAGCATGGCGAATCCACCGATGTTGTGAAGCCATTTGCCTAACGATAATCCTCGAACACCGGTCCAGCCGAGGCCACATACCAGGAGGCAACTGATGAGCGAGACGCACCACGGGCTGTTTCGCATCCACGCGCCCTGCTCGCCCAGCGCGTAGGAGAGATTTGTCGTGACGAACATTCCGCCCAACGCGATCACCATGATCGACAACAGCCAGAGATTCCATGCCACGACAAATCCGGTGAATTCGTTGAACGCGAACTTGGCCCATTGGTAAATCCCACCTTCCAATGGCATGAGCCGGTTCAGGTAAATGACGACTGCTGCCTGCGGAACGTAGAAGAGTAAAATCGCAAGGAACCAGAAAAAGAGATGTGATGGGCCAAGCTTCGCGGCTGTGCCTACCCAGCTTGAACCAACGATAAAGACGATCTGCGTCAGGACGAGATCGCGCAGGCCCAGAGGCTTTGTGAGCGCAACGCTGTGTTCTTCGACATCGCGTTCAGCGCGGTCCAGCTCGGTTGTCATCGTTGAAGCGCGAAGCGGCACCGCTTTAACGCTTCAGCAGCTTTCCCTTGTCGATTTAATCGTGCTCGTGTTCTGTACTTTTCGGCGGTGGTGGTTCGTTTCGGAATTCGCGGTGCCGAATTTTGCCGCCAGCGTAAGCTATGTAGCCACCGGCTCCCAAAGTCGCGATGCCAAACAAAATCACCGCGACCGCGAACGGCATGGAAGATTTCGGCCATTTCATCGGCAATGCGATTGCCACCGCGCTCAAGAGGGTAAGCGCGTAGAAAAAATAAATGAGATTCTCCCCACGATCTTTGTGCTCATCGAGCCAGGCTTTCCCATCCTCATCGGTTATCGATAAGACCCGATCGTACGCTTGTTGGCCGAACTCGTAGACGGGCCAAGCCGAGGCGGCGCTGATGAGTACAATCGTCAAGGTTGCGATTTGAGCGCGTCGGCTCCTTAGAAAAAGCGCGATGACCAGTCCGATCCAGCCCATGGCCAGGCCGTAGATCGGCAACGGATTGATCAATACGTGGATATATTCGGGCTGCCGCAAATCCCGTAGCAAAGTGTCGATCATAATTGCCCTTGCCAGCGGGTCCCGAAAACTTGTGCGGCCTGCTTTGCCCTCTCGGGCGGCAGATATTTTTGCCAGTTGGCGATTGTGAAATGCCACCACTCAGTGCGCAGTCCGTAAAAATCGGCATTTCGCATTGCAATCTGCAGCAAACGTACGTGCGAGCGGACCGTTGGGTCGCTGCCTGTGTAACGCCACATTGCTGCTGGGGTGAAATCGTCAAAGTCGGTGGGCATGCGCACGGGGCAATTCCACTCGTCGGCGAGGGTGGCGTCGACCGCGACGCCCCAGCTGTGCAGGGACCCGGCGCCAGCTTCGGGGTTAGCGACATAGTCATTGTTGTGCGAGGCCTGCCAAAGCTTTGTCTGCACGGCCGCAGGACGGTACGCGTCCCAGATTTTTAGTTGAAATTGGTAGCGCCGCAGAAAGGCTTGAGCCGCAGCCAAACGTATCGCCACTTCCGGACGAACGAGGGCGGCTGTTCCGAGCGGATATAATGGGTGTCCCGCAAGGTTATTTCGACCAGCGTAGCGCAGCTCGATGAGGATGGTCGGGTCAACCGACTTAATGTTGACCAGCGGAATAGCAGCTTGCGCGGCGACGGACTTCATCGCCGCTGTCATCAAAACAAATAGGAGGAAGCGAACGTCAAAGCATCTCATTGCCTAACCAATTAAT
>Ga0066652_100002004_pt1 | contig 10939 bp, 10 predicted proteins | sample GraSoiAngelo_101_FD_71413 | JGI IMG/M metagenome (GOLD analysis project Ga0066652, IMG submission 71413) | Grasslands soil microbial communities from the Angelo Coastal Reserve, California, USA - 14_0903_02_30cm | ecosystem: Environmental > Terrestrial > Soil > Grasslands | place: USA... | reverse complement strand
GGGCGAGGCTTCAGCCGGGCCAGCTGATATGTCCGACGTTCTCGAGCGGTTCCTCAGATACGTCCGGTACGATACGCGATCGGACGACACATCGACGACGTTCCCGAGCACGCCGGGACAGCTCGTCCTGCTGAACGACCTCGCGGCGGAACTGCGCGGGCTCGGACTCCCGGACGCATTCGTCGACGATCACGGTTACGTGATGGCGACGATTCCTCCGACGACGACGAAGCCCGGCATCCCGACGATTGGATTCATCGCGCACGTGGACACGTCGCCCGAGATGAGCGGCACGGACGTGAGACCGATCGTCCATCGCGCCTACGACGGCCGCGACCTCGTGCTGCCCGACGATCCCGCGGCGGTTCTCCGTCTGTCGGAGATTCCGGCGCTGCAGGAGCAGATGGGACGAGACATCGTCACGGCGTCGGGCGCGACGCTGCTCGGCGCGGACGACAAGGCGGGCGTCGCGGAAATCGTCACGGCCGCCGCTGCTCTGGTCGCGCATCCGGAGATTCCACACGGACCGGTACGCATTGCGTTCACGCCCGACGAAGAGATTGGCCGCGGCACGAACCACTTCGACGTCGCGCGGTTCGGCGCGCGCTGCGCCTACACGATGGACGGCGGGCGACGCGGCGAAATCGAGAGCGAGAGCTTCTCCGCCGATCAGATGATCGTCGCGTTCCAGGGTTTCAACACGCATCCCGGCTACGCGCAGGGACGTATGGTCAACGCGATCAAGGCGGCGGCGGCGTTCGTCGCCGGCCTGCCGCGCGAGGCGTCGCCGGAGCGGACCGGCGGCTACGACGGCTTCGTGCACCCGTACGCGATGCAGGCGAGCGTCGATCGCACGACGGTCACGCTGATCCTCCGCGACTTCGTCACCGGACGGTTGCGCGACAAAGAGGTGATGCTGCGGCTCCACGCCGGCGAGGCGGCGGCGGAGTTCCCGGGAACGCGCGTCGACATCACGATCAACGAGCAGTATCGCAACATGCGCGAGGTCCTCGACCGCCATCCCGAAATCGTCGAACACGCGCGCGTCGCGATCCGCCGGGTGGGCCTCGAGGCGCATTCCTCGCCGATCCGCGGCGGCACCGACGGATCGCGGCTGTCGTTCATGGGGCTGCCGACGCCGAACCTCTTCGCCGGCGAGCACAATTTCCACTCGCGGCTCGAGTGGGTGTCCACTCAGGACATGGAGGACGCGGTCAGTGTCATCGTGGAGCTCTGCCGCGTCTGGGAAGAATCAGCGCGCTGAACAGCCGGGCGTGACGCTCCGCGGACGGCGCTGATTCCACTTCTCGACGATCCGCTTCAGCTCCGCGATCGGCTGCTCGCTGTCGTCGACCTGCAGGCGAAGCACGGTGTCGTTGTGCAGCCACACGCCGCAGTTCTTCTTCACGATCACCAGCGCCGCCGACTGCTGTCCGCGTTTGTCGCCGCCGCCCTCCTGGCCGCCTTCCAGCGCGGCGACCAGTCGCTGCGAGAGATGACCTTTTGTGTTCTCGAAGCGATCGACCATGTTCGAGACGACAGCGGGACCGGCGAGGATGTTCCCCTGCGCCGTGCAGTATTTACCGGCCTTGTGCCCCGCCCAGTCGGACGCTTTCGGTCCGGTGTACGCGGCGTATTCGCCTTTCAGGTTCATCACGGCAAACTGACGCCCGTGCTTGCTCCAGTTGTCTGGCAGCGGATCGGGATCGTCGTCCCAGATCTTCTTGATGATCGCGGCCGGCGCCATGCCCTGTCTGAGGAGTTCGAGCGCCTTCGGTCCGTAGCCGACGTCGACGATCGCCTGCGTCGCCGCGACGCCGACGTTCGCGTCGGCCCACAGCACACCATTGCCGACCGAGAACACGCGCGACTGCACGGCGGCACCGATCTCGCCCGTCTCCGGATCGAAGCCGAGAATCGAAAACGTGCCGGTATCCCAGAGCGGCTTCTGCGCGCGCGCGACGGCGACGAGCGTCAGCATCATCGCAACCACGACGACGCGACTGGTGACTGACGACTTGCGACTGCTGCCTGTCAACATCCACCTCCCGACGCGTTGATCACCGCCTGCACGGTTTTCGAGTCGACAGCGACGACGACATAGCGTTCGTGATCCCAGCCGGAGAACTGCACGATCCAGTACGTCCGGCTGCCGAGATGCATCCCGCCGAACGGCAGCATGTAGGTCGCGCCGTACTTGTCGCATCGCACGATCCGCACCGACATATCGAGCGAATGAAAGCCCTTGTCGTCGCGGCTGAACCAGCCGGTGCCGAACGCCATGCCGCACCGGGGCGAATCCTCGAACGGAAAGCGGCCTTCCGCCATGAGCACGTCGTACTGACGGTGGCTCTCGACGTAATAGATGCGTGGCGCCTGGCCGAAGGCGTACACCGCTTCGAGCTGCGGCTCCATCTGCTCGCGAACTCTCTGCGGGACCGGATGGTTGAAACCGCCCGCCGTGACGCGCTCCGCCTTGTCGAACGCCTCATGCAGCACGGACGCCAGACCGTTCAGCTGCGGCGCGCGCACATCGATCGTCTCGATCGATTCCAGCGTCTGTTGCGGCGCGATCGCGAGACCGTCCTTCGGATACGGCTGTACGTCGGGCGGCGCGAGCGGCTGGCCGGACCGATAGTCGGTACGGAGACCGACTTGTCTCACGCAGTGCGCGTCGATGACGTCGGGCCGCAGCACGTTGATGCTCGCGCCGGCGCGGCCCTCAATCCACGTCGCCCAGATCGTGACCGGGTCTTTGGCCCACCACCTCGGCGGAATGCTGCGCAGGTTGATCGGGATTTCGGGGTCGCGCACCGGGGCCGGCCAGCGCGCCGTCCAGTTCTTACCGTCGTAGGCGGCGAATGGAATCACGACGCCGTCGCGTCGCAACGCGCCGATGGTGAAGCCGGGCGAATCGGCCGCGGAGACCGCGACTGCGCACAGCACCAGCCCGGCCAACGTCCGCATCGGGCTGGAGTATAAACGTGATTTACTTCTTTCGTCCGGTACGTTTGCGCGGGACCTTGCCGCCCGAGCGGCGCGCTTCGCTCAGACCGATCGCAATCGCCTGCTTGCGGCTCGTGACCTTTTTGCCCGACCGCCCCGACCGCAGCGTGCCGCGCTTGCGCTCGTGCATCGCACGCTTGACCTTGCTCTGCGCCTTCTTGCCGTACTTCGCCATCGCGCCTCCTCTGCGTAAACGGGCGCTGCAAGCGATATGCCCCGGCAAGCCCCGACGCTCGATTGACGCGAAGACCGCCGACGTTCGGCGCGGTTGTTCAGGGCGATTACAGCGCCGACACGAACGCGTCCACGAGCGCCCGGTCGCGCCAGCCCTTCTTCGCCTCGTCGCTCAGGACCTCGAACGCCTGCTGACGCGGCATCGCCTGGCGGTACGGTCGCTGTGTTGTCAGCGCGTCGAAGATATCGACGACGCTCACGACCTGCGCGAGCAGCGGTACCGCGGAGTTGCGCAGCCCGTCGGGGTAGCCGGTGCCGTCGAGGCGTTCGTGGTGGTGGCGCACGATCGGCCGGACTTTCTGCAGTGATCGCAGGCCGGCGCAGAGCGCGTCCCCGACGATCGGGTGCTCGCGCATCACCTCCGACTCTTCGCGATCGAGCGCGCCTTCCTTCAGCAGCACGCGATCGGGAACGGCGATCTTGCCGATGTCGTGCAGGAATCCGCCCCGCGCGAGCGCGGCGAGATCGGTGTCGTCGAGGCCCAGCGATCGTCCGAGCCCCGTGGCGTACGTCGCCAGCCGCTGGCAGTGGCCCTTCGTGCACGGGTCGCGCGCCTCGATCGTCGCCCCGAGACCGAGGAGCACCGCCTCCGCCGACTCCAGTTCGTCGGTCTGTCGTTTCAGTTTCACGAGCGACTGAATGCGCGCGTGCAGCTCCGCCGAGTCGAACGGCTTGCAGAGGAACTCGTCGGCCCCGGCATTGATCCCTTCCAGCCGGTTCGCGCGGTCGACGTCCGCCGTCACGATGACGACGGGAACGAAGCGCGTGTGCGGCTGCTGCTTCAACCGCCGACAGACCTCGAAACCCTCGCCTCCGGGTGTCAGAAGATCAATCACGACGATGTCGGGCGGTCGAGTTCGGCAGAGCTCGAGCGCCTCGGCCGCGGTCGTAACCACCGACACGGTATGCCCTTCGCGTGTCAGCAGACGCTTCAGGTACCGCGCGCTGATCGGGTCGTCATCGGCGATCAGGATTGACGCCAGCGCATCCATGCATTCGAGCCGTGTGCAAGACGCGGTCCTCAGCCGTTCGTACCTCGTCCGCGCGCGGCACACAACGTGCAATTCCATACAGGCGAACTACATGGAGGCAACACTCATGCGTGTGATGAAAACGATCTGTTGTGCGGCCGCGATCGTCGCGGCTCTGGCATCCGGTGCGCGTGCCGACGAATGGAATAAGCGGACGTTTCTGACCTTCAGCGGCCCGGTGCAGGTGCCGGGCGCGACGCTGCCGGCCGGGACGTACCTGTTCCAGCTCGCCGATCCGGACAACGCACGCCACGTCGTCATGGTGCGCGACAAGGACGAGAAGAAAATCTACACGATGTTCATGACCATTCCCAACGACCGGCTCGATACGCCCGACGACAACGTCGTGATGTTCCGTGAGACGCCGGCCGGCGTCGCGCGGGCGGTCAAGGCGTGGTGGTACCCGGGCAATCGCGTCGGCGAGGAGTTCGTCTATCCGAAGACTCAGGCGACTGCCATCGCGAAGGCGACGCACGATAGCGTGCTGTCGAGCGAAACGAACGCCAGCACCACTGGATCGGACAGCGACCGCGCGGCAATGAAGAGCGCGAAAGTCGGCCGCGTCGACGACACAGGCGCGGTGACGGACGACACGCGTCAGACCAGGCCGGCGACGACGACGGCGCCGACCGCCGCCCCGGCCAACACCGCGACCGGTCGCGACGTGAAGCCGCAGACGACCACGGCGACGACGACCGACAAGGACACGACCAAGGCTCAGACGACGACCGCGAAGGACACGACCAGGACGCCGTCGGCGACGGCAACCGGCACCGCCGGCCAGTCATCGTCGAACAAGCGTCATCTGCCGCGGACTGCGAGCGAGCTCGCGCTGATCCAGCTGCTCAGCGGCCTGTCGCTGGCGGGCGGACTCGGCGCCCGCATGCTGCGCAAGTAGAATCAGCGCAGGACGTATGCGCCCTGTGCTCCTGGCGGCGGCGCTCGCGGCGAACGTCGCCGCACAGGAGCCCTCTTTCCACAGCTCTTCGTCCGAGCTCGTCGTCCTGCCCGTCGTCGTCAGCATCAAGCACGGCACCTACGTCTCCGACCTGCCGCGCGAGCGGTTCGCGGTCTTCGACAACGGCATTCGCGTGCCGATCGATTTCTTCAGCAACGAGGATACGCCGGTGACGATCGGTCTCGTCGTCGACGCGAGCGGCAGCATGTCGCCGAAAATCGGCGAGGTCGTGGCCGGCGCGGTTGCGTTCGCGCGGCTCAGCAACCCGGACGACGAGCTGTTTGCCATTCAGTTCAACGACGATGTGCGGGACCTGATCCCGGATCGCCGGTTCATTCCGGCGTCGGACGAAGCCGCGTTGGCGGCGACGCTCGCCCGCCTGCACACCGACGGACGCACCGCGCTCTACGACGCGCTGATCGCTGCGCTCGCACGGCTCGACGAAGGCGGCAAACCGCGCAAGGCGCTCGTGCTGATCAGCGACGGAGGCGACAACGCGAGCCGCGCGACGCTCGACACGGTGCTCGCGCGCGCGCGCCGGTCGAACGCGGCGATTTACACGATTGGACTGTTCGACGACGTCGATCCCGATCGAAACCCGAAAGTCCTGAAACAGATCGCCGAGACGACCGGCGGCGAGCGCTTCCTCCCGGAGTCGGCCGGCCCGCTGCTCACGGCGTGCGCGCATATCGCGCGCGAAATCCGCAGCGGCTACACCATCGGCTATGCGCCCCCCGCGCGCGACGGCGCGTTCCACCGCATCCGCGTGCTGCTCGAACCGCCAGACCCGCGGCGCCTCGAGGTTCGCACGCGTCCCGGCTATTTCGCCGGTCGCTAGACGAACCTGGAACGTTGAACCTGGACCTTGGAACGTGGAACCTGGAATCCGGAACCTGACGCTGAAGTGGATCGAACGCGCCCTGCTGACCGCAGGCGCCGTGCTCGGGGCCTGGTGCGCGGCCGCGATGCTCGAGGCGCGCTTCGTGAAGTCGCTGCCGATCCCGCATCAGTACGTGGACGTCGCGAAGTCGCTGCCCGGCGACGCGGGCAGCGCGCATGCAGCGCCCGCGCCCGCGGCGCCCGCGCCGGGCACCTGGCTCGCGCGCATGGAAATGCCGTCGTTGAAGCTCACGGCCACCGTACTCGAAGGCAGCGATGACGGCACGCTCAGCCGCGGCGCAGGCCACATCGAAGACACGTCATTTCCCGACGACGTGTCGGCCGGCAGCAACATCGGCATCGCCGGCCATCGCGACACGATCTTCCGTCCGCTGCGGAACGTCCACGACGGCGATCCGCTGACGCTCACGACCTCGAAGGGCACCTACCGCTATCGCGTCGTGAAAACCATCATCGTCGGGCCCGACGACGTGTACGTGCTCGATCCGACGAACGCGCCGACGATCACGCTCGTGACGTGTTACCCGTTCGAATTCATCGGTCACGCGCCGAAGCGCTTTATCGTGCAGGCGGAGTTGGTCAGCGAGCCCGGGAGCGCGGATAAGGCGGGTGGGCCGGGTGACGACGGGCCGGGAAAGTAGGACTTGCCTGCCCTACCCACCCGACCCGCCCGACATGTGTTATTGAACGCGAGTAATCGTCACCTGAAACGCGCCGCTGTTGTCGGTGAGGATCGTATCGTTGACGCCGAGCATCAACCGCCCGCTCGTCGGCATCGCGAGCGTCTGAGCGGCGCCGATCGGGAACGGCTTGCTCGCGCCGATCTTGGCGACGAGCGCGCCGACCGGCCAATTGCCCACCGGGAATGCCGGGTTGTGCTCCGCGGGATCGCCGCCGGCGTTCGACATGCGTCCCGCCGCGTACGCCACCTGACCTGTCGCGCTGATGGCAAAGCGGTCGCCCTGCCGGACGTCGATGCCGGTGTCCGTCCAGGCCTCGGTCGCCGGAACCTGAATCGTCGCGGGACCGCTGCCGCTCGTCGCGACGGCGCTCGTGCCGGCGGCGTTGTATGCGACCTTCGCGCTCTGCGGATTGAGATACACACGGCTCAAGTCACGAACCGCATAGCGTTGCTCGTCGCCCTGTTCCGATCGCCAGACGAGCGTGTCGCCGCCGACGAGATTCAGGAACGTGCCGCGACCCGTCGAGCCGTTGCGCAGGACCATGAAGTGGCCGGTGGCCGGCAACTGCGCGAGCTCATTGGCGGGCGGGTTGCCGGCGAACTCGATGACGGCTACCTGGCTCGCGAGAAACGTCTCCTCCTGGCCCGGGCTGACCATGATCGAGAACGCGGCCGTCGCCGGATTCTGTCCCTCCGGCGGACGCGACGTAATGTCGCCGGTTTTGCGCTGCCCGTCGGTCAGCACGAACGTGGCGCGCTCGACGGCCAGGATCCCTGAGCCGGCCACGACGGCCAGCGCGGCTGAAATGATGAGCCGACGAATCATTGGTACCTCCTTTGAAGCCTCTACGGACGTGACGTGCCTATCCCCATAACAGCCAGCAAGACGTACACCAGCCGGCATGAGCTTTTCGTTTTGTCGTGGTATTCTGTGAGCGTCACCCGATCAATGAGCGATCACGAACTCGCGCCCGTCCCTGTCGACGAATCCGCCGAACCTGCAGTGCTTCCAGCCGTTCCGGAGCCGGCTGCCGCCGAACTGTCCCAGGCACCCCTGTTCCAGCTCGAATCGGCGCCTCTGGCTGATCCGCAGGCGATCGACGTCCCCGTCGCGGTCGATCCCGTCGCTTCGCCGGCAATCGACATGTCGGTCGACACGAATCCGTGGAAACGCATGGCCGTGGAGATCGTCTCCGCGATTCAAACGCTGGTGTCAGCCGCGGTGTATGCGACGCTGATCGTGACGTTCGGCTTCCAGGTCGCGCGCGTCGACGGCTTGAGCATGGCGCCGACGCTCGAGGATCACGATCGGCTCATCGTGAACAAGCTCGTGTACGAGCTGGGCGAGCCGCGTCCCGGCGACATCGTGATGCTCTACTATCCGCTCAATCCGGACAAGATGTTCGTCAAGCGGGTCATCGCGAAGGAAGGCGACACCGTCCGCATCGTCGACGGCCGCGTGTACGTCAACGACCTGCCGCTGCGCGACGACTACGTGCCACCGGAATTCCGCAGCCACGATGACTACGGCCCCGAAACGGTCAAGCAGGGCTACTACTTCGTGATGGGCGACCACCGGAACAACAGCTCCGACAGCAGACACTGGGGACCGGTGCCGAAGAAGTACATCGTCGGCAAGGTCAAGGTCCGCTGGTGGCCCCTGCAGGATGCGCGAATCTTCTGAACTGAGAACTAAGAACTCAGAACCAGCCGTTCTCAATTCTCAGTTCTCAGTTCGGCAAGATGCCCGTCGCGCAGTTTGTATTTCTGAATCTTGCCGGAAGCGGTCATCGGGAATTCCGACACGAACCTGACGTAGCGCGGCACCTTGAACCTGGCGAGCGTCTCGCTACAGAACGCCGACAGCTCCTCCGCCGTCACCGATTCGTTCTTCCGTCGAACGGCGGCCGCGACCGTTTCGCCGAAGAATTCGTCCGGCATCCCGTAGACGTAGGCGTCTGCGACCGCCGGATGCTCGCGCAGCCGATCCTCGATCTCCTTCGGCGCGATGTTCTCACCGCCGCGGATGATGATGTCCTTGATGCGGCCGGTGATGCGGACGTAGCCGCCCGCGTCGATGCTGGCTTCATCTCCCGTGTGGAGCCAGCCGTCCGCGTCGATCGCGGCGCGCGTCGCGTCGGGATTGTTGTAGTAGCCCTTCATGACGTTGTAGCCGCGGCAGCACAGCTCTCCGCGTTCGCCGACCGCCTTCGGCGCGCCCGTTGCCGGGTCGACGATCTGCACCTCGAGCTCCGGCAGCACGACGCCCACCGTCTGCGACCGGTCCGCGATCATCGAATCGCGCGGCGTCATCGTGATGCCCGGCGACGACTCCGTCATCCCGTAGGCGATCGTGATTTCGGGAATGTGCATGTCGGTCATCACGCGGCGCATCAGCGGCTCCGGGCAGAGCGCGCCCGCCATCACGCCGGTGCGCAGCGACGTCAGATCGTAGGAGCGGAAGTCCGGCGACTCGAGCTCCGCGATGAACATCGTCGGCACGCCGTAGAGCGCCGTGCAGCGCTCCCGATGAATCATCTCCAGAACCTTCGTCGGATCGAAGGCTTCGACGACGCAGAGACACGCGCCGTGCGTGTAGGCCCCGAGGACGCCGATGACGCAGCCGAAACAGTGGAACAGCGGCACGCACAGGCACAGTCGATCGGCGGACGTGTAGGCGAGCTCGAGTCCCAGCGCGTGGCCGTTGTTGACGATGTTCCGGCTGGAGAGCATCACGCCTTTGGGAAAGCCGGTCGTCCCCGAGGTGTACTGCATGTTGATCACGTCGTCGACCCCGACCTGGCGTCCGCGGGCGTCGAGGTCCCGCTCGGTCACGCGCCCGGCGGCCCCCCGCAGTTCGGCATAGGGATGCCACTTCGGGCCGGCGACAGGGGCCGCCGAATCCGCGCCTATATAGATGATGCGTTCCAGCCCCCCGACAGCGGCCGTTTTTCCGAGCTCCGCCAGGTAATCGACGTCCCGGAAGCCGCGAATCGTGACCAGCGTCGCCGCCTCGCTCTGACGAAGGAGGTAGTCGATTTCGTGGGCGCGCAGCGACGTGTTCGCGGTGACCAGGATCGCGCCGATTTTGGCGAGCGCAAACTGCAGGACCACCCATTCGGGGACGTTGGTCGCCCACACGACGACGCGCTCGCCGCGCGCGACGCCGATCGCCGCCAGTCCGCGCGCCACGGTCCGCGCTTCCCGCTCGAGCGCGCTGAACGTGTAACGCGGACCGTCGGCATAAACGAGGGCGTCGTTTTCCGGCAGCGACGCGGCCAATCGGGTCAGAAGATCGCCGACTGTCACGTCTCGGAATTCAGGCATTCGGCATTCCTGCAATGCAATGGTTATACTGTCCGACCGTGACCGTGACCCAGCCGTGCACTGTCATCATCGGCGCGGCCGACCTCCTCCCGGGCCTCAAGGAGCGGTCGGGCGCCAATGGCGAGGTGCTGACGTTTTCGGATAGCGAGGCGCTCCGCGCGCTCGAAGCGATCACCCAGCGCAAACCCTATCTCGTGGCGCTCGAAAAGTTGTTTGCGGCGAGCCCGCGCGGCGCAGCGTTGATCAACCGCATCAAGGCCGACCCGACTCAAGCCGCCGCCGAAATCCGCGTGCTCGCGCACGACAGCGACTTCGTGCGCGTGCTTCAGAAGGGCGCCGGACCGCCGCCGCCGGCGGCCGCACCGGCCGCCGTGCCGTTCATCGCTCCGGCGGCGCCGGCCTCCTCGATACCCGCGGCCGCACCCGTCCAGACAGCCGCGCCGGCCGCGACGATCGCGCCGCCCGCGCCCGCCACCGCGGCCGCGCCCGCCAAAGCGCTGCTCGATCAGACCGGGACGCGGCGCGCGCCACGCTACAAGATCGCGGCGAAGGTCGACATCCTGCTCGACGGCAATGCCTCGGTGCTGGTCGACCTCTCGACGGTCGGTGCACAGGTCGTCTCGCCGGGCGCCCTCAAGCCGGGCCAGCGCGTGCGAATCGGGCTCAGCGACGACAAGGCCAACCTGCGCTTCAACGGCTCGGTCGCGTGGGCCTCGTTCGAAATCCCGCCGGGCAGTGGTCCGCGCTATCGCGCCGGGATCGAGTTCAGCGGCGTCGACGCCGCCGGCGTCGATGCGTTCT
>Ga0066652_100002002_pt1 | contig 10940 bp, 13 predicted proteins | sample GraSoiAngelo_101_FD_71413 | JGI IMG/M metagenome (GOLD analysis project Ga0066652, IMG submission 71413) | Grasslands soil microbial communities from the Angelo Coastal Reserve, California, USA - 14_0903_02_30cm | ecosystem: Environmental > Terrestrial > Soil > Grasslands | place: USA... | reverse complement strand
AGCGGACGAGACGGTCGGCCGCCACTTCCTCAACCTCGATATCGGCCTGCCGGTCGAGCAGCTTCGAAACCCGATCCGCGCCGCGCTCGCCCAGGACGACGGCCAACCGGAGCACCTGCAAATCGCAGCGGTCAATCGCCGCGGCCGCAAGATCGACTGCCTCGTCTCGATGACGCCGCTCCGCCCGCGCGACGGCCCCCCCCACGGCGTGATCGTGATGATGCAGACCATGGGAGTCGACGGCTCGGGTTGATCGAGACGACGGAGGACAGCGCCGAGCTCGAGCAGCTGAAGGCGATCCTGGAGCGGCTGCCCGACGGTGTCGTGACCGTCACCGACGCGGGCGACGTGGTCCACGCGAACCTGGCCGCGAAGCGCCTCTTCCACCCCGCGACGCTACGACTCGGCGAGCCGCTCCCCGCGGTCTGGGGAGAGTTCTCGCTCTCCCCCTTCGTGGCGCGCCTGTTTCGACGGGGGACGGCGACCATCTCGGAGGAGATCCACTCGAGCAAGGGCCGCGTGTACACCGTTGTCGGGATCGGCGCGGGGAAGGCCACGACCGCGGTGATGATGCTCGAGGACGTGACCGCACGAGCACACCGCGCCGAGGCACAGCGCGAGTTCGTCTCGAACGCCGCGCACGAGCTCCTGACGCCGCTGACCGGCATTGTCGGCGCCGCTCATGCGCTGGAGTCGGGCGCGAAGGTCGTTCCGGAGACACGCGACCGCTTCATCGCGCACATCGCCAGGGAATGCGACCGCCTGGCCCGGATCGCGCGCGCCTTGCTGATCCTCGCGCGCGCCCGGTCCGGCGAAGAGCCGCCCCGCCTGGACGTCATCGAGCTCCACCCTCTGATCCTCGACGCGCTGCACGCCGCAGACGCCGGCGACGAGGTGGAGGTGCGTTGCGACGTGACGCTGCGGGTCTTCGTCGACCGCGACCTCGCGGAACAGGCCTTGATCAACCTGGTCGGGAACGCGCGACGCCACGCCCTCGGCGAGCCGGTCCTCATCTCGGCGCGAGAGGGGCCCGGACGCAAGGTCGAGATCGAGATCGCCGACCGCGGCGCGGGCATGGCGGCAGAGCAGCTCGACCGGCTGCAAAGGCGTTTCGCGACCGGGACCGGCCGGGACAGCGCCGGATTCGGCCTCGGCCTGTCCATCGCGGCGCAGCTCCTCGAGGCGATGGGCGGCACGCTCTCGTTCGACTCGACTCCGGGCGAAGGGACGCGTGCCCTGGTCGAGCTGCCGTCCGCACAGGTCGGTCGCCCGTGAGCGCACGCGTCCTCGTCGTCGAGGATGAGGAGTCGATCGCGGATGCCGTCGCGTACACGCTCCGCAGCGAGGGGTTCGACGTCGACGAGGTCGCCACCGGGGAGGACGCGCTGACCGCGACGGCCGCCGGCTCCTACGACGTGATCGTGCTCGACCTGATGCTGCCCGGACTGTCCGGGCTCGAGGTCTGCCGCCGCGTCCGCGCGGAGAGCAGCGTGCCGATCCTGATGCTGACCGCGCGCACGGCGGAGGTCGACCGCGTGCTCGGCCTCGACGCCGGCGCAGATGACTACATCTCGAAGCCGTTCTCGATGCCCGAGCTCGTCAGCCGCGTCCGCGCGATCCTCAGGCGGCGTGACCTCGACCGCGACGAACAGGGCGACGGCAGACGGCAGGTGGGCGACCTGGAGCTCGATTTCACGGCACACGCCGCCAGGGTCGGCGGCAAGCCCCTGCGACTGACCCCGTCCGAGTTCCGCCTGCTCGCCCTCCTGATGGGACGGCCGGGCCGCGTCTTCTCGCGCCGGGAGCTCATGCAGCACCTGTGGGAGAGCTCGTTCGTCGGAGACGAGCGCGCCGCCGACGTCCACATGACGAACCTCCGGCGGAAGCTCGAGACCGATCCCCGGAGCCCCGAGCGCATCGTCACCGTCCGCGGCGCCGGGTACATGCTCGCCGACGTGTGAGCAAGCCTTAATCCAACGCGGGCTGAACCCTCACGAGACCGGGCCTAGGCTTGCTGCATGTCCGTCCTCGACGTCCGGATCACGTCCTATCGAATCGGCGCCGACGCTGTCGTCGTCGGGATCGCGGGCGAGTTCGACCTGTATGCGACCGACGAGATCCGTACCCGGCTCGGCGAGCTCGTTGAGGGCGGGGCCAGGTCGGTCATCGTCGACCTGCTGGGTGCCGGGTTCCTCGACTCCGCGGGGCTTGGCGTGCTCGTGGCGACTGCGAAGGCGCTCCGGGCCGGCGGCGGCGAGCTCGTCCTCGTCGCCGACGACCGTCGGATCCTGCGGACGATTCAGATCGCGGGGCTCGAGAAGCTGTTCCGTACCGAGCCCTCCCTCGTGGAAGCGGTCCAGGATGTCATCGACGAGCGGCTTGCCCGCTAGCCGTTCCAACGGTCACGTCGATCGCGGGCTCGCGTTTGCCCCGCCGGGCGAGAGCCTGCTTCGGATCGGCGTCCCGCCCGGCACGCCGCCCGAGGCCGAGACGGCGATCAACCGTCTGATCGAGCTGACGAGCATCCTGGCCAGGCGCGCGGCACAACTGCAAGAGGCACTCGACTCACGGATCGTCATCGAGCAGGCGAAAGGCGTTCTCGCCGAGCGCTACGGCACCGACGTCGAGTCGGCGTTCCGCATCCTGCGGCGCGCTGCGCGCTCGAACCGGATCCGTTTGCGCGATCTCGCCGAGCGTGTAGTCGAGTCGCCGGAGACTCCTCCTGAAGTGACGCTCTCCCAACAGCGGGTCGGCTAACCGCCGGCCCGCTCGCTTTTCTCCGGCACGAGGTCGACGCGGAGGTCGCACTGCAGGGCGTCCGCGATATTCAGCAGCGTGTCGATCCGCGGCGGGCGCCCGCCGCGCTCGAGCCGCGCGATCGCCGACTGTGTCGTGCCGACCCGCTCAGCGAGCTCCCGTTGGGATAGGCCGAGCTCTGCGCGGCGTTCGGAGACCTGCTCGGCGATCGCAGCGAAGAACCAGCCCCGGTCACGGGTCGCGATCTTCTCGTGCAGGCGCTCGATCGCGCGCTTCTCGGTGCGGGTGCGAACGCGAGGTGCCACGTGGCCAAGCATAGCATTCTTGCTATGCGGGGACTCTAGGCCGTCGCGTCGAGGAGGCTGAGCTCAAGCGGCTCGACGCCGTCGCCGAGGCCGACGGGCCCCGGCTCGAGGACCTCGCCGTAGATTCCGAACGGGATCTGCTTCTTGCCCTTCTTGCTCAGCGTCACGCGCCTGTATCCGGCGATCGTCCGCAGCGTGTCGAAGTCGGGCTCACCGGTGTCAGGGTTCTGCGTCGTAATCGCACAGCGCGCAACGTCGCCGTGGATCTTCACGAGCGCCTCGCCGATCCGGACGCGCCGGCCGACCCACTCGTCCTCGCCGTGCGCGTCGATCCCGTCGAGCTCGAACAGCATGCGGAAGCGTCGGCCGTCGACCTCGTCGCGACCGCCCCGGGGCGCGAGCGCACGAAGCGACGCCTTCGACACGAGTGACGCGTGACCCCGGCCGCGGTCGATCGCGGCGCCAGGCGGCGACTGGACGAGGCGAAGCGGCCGGCCCGCCCACTGCGAGAGCGCGTCCGTCCATGGCCCTTCGACGAAGCGTCCGCTCACGGGGCGACCGTAGAAGTCCGTCGTCACCGACTCGCCGAGCGAGACGTCGCCCGCGGCAACGGTCCCGTCCGGGAAGGCGAGTGCAAGGTGCTCGCGCTCGGGGTCGTAGGTGGGACGGACCTGCACGAGGGCACCGTTCCGCAGCTGGTTGTAGCGGCGGCCCTCGCCGTCGACGACGTGGAAGCGACGGTTGGCCAGAACGCCGGTGCGCTCGAGCTCGACCTCGTCGGGATGCACGAGTCCGAGCCCCTTGACGGGCGCGAGCGAGATCCGGGTGACCGTCGCCATGTCGACAGCCTACGCGGGCGACCTACGCGAGAGTGTCGACCTCGACGTCGCGCGGGCCCAGGTTGAACACGTAGAAGTCGCGGCCGGTGACGTGCACCGCGACGTTGTAGACCGGCACGGGGCCGATCGCGCCTTCGAAGCTGCCCGCATGGGCGTGGCCGTGCAGGACGAGGTCCGGGCGAAACTCCGCAATCGGAGCGGCGAGGCGGTCGCAGCCGAGGTACGTCCAGATCCCCTCGGGCTCCCCGTGGAGCGTGTCCGAGGTCGGCGCATAGTGAAGGAGCACGATCCGGATCCCGCAGTGCGCGATCTCCTGCAGGCCGCGCGCGATCGCGTCGACCTCCGCCGTCGTCTCCGCATACACGCGCCGCAGCAGCGGCTCGCCGAAGTCCGGCAACGCCGAGCCGGGGAAGCCGCCGACGGATCCCTTCGCCCCTGCGACCCCGACCTCCGCGCCGCCGAGCTCGTACACCGCCGATGCGCGGTCGAGCATGTTCACCCCGGCGTCTCGCAGGACGGCCGAGACCTCGTCCCCGCGACCCTCGTGCAGATCGTGGTTGCCGAGGACCGCGCACACCGGAATCGACAGCCCGCGGCAGGCATCGGCGAGCACCGCGGCCTGCTCCGGGAGGCCATGAGTGGTGAGGTCACCCGCGAGCAGCACGAGATCCGCCTCGTTCTCGACGCGCGCGAACGACTCCTCGATCCGCGCGCGTGTCGCCTCCGAGGCGTGGACGTCGCCGGCTGTCGCGATCCGCACCACGGCTCCATGTTGCGCGTTCGACGCCGACGGGAAACTGCCCCGGATGGCGAACGGCCCGGATCCCGAGTTCCGCCATCTCCTCGAGGCGATGAAGAAGGCCGGCGGCGCGCTGAACGACGCCGACGTCCCCTGGGCGCTCGGCGGCGGTCTCGCGTGCTGGGCGCGCGGCGGGCCCGAGACCGAGCACGACGTCGACTTCCTGATCAAGCCGGAGGACGCAGACCGGGCGCAGCAGGCATTCGCAGATGCCGGGCTGGAGACAGAGACGCCGCCGGAAGGGTGGCTCCGCAAGGCGTACATCGACGGCGTGCTGATCGACCTGATCTACGAACCGCAGGGTGGGCCGGTCGACGACGAGATGTTCGATCGCGCCGACCAGCTCGAGGTCTTCGCGATGCGGATGAGGGTGGCACGGCTCGAGGACGTGCTGACGCAGAAGCTGCTGGCGCTGAGCGAGCAGGACCTGGACTTCTCGAGCGTGCTCGAGCTGGCACGGTCGCTGCGCGAGCAGGTCGACTGGAACGAGGTGCGCGAGCGGACACGCGCGTCTGCGTTTGCCCGCGCCTACTTCACGCTGCTCGGAGAGCTCGAGATCGTTCCCGCGTGAACGCCTAGAAGTAGAACTGCGACCACGCCGTCCACCAGTCGTCGGCCTTCGAGACCAGCGTCAGATCGCCCACCTGCTCGACTCCCCTCCGGTTGCGGTACTCGACGAGCCGGTCGGGCGTCGTGAATTCGATCCGGATCTCGCACGGACGGCCGGGGTCGTACGGCTGGACCGCGCTCAGGTCCTTCAGCGCGCGCTTCGCGCCGTCCTCGATCGCCTCGCGAGCTCGCTCCGGCGTGACGTTCCGTGCACTGAAGCGACCGAGCCCTTTCTTGACCGAGACGGCCGTGAGGCCGTCGCCCAGCAATGCCGTCGCCTCCCGGCACACCGCTTCGTCGCCGGTCACGAGCACGACCGGACAGCCCCAGGTGCCGCAGAGCGCGGCGTTGATCCCCGTCTCGCCGACGGACGTGCCGTTGAACTGCAGGTCGCGCCACGCCTGCCCGGACACCGTGTGCGAGAGGACGCCGTCCGGCGTGCCGGCCTTGGCGTGCATCGCGACGAACAACGCGGCGTCGCAGCCCTGCTCGAGCACCTCCGTGTACTCCGTCCATTCCTCCTGCACGACGAACTCGCAGTCCGGATCGAGCGCGTCCGGGATCAGCGAGTTGAACGACCAGTGCTCGCCGGCGCCGTGGCAGTCCATGACCACGATCTCCTTCGCTCCGGCGGACTTCGCGCCGCGGACGGCAGCGTTGATCTCCTCCGTGTACAGCTTGCGAGCCTCATGGTAGGCGACGTCCCCTTTGGCCCCGTTCGTCTGCTGCCACTTCACGACCCCGGCCACGCCCTCCATGTCGCTGACGATGAAGACCTTCACGGCGCCGCGTAGCCTTTCAGAGATGGATGCCGGCCTGGCGGGAAAGCGTGTCGTCGTCACCGGCGCATCGGGTGGCATCGGGGCGGCATGCGTGCGGGCGTTCGCAGCGGAGGGGGCTCGCGTCGCGATCCATTACCACCGTGGCCGCGAGCGCGCGGAAGCGCTGGCGTCAGACATCGGCGGCGCCCCTGTCCTCAATGCAGACCTGACGATCGAGGAGGATGCGAGCCGTCTCTTCGAGGCGGCGCGCGACGAGCTCGGCGGCGTCGACGTCTGTGCCGCGGTTGCGGGCGTGTGGCCGCAGGAGGACCGGCCGGTCTGGGACCTCGACCTCGATCGCTGGCGAGCAACGCTGGACGCCAACCTGACGGCGTCGTTCCTGACCGCGCGCGCGTTCCTGCGCGAGGTGCAGCGAAACGGCGCAGGCAACCTCGTGCTCGTCGGCTCGACGGCCGGCGTCTTCGGCGAGGCCGGGCACGCGGACTACGCGGCGGCGAAGTCCGCGATCCTCGTCGGGCTCCTCCTGAGCCTCAAGAACGAGGTGACGCGGATCGCGCCGGCGGCGCGGGTTAATGCGGTTGCGCCCGGGTGGACCGAGTCGCCGATGACGCGCGGCCTCGTCGACGAGGATCGCGTGCGCGCCGTATCGCGGACGATGGCGCTGAGGAAGGTCGCCCAGCCGGACGACGTCGCACGGCAGGTGGTCGTGCTCGCGTCGGACGAGCTTTCCGGCCACGTCACAGGGCAGGTCGTGGTCGTCGCCGGCGGCATGGAAGGCCGCGTCGTCCACGAGACATGAAACAGGGCGGCCGTGTCCTCGTCGGCCGCCCCGCAGTCTCCATTGCCGCAGGATTGATTGCCGTCAGTCCCTGGCCTTGGAGTCCCCAAACCATCGGCAGCTGCATCCACCAGCTTTAGGTGCCGGGAAGGCCGCACCGCGGGTCCGCCGGAGCCGGGCTTCGCCCGGCGGGGACCGAATCAGACGCCCGCCGTACCTCGGGGAAAAGAACCGGCGGGAAATCGCCAGATTTCCCGCCGAATAACGCAAGCGGGGCCGCCGCCTGGCCCCGCCTGGGTCTCCCTGAGGAGAGGTTCCGAGGTTGCCCCCGCCGCATCGGGGCCCCACTCGGTATGCCTTCCAACTATCGCCGCGCCCCGGCACTTCATCCATCACCCGAACTCGGTTGACCGTGGCACTTCACCGGCGGCGGGCGTCCGCGGCAGTCAGGCCCTGGCGTGGCGCACGCGACCGTGTGCCACGGAGACAACGAGCGCCACGACCGCCGGCGCGGCATAGACGAACACATGCCCGCCGGGAACGAAGAGGCAGAGGATCGTCCACCCGAGCCCGGCCCCGCTCGCGAGCACGTCGACCCGGGCCTCGCGCCTCCGCGTCCGGGAGTGCGTCCGCAACAACACGATCACCGACACGGAGAACGTCAGGACGGCGAATTCGCTGATCCTGTAACGAGCCGCAAAGGCCGCGGGAAGCGCGATCGCGAGGCCGAGCCCCCACGCCTGGAGCGTCACACGAGAGGCGTGCCACATGCGGTCGAGATCGGCGAAATCGGGCCCGGCCTTGACGTGCACCTGCGGTAGACTCGTCCTCAACGGAAGCGGGACCGTCCCGCTCCGCATCGAGAGAGGCTGAGGGAACCGGCCCTGTGACGCCTCGGCAACCTGCTCGTCGAGCAAGGTGCCAAACCCGGCCGGGTGCCACCCGGGAGGATGTGTCGAGCGACCGCGAAGGAGCCGAAGTGTCCGCAACGCAAACCCGCAACCGCTTCCTCGAACGCCTCGAGCACGGGCCCGCGATCGTCGGGGACGGCGGCATGGGCGCCCTCCTCAGCGCCGCCGTTCCGAGGCTCCGCTGTCCCGAGGAGGCAAACCTCCGCGCGCCGGCGGCCGTCGTGTCCCTGCACGTCAGCTTCATCAACGCCGGCGCCGAGCTGATCGAGACGAACACGTTCGGCGCGAACCGCCGGAAGCTCGCGCATAACTTCCTGGAGGACGAGCTCGAGCCCATCAACTCCGCCGGCGTCAAGCTGGCACGCGACGCACGGGAGACGACGGGCCGCGACGTCTTCATCGCCGGATCGATCGGCCCGCTCGGCGAGACCGTCGCCTCACGGCTGCGCCGCGAGCTGTTCGCGGAGCAAGCCGCGGTCCTGGAGGGCCGCGGCGCCGACCTGTTCATGGTCGAGACGTTCTACGACCTCGACGAGATCGTCGACGCGGTCGAAGCGACCCGCACCGTCTCGAGCCTTCCCATCGTCGCGCTGCTCACCTTCGACGAGGGCGCGGAGACGATCGCCGGCATCACCGCGAACGAAGCGGCGGAGCGCCTGTCGGAGCTCGAGGTCTCGGCGATCGGCGCGAATCACGGCGCCGGACTGCTCGCCGCGCTGGCGGCGCTCGAGCGAATGGGCAAGGACGGCAAGCCCTTGGCCGCGCTTCCGAATGTTGGCCTCGCGTCGCTTGCGGGCGGCCGCGTCATCTATCCGCACGCCGCACCGGAGTACTTCGCGGAGTTCGCCGCACATGCGCGCAACCTCGGCGCCCGCGTCATCGGCGGCTGCTGCGGAACGACGCCCGCAGAGATCGCCGCGATCCGGTCCGCCGTCGAGGAGGAGCGGCAACCACGCGCGCCGCTGCAGTTCGACGAGCGCGAGCTCGTCGTGGCACTGGGCGAGGAGCAACGGGAGACGGGGCTCTCGCGCGCGCTACGCGAGAACGAGTGGGTCGTCTCGGTTCAGCTCGATCCGCCGCTCGGCGGGAACAGCAGCGGCCTGATCGAAGTCGCGCGGGCGGTCAAGGAGTCGGGGCGCGCCGGCTGGGTCGACATCAACGACAACGCAACGGCGCGCGCAGGCATGAGCTCGCTGATGGTGTCGGCGACGATCGAGCGCGAGTGCGACATCGAGACGATCCCGCACCTCACGACCCGCGACTGGTCCGTGATGGGGCTCGAGTCGATGCTCCTCGGCGCGCACGCCGAGGGCGTCAGGAACATCCTTGCCATCACCGGCGACCCGCCGGAGGTCGGTGACTACCCCGGTGCGCGTGGCGTGTACGAGATCGACGCCATCGGCCTGACGCAGCTGATCACGAACCTGAACCGCGGCGAGGACTTCAACGGCCGCGCGATCGACGCGCCGACCTCGTTCTTCCACGGCGTCGCGGTCAACCCCACTCCCGACGACCTCGAGCTCGAGATCGAGCGCTTCGAGAAGAAGCTGGCGGCCGGCGCGAGGTTTGCGATGACGCAAATCGTCTTCGACCTCGACTGCCTCGACCGGTTCGCCGAGCGGCTGGGGGGTGCCTGGCCGATCCCGGTGCTCGTCGGCGTCTTCCCGCTCACGAGCCACCGGCTCGCCCTCCGCCTGCACAACGAGGTTCCCGGCATCGTCGTGCCGGAGGGGCTGCAGGCCGCGTTGCAGGACGCCGGCCCCGACGCGGCGGCGATCGGGTTCGCGCACGCACGTCGCCTCATCGAGGAATCGCGACGCTTCGCGGGGGTGTATGTCGTCGCACCGTTTCGCCAGCCGCTCCGCGTTCTCGAGCTGCTCGGTTAGGGCGCGCAGGGGCCGGTAGAGACTGCCTGCGCACGCTCGGCGCTCGCGAGGTCGCGCGTCACGATGCTCGACGGAACTCCGAGACCTCCGCGCGAGCCGACGAGCGACGCAAAGACGGTCGTCTCCACGACGCCGGTGGCGTCGATCGCCGGGCTGCCCGAGTTGCCGTGATGCACGCGGCCGCGCAGGCTCGTCAACTCGCGGAAGAGGTGCCCCGTGCCGTACGCGTCCTGCGTGAGACGCACCTGCGTCGGTCCGATGCGCGCCGGAGTGGCGGTGAAGGGACCGTTGTCCGGATAGCCGAGCACGGCGACGGCGGCACCGACGCGGGGTGCGACGAGGTGGAGCGGCGGTGCGTCGAGACCGCCGACGCGGAGGACTGCGATGTCGTTCCGCCGGTCGAACGCGGCCGCCTGCGCGCGCAGCCGACGTCCGTCGACGAGCTCGACGAGCGTGTCGCTCTGCCCTGCGACGACATGCGCAGCGGTGACGACGAGGCCGTTGGCACCGACCCAGCCGGTGCCCTCGACCCCGACGCCGCACGCGGTTCCCAGCACGCGGACGACACTCGGACGAGCATTCGCAACGACAGCGGAGCGCGCGAGCCTCGGGTCCGGGGGTGCGACCGCGGGAACCTGGCCGGCGAGCGACGGAAACGGGTCGATTCGCGCGAGGACGCCGAGGAGCTCGCGCGGTGGGACGACGTCGTTCAGATGACGCAGGAACGAGGAGCGGAGCGCCGCCCGCCGGAGGCCGGGATCGCCCGGCACGAAGATGGCGACCGCGCCGAGCACCCAGACGATGACGAGACCGGACAACCCGCCGAGGACGAGCCCCCCGGCGGCGTCGAACGAGCGCAGCGGCGAGAAGCGCACGTCGCCTCGCAACGCCGATCCTGCGATCGACCCGAGCGTCTCGAGGAGGATCGCGCAGACCGCCGCCCCGGCGAGAGCCGCGAGCGGCTGGTACGGCGAGCTCTGGCCTCCGCTCAGGAGCTGCGGACCGAGTCGCGAACCGACCCAGGCCCCGAGCAGGATCCCGGCGACCGACAGGGCGCCGGCCACGAGGCCCTTGCGGTACCCGGCGACGGCGGCGAGAACGACGAGGAGAGCCGCGAAAATGTCGATCGCCGTCACGTGGCTGAGGCTAACGGAGCCGGTCCCACGCTCGTCCCGCCGCTACACTGCGCCGACCGCGGGGGCGTAGTTCAGTTGGTTAGAACGCCGGCCTGTCACGCCGGAGGTCGCGGGTTCGAGTCCCGTCGCTCCCGCTCT
>Ga0066652_100002001_pt1 | contig 10940 bp, 19 predicted proteins | sample GraSoiAngelo_101_FD_71413 | JGI IMG/M metagenome (GOLD analysis project Ga0066652, IMG submission 71413) | Grasslands soil microbial communities from the Angelo Coastal Reserve, California, USA - 14_0903_02_30cm | ecosystem: Environmental > Terrestrial > Soil > Grasslands | place: USA... | reverse complement strand
CCGGTGACGACGAGGGGCGCCTCGATCTCGGTCGCGTCCGAATGCATCCGGCACACGATGCCCTTGAGGTTGAGGACGATGTCCGTCACGTCCTCCTTGACGCCCTTGACGGTCGAGAACTCATGGGCAACGCCCTCGATCCGCACGCTCGTCACGGCCGCGCCGGCCAGCGAGGACAGCAGCACCCGTCGCAGCGAGTTGCCGAACGTGTAGCCGAAGCCGCGGTCCAGGGGCTCGACGGTGAACGAGCCACGGTTGTCCTCGACGTTCTCGGCGGTGATCCGGGGGACTTGGAAGTCAAGCATCAGGGTCCTAACGTTGCTGTGGTTGGGCGCGCCGCCTGCCGCGGCGCCGGGGGAAGTCTTTTACTTGGAGTACAGCTCGACGATGAGCTGTTCCTGCACCGGAGCGGCAATCTCCTTGCGCTCCGGCTTGCGCAGGACCTTGGCGGTCAGAGCGTCGTGATCGGCCTGCAGCCATGCGGGCACCTGGCCGGTCAGCTCGGTCGCGTCGCGGATCACCTGCTCGGCCGGGGTCCCGGCCTTGACGGCGATCACGTCACCGCCACGCAGCTGGTAGGACGGGATGTCCACGCGGCGACCGTTGATGGTCCAGTGGCCGTGGCGAACGAGCTGGCGGGCCTGGCGGCGCGAGGCGGCGAAGCCCAGGCGCACGAGCACGTTGTCCAGGCGGCATTCGAGCATGGACAGGAGGTTCTGGCCGGTGATGCCGGCTTGGCGGCTGGCCTTGTCGTAGTAGATCCGGAACTGCTTCTCCTGCACGCCGTAGTAGCGGCGGGCCTTCTGCTTCTCGCGCAGCTGCACGCGGTACTCGCTCTGCTTCTGGCGGCCGCGGCCGTGCTCACCCGGCGGGTAGGAGCGCCGCTCGACGCCGCACTTGTCGGTCAGGCAACGCTCGCCCTTGAGGAAGAGCTTCTGGCCCTCACGGCGGCACTGCTTGCACTGGGGAGAGGTGTCACGGGCCATCAGACGCGCCTCCGCTTGCGCGGTCGGCAGCCGTTGTGGGCCTGCGGGGTGACGTCCTTGACCGCGGTGACCTCGAGGCCGGCGGCCTGGAGTGAGCGGATCGCCGTCTCGCGCCCGGAGCCGGGACCCTTGACGTAGACCTCGACCTTCTGGAGCCCCTGCTCCATGCCCTTGCGGGCGGCGGCGTCGGCGGTGACCTGAGCGGCGAAGGGGGTTGACTTGCGCGAACCCTTGAACCCGGCACCGCCCGCGGACTCCCAGGCGAGCACGTTGCCCTCGCGATCGGTCAGCGACACGATCGTGTTGTTGAAGGACGTCTTGATATGCGCTTGGCCGACGGGGATGTTCTTCTTGACCTTCCGCCGTCCGCCGCGCGCGGGTCTCTTGGGCGCCGGCATTACTTCTTGGCGGCCTTCTTCTTCCCGGCCACCTGCATCCGGCGCGGGCCCTTGCGCGTGCGCGCATTGGTCTTGGTGCGCTGGCCGCGGACGGGCATGCCGCGCCGGTGGCGCAGGCCCCGGTAGCAGCCGATCTCCATCAGGCGCTTGACGTTCTGCGAGCGCTCGCGGCGCAGGTCGCCCTCGACCATCAAGTTCTGCTCGATCGCGTCGCGCAGCTTGACGACCTCGTCATCGGTCAGGTCGCGCACGTAGGTGTCGGGGCTGATGCCCGTGTCCTTCAGCAGCTTGCGGGCGGTCGAGGGGCCGATGCCGTAGACGTACGTGAGGCCGACCTCGACACGCTTGTTGAGCGGGATGTTGATGCCTGCGATTCGCGCCATGGCTAGATGTCCGATTCCTGGCCCGCGTGCCTACGGGGGCGAGCGAAGAGATCGCGTGTCATCCGTAGGTGCGTGGGTCGGGGATTGGGCATGTCAACCCTGCCGCTGCTTGTGCCGCGGATTTGAACAGATCACCAGCACCGCGCCATGGCGGCGAATGACCTTGCACTTCTCGCACATCGGCCTGACCGACGGTCGTACCTTCATGAGCCCTTTCGACTGGAGTCCGGCGGCGCGGCTCTGGTCGCCGTTGGGGCGGCCGCTACCACGGCGCGGAACGCTGCTTGCAGCAAAAAACGCGCTCCGGGGAGCGCACCGACGGATAATAGCAGCGGCGGACGGTCCAGCCCGGGCCCAAATGGACCCTCGCGGAGGCCCCCCGAGCCCGGACCGTCAGGCCGCCGCGCGCTTGCCGTCGGCGTGCCAGGGGGTGAGGACGCGGGGCCCGCCGGCCTCGATCGCCACCGTGAATTCGAAGTGCGCGGCCAGGGAGCCATCCTGGGAGAAGATCGCCCAGTGGTCGTCGCCCATCCGCACCGCATGACGGCCCGCCGTGACCATCGGCTCGATCGCCAGCACCATCCCCTCCTCCAGCACAGGCCCCTTCCCCGGGTCGCCGAAGTTCGGTATCTGCGGGTCCTCGTGCATGTCGCGGCCGATGCCGTGGCCCACGAGCGAGCGCACGACCGAGAAGCCCTCCCCCTCGACGTGCGCCTGCACCGCGTGCGAGACGTCGCCCAGGCGATTGCCCGCCCGGCACTGCTCCACGGCCGCGAACAGCCCGCCCTCGGTGGCGGCCAGCAGGCGGTGGGCGATCGGAGAGACCGGGCCCACGGGGAAGGTGCGAGCGGCGTCGGCGACCCAGCCGTCGAGCACCACGCCCACGTCCACCGACAGGATGTCGCCGCGCGAGAGCTTGTACGGGCCGGGAATCCCATGGACCACCATGGAGTTCGGCGAGGTGCAGATCGAGCCGGGAAAGCCCCGATAGCCCTTGAACGCCGGCTCGGCGCCGTGGGATCGGATGAACTTCTCGGCCGCCGTGTCCAGCTCGTCGGTGGTCACCCCGGGGCGGATCTTCGAGCGCAGGAGGTTCAGCGTCTTGACCAGCACGCCGCCGGCCGCGGCCATCTCCTCGATCTGCGCGGGCGTCTTCTTGACGATCATCGTGCTAGAGCGTTTCCTCGAGGCGCAGCGTCGCCAGCGTGGCGCGAATGTGATCGTGGACCTCGGTCTTGTCCCGCGTGCCGTCGAAGCGTCGCAGCAGCCCGCGCTCTTCGTAGTAGTCGATCAGCGGCGTGGTCTGCTCGTGGTAGACCTCGAGACGCCGCTTGACCTTCTCGGGGGCGTCGTCGTCGCGCTGTACGAGCCTCGCGCCGTCGAAGTCGCACTTTTCGTCGTGCTTGGGCGGATCGAAGTCCACGTGGTAGATGTGCTCGGGGTTCTTCACGCACAGCCGCCGCCCCGAGATGCGACGAATGCACTCCTCGTCCGGTGCGTCGACGAGCAGAACGGCGGTGATGCTCCGGCCCAGGCGCTCCATCTCCGCCTCGAGCGCCTCCGCCTGGGGGATCGTGCGCGGGAAGCCGTCGAGGATGAAACCGTCGGCCGCCTCCGGGGAGTTGACGCGCTCCACGATGAGCCTGATCGTGAGCTCGTCCGGGACGAGGTCACCGTTGTCCATGTACTTGGCGACCTCCCTGCCGAGCTCCGTGCCCTTCTCCTTCTCGGCGCGGAACATGTCGCCCGTGGCGATGTAGGGCAGCCTGAAGTCCGCTCGCAGGCGCTGCGCTTGCGTGCCCTTGCCGGCCCCCGGAGGCCCGAGCATGATCAGGTTGAGCTCACTCATAGGCGGTCCAGCCTACCGAGGTTTTCGTCGACCGTGACCCGGCCGCGGCGTGCGCACCTCGGGCCGGAGAACGCATCCCGGCCTGCACCTCGAGCCGCCCCTCCGGCCTCGGCCGAGGGGCGGAGAACGCATCTGGCTCCAGGTCGACGCGCGTCGACCTCCCGGCTACAGGAGACCGGTCGCCGCGCGTCGGCAGCTACCGCAGCCGGGCGTCGCGCCCGGCTCCTATTTCAAGAACCCCTCGTAATTTCGCATCATCAGCTGCGCCTCCAACTGTTTCATCGTGTCCAGGGCCACGCCGACGACGATGAGCAGCGAGGTGCCGCCGAAAAAGAAGTTGGCGCTCGTCTGGTTGATGAGAATGGTCGGCAGCGCCGCGACGGCGGCGAGATACAGCGCGCCCGGGAACGTGAGGCGGGCCAGGATGCGATCCAGGAACTCGGCCGTCGGCCGCCCGGGTCTCACCCCCGGTATGAACCCCCCGTATTTCTTCAGGTTGTCCGCCTGGTCCACCGGGTTGAACGTCACCGCCGTGTAGAAGTAGGTGAAGAGGATGATGAAGATCGACTCGCCGACGATGTAGGGCCACTTGTTGGGCGAGAAGAAGGTGGCCAGGTCCTTGGCCCAGGGCGAGTTGATGAGCTGGCCGACGGTGGGCGGGAAGGCCATGATCGAAGCCGCGAAGATCACCGGGATCACGCCGGCCATGTTCACCCGCAGCGGCAGGTAGGTCTGGCCGCCCTGCGACATGCGTCGCCCGATCACGCGCTTGGCGTATTGCACGGGTATGCGCCGCTGGCCCTCCTGCACGAACACGATCGCGGCGATCACCCCCAGGGCGAGGAAGGGCATCATGACCTTGAACACCGGATCCGGGTTCGTCCACCAGGCCTGCACGCCGTCGGGTATGCGCGACGCGATCGAGGCGAAGATCATCAGCGAGATGCCGTTGCCGATGCCGCGCTGGGTGATCAGCTCGCCCATCCACATCAGCAGGACCGTGCCGGCGGTCAGGCAGAGGACGATCAGGAACACACGGGGCGCGGTGAAGCCCTTGATGATGTCCTGGCCGGCGCTCGTGCCGAACGAGCGGAACAGGAAGACGTAGCCGATCGACTGGGCCGCGGCCAGCGCCACGGTCAGGTAGCGCGTGTACTGCGTGATGCGGGCCTGGCCGACCTCGCCCTCCTTCTGGAGCTTCTCCAGCGACGGCACCACGACCGTGAGTAGCTGGAGGATGATCGAGGCCGTGATGTAGGGCATGATCCCCAGCGCGAAGATCGCGATTCGCTGCAGGCCTCCGCCCGAGAATAGGTTGAGGAAGCCCAGGATGTTCGAGCCGCCGAACTGCTTCTGGATGTCGTTGACCGCGGACGTGTTGATGCCCGGTACCGGGATGTGCGAGCCCAGTCGGTAGAGGGCCAGCACGGCTGCGGTGAAGAGCAGCTTCTTCCGGATGTCCGGGACGGTGAAGGCGCTGAGGATCGTGCGTGCCACGGCGCCACAGGTTAGCCGAGGGCCGACTTCGCCAAGACCATCGGGCGAGCCCTTCGGGCGGCTATTCGATGATCTGGCAGGTGCCGCCCGCGGCTTCGATCCGCTCGCGGGCGGCCGCGCTGAAGGCGTGCGCGTGCACCGTGAGCGCCTTGCTCAGCTCGCCCTGGGCGAGGATCTTCACCGGGATGCCCTTGCGCTTGGCCAGGCCCTTCGCCCTGAGTACGTCGGGCGTTACCTCGGCCCCGGCATCGAAGCGCTCCTGCAGCGCCGCGAGGTTCACGGGCTGCGTGTGGGTGCGGAAGGGCTCGAAAGGCATCGACTTCTTCATGTGCGGCCCGCGCAGCTTCCGCATCCGCATGTGGATCGGGTTCTGGCCACCCTCGAAGCGCGGCCGCTGCCGGTTGCCCGAGCGGGATCCCGCGCCCTTCTCGCCCCGCCCGGCGGTCTTGCCCGTTCCCGAGCCCTCGCCCCGGCCCACGCGCTTGCGCGGCCGTCGGCTGCCGCGGGGCGGCTTGAGGGAATGCAGCCCGATCCGCTCGTCGCCGCCGGCCATCACTCCTCCTCGATCTTCACGAGGTGCTGGACGGCGTAGAGCATGCCGCGGACCTGCGGCGTGTCCTCACGCTCGACGCTCTGGCCGATGCCGCGCAGGCCGAGCGAACGCAGGGTGTCGATCTGCTTGCCGTTCGAGCCGTTGCGCGAGCGCTCCTGGGTGATGCGCAGCTTGGTCACGACGGCGCCTCGGCGGTTCCGTCCGGTGTCGGGGCCGGGACCTCGGGCTCAGGCTCGGATGCGGCGCCCGGCGCCTCGGCCGGGGCGGGCTCGGGCGCGCCGTCGCCGCCCTTCTCGGTGAGACCGAGCACCTGCGCCACGGTCAGCCCGCGCAGCTCGGCGACGTCCTCGGGCCTGCGCAGGGACTGCAGCCCGGCGACGGTCGCCTTGACGAGGTTGATCGGGTTCTGCGTGCCCAGGCTCTTGGAGAGGATGTCGTGAATCCCGGCGAGCTCGAGTACGGCGCGCACGCCGCCACCGGCGATCACGCCGGTGCCGGGCGAGGCCGGCTTGAGCAGGACGCGGCCGGCCCCGAACACACCCTCGACGCGGTGGGTGATCGTGTCACCGTGCTTCGGGACCTTGAAGAGGTTCTTCTTCGCGCGCTCGACGCCCTTCTGGATGGCCACTGGAACCTCGTTGGCCTTGCCGTAGCCGACCCCGACAATCGATTCCTCGTCGCCGACGACGACCAGCGCCGTGAACGAGAAGCGCCGGCCGCCCTTGACGACCTTGGCGACGCGGTTGATCTCCACGACACGCTCCTGGAGGTCGAGCCCGCCGGCGTTGATGTTCCTTTTCGGAGCCATGAGCTTGTGCAGGGTAGCGGCGCCCGGTTTCTCAGACGGTCAGCCCGGCCTCACGAGCGCTTTCGGCCAGGGCCTTGACACGCCCGTGGTAGCGGTAGCCGCCCCGGTCGAAAACGGCGCGTTCGACGCCCGCGGCCTTGGCGCGCTCGGCCAGTCGAGCGCCGACCTTCTGCGCCTGCTCCATGCGGGGTAGCGCCTTGAGGTCGTCCTCGGTCCAGGTGGCCGCGGCGACTGTGTGGCCGCGGTCATCGTCGATGAGCTGGGCGCTGATGCCGCGGTTGGACCGGAACACGCAGATGCGCGGTCGCTCCGCGTTTCCACGGACCTTGGCGCGCACGCGGCGGTGGCGGCGCTGGCGCTGCTGCGGCTTTGTGGCAGTGCTCACGCCCGCTTGCCCACCTTCCGGGCCACGTACTCGCCCTCATAGCGGATGCCCTTCCCCTTGTAGGGCTCCGGCGGGCGCTGCTTGCGGATCGTGGCGGCGACCTCGCCGACGAGCTGCTTGGAGATCCCCTTCACGACCACGCGCGTCGGCTGCGGGACCTCGAACTCGATCCCGTCCGGGGCGGAGATCGACACGGGGTGGGAGAAGCCGAGCGAGAGCTCGAGGCCCTTGCCCTTGAGCTGGGCGCGGTATCCCACACCGTGGATCTCCAGGGTCCGGACGTAGCCGTCGGTCACGCCCGCGACCATGTTCGCCACGAGCGAGCGCGTGAGCCCGTGCAGGGCGCGATGCTCCCCGCGGTCGGTCGGGCGCTTGACGATCAGCTCCTCGCCCTCCCGGGCCACCGTGATGTCGCGCGGGATGCGTTCGGTCAGCTCCCCCTTGGGCCCGTTCACGCGCACGAGCTCGGGCTCAATCGAGACGGTGACGCTCGCGGGCACGGGGATGGGCTTCTTGCCGATTCGCGACATCTACCAGACCTCCGCCACGACCTCGCCGCCGACGCCGGCCTGGCGAGCCTCGTGGCCGGTCATCACGCCGCGGGAGGTGGAGACGATCGTGGTGCCCATGCCGCCCTGGACCTTCGGGATGTGACGGGCGTCCACGTATGTGCGCTGGCCCGGCCGCGAGACCCGGCGCAGCCCGCTGATCACCGACTGGCGGTCCTCGGTGTAGCGGAGCGTGATCTCGATCAGGTCACCGGTCCGGCCGCGTTCCGGCGGCCGTGGCTCGTAGGAGACGATGTAGCCCTGCTCCTTGAGGATCCGCGCGACCTGGGTCCCGAGCTTCGACGCCGGGACCTCGACGGTCTGGTGCGAAGCCGAGATCGCGTTGCGAATGCGCGTCAGCACGTCGGAGATGGGATCGGTCATGGACATGCGGCTACCAGCTCGACTTCGTCATTCCGGGCACGTAGCCGTCGTGGGCCAGCTCCCGGAGGCAGATCCGGCAGACGCCGAATTTGCGGTAGACGGCCCGCGCGCGGCCGCAGCGGCGGCAGCGCGTGTAGCCGCGTGTCTTGTACTTGGGGGTGCGCCGCTGGCGCACACGCTGTGAGGTCTTCGCCATGTAGTCCTTAATCCTCGCGGCTTTCAGATTGGTCGCTGCCCTCGACCGCCTCGCCCTCAGCGCCCTCCTCGTCCTCCTCGGACGGACGCTCGCGCTTGGCGTAGGCCTCGGGGTTCTCTTCCTTGAGCTGCTCCAGCGCCGCCTGCTCGGCCTCGGCACGGGCCCGGGCCTCCTCCTTGCGGCGCTCCTCCTCGGCCTCCGCCTCGGCGTCGGCGTCAGGGCCGCCTGGCCGGCCCTCCTGCGAGAACGGCATGCCGAACGCCAGGAGCAGGGCAAACGCCTCCTCGTCGGAGCCGGCCGTCGTGGTGATGGTGACGTCGAGGCCACGCACCTGGTCGATCGAGTCGTAGTCGATCTCCGGGAAGATGATCTGCTCGCGGATGCCCAGTGAGTAGTTGCCGCGGCCGTCGAACGAGCGCGGGCTCAACCCGCGGAAGTCGCGGATGCGGGGGATCGCAATCGACATCAGCCGATCGAGGAACTCGTAGGAGCGTTCCCCCCGCAGGGTGACGGCGACGCCGACGGGCATGCCCTCGCGCAACTTGAAGTTGGCGATCGACTTGCGCGCGCGGCGCACGCTCGGCTGCTGACCGGCGATCGTGGCGAGCTGCTCGGTCGCGGCTTCGAGCATCTTCGAGTCCTGCTTGGCCTCCCCGACGCCCATGTTCAGAGTGATCTTGGTGAGGCGCGGTGCCTGCATCGGCGTCGAGTAGCCGAAGCGCTTAACGAGGTCGGGCTTGATCTCGGATTCGTAGCGTTCTTTGAGGCGGGCGGGCATGAGTCGTCAGTCGTCAGTCGTCAGTTCTTAGGGCTCAGTCGTCGATTCGGGTTCCGCTGCGCTTGGTGATTCGGTGGCGCCTGCCCTCGGCGTCGATCTCCGTGCCGACGCGCGTGGGCTTGTTCTCCTTGGGATCGACCGGCATGACGTTGGAGAGATGGATCGGCCCCTCCTTCTCGATCACGCCGCCGACGGTCTCGGCGCGTTGGGCGTCGCGGACCTGCTGCGGTCGCTGGTGGCGCTTGACGATGTTCAGGCCCTCCACGTAGACCTTCTGCTTCTTCGGGTCGACGCGGAGGACGCGCCCGGTCTTGCCGCGGTCCTTGCCACCGATGACGATCACGGTGTCGTCGCGCCTGATCCGAGCCATCTACAGCACCTCCGGGGCCAGCGAGACGATCTTCATGAAGTTGCGCTCGCGCAGCTCGCGGGCGACAGGCCCGAAGATGCGGGTGCCCCGCGGGTTGTTCTGGCCGTCGATCAGCACGGCCGCGTTCTCGTCGAATGCGATGTAGGTGCCGTCATCCCGGCCGAACTCCTTACGGGTGCGCACGATCACCGCGGTGACGACCTCGCCCTTCTTGACCGAGCCCTGCGGGCTCGCCTGCTTGACCGTGGCCACGATCGTGTCCCCCACGCCCGCATAGCGCCGGCGCGAGCCACCGCGGACGCGGATGCACAGGATCTCGCGCGCACCGGTGTTGTCGGCCACGCGCAGCCGCGTCTCGGTCTGGATCATCGCGCCCGCTCCAGCACCTCGACGAGCCGCCAGCGCTTGGTGCGAGAGAGCGGGCGGCTCTCGACCAGGCGGACGGTGTCGCCCGCGTGCGCCTCGTTTCTCTCGTCGTGGGCGTGCAGAGTGGTCGAGGAGCGCACGATCTTCTCGTAGCGCGGATGGCGCCGCGTGACGTCGATGCGGACGATGATCGTCTTGTCGGGTTTGTCCGAAACGACCACCCCCTGGCGGATCTTCCGGCGGCCGTGCGGGCGGGGCACCGGCTCCGTTGCCGGGGTGGGCGGCGTCTCCGCGCGCCGCTGCCGCGCCTTCTCGCGCGCCTTCGTGCGCCAGGCGCTGCGGCGGGCCGACTTCGTGCTGCGCGTCTGGGCGCGATCGGCCGCCCGCTCCTCGGGGGAGCGCTGCGGGCGGACCTCGCCGTGCCGGCGGCGCGCGAGCTTGCGGATCTCGCGCGGATGCGTCGGCTCGGGCTCGGCCTCCTCGACCGGAGGCTCCTCAGCCGCTGGCTCCTCGGCCGGGACCTCCTCGGCCGGTTCGTCGGCGGGGGTCGCTTCCGCCGCCGGCTCCTCGGCCTGGGGCTCCTCGGCCCGCGGCTCGTCCGCCTGGGGCTCCTCGGCCTGGGGCTCCTCGGCCTCAGGCGTCTCGTTCTTCTCTTCGTCGGCCATCGTCAGTCGCTCAATTCACGGTCGAGTTCTAGGCCACGCTCGCGCGCGACCGTGAGCGCACGGGCGAGGTCGCGCCGCGCGCCCTGCAGGCCCGCAGTGTTCTCCAGCTCGCCGGTGGCGTTCTGGAAGCGCAGCCCGAACAGCTCCCGGCGCGTCGTCCGGATGTGCTCGACGAGCACGTCGTCGGTCATGTCGTGGACCTCGGCGGCCTTCGGCATGGCTAGCTGTCCTCACGCTGGACGAACTTCGTCTTCACGGGCAGCTTGTGGCCGGCCAGGCGCATCGCCTCGCGCGCCAGCGGCTCTGATACGCCGGCGAGCTCGAACATCACCCGTCCCGGCTTGACCACGGCGACCCATCCCTCGGGGTTGCCCTTCCCCGAGCCCATGCGGGTCTCGGCGGGCTTCTGCGTGACGGGCTTGTCCGGGTAGATGTTGATCCACACCTTGCCGCCGCGCTTGATCTTGCGCGTCATCGCGATGCGGGCGGCCTCGATCTGCCGGTTGGTGATCCAGCCGCGCTCGAGCGCCTTGAGCCCGTAGTCGCCGAACTGCACGCGGACGCCGCCGCGGGCGTTTCCGCGCATGCGGCCACGATGGTGCTTGCGGTGCTTGACGCGCTTGGGCGACAGCATCAGCGGGTCACCTCCGGCGAGCCTCCGCCGCGGCGACCGCCACGGCCACCTCCGCCGCCGCCTCCGCGCCCGCCACCACCACGGCCGCCCGGACCCCCGCCGCGGCCACCCGGACCGCCACCACGACCACCCGGACCGCC
>Ga0066652_100002000_pt1 | contig 10943 bp, 9 predicted proteins | sample GraSoiAngelo_101_FD_71413 | JGI IMG/M metagenome (GOLD analysis project Ga0066652, IMG submission 71413) | Grasslands soil microbial communities from the Angelo Coastal Reserve, California, USA - 14_0903_02_30cm | ecosystem: Environmental > Terrestrial > Soil > Grasslands | place: USA... | reverse complement strand
TCATGGACGAAGCGGGGGAGTTGTTCATCACGGGCCGCATCAAGGACCTCATCATCGTGCGCGGCATCAACTACTATCCACAGGACATCGAGAACACGGTCTATGACAGCCATCCGGCGCTGCGGCGGAACTGCGGGGCTGCATTCTCGGTGCTCACAGAAGAGAACCAAGAAAAAGTGGTCTTGGTCCAAGAGGTGGAACGCACCCATCGCCGCGACATCGAGATCGAGGAAATCGTCGCTTGCATCCGCGAGGCGGTCGCAAACGAGCACGAGATCGCGCTCGACTCGATCGTGCTCATTCGCCCCGGTAGCATTCCGAAGACGACGAGCGGCAAGATCCAGCGCAGCGCCGCCCGACGGATGTGGCTGCAGAATTCGTTCGACACAGTTGACGCATTGTCGATCTGATCTGGGCGTTACGGCGGGTCGCGCCGCACGGCTCGGGCGGCATGGGCCGACACCGCGCGGCAGATGCCGCGGGCAAACCATGCGCCCGTGGGGCGACTTCGTTCCCCGGCGTGGTTGGGGTTGGCTGATCTTGCCCACAACTTCGATACGACGAGCAGGGCGGAATGCCGTTTAATTCACTCGCCTACGCACTGCTGCTGACCTGCTGCGTCGCCTGGATGGCAATCGGTCCATGGCGCGCATTAATGCTGATTGTTGCGAGCTTGATCTTCTATGCGGCGGCTGGACCATTCGACATGGCCGTATTCCTGGGTGCGGTCATACTCAATTGGCTGGTCCAGATCGCCGTTCCCGCCGACCGGCGGCGCATCGCGGCGGCTGTGATCGTCAATGTCGGCCTGATCGGGTACTTCAAGTACCGCAACATGCTGCTTGGGGACGTCAACGTAACCGGCAGTTTTGTCAATACGGCGTTGCCGCTCGGCATCTCCTTCTACAGCTTTCAGGCCTTGGCCTACCACATCGACGTCGTGCGCGGGCGCAACCCGCCGGCACGCTCGTTCCCCGAGTTCCTCCTGTTCAAGGCGTTCTTTCCGCAACTGATTGCCGGCCCCATCGTCCGGCCCAATCAGACGCTGCCGCAGATCCAACGCATCTTCGACAACAAATGGCGGCGGCATCGGCTGCTCGTGTTCGGGCTCGGGCTCATCGTATTGGGGCTCGTGAAGAAGGTGGTGCTGGCGGACAGCCTCGCTCCCGTCGTCGACGATATTTTTTATGCCCGACCGAGCAGCGCCTATTTTGCGTGGCTCGGCGCCGTGCTGTTCATGTTTCAGATCTATTTTGATTTCTCTGGTTATTCGGATATCGCCATCGGATCGGCCTATCTGTTGGGGGTGCGCCTTCCCCGAAATTTCGCGACCCCCTTTCTGGCCCCCAACATTCAGCAGCTGTGGCAGCGCTGGCACATCACGCTCACGCTGTTCCTGCGCGATTATGTGTTTCTCCCGCTCGCCGATATGCGGATCGCGGCTCGGCGCTACCGCGTGGCGCAGCATTTTTGCGCCATGGTTCTGACCATGGCATTGTGTGGCCTGTGGCACGGCGCAGGCTGGAATTTCGTGCTGTGGGGCGCGCTGCAGGGTGTTGCGATGGTGTTCGCGGCGCTGTGGTCGAGGCACCTTCCGTCGCCGCCCGCGCCGATTGGTTGGGCCGTGACAATCATATTTTTCGTCACGACGCTGGTCTTCTTCCGCTCGCCAAATCTGGACTATGCGTTCAATTATCTCGGCACCATGCTATCGTTCGGCGGCGGTTGGCCGGCGGCAGTGGACGACGCCGCGCCGCCCTGGGAAGTTGCGGCAGGCGTGGCGGCATTGTTCGCGCTGCATTGGGTCGAGTTCCGGTTGCAAGAGACGCGCGTTCTGCGTGTCATGCGCCGCGTCGAGGGGCCGGTCAGCCGAGGCTTTCTGTCGGCCCTCGCGCTGCTGCTCATCCTGATTCCCGTTACTAACGTGAATCCGTTCATATACTTCCGGTTCTAGGACGGCGCATGTCTGCTCGCCTGTCATTCCCGAGAATTGCTGATATCGGCCGCTTCCTGTTGGGCGGGATATTGGCGTTGCTCGTGGTGGAGGTTGGGCTGCGAGTGATCGAGCTGACGCCGCTGTGGCGCATCCTGCCCGTGGTCCAGCCGATCCCGGGTCAGCCGGATAAGGACTTCGGTTTCGAATCGACCCCCGGCGCGCGTGGGATCTGGACGACAGAGCATCGGGCGCCCCTGCAAATCAACTCGCTTGGTCTGCGCGATGTCGAGCGCGAGCTGGCAAAGCCCGCGGGGACCCTTCGGATCGGCCTCCTCGGGGACTCCATGGTCGAGGGCGCGCAAGTCAGCCAAAAGGCGAATTTCGGAGCCCTGGCCGAGCGCCGGCTGCGCGCGGACGGGTACAAGGTCGAGCTGATCAACTTGGCGATCGCGGGTCCGAGTCCAATCCGCCAGCTCTGGCGGTTGGAGCGGCGCGGTTATCCGCTGAACCTCGACCTTGTGCTGGCCAACAGCGCTGCCGGCAGCTTTCTCTCCGGCGCGCTGCTCGATGACAGCGAGAACCCTGCGTATGTCCCCACGGCAAACGGCCAACTCGCGATCGGCTATGGCTTCCGTGAGCGTTTCTCGCATCGTCACGCCGAGGATTTGCTTGGACGACTGTTTGTTGCTCTCTATCAGAGCTCACCCGTCGCCCGCATGCTCTACTTGCGCAGCAAGGAGCCATGGTCTGTGCTGTTGGGGCTACCATCCGCCGCTTCCGCCGCACAAGGTCCCGCGCCGGTCGCGCCCCCCGCATCCGATGCCGCGCGCGTCGCTTGCGAGCGGGCCACCGCGGCGCTCCAGCCGATGATCGATCTTTGGCGCGACCATCGTCCGGAGCTGCTTTGGGCGGCCACCGCGCGGTTCTTGGACGATCTGGCGCAGAGCGCGCGCAGCCATGGCGTTCGCGTGCTCTATGCCGTCCGCGACATACCGCTGCCGCCCGCCGATTGCGCCGCGGCTTCCGCACGCGCCGATCTGCTCGTGCACATGCAGCGCGAGTTTACCAGCCGTGGAATCGGTCTGATCGATTGGTCTGCGCTAGTTGCCGAAGTCGCAGGTGGACCGGCCAATCTTCCGCAGCTGCATGGCTTCGGCATCCATAGGGGAGCAGGCCATCTGAATTACGACGGGCACCGGGCCTGGGCCACCGCATTGATCGACGTCCTGCGACGGGAATTGCCGCTCGATGCGCCTTCGCGGGATTCCTCGCAGGCCATCCCTCCCGCCGGGCAAGCGGCGACTCATCCGGCGCCGGGCAACGCAGCGAAACCTTGACGCGCGCCGTCCTTATCCCTTCGACTTGAGCGATTTGAAGACTTCGAACGCCTGGGCCGGTTTGAGGTTTTTGTGCACGACCGCATGAACGGCGGCGATCATGGCTGTCGGCGCCTCGGATTGGAAAATGTTGCGCCCCATGTCGACACCGGCAGCGCCCTCCTGCACCGCGTTGTAGGCCATGGTGAGCGCGTCGAGCTCGGGAAGCTTCTTGCCCCCGGCCATGACGATCGGCACCGGGCACGAAGCCGTGACGGTCTCGAAGCCTTCCTCCACGTAATAGGTTTTGACGTATTGGGCACCCAGCTCGGCGATCATGCGGCACGCGAGGCGGAAGTATTTGGCGTTGCGCACCATGTTCTTGCCCACGGCGGTGACGCCCATGACAGGCATGCCGTAACGCAGCCCAGCGTCGACCAGCTTGGTCATGTTGTGAATCGAACGCGTCTCGAAATCGCCGCCGATAAACACCTGGATGCCGACGCCGGCGGCATTGAGGCGAACCGCATCCTCCATGTCCATGGCGATCTGTTCGTCGGATAGTTCCTCCCGGAGAATGCTCGGCCCGCCGCTCGCGCGCAGCACCATGGGCTTCGTGCATTGGGCCGGAATCACCGAGCGCAGAATTCCGCGCGTACAGAACAGGGCGTCGCAAGCCGGTAGCAACGGCACGATGCTCAGATCGATGCGCTCGAGCCCGGTGGTTGGGCCTTGGAAGTAGCCGTGATCGATCGCCAGCATCACCGTCCGGCCACTGGCCGGGTCGAAGACGCGCGCGAGGCGATTCTTCATGCCCCAGTCGAGTTGGTGGGAGCCTTTCAGATAAAATCCCGGCGCAAGCTGCGGCTGTCCGACTTCGTATCGTTTTCCTTCTTCATCGGCTTCAGGCATGTTTCACCCTGCTGTGGTGCTTTTGCTTTGACAAAAGTTTGCGCCGTTGGTCAAAGTGAAGGCGTCAAGCTGGATAGCACAAGCATCGACGGATAATCCATGACCTCGACTCAACTCGAGAACGATCTCCAATCTTCGATCCGCGCCATTCCGGACTATCCCAAGCCGGGGATCGTGTTCCGCGATATCACCACGCTGCTCGGCAACGCGCGCGCCTTCCGCCGCGCCGTCGACGAGATGGTGCAGCCCTGGGCGGGGATGAAGATCGACAAGGTTGCCGGCATCGAGGCGCGCGGCTTCATCCTCGGCGGAGCGGTGGCGCACCAGGTCTCGGCCGGCTTCGTGCCGATCCGCAAGAAGGGCAAGCTGCCGCACAAGCGGGTGTCGATCGCCTATTCGCTGGAATACGGGCTCGACGAGATCGAGATGCACGAGGACGCGGTGGAGAAGGGCGACCGCGTCATCGTGGTCGACGATCTCATCGCCACCGGCGGCACGGCGGAGGGCGCGGTCAAGCTACTGCGCCAGCTCGGCGCGCAGGTGCTCGCCTGCTGCTTCATCATCGACTTGCCGGACCTCGGCGGCGCCGCCAAGCTGCGCCACCTCGACGTGCCGGTACGCACGCTCATTTCCTTCGCAGGGCATTGAGGCGCGGCGCAAGGCCGGAACGCTCGCCGGGCAAACTCAGCCGACCCATTGGCGCAAGCGACAGCTCGCTCCTAAGGACGCCTTCTACATCCAGCTTCCCGTGTCGAACGCGCGCCTCGGCGCGCCGTCCGGATCGAGCGTGGCGAGCTCGCGAAACAGCTTCTGCCCCCACAACGAATATTTGGTCGCCGCGTCGGTGACGAGGCGGTTGTGTTCCTCTAATTCCGCCATCTGTTTGCAATAGAATTCGCGCTCTGCTTTCACCCGCTCCAGTTCCCGGGTCTTTTGCTGCAGCTCGCCGGTCTTTTGCTGCAGCTCGCTCGTCTTTTGCTGCAGCTCGCCCTCGAGTTTGGCGATGTGCTGCGCCTGCTCCAGCTGCTCGCCTTGCCGTCTGCCGATGTGCTGCTCCGCCTTTGGCGCCAGTTGCTGCAGCTCGCGTTCGAGCTCGTCAATTCGCTCCGCGCGCTCGCGCGCCGTCTTTTTCAACGCGCGGTTCTGCACTTCCAGCATCGAAACCCGTTCACTGAACAACGGCATAAAATGCTCCGCAAACCATTGGGGGACCCGCACCTGGAAGTTTTCTTGATTTTGTCATGGAACTCTGCGTCGGTGAAGCCCGGGTGCGGGGGGTCGATCTGCCGGGGACGCAGTCTCGGCCTGCCCCTGGCCTCACCGGTGGGCGACGCGTGCGACTCCTCGCCTCTCGGCCCGCCCGCGGCGCGGTCGCTCTCGGAACGATGAGACATGGAGCGAGCGACGCGGCAGGCTCGATTCGGTCGAATCCGCGCGCTAGCTCATTTTTTGTGGCGAGGTGCCAGCTGCGGGCGCCGAGGCCGCCCTCCTCATCGCGCCCAAGATATTATCGAGGGCATTTCTGAGCTCGACGGCGGCCGAGGGCGAAAGTGCCAGGCGTGCCGTCACATGAATGACGGGCTGTTGTCCCTGCTGCGGCATCTCGTCGACCCGTTCAGGAAAAATGCGTGCTGTCCCCATGGTGACGACCACGGCGCCGCCGTCGAACGAGGTGCTGACGAGCTTATTCCCGTAAATCTCCAAGACCGAAGGATCGTCTTCGATCTTCGGTTTCTGCTGTATGTCCGCCATGAATGGCTCCTTTGGCTCGAGCGGCGAAGTTCCCGGGGAGCGACGCAAAGCCGTCCCGGGCCGTGCAGCCCCGCCTGCCAGTTGGGTTGAACCTTTCTCGGCAAGGCGTCGACCAATGGCTGGGAGATGGAAGCAGGATCGCTAGGACGGTCCTGCAAGCTCTGCGGCGTCCGCATTCTCCCCCATTGCTCGGCGGGAACTTTCCGGCTCTGTGTGCCGCGTCACTTTACCCGGTTCTCGGTCCTGGTAATGGTAAATGCGGTCGCCCTGGTCCGGAAAGAGGGCAGGGCATATAATAGGCTACGAGCACGGCGGCACAGCACCTTACCGAATTGTCACATATGATTGCGATTGCTTGATCACATGAACGCTGGGAATGGCAAGGAGGGTGGGGAGGACGTCGGCCTGGCGGCGCTGGTCACGCTGCTGCGGTTCCATGGCATCGGCGCCGGTGCGGAACAGATTCGGCATCAGGTCGGGAGGGCGGCGGTCGGCGTCGCCGAGATGCTTCGGATCGCCAGGGGCTTCGGCCTCAAGGCGCGAGCCTGCAGATCGAGCTGGAAACGGCTCGAGAAGACCCCGCTGCCCGGGATCGCGGTTCTCCGGGACGGCGGCTTTCTCCTCCTCGCCAAGGCGGGCGAAGACAAGGTGCTCGTTCAAGCTCCGCTGTCACCGCGGCCCACGCTGATGACGCGGAGCGAGCTCGAGGCGGTTTGGGACGGCCAGCTCGTCTTGATGGCGCGTCGGGCGAGTCTGTCGGAGCTCTCGCGCCGATTCGACGTCACCTGGTTCCTGGGCGCGATTCATAAATACCGCCATATGCTCGGCGAGGTAATGGTTGCCTCGTTTTTCCTCCAGATCTTCGCGCTCGTCTCCCCGCTGTTCTTTCAGGTCGTCATCGACAAGGTGCTGGTGCACCGCAGCCTGAGCACGCTCGACGTGCTGGTCATCGGCCTGGTGGCGATTTCCATTTTCGAAACGGTGCTCGGCGTTCTTCGCACTTATCTCTTTTCCCACACCACCAATCGCATCGACGTCGAACTGGGGGCGCGGCTGTTCCGTCATCTGCTTGCGCTGCCGATTGCCTACTTCCAGGCGAGACGTGTTGGCGATTCGGTCGCGCGCGTCCGGGAGCTGGAGAACATCCGAAATTTTCTGACGAGCTCGGCGCTCACGCTCGTCATCGACCTGCTGTTCACCTTCGTGTTTCTGGCGGTCATGTTCTTCTACTCGCCGCTGTTGACGTGGATCGTGCTGGGGGCTTTTCCGCTGTACATCGCCATCTCGGCGGGGGCGACGCCCCTGTTCCGCCGGCGGTTGGACGAGAAGTTTCAACGCGGGGCGGAGAACCAGGCGTTCCTGGTCGAAAGCGTGACCGGCGTCGAGACGCTCAAGGCAATGGCGGTCGAGCCGCAGATGCAACGCCGCTGGGAGGAGCAGCTCGCGGGCTATGTTGCGGCGAGCTTCCGCGTGATCAGCTTGGGCAACACGGCAAGCCAGACCGTGCAGCTCGTCAATAAGCTTGTGATTGCCGGTACCCTGTATTTCGGGGCGCAGCTCGTCATCGACGGCAATCTGAGCGTGGGCGAGCTGGTTGCTTTCAACATGCTGGCCGGGCGAGTGAGCGCGCCGGTGCTGCGCTTGGCGCAGATCTGGCAGGACTTCCATCAAGCGCGGCTGTCGATTGCGCGCCTCGGCGACATCCTCAACACCGCGCCTGAGCCCACGTTCAACCCGGCGCGCGCCGCGCTGCCGCCAATTCGCGGCGATGTCACGCTCGAGCACGTCACCTTCCGCTACCGGGTCGATGGAGCTGAGGTGCTGCACGACGTCAGTTTCAGCGTGCCGGCCGGGCAGGTCGTCGGCATCGTCGGCCCTTCGGGCTCGGGCAAGAGCACGCTCGCTAAATTGGTCCAGCGTCTTTACGTGCCGGAGAGCGGGCGCGTCCTCATCGACGGCGCCGATCTCTCCATGGTCGACATCGCCTGGTTACGACGGCAAATAGGCGTCGTGCTGCAGGAGAACGTTCTGTTCAATCGGTCAGTGCGCGACAACATCGCGCTTGCCGAACCGGCCATGTCGATGGAGCGAATCATTGCGGCGGCCGCGCTGGCGGGCGCGCACGACTTCATTTTGGAGTTGCCCGAGGGCTATGACACCATCATAGGCGAGCGCGGTAGCAGCCTTTCAGGCGGGCAGCGTCAGCGCATCGCCATCGCGCGCGCGCTCGTCTCCAATCCCCGCATCCTGATCTTCGACGAGGCAACGAGCGCCCTCGACTACGAGAGTGAGCGCGTGATCCAGGAGAACATGCAGCGGATCGCCAAGGGGCGCACGGTCTTTATCATCGCGCATCGCCTGTCGACCGTACGGACGACCGACCGCATCATGACCATCGAACGCGGCCGGCTGGTCGAGGACGGCAGTCACGATGAATTGATCCGGACCGGCGGGCGCTACGCCTCGGTCTATCGCTTGCAGAGTGGAATCCATGAAGTTGGCTAAGAACGTCGTCGTCCCATTCCGTCCCAGCGAGCGGCGCAAGAAAGAGGAGCTGGCATTTCTGCCGGCGGCGCTGGAGATTGTCGAGACGCCGGCATCGCCGATCGGCCGCGCGATCGCCATCCTCATCGCGACCCTGTTCTGCGTCGCGCTCGGCTGGGCGTATTTCGGCAAGATCGACATCATCGCGTCGGCGCCAGGCAAGATCATTCCAAGCGGCCGCACGAAAGTGATTCAGCCGTTCGAGACCGGGGTCATCCGCGCCATTCGTGTGCGCGACGGGCAGAATGTCAAAGCCGGTGACATTCTCATCGAACTCGACCCGACGATAAACGCGGCGGAACGCGAACACATTCAGAGCGATCTCACGGCAGCGCAGCTCGACATCGCCCGGCTGCGCGCGGCGCTCAGCGAGGGTACCGATCCGCTCGCGGACTTTCACCCGCCGGAGACCGCGAGCCCCTCGCTCGTCGCAACGCACCGGCAGTTTTTGTTGAGTCAAATCGGCGAGTATCGAGCCAAGCTCGCCGGCCTCGATCGTCAGCGCGCGCAGAAAGAAGCCGAGAGCGCCACCGTGGCTGCCACCGTCAGCAAGCTCGAAGCGGTCGTTCCGGTGGTGCAGCAGAAAGTCGACGTCCGCGGCGCGCTTTACAATCGGGAATTCAGCTCGAAGCTGCAATATCTCGAAAACCTCCAGCAGCTCATCGAAACCCAGAAGGAACTCGCGGTTCAACAGAGCCGCCAGCGTGAGACGGAAGCGGCCATTGCAGCGCTGAAGGAAGCGCGGGTGCAGGCTGCCGCCGAATTCAGCCGCACCATCCACGATGACCTGGCAAAGGCCGAGGCGAAAGCTGGCGGCCTCACTCAAGATCTGATCAGGGCCGAGCAGAAGACCAAGCTGCAAGAGCTCACCGCTCCGGAAGATGGGGTCGTGCAGCAACTTGCGGTGCACACGGTGGGTGGGGTCGTCACGCCCGCGCAGACATTGCTGGTGGTCGTGCCGGTCGGGACGCATCTGGAGGTCGAGGCCATGGTGTCGAACCGCGACATCGGCTTCGTACATCCGGGCGAAGAGGCCGAAATAAAGGTGGAAACATTCAATTTCACCAGATACGGACTGCTGCATGGGCGAGTGATGCACGTGTCGCAGGACGCCATCACCCGCGAGAAATCCCAGGACAAATCTGGCGGCAAACCGCAAGGGTCGGACAGCAACACCGATCCCAAGCCGGACGAGCTCGTTTACGCCGCGCGCGTGTCGCTCGACCGCACCCAGATGGAAGTCGAGAACAAGCTCGTAAACCTCTCGCCCGGCATGGCGGTGACGGTCGAAATCAAGACCGGCTCGCGCACCGTCCTCAACTACCTGCTCTCGCCCTTGCTGCGGTACAAGCAGGAGAGCCTGCGCGAGCGATGAGCGCGCGGCCCGTCCGCATCGATGGGTAGATAAGCCGCGGTGCGAACGGTGCATCCACGGCGCCTGACCCGTCCTCGGGGCAGGGCTCGCCTGTAAATTCCTGTAAATCAGCGAAACCGATCCTCGCCCTTGTGCTGCGGAGCAGTGCGTTCAGCGGGGTCACGCGCGTCCATAAGCGACCCTCCGCCGTCATTGCCGGGCTTGACCCGGCAATCCATCCGCTTCGGAAGAAGATTTTGCGAAGAATGATGGACCCGCGGGTGACGTGCCACACGCGCCACGCGCTGCAGTTGTACAGCTCCCTGTAAAGAACAGGCCGGAAACAGGGAGCGCTCCTGCGCGCCCGTTTTCTACAACCACGGGTTAGTCCTTCGCTCGGCCAAAACGCGTCGTCCCCGCTTGCCCTCATGCTGAGGAGTCGCGCAGCACGCAAGCTCACGCAAACGCGCGCCAGCTCGTCCGCGCTGCGCGGCGTCTCGAAGCATGAGGGCACACGCCGGATTTCGATTCCCGTATCCGCACCACGCGCTGCAGTTGCACAGCTCCCTGTAAAGAACAGGCCGGAAACAGGGAGCCCTCCTCCGCGCCATTTTTCTGCACCCGCAGGTTGGTCCTTCGCGCTCTCGTGTCCCGGGCGCAGCGCAGCGCACGCAGATAAGTTTGCGCAATCTGCGTACACTTGATTGCATTGCGGTGCGCTGCAGACACCGATCTCGGGTTTACCCGAGATCGGCGCACAAATGTGCGCAAGTCGGGCAAGCCCGACTTGCGTGGACCGTTCCAGTCTGTGGCGGTCCCGGATCAGCGATGCACCACTCGCTCTCGCTCGCGCTGCATCGCATCCGGGACACACAAGCCTCGGACGCGTTCTCACCCCCTATTCACTTGTCAAACAGCCACTCTTCTTCGTTCCCGCGGCGCAATTTCTGCGCCCGGGTTTTTGCAACCTTGCTCCGATCATCCCCAGCCGCGGGGTGGCGGAGCGCCGAGAGACGTTCGGGTGCAGCGGCACCCGTTCGGCGTGCCCTCTTGCGTCAAAGACGCGCGTCAACGCGCTTGTGACGCCGCACGCCAGGCGCCTAGCGAGGCGCCTTGCGTCCCATGACGC
>Ga0066652_100001998_pt1 | contig 10950 bp, 9 predicted proteins | sample GraSoiAngelo_101_FD_71413 | JGI IMG/M metagenome (GOLD analysis project Ga0066652, IMG submission 71413) | Grasslands soil microbial communities from the Angelo Coastal Reserve, California, USA - 14_0903_02_30cm | ecosystem: Environmental > Terrestrial > Soil > Grasslands | place: USA... | reverse complement strand
TGGCCCAGCGTCGGAGGGCCATGCGCTCATCGGAAAGGAGGCCTATGTCGCGGGCGGGGGGAACTCGGCCGGCCAGGCCGCCCTGCACCTTGCGCGTTACGCGCGTGGGGTCACCCTCGTCGTGCGCGGCGCATCGCTCGACGAGGGGATGTCGCACTACCTGGTGCGGGAGGTGGAGGCGACCCAGAACGTGGAGGTACGCACCGGCACGGCCGTGGTCGGCGGGGGAGGGGAAGGGCGCCTGCAGGAGCTCGTGCTTCGCGAGAGCGCCACCGGCGAGGAGAAGGCGGTCGCCGCCGACGCGCTCTTCGTGCTGATCGGGGCGCACCCGCACACCGACTGGCTGCCAGGCGAGATGGCGCGCGACCCGCACGGATTTCTGTACACGGGTGAGGAGGTTTCGGACCATGACGGCTGGCCTCTCGAGCGCCCGCCGCTGGCGCTCGAGACGAGCATGCCGGGCGTGCTTGCGGCCGGAGACGTCCGGCATGCCTCCGTCAAGCGCGTGGCCTCGGCGGTGGGCGAGGGCTCGATCGCGGTGCAGCTCGCCCACAACCTCGCGGAGGAGCGGTCCGGGCGACCCACCGGCGACGGAGCGGTTCCGGCGGCGCGCGCCCAGGCGTAGGCCCCGCGATGAGTTTCCGCGCGGGCGGGGGTCTCTTGGTGTGAGCGACTAACTTCCGTGACGGCCGAATTCCATCGTGCCGGCGGCGAGCGTGAAGGAGGGTTGATATGCCTGAGCACAAAACCGGAACGCGCGAGGAATGGCAGGCGGCGCGCGAGGAGCTCGCGAAGCTCGAGGCGGAGCAGGCCGAGCGAAACGAGGAGCTCAAGAAGAAGCGGGTCGAGCTTCCCTGGGTCCCGGTCGAGAAGGAGTACGAGTTCGACACCGAGGACGGCAAGAAGAGCCTCGCCGAGCTGTTCGACGGCCGCTCGCAGCTCCTCGCCTACAACGTCATGTTCGGGCCCGACTATGAGAAGGGCGCGTGCCCGGGCTGTTCGAACCTCGCAGACGGGCTCGAGGGCGCGGTGATCCACATGAACCACCGCGACGTGACGCTGATCTGCTTCTCGCGGGCGCCAATCGACCGCCTGGCCGCCTACAGGAAGCGGATGGACTGGCAGTTCCCGTACGTGTCGACCTACGGGACCGATTTCCCGTTCGATTTCGGGCTCGCGATGACCGAGGAGCAGGCGCAGGAGGTCCCCGAGGTCAAGCAGATGATCGACGACCCGCCGGAATGGCTTCAGGAGTGGTCGGGGCAGGTCGGCGCCGAGCTCAAGGACGGCCTGCGAGAGGGCCCGGGCTGGATTGCCTTCGCGCGCGAGAACGGGACCGTCTACCACACCTACACGGTGATGGCGCCCGACCCGTTCGTGGCCCCCTACTACTCGTCCCTGATCGAGCGGACGCCGAAGGGACCCGGCGACGACCCGCCTCGAGCCTGGCGGAAGGACGAGTACCCGGACTAGATCGCGCCGCTAGCCCCGCTCAGCGCCTCGACGTCCTCGGGCGCGAGCTCGAGATCGAGCGCGGCGAGGTTCTCCCGCAGGTGCTCGAGCGAGAGCGTCCCCGGGATCGGCGCGACGACGGGCGAGCGGCGCAGAAGCCAGGCGAGCTTGATCTGGCTCGGGCTCGCGTCGTAGCGCGCGGCGATCTCCGCCAGGCCCGGCGGGTCGCCCTGCAGCGGGTAGAACGGCACGAACACGATCCCCTCCGCGGCGCAGTAGTCGACGACGTCATCGTCGCGGCGCTCCGACAGGTTGTACTCGTTCTGCACGGCGGCGATCGGCACCACCGACTGCGCGCGCTCGATTTGCTGAACGCTGACCTCGGACACCCCGACGTGCGTGATCCGGCCGGCGTCGCGGTACTCCTTCAGGACCGCCATCGTCTCCTCGAGTGGGACGTCCGGATTGACCCGGTGGAGGTAATAGAGCGAGATGGTCTCGGTTCGCAGGCGCTCGAAGCTCTGCTCGAGCTGCGACCGCAGGTCCTCGGTGCTGCTGCCCGAGTACCCGCCCTTGGTGGCGACGACGAGGTCCTCGGGGAACGGGGCGAGCGCCGAGCCGATGACGGTCTCGCTGTCGCCGCTGGCGTAGACGTGAGCGGTGTCGATGAAGTTCACGCCGGCGGCGACGGCGGCCTCGAGGAAGGAGCGATTCTCTGGCGTGTCGCCCAGCCGGTTGGTGCCGAGGCCGATCCGGTTCAGCCGGTGGTCCCCGAGCGCGATTGTCCGAGGCACCGCGGCGATGAACGCATTCTGTCGCAGGCCACGGTTTCTTCCTTCCTCGGTGACGAGCTCATGATCGAGGACCGCCGCGCCACGGCGTGCTCATCGCTCGGCTCGATCATCGGCGCGCGGGCGAGCGGCTAGCGTTGAGACTCGTGAGGGCCGCGCCGAAGACCAGATACGCGCGGAGCGGTGACGTCAACATCGCCTACCAGGTCGCCGGGGAGGGGCCGATCGACCTGGTGTACGTGCCGGGCTGGATCTCGAATCTCGAGACGGCATGGGAGGACCCGCACGTCTCGCGATTCCTCGAGCGCCTCGCCTCGTTCTCGCGGCTGATCCTGTTCGACAAGCGCGGCACCGGCCTCTCGGATCGAGTGTCGGTGAGCGAGCTCCCCACCCTGGAGCAGCGGATGGACGACGTCCGGGCGGTCATGGACGCGGCAGGCTCCGAGCGCGCCGCCCTCTTCGGCGCCTCGGAGGGGGGCGTTATGGGCGCCCTCTTCGCCGCGACCTATCCGGAGCGGACCGCCGCCCTGGTCCTCTACGGCACCTACGCCAAGGGCGTCGCCACCCCGGACTACCCGCACGGACTCGCCGACCAGGATGCGTTCGACGAGTTCATCGACTCGCTGGGGGAGATCTGGGACGACGCCGGCGGGCTGCTCCACGTGTGGGCGCCGAGCGCCGCAGACGATCCCGGCAATCGAACCGCGTTCGGTCGCTACCTGCGCACGGGGGCGAGCCCGAGCGCGGTCGTGGCGCTCACCCGCATGAACTCCGCCGTCGACATCCGGCACGTCCTGCCGGTGATCGGCGTGCCCACGCTCGTAATCCACCGGTCGGGGGACATGATCGTCACCGTCGATGCTGGGCGCGATGTGGCGGCGGAGATCAAAGATGCGAGGTACGTCGAGCTCCCCGGCGAGGACCACCTCTGGTTCCACGGCGACGCCGACGCGATCCTCGGCGAGGTGGAGGAGTTCCTCACCGGCGCCCGCGCGACCGAGATCGCCGATCGCGTGCTCGCGACGGTGATGTTCACCGATATCGTCGACTCCACCCGAACAGCCGCGGAGCTCGGCGACCGGCAGTGGCGGGACCTCCTCGGCCGCCACGATGCGCTCATGCGCCGCGAGCTCGAGCGACACAGGGGACGGGAGGTGAAGACGCTCGGCGACGGGTTCCTGGCCGCCTTCGACGGCCCCGCGCGCGCGATCCGCTGCGCCCGCTCGGCCCGCGATGCGATGCGCGACCTCGGGGTCGAGGTGAGGGCCGGGCTCCATACCGGCGAGTGCGAGCTGATAGGCGACGACCTCGGGGGCATCGCGGTCAACATCGGCGCGCGCGTGGGATCGGTCGCCGGGCCGGGGGAGGTGCTCGTCTCGCGGACCGTCACGGACCTCGTCGCCGGCTCGGGAATCGCGTTCACCGACCGCGGCGTGCATTCGCTGAAGGGCGTGCCGGGCGAGTGGCAGCTCTACGCGGTGAAGGACTAGCCGCGTGGGCGAGGCGACCGCGTTGCGGGGCGACCAGGGCATCTACGCCGCTGATGATCCCGCCCGCTGACGGCTAAGCTGCGCCGCGCATGGCCGCCCCGGACACGCCGCTCCTCATCGCCTACGACGGCTCGGATGCCGCGCGGCGGGCGGTCCACGCGGCGGCCGACCTGTTCGGCTCGCGACAGGCGCTGGTCGTCACGGTGTGGGAGCCGGGGCTCGCGTACGAGAGCTCGATGATCACCGGTGTGGACATGTCGCCGGTTCCGGTCGACATCGAGGGTGCGCAGGAGGTGGAGGAGGAGATGCACAAGCGCGCCAGCCACACGGCCCGCGAGGGCGCCGAGCTGGCCCAGTCGCTGGGACTCCAGGCGACCGGACTGGCGGTGGCGGACGAGGTCCACGTAGCCGACACGATCGTCGAGCTCGCCGAAAAGCGAGGTGCCGCTGCGATCGTCGTCGGATCGCGGGGGCTGAAGGGCCTGCGCGCGAGACTGGAGGGCAGTACTTCGAACGCCGTGCTCAGGGCCGCCTCGTGCCCCGTGGTCGTCGTTCACGACGACTGAGCGCGGTGACGGGGAGATGCGAAAGCCGACTTGCCCGCGCGAGCGACGGCGGGATATAGTCGAGCGGTCCTAGGCGCCAAGAAAGATCCGACGGCAACTCGATTCACACGTCCGGGCCGCGGGCGGCGCCGGCTCGCGCTGGTGGCCTTGTGCGCGTTGCCGTGCTTGATCTTCGCGGTCGGCTCGGCACTGGGAGCCGGCGGCCTCAAGTACCCCTCCAAGCAGAGCAACGTCTCGAACGCCGAGCCCGGGCGCACCAACGCGACGGCTAAGTGCCCTGGCACCAAGCACCCGACGGGCGGCGGGGTGGAGGTCAACGGGAGCGACCTCGAGCTCGAGGTCGGATCGACGCTCCCCACCGGCGGCCACGACGGCTGGCGCGGCGGCGCGAACAACAGCTCCACGTTCAGCACGCAGATGACGACCACCGCGATCTGCGGCGGCGGTGCATACGTCTACAAGACGGCGAAGAAGAAGGTGGCCGTGGGCCATGCCGAGCAGAAGAAGACGGGGTGCCCCAAAGGGACGCGCGTCGTCGGCGGGGGCGTGGGAGCCGCGGGCGACCACGGGGTCGAGGTGGGCGCCACCAAGCCGGCAGACGGAGGGGACAAGGACTCGAAGGCCGACGATGCGTGGCTCGGGCGAGAGAGCAACAGCTCTTCTAAGCGCACGGTGATGAAGGTGACCGCGGTCTGCGCGAAGAGGGGACAGTTCGCCTATGTCCGCGGCTCGAGAGCCGTGGTGCCCAATAACACCATGGGCTCGGTGTCCGCGTCATGTCCTGCATCGACTCAGGTGTCCGGCGGCGGAATCGACGTCTCGGGGAAGTCCACCGACATCGAGGTCGGAGACAGCTTTCCGAGCGACAACGGAGATCCCGGGACAACACCGGACAACGGCTGGACCGCGACCGGGAACAACGACGGCTCCGGCGGGAGCACGCATGCGCGCGCCTTCGCGATCTGCCTGAAGTGAGGTCGGTCCCAAACCGGGCTTCACGCTGTTGATCCTCCGCGGGCCGAGCCGCGGCGGCTCGGGCCGGGTGCCTGGCGCATAACGGGAAGGAGCGACCAGATGCAGATCCGCGCCCGCATGAGCATGAGTGCCGACGGCTACGTGACCACGCCGGGCGGATGGCCGGCCCTGACCGCCGACCCGTCCTTCGTCTCCGGCGAGAGCCACGGCATCCGGGAGTTCCTCGAGGGCTGCGAGGCGGCGCTCATGGGCCGCACCACGTTCGAGCCCGCCCTCGACAACGAGCGATGGCCGTGGCCCACCCTAAATGTGTTCGTCCTAGCTTCCGAACGCCCGGCCGGCACGCCCGACCACGTCGTGACCGACAGCGACCCGGCGCGGCTGCTGGAGAAGCTCCGCGCTTCCAACGATGGCGGCGACGTCCACCTGGTCGGCGGCCCGCGCACGATCGAGACGTTCCGTGCCCTCGGAGCGCTCGACAAGCTCGAGCTGGTCGTCCTGCCGCTGCTGTTGGGTGACGGGATGAGGCTCACGCCCTCGCTCAGCCCGGACGCCGGCCTGACCTTCGAGCGGGAGCGCGCCCTTCCGGGCGGCTCGGTCGAGATCGTCTACGCCGTGAGCGAGCCGGCGAGCGCCTTGCCGGGGCGCGAGGCGGGCTGGTCGCCGGCGTCGCAGCGCCAGGGCTGACCTGACGCTGCGCATCTCGAGCTGGCAGAAAGCTCCTGGGAAGATTGGGTGGTGCTGCGAAGCGCGCGGTGCCCGGTGCTCGTCCGCAGGGAGGATCAGTTCGCGATCCTCGAGGAGGCGCTGCTCGCGGCGCATCGCGGCGAGGGGCGGTTCGTCGTCGTCTCGGGTGACGCGGGCATCGGCAAGACCCGGCTCGTCACCGAGCTCTCCCGCCTGGCGCGGGGGCTGGGCGAGGTCCTCCTCGGCCACGAGGCGCACCGGCGGGTCGAGCGCTGGCTCGCGGAGCGCAACCTCCGTGCGAGCCGCGAGGAGCTCACCTTGAAGGGCTTCGAGGGGCCGCAGGTCGCCTACCGGATCGACGGGCGGGTCGGGCGGTGATCCCATGGATCGGGCGGCTCGCTGCCTCGTACCGAGCGCTCGGTGCGGTGTTCGTGAACCCGGGACTTCGACGGCTGCAGCTCGCCTGGGCGGCGATGTCGTTTTCGACCTGGTCCTTCGCGATCGCGCTGGGCGTGTACGCCTTCGATGTCGGCGGCGCGACCGCGGTGGGATTGGTGGGGCTCGTGAGATTGATGCCCGGGGCCCTCGCGTCGCCCTTCGCGGGGGTGCTCGGAGACCGCCACTCGCGGCGCGCCGTCCTGATCGCAAGCTCGCTCGCCAGCGCGGCGGCGCTTGCGGCCTCCGCCGTGTCCGCCGGGATGGGCGCGCCGGGCGCGCTCGTCTTCATCCTCGGAGGCCTGTTCACCGTTCTCTCGAGCGCCTACGTGCCCGCCGAGGGAGCGTTGCTTCCGGTCGTTGCCGGCACGCCTCAGCAGCTCTCCGCCGCGAACGTCACCCGCAGCGCGATGGACAACATCGGATTCCTGGCCGGCTCCGTGGTCGCGGGCGTCCTGCTGGCCAGCACGAGCCCGCAGGCCGTGTTCGCGGTCGCCGCCGCGGTGGCGGCCGCGGGCGCTCTCGTCCTGGTGGGCGTCCCCCCCGATAGGCGACCCGAGTACGCGGGCGATTCGGAGCTGTCCGGGGGGGTTCATCAGATGACCCTGGGGTTTCGCATCCTGTGGAGCGATCGACCACTCCGCCTGCTGGGCATCGCCCTGACGCTCTTGGTGTTCGTCGAGGGCGCCGCCGACGTCTTCGTTGTGGTGGTCGCGCTGCAGCTCCTCGATCTCGCCCAGGGAAGCGTCGGGTACCTGAACGCCGCGTGGGGGGCGGGCGCGCTGATCGGGAGTGCGGCTCTCGCGCTGCTTCTCGACCGGGGGAAGCTCGCCTCCGGCCTCATCGTGGGCAGCCTCCTCACCGGCGCCGCCCTCGCGCTGCCGGGAGCCTGGCCGGTCGTTGTCGCTGCGTACGCCGCCATGCTCGGGGCGGGTATCGGCTACACGTTCGTGGAGGTCGCCGTGATGACCCTCCTCCAGCGAATGGGGTCCGACGAGGTTCTCGGACGGGTCCTGGGGTTCCTGTCGACCGCGCGGCTGGCCGCGATGGCGCTCGGAGCCATCGCCGCGCCTGCCCTGATCGCGCTGCTCGGAATCAGGGGCGCGTTGATCGCCACGGGGGCGGTCCTCCCGCTCTTCGCCGCGTCGCGGTGGGTGGCGCTGCTTCAATTCGATGCCGGCGCTCCGGTCACTGAGCGCTCGTACTCGCTCCTGCGAACCAACTCGATCTTCGCCCCGCTTCCGGTGGCGACGCTCGAGCGGTTATGCCACGCGATGGAGTCGGTCGAGGCGGGCCCGGGGGACGAGATCGTCAGACAGGGCGAACGCGGGGAGCGCTTCTACCTGATCGACCGGGGCCAGGTCGAGATCTACAGGGACGGAGTTCGCCGTAACGTCCAGGGCGAGGGCGGCTGTTTCGGTGAGATCGCGCTGCTACGCGATGTACCGCGCACGGCGACGGTGCGCGCGACCTGCCAGACGCGGATGATGACGCTCGAACGCGAGCGCTTCATCGCCGCCGTCACGGGCCACGTCCGGAGCCACGAAGCCGCCGATGCGGTGGTCGCCGCTCGGCTTCCCGCGAGGCCCCCGCCGGAGTAGCGGCGGACGCCGCACCGCCCGTTAGGGCATACTTGGCGCGCGGATGATCTCCACGGTCGCTGTGGGCACGGATGGCTCCGCGACGGCGGCGAAGGCCGTCGAAGTTGGCGTCGAAATCGCCCGACGCTTCGATGCGAAGCTCGTCCTGCTCAGTGCGTATCGAGATTCGGCGAAGCGCACCAGCGGCTCCGACGTCGAGCAGCAATGGAGCACCAACCCGGCCGCTCGAATTCGGGAGGTTCTGGCCAGAACCGAGCGAGGCATCACGGGGGAGGGGATCGAATGCAGCACGCTCGCCGGCGAGGGGGATCCCGGCGAGATGCTCGTGAAGCTGGCGGAGGAATGCAGCGCCGACGTCCTCATCATCGGCAACAAGGGCATGGGTCGTCGCATGCTCGGAAGCGTGCCGAACACGGTGAGCCACAAGGCGCCCTGCTCCGTCTTCGTGGTCAAGACCACCTAGCCCCGGCAATACCACGCCGCCGGAATCGCTCCGCCGAGAAGCGCCCGGCCGCCGTCGCCTGCGTCAGGCCCCAGCCGTTGCGGGCTCCGCGGCGCCCCCGAGGCGCGCGAGGAGCGCCCGGGTCCTCTGCGCTGAGACCACGTCTCCCTTGCGCTCGTAGAGGGCGAGCGCCGCCTCGGCGCTCGCCCTGGCCACGGTAGGGCGTCTCGCGATGGCCGCGACCTCGCTGAGGGCGACAACCGCGTCGGCCAGCGCAACGATCGAGTCGGTCTCGCCGAGGAGATCGGACGCGTCGCGGGCCAATGCGAGGGCGGGCCCGGTCTCTCCGCGCCGCGCCATCACGCGGGCGCGGACCCACCGCCAAAGCCCCTGGCTCGTCAGGTCGTCGGCGTCGGCGAGCTCCTCGGCCACGCGGGTGTATCGCTCCGCCTCGTCGTCGCGGCCGGCCTCCAAGAGCACATAGGAGAGCTCGGCCGCGACGGTCGAGAGCAGGTATTTCTCGCCCATCGCCTCGAGCGCCTCGTAATCGCGGCGCAGGTCATGCTCCGCGGCCGCGTAATCGCCGGCGAGGGTCTCGATGCCGCAGGAGTCCAGCGACGTGGAGGCCGTGACGACGCTCTTGCCCATGTCCTCCAGCATCGCTCGCGCCTCGCGCGCCAGCGCCCGGGCCCGCGGGAAGTCCCCGCGCATCGCCTCGAGGCGGCCGAGCAGGCTCTTGACGAGCCCCTCGGTGCGCCGGTCGCCGCGCACCTGGTCGACGATCTCCTCGCAGCGCGCGATCGCCTCGGGAACGGGGGTGGGTCCCCACACGGCCGCCATCGCGTACTGGGCGGCCGCCCAGCGGCGCTGACGCTCGTCGCCCGCACGGGCCGCGTGCTCGACCGCGCGCTCGGCCGCGGCGGCGACCTCGCCGAACCGGCACGCGGTTCCGTGCGCCCAGGCGAGCAGTCGATACGCGCTGGCGAGGCCGGCGTCGTCGCCCGCCCGCTCGAACACGGGCAGCACCTCCTCGGCGTTCGAGGCCGCCTGCTCGGCCCAGCTTCCGGCGTCGCCCGCCTGCCCCTTGAGGAGCCACGTGATCACCTGCGCGCGAGCCCGAAGGCACTCGTCCCCGATCGCGTCGGCGCCGTTGATCGCCTCCTTCATGAACGCCTCGGCGGGCTCGAACTCCCCGGTGTCGAGGAGCGCCTCGCCGAGGTCCGGAAGCAGCTCGAGCCGGGCGGCGTCGCCGACCGGCATCAGATCGGCGGCCCGATGCAGGAGGCTGGCGGCCGCCGGCATGTCGCCGCGGGCGAACGCCCGTCGACCCGCCGCGGCCAGTCGGGTCGCAGCCCGCACGCCCAGCCTTCGGCCGTGATCGTCGAGTGGCCCGAGCTCCGAGAGGTACAGGTGGGCCTGCTCGAGGTGATAGCCGAGGATCTCCTGGAACTCGGCCTCGCGACCGCGCTCGCGGTTCAGCTGATCGGCCCAGTCGACGAACCGCTCGTGAAAGCTCGCCCGGGTCCGCTTCAGAAGCCGCCCGTAGGCGGCGTCTCGGACCAGGAGGTGCTCGAACCGATATCCGTCCTCGGGGAAGGGCCCGCCGGGATCGGAACGGACGAGCTGCTTGGCGGCGAGCGAGGCGAGGTGGCCCCCGACGTCGGGGCGGAGCGCCTGGTCCACGAGCGACACGACGGCCCCCTCGGCGAAGCGAAGACCAGCGACCGCGGCGGGCTCGACGACGGCTCGCTGGCCCTGGTCGAGTTGGTCGACGCGGGCGGTGAGCAACGCCTGGATCGTGGGCGGCACGGTGACCTCGGAGAGGCTGACCGCCGCCCGCCAGCGGCCGTTCTCGAGGCGGAGCGTCCCCTCGTCGATCAGCATCGACAGCATCTGCTCGACGAACAGGGGGTTGCCGTCGGCGGCCTCGAGGATACGGCCGCGCACCTCCTCGGCCACCTCGCCGCCGCCGACGACGTTCTCCACGATCCGCCCCATCGCCTCCGCCGACAGCGGCCGGAGCGAGATGACCGGGGAGCCCTCGAGCTCGGCCCACTCCGGGTGGCGGTCGAGCAGGTCGTGGCGGGCCAGGCAGAGGACCAGCACCGGCCCGCTCGCCGAGTCGGCAAGGTGGCGAATCAGGTCGAGGAGCGTCGGCTCTGCCCAGTGGATGTCGTCGAAGACGACGACGAGCGGGCGCTCGCGCGCCATCCGCTCCAGGAGCTTGCGGGTCGCCCACTGGATCTCCTCCACCGAGAACTGCGATTCCCAAAGTCCGACGACCGAGGCCACCCGTTCGGCCACCGCGCTGTCGGCGGCCAGCGAGTTGAGCTTGGCGAGGCCCAGCTCGGGCGGGTCGTCCTCCTCGATCGATGCCGCCTCGCGGATGAGCTCGACCAGCGGCCAGAAGGTGATGCCCCGGCCGTAGGGAAGGCAGCGTCCTCGGACCACGCGCGCCTGGTCGCTCACCGATCGGACGAACTCCCCGGTCAGGCGGGACTTCCCGATCCC
>Ga0066652_100001997_pt1 | contig 10958 bp, 7 predicted proteins | sample GraSoiAngelo_101_FD_71413 | JGI IMG/M metagenome (GOLD analysis project Ga0066652, IMG submission 71413) | Grasslands soil microbial communities from the Angelo Coastal Reserve, California, USA - 14_0903_02_30cm | ecosystem: Environmental > Terrestrial > Soil > Grasslands | place: USA... | reverse complement strand
ACTGGAGCTTAATGACATCCTGGGAATAGGCAGCAAGATGGGACAATGACGCAAGGAATATAATAAGGAACAGTTTCTTCATAGGATTTTTCCGTATAGAAATGGATGAATGCCATAAAATTAAATTAGAATCCCCTGGAATTTTAATGGTGACCTGTTAATTTTTGAGGGCAGGTGATTTTTCTACGTAAATGCACGGATGATTGCCACGGATACACGAATTAACAAATAAACCGATAAAAAGGCTATCCTGGCTGCCGGTAGAAGTAAATAGCATCGGCCTGTTGGATGCAGGTAACAGAAAGATCGTTAATGCAAACATGCGGAGGCAAGCTAGCGCAATAGTAGATTATATCGGCTACATCCTCAGCAGTTAATGGATTAAGGCCATCATATATTTTTTTTGCCGTTGTTTTGTCGCCTTTAAAGCGGACCAATGAGAATTCGGTTTCGGCCGCACCAGGGTGAATGCCGGTCACTTTAATATTATGCCGGAGCAGATCGATGCGCATGGCCTGGTTAAGGGCATCTACCGCGAATTTTGTAGCACAATACACATTACCTTTTTCATACACCAGTTTGCCGGCCACCGATCCCATATTGATGATATGCCCCTGTTTTCGCGCCGCCATAAGACGGGATACTGCTTTTGCGACATACATAAATCCTTTTACGTTCGTATCTACCATTATATTCCAATCGTCGAGATCGGCTTCTTCAAAATAATCGCGGCCCAACGCAAGACCTGCGTTGTTAAACAGGATGTCAATGGTTTTCCATTCAGCCGGCAGGTTGTCAATGGCATCGAATACAGCTTTTTCATCGCGGACATCAAAAGCCAGCGTCATGGAAGCGATATTATATTTTTTTTCCAGTCCGCGGCAGAGCTCTTCCAACCGGTCTTCTCTTCTGCCATTTAAAATAAGGTCATAGCCGTTGGCTGCAAATTTTTCCGCAGCGGCTCTCCCAAACCCGGATGTAGCACCGGTAATGAAAACGATTTTTGCCATGAATTGTCTTTTTTGCGTTCACGATTAATCCGAGTTCTAACTTTAGTGAGAACGCAGATAGTCATGATGATCATGATAATTATGATATGCGAATATCCTAACGATCTGCGTACATCTAATAATCATAATAATCTGCGTTCAAACTATTCGGTAAGAAACTCCTCCAGTACCTGGTTACTTTTCGCCGCTTCCTCCATCATCCCCATATGTCCTGATTCATGAAGAATATGCACATGGGAGATCTGTGGAAGGTGGCATTGCTTTAGTCCGTCGGCCATGGGTACAGCGGTGTCATATTCGCCCATTACGAAGAGTATGTCCTTCTTAAAATTCTTCAATACCGAAACCCGATCGGGACGATTGATCATAGCTTCATAGTATGCGATTAACGCTTCCGGAGAAAAATCTTTCAGGCTTTCTATGAACTGGTCAACCATACTGGCTCTCTCTTCCTTTGTCTTTGCTGAAAAAAGATTGGGTGAAGTTGTTTTTAGAAATTCGAAAGCTCCGTTCTCCCTGATAAATTCAATCCCTTTTCTTCTTGCGGCCTTTTTTTCATCCGAATCCGGGAATGCTGTTGAATGAAACAGGCCAAAAGAATTAAGCGTCTCCCCGTATTTTTCGACAAGGGCCAGCGTAACATACCCGCCCATGCTATGACCTATCACGGAGACCTGAGCCTGTCTCGGGTCACCTGTTTCTTCATTAATAACCATCTTGAGTATTTCTGCCATTCCTTCCACGCTCATATCACTGATCATTTCTGAACGACCGCTTCCGGGAAGATCAGGAACGATCAATCTATACTTGTCTTGGAGAGCATCAACCTGGTTTAGCCACACATCTCCTATCTCTCCAAAGCCATGCACCAGCATTACCGGGTTGCCCTGTCCATAGAGACGGTAGAAGATCTTTTTACCGGCTATTGTGATTTCTTTTTCCATTTCACTATCATCCTATAGTTAAACCTTCGGGCTGTTCATTTTTTTTGCAATGGATTTTCTCTTTATCCATATCCCCAAATTCCATGCAATAAATAAAACACTGAGAACGATCATGGCGCGGGAAATGATATCACCTTCCCTTACAAACAGGGTCTTCGTATTGCTCGATGGCACATTCAATTTTATTGCTGCTGCTTTGTCCCAGGGTTGGGGATCGATTACCCGCCCGTACGGATCTATAAAACAACTGATACCGGTATTGGCGCTCCGGACCACCCAGGTACGGGTTTCAATGGCACGCAATCGTGCATAATTCATATGTTGCTTATGACCCGGGGTATTTTTCCACCAACCATCGTTGGTAATGATGCAAATGATATTGGCGCCATTGCGGACATACCGGCTCATGAATTCTCCATAGATACTTTCATAACAAATAGCAGGGGCGATCTTGTAACCTGTTTTTGTTTCCAGTACCGTTCTTTCTGATTGCTTGGCATAGCCCGCCGTAGTTCCACCAAACTTCGCAAACAGTTGGTCTATGAATTTGAGGAACCAGGGTAAAGTTTCTACGCCGGGAACCAGCATGGATTTATGATAAAATGCATGGGCGCCTCCACTATCAATAACAGCAGAGCTATTATAGAATTCAATGTTCATTCCATTAATTTCCCGGGAATATTTTGTTTTGTTATCCAGTTGCCTGAAACTTTCGATACCGGTAAATAACGACAAATGCGGGTGACGTTTAAGAAAGGTCCAGAGCGGACCTAACAATGAATTTTCTTCCAGGGCTCCTTCGTTGATCGATGAAGGAGTATATAAAGCTGTTTCCGGCCAAACCACCAACGATGTATTGCTATCGATTGCCTGTTCGCTGAGTGAGATCAATTTGAATAACTGGGAATCCAGGGATCCTGCCTCGTCAACTTTTTCATACGGGTCGATATTAGGCTGTACGATGACAATATTGGATTGCCCTCCACGCTTTCTCAAATGAATACCATCAAGTAATGAGATCAACAAAGGCACAATCAATATTAGGATACCAAGCAATAGCGGTCTTGGTGTTTTTTCTTCCGGGGGTTTAAACCGGTTCTTAAGGTAAGCAAACAGGAAAACGTTTACCAGCAGGATCCAGAAGGAACCCCCACTGGTGCCGGTGTATTCATACCATTGCACCCAATGGGGGCGGTTGGCTAATGCGTTTCCCAGCGTGAGCCAGGGCCAGCTAAGTCCCCAGTCCTGTAAATGGATAAATTCAAAACACATCCAGAAAGCGATCAGGGCGAGATAGCCGCTGTTTTCTCCGAGCTGTTTTCGCACGATCTTGAACCCAAGCCAGGGAAAGCACATTAAAAAGCTATTGGCAAGAAAGGCCATCAAAGCGCCGATCTCCGATGCGTTCCATATCCACCAGGTTGTGGCCACATTCCAGGTGAACATTGTTATATACGTTAATCCAAAGAATTTTCTTTTGCTAACCACTTTAGATTCGACCCATAAAAGCGGTATAAAAGCTACAAATATCAGGAAGGTAAAAGGTGAAACCGGCCAGGCTGCCCATAATAGAAGTCCACTGCCAAAGGCGAATAAAAGATTCTTAGATCGCTTCAAAAAGAATGTTTGTGTAAAAATAGTGGTTTGAGCGTTTGTTTCAGCACCATTAGAAGTTAATTGGTTAAATGGTTAACCCGTTTATCGGTGGCGCTCTGGTTAAACCGTTAAACCATTAAACCATTAAAACGTGTCCGTGTGTATCCGTGGCAATCCCGTGATGTCCGGCCATAGTTTTTCCATAAGCATTTCGAAGAAATATTTCTTTATGGAAATTTTTTGTTTACCTGTCTCATGATAAAATATATAGCCATGGAAGTAAACAAAATCCTTTCTGCAAATATTCTTGACCTGGTATTTGATAACAGGAACAAAGAATATGGAGCTTACGAGCTCAGGGTCACTTATCCCGAACGGGTAAAGAAATCAATGATCATCGTTTTTATCATTGCGGCGGCGGCGGTAGGAGGGGCTGCCCTGGCCAGTTCAATTAAACCGGGCCCGGGACATACGAAGATTTCGCAGGATATTTATATTACCGATATTCCCAAAAAAGAAGATATCCCGCCACCTGAGAAACCAAAACCTGTAAAACCTCCTGAAACAAAGAGCGTAAAGGTCACTACGCTTAAGATAGTGGACGATAAAGATGTGATCGAACCACCGCCCACAAAAGACGAAATAAAAGACGCAAGGGTCGACGTTATCACAAAAGGCGGGATAATCGATGATGGAATTAGGCCGACAGACGAGGTAGGGGATCATAAAGATATCATCGAGGCGAAAACAACAGAGCCGGATATAGTCTCGTTTGTCGAAATTGATGCAAAGTTCGTCGGCAACTGGGCAAAATTCCTTACAAGAAATCTCAATCCCGAAGTACCAATTTCCAACGGAGCACCGGCCGGCAGATATAATGTCATTATCCAGTTCGTTGTTGATCTCGAGGGAAATGTTAGTGATATAAAAGCTCTCACCGCTCATGGCTATGGTATGGAAGAAGAGGCGATACGTGCATTGAAGAGAGCAACAAAATGGGAGCCGGCCATTCAGAACGGTCATCCTGTAAAAGCATATCGCAAGCAGCCGATCACATTTGTGGTGGAAGGAGAGTAAGGTCTTGTCTTAAATGATACCTGGTGCATATTCAACTATGCACCTTTTTTATTTTATGCTACTTAGATCAGTCCTCCGGTCTTATAAAAAAATGCTTCTCATCTATCGTTAGCGGATTTTTGGTGAACCATTCAACAAACTCCTTGTACTTATCGGTATTAGCATCATACCATTTCTGAAATGCATCTTCATCACCTTTCATGAACAACCAGTAATTGTAAGCTTCGAGATATCCTTTGTCCCGTAATTCTTTCTGAAAGCTGAGCAGGATATTTGGATAGTCCGTGTTTCTTTTTTGTTTGAACCACCAATCGATAAAAGCAACCCGGGCATTGATAATGTACTCCAACGTTACTTCCTTATTTTTCTTTTCTATTGAGTTGAAGCCCATTCCCACCAGGAAATCTATTCCATATGCCATGCGAAAAGGCAGTTGGAATTTTTTAGAGGGATCTACCATCGTAATTTTCGAGTCGGTGAAATCCACCTTGGCTTCCTTATCGGAAACGATCGTAATGGACTGCTTATACATCTTGAAAAGCAATTGGCTCATCCGACCGGTGCGCTCGGAGTTCCGTTCAATGTTCATGAACATTTCGCCATAGAATATGCTCCAGATGCGGTGATCTGTTTCTGAAAACAGGTCAGCAAGCCGGACATAGTTGGAAGGATAAGTAGGTTCTGCTTTAATTCCTTTTTCCCATTTATTAAGCGCTTCCCCGCGATTGCCGCTGTTGGCTTCGATAATACCCCATTCCATATACAGCCTTCCCGCATTGGGAAATTTTTCCAAACCAGTTGCATAAGCAGCAATAGCTTTATCCTTATTGCCGGCTTCGTCATAGGCATTTCCCAGCATCTGGTAGCATTGGGCATCCGTTGTCTCATATTTGGTGGAAGCTTCAAAAAAAAAGATGGCATTTTTACGATCCTTCTTTAGCATGTAAGCGTACCCTGTTTCATAATCATAAACATAATTGGTGGGGTCCATCCGTTTGGCCGAATCGAGCAGCATGATGGCCTGGTCCGTCTCGCCTTCATCCATAATCTTCACGGCCTGCCTGGCCAATTTTAAAGCATCTTCTTTTTTATTTGAAGATTGCGCGGCTGAAACAAGACTTACAAATAAAAAAATAACAGGCAGAGTTAATCGCATAAAAAGAGTTTAAAGGAAGATGCGGTTCATGCTAAATTACACATCACATACGGCTGTAATTCGGTGCTTCCTTCGTGATCTCGATATCATGTGCATGGCTTTCACGCATACCCGCATTGGTTATTTTTACAAAGGAGGCATTTTTCAGCTCATTCATATCCCTGGCGCCGCAATAACCCATTCCTGCACGTAGCCCGCCTGTGTACTGGTAAACGACTTCTCTCAATGTTCCTTTGTATGCAACGCGGCCTTCGATGCCTTCCGGAACATATTTTTTCACATCGTCTTCCACATCCTGGAAATAACGATCACTGCTACCCGTGGCCATGGCTCCGAGTGAACCCATGCCACGGTATTCCTTGAATTTTCTTCCTTCATAAATGATGGTTTCCCCCGGACTTTCTTCTGTACCTGCGAAGATGCTGCCCATCATCACACAACTGGCCCCGGCTGCCAATGCTTTAACCATATCGCCTGTATAACGGATACCGCCATCTGCGATCAGCGGGATATTCTTTGCCTTTAAAACCGAATGAGCTTCCATAATTGCAGTGAGTTGCGGTACTCCTGCACCCGCAACGATTCTTGTTGTACAAATCGATCCCGGGCCAATACCCACTTTTACCGCATCAGCACCGGCTTCCGCCAATGCTCTTGCTCCCGCAGCAGTGCCGACATTGCCTGCTATTACGCTTAGTTTTTTAAAATTCTTTTTTACTTCTTTCAATGCATTGACAACTCCCTTGCTATGGCCATGTGCACTGTCCAATGCGATCACATCAACACCTACATTTTGAAGGGCAGCCACGCGGTCCAGCAAATCCCTGGTAATACCGACACCCGCACCGATCAGCAACCGCCCGAATTCATCTTTTACAGCATTGGGATAGCTTCTTAACTTCAGGATATCACTATAAGTAAAAAGACCGGTAAGCTTTCCCTGTTTATTGATGATAGGAAGCTTTTCGACTTTTGTTTTCTTGAATAGTTCTTCGGCTTTCTTGAGGTCCGTTCCTTCGGGAGCGGTATAAAGATTTTCTTTGGTCATCACCTCGCTTACCTTCCGGTTGCTATCAACTTCAAACCGCAGGTCGCGGTTGGTAAGAATACCTACAAGAAGCCCTCCTTTATCGACGATCGGGATACCACCTATTTTGTTATCCCGCATGAGGCGTAATGCATCCCCAATAGTGGCATTGGCCATCAGAGTTACCGGGTCGATGATCAGACCACTTTCGCTACGCTTCACTTTTCTTACCTGGTCAGATTGTTTTTCAATCGACATGTTCTTATGCAGGATGCCCAATCCGCCTTCACGCGCCAGTGCAATAGCCAACGCTGCCTCGGTAACGGTGTCCATCGCTGCTGAAAGAAGCGGTACATTCAATTTAATGTCCCTGGTGAGATAACTCGATATGTCTACATCGCGGGGTAACACCTGGCTGTAACCGGGCATCAGCAGTACATCATCGAAAGTCAGACCTTCACCGAAAAATTTGTCGCCCTGGGTAGGCTTACGGCGATTTGAAGAGGGATTGTTCCTGGAAGAGGAGATATTTCTTGTTGCCATGTGCAAAGATAAGGGATTGCTAGATACTGGATGCCCTCATTGCGAGGAGCGAAGCGACGAAGCAGCTGGATGCTAGATGTTGGATGCCGTCATTGTGAGCGGAGCGAAGCACTAAGACGATGCTTTCTCTCCCTCTCCTTCGGAGAGGGAGGCCTTATAATTCTACGGCCTAGCGAATCAGCGTGGTCGTCCCCTTCTGAAACACCTTCTGGTGTGTATCGCGATGAGTGTACCGTAAGTACCAGACAAATACGCCCGGCGCCTGGGGGATTCCGCCTACTTTGCCATTCCATTTTTCGCGCCAGTCATTTGTGGCAAAGACCAGCTGGCCCCAGCGGTTATAAACTTTGAAGTCAAGATTCTCCGCCTTGATGGCATTATTGGGATAGAGAAAATCATTGAGTCCGTCATTATTCGGGGTAAAAGCAGTGGGCACTGCAATGAAACAATTATTCAATACGCGCAGCTTTTTACTGATACTGTCGCTGCAACCAAGTGTATTGTTGGTCACCTGGAGTTTTATTATATAGTAGGTCTCGATGTTGGTCTGAGGGAAAAACTGTGGCGCCGGTTTCGGAACATTACTTGTACTAACGCCGCCAAATGTCCATTTCCATGAATCAATCAAACCTTTGCTGGAATCGGTGACGATACAAGGGTCTTCGGGACAGATCACATCCGGCATCACAAAAGCGGCTATTACTTCGTTGTTCATTACCAGTGTGATGCTGGACGTATCCCGGCAAACACCATTGCTTACTATCAGTTGGATCGTGTTGGTACTGGAAGCGGGGAAAACGATCGTATGATTTTGAGTAGAGACCTTGATACTGTCATTGAAGGTCCAATTCCAGCTGTTGACAAAATGAGCGCCATCATGTGAAAAGATAACTGTGTTACGGCGGCAATCAAGTTCCGTAACATAAGTGAACCTGGCTGAGACTGTATCCTCTGTTGTAAAGTTGAGCGATTGGACAGGCAATTGAACATTACATTCATCTATTACGGTGCTTCCATCGGTGCCCGCCTTTAATGTAAGGGTATAAGTGCCCCGGGTGTAAATCGGGGATGCAAATTTCACAATGATGTAATCAGTGAGTCCGTTGATACAATTACCGGCAGCACTGATAACCGTGACCGGTGTGGGACCTGTAACTACGAAATCACTACCGTTGGCAGCGATAGTGGTGCAGGTGATCCTTTTTGGGAAATAAACTTTTACGGAATCAGGTGTACAACCTGGCTTGCCGATGCTGTCTGCAAATATCGGTTGAGGTATCGCATAAAAAAATGGCGATTGTTCAACGGGTATATTGCGATCGCATATGTCACGTAATGAGTTTCCATCGGTACCATTATTAATGATCAACTGGTAATTCCCATTCGGTAATGTATTGGACAAAGTGATCTCTACTTCATCAAAATCAAAAGCACTGGAACAATTAGTGGCAGTGGCCGATACAACGGTAGCGGCAGCAGGAGAGACGCTAAATTCGCTGCCGGTAGGAGTAAGACTGGCACATTTCATTTTCTTGTTCATCTTCACCCGGATCCTTTTTCCATCACAATCAGGTTTGGCAACTCCCAGGTGAGGCTCGGTGGGATCAGTTATCACAGCAGTGCCACCACCAAAGGATAAGTTGTAACCGCTTTGTGTATCTGTAAAATGACTGATCAGTAATAAATATTCATGGCCCTGTATCAATGTTGGCATCCGGGCGAAAGTAGGTTCATTGTCGGAGGGTATCGAAGCGCAATTAATATAAGTAACACCGGTTGATGATGCGCCTGTATTACCATAGGTTCCTGACCAGTTGCCGGTCACAACCAGGGAAGTATCGGTAAAAATATCATCGGCGTTATGCCCGGTAATATCATAAAGCTGCCAGTCATAATCCTCGTTGGTCGCCAACGGCGAGATAAGAAATCCCAGCGTTCCGGCTGTAAAACAGGTGAACCGGTAGAAGAAAGGGTTCTTATTGGCATACAGCGCCGTACCAACACCTGAACAGCCAGGAACATACAAATCGTTTGTGCTGCAGATCGGAACGTTATTCTGCGTAAAGGTACTGGTGCCACATACCGGGAAAGCAGTCGACGGGGTTTGCCCGAGCGTTGTACAGGGCTGGGAAAAACCTTTTTGAACCAGGAAAAGGAATATCAGGGCTATGGCTCGGTGCATAATTCTCATAAGTAATGACGAACAGTTGCGGCTATCAAATTTCGGAATAAAACCTCATAAAATGAACTCTTTATGTGGCTGTTACACCGGCAAATGACAACAAAAAGTAAGAATCCGTGGCTTCTTGAGTGTTAATTTGTTTATTAGTTAATCGGTTAATTGGTTTCCTGCTATTTAATTAACGTACTAACCAGCAGTTAACGTATCAACGGGTCCTTTCTGTTGATACGTTTATTAGTTTAATTGTTAATTGGTTTCGTATTACGCACTAATTAGCGTATTAACCGATTAACGAATTAACGTGCTCATGCCTTTCATGGAGAATTTTTTGTGGGTATCCTTATCCGTAAAATCGAGCATCCAGATATAGACCCCGGTACCCTGTTTGATACCACCGACCGTCCCATCCCATTTCTGCCGCCAGTCCCTGGAATGGAATATCAATTGCCCCCAGCGGTTGAATACTTTAAAATCAAGATTCTCGGCCTTGAGCGCATTTAAAGGGAAGAGATAATCATTCAATCCATCATTGTTCGGAGTAAAAGCAGATGGCACCGCAATGATACAGGATGATAGAACTCGTAATGTCCTTGTAGCAGAGGCCTGGCAACCGAGATTGTTGGCCGCAGTTAATGATATTGGGTATAATGTTTCTGTTCCTGTTGTTGGATATACCTGCATCGGCGGGTCTTTAACGGTGCTGGTATTAGAGTTGCCAAAGTCCCATTGCCATGAATCAACATGGCCTTTCGTTCTATTGATAAATAATACACTATCACCCGGGCAAACGGACTCGGGCAGATCAAACTCAACAGTGACTTTATTATCTAAATTGACGGAGGCAGTATAAGTATCATTGCACATTCCATTCGATACTACTAACTGTACCTGGTTTTGACTGAAGGCGGAAAAACTTCGAGTGATCGTCTGCGTTGTTCCTGCAGCTGTTCCATTTACCGTCCAGGTCCATTGATTGACGTTATGCTGGCCATCATGAGCAAATGTTATGACATCCGTCTGGCAATCGTATTGTACCTGGTATTGAAACTCGGCAGAGACAGTATCGCTGGTAATAAAATTCAGTGTAGAGTTTACAAGTGTCTCGCGGTTGCAATCGCTTAATAAAGTATTGCCATCACTTCCAGTCACCAGGCGCAATTGGTAATTGCCTCCAACAACGATGGGGGAAGCGAGTTGTACATTGATGCTGGTTGTAAGTCCATTTGCATCACATGTACCTGTCGCCGAAGCAACGGCTACAGTTGCCGGACCAGTTATGACGAAATCGCTTCCATTGGGTGCAATGGATGAGCAACGTATCGGTGATTTGAATAGTAGTTTCAATGTTGACGGAGAACAGGCAACAGGAATAATGCTGTCCATGGCTACCGGGAAAGCATCAGGTATCACAAAACTCTTAAAA